>Ga0228710_1000152_pt1 | contig 65126 bp, 40 predicted proteins | sample MedpolnodulmetaG_FD_177995 | JGI IMG/M metagenome (GOLD analysis project Ga0228710, IMG submission 177995) | Root nodule microbial communities from Medicago polymorpha collected in Santa Monica, California, United States - pink nodules | ecosystem: Host-associated > Plants > Roots > Nodule...
AAAAGGTAAATGAGAGAGAGAGAGAGAAAAAAAAAAAGTTAAATGGATAAATGTGTCACACTTAAATTGATCAATGATATATGATATTTCCGCCTTAATGGTACATATGTGTCGTCCCTGCTAGAGGTTGTCCACCAAGTATTTTTCTTTGAGTAATCTAGCCATTAAAACCGTATATTGACCAAATTAGACAAACGTACCCAAAACTCGGACTTTGCTTGCATTTGGTAACAATCATTAGGACAGTTACGAGGATGACATATAATTTATTTTTCAAAGAAAAAATAACATGTTCTTTTTTGACCTGAAAAATGACATTTTAATTGTTTATTTCTTATTATTCCATTATTGGAATTTCATAATCCTATCCATCCACATCCGAATAATCCAAACATCCACACCGTCCAAGCCAAGTGTTCAGTATTCATTACATCACCTTTTATTTTTCAGTTTTCTTTTCATTTCACCAATTTTTTTATTCAAGAAGTCGGCCATTACACGTTGTCGTTCTGATCCATTCATCTATTTTGCAATCGACATGTTATTATTTATTCTGTTTGTAATTATCTATTTCATTCATTGATATCAAGATGAATTTGCTAAAATTACGATGATATATTGTAAAAAAAATTTCGTCGAGATGACATCTTGTGATTTTGCTAATAACAATTAAGATATTTTTCGAGTAAACTATTAAATTGATCCATGTCTTTATAACAGATTCTCAATTTAGTCTCAGACTCTATTAATAACTCAAAGAAAATGGTCTATATCTTTGTCAAATGTTTTTCAGATTGATCACTGACTATGTTAATTGTTTTATATTTTGATTGTTAATGGCTCAATGTCTTTTGAATATTATTTAGTGTTTAATAATATAATGTCTTTTGGATCTTATTTGGTACGTTAATGGCTTAAAATCCAAAACAACTAATAGAGTCAGAGACCAATCTGAGAAACGTTTGACAAAGACAGAGACTATTTTGATTTATTAACAAAGTTATGGACCAATTTGAGAATTTGGTATAAAAACAAGGACCAATTTGGTGGTTTACTTGATATTTTTGTTTGCTATGAACAATTAAGATATAGAGATAAGCTTTTTTCTCCAAAATATTTGGTCATTTTTATTATTATTAAAAGAAGGGTTAAATAAGTAAATGGTCTTCATAAATATACCAAATTTAATTTTATTCTCTCTAAAATATTTCTTAGGCTTTTGGTCCCTCCAAAAATTTTCATCCATGAAATTAGACCCTAGATTTTAGTCAACTCATGTCTAACCTTCATATTTTTTAATTAAATCTTCCGGAAATAGGTAGAATATTATGGCAATATTTTCCAAAAAAAATAGAATTTTTTATCACCAAAAACATAAAAATTCATATTTAATTTATGTTTTGTTAAAAAATTGTGAGTGATTGTAATAATATTCTACCTATTTATGGAAAATTTCATTAAAAAAATATGAAGGTTAAATACGAGTTGACTAAAAAGTATGGATTTTTTTCATGGATGCAAAATTTTGGAGGAACCAAAAATCTAAGAAATATTTTAGGGAGATTAAAATAAAATGCTGATATATTTAAGGGGACAATTTACTTATTTAACCCTTAAAAAAAATACTACATCTTTGTGTGTATGTTTAAACAATATATATTTGATCTTTGATCATATATGAACAACTTGAACAAATGATCAAATTCGAGTAATTTATTTTAGAGTCCAAGGTAAACAACATCAATCATTAATTAAGAAAATTTGAGTGTGATAGTATTTCTATAAGTGTTATATGAACAAAGGTTTCAAGCTAATACCACTAGACCAACCTACGTGGGTTAAAAATATGCATAATTAATGTCTAATTGTAATAGTATTTCAGTGAGTTAATTTGACTTATAAAAAAAACCTGAGTGTGATAGTATTTATGTTAGTGTTATCTAAACTTTGAAATTTACTTTAACGTTAGAACCCAACTCTTTTTTTTTTAAGGAGAATCCAACTCATGTAAACTACTTTTATAATAAGTGAGTCATTTGCAAAAAAACATTGTTTTAAAAAATTGATCTATTTCACTTTTCAATATAATATTAATTACTTTTTTCCAATTATAACTTTAATTAATACTCTCAATTCAATATATTCTACTTTACATTTATGATAAAGAAAAAAACATCAATACTTAACAAAAACACTCAAAATCATTTTTCTCTCTTTAACTTTAATATTTTTTTCTTAATATACGTGAAATGAGCAAAAGTCTCACATATAATGGAACAGAGGAAGTAGTAAATTTTTTTTTTTTTTTTGAATACGAGGGAGTAGTAAATTTTTGGTCGTGAGTTGAATACGATTTTCTTTCATGGAAAAGTAATTCTTGTGGAAAAATAGCAATTTTGGTATTATCCTTTTTCTCTAACTATATTTTTTAATTTTCTATGTGAAATATTAGTTTAGTTGTTAAAGCTAAATATTTAAGAGAAGAAATTTTTTATATTCCAGAATTCAATGGAAAGTTAAGTAAAATTTACCCACAATTGTTTTACTAAATAATCAAATCTGGATTCTCTCATATAAGTTGTTATTATACAAAATTCATTAATCACTTTATATTTAAGAGAAGAAATTTTTTATATTCCAGAATTTAATGGAAAGTTAAGTAAAATTTACCCACAATTGGTTTACTAAGAAATCAAATATGGATTCTCTAATATAAGTTGTTATTATACAAAGTTCATTAATCACTTTAATTCAATCATTCATCAGAGTATTCTTAACATATGAGACCTACTTTGATTTACCTCTCTCACCAAACTTTTTGAGAAATTATATTTATACAACAATTTTTTGATAACTTTTGAAACAACATTTTTCTTTCATATTTAGGACAAAAGTAATATATAGGAAAAACGTGGGATAATGTAAGAACAAATTGAAAATATAATAAAATTATTTTAAAATGACTTCTACAAATATCATTTTTCAATTTGATGATACTCGTTCAGTTGTTAATTATAAGCAAATTTAACTTTTTAGGTTCATTCAATTAATGAGGTATGTGGTCCATGTGGACCATACATCATTAATTGAATGAAGTCAAATTTGCTTATAATTGACAACTGAGGATAATACTCCCTCCGTTTTTAATTATAAACAAATTTGACTTTTTAGGTGCATTCAATTAATGATGTATGTGGTTCATAATATCGATCACATACATCATTAGTTGAATGAAATTAAAAAGTCAAATTTGCTTATAATTGACAACTGAGGATAAAACTCCTCCGTTTTTAATTATAAGCAAATTTGACTTTTTAGGTTCATTCAATTAATGATGTATGTGGTTCATAATATCAATCACATACATCATTAGTTGAATGAACTTAAAAAATCAAATTTGCTTATAATTAATAACGGAGAGAGTAATTTTGACACATTTTGAGTTTAATAATTTGACTCCCTCTAATCACATTTATAAGAAAAACACTTTATAGATTCATTCAATACTTAATGTATTTCATCAATATATATAGATCAAATACATTACGATTTGAATCAACCTGAAAAGTACTTTTTGCTTGTATGAATGCTATAAAATTTTCACGTTGATTAGTAACCACTAATCTACATCGAAGTACGACACAAAAAGTGTATTGTCTTTTTATGACCAATTTTAAATCGACCCCTAACCACAAAGTGGTTTACATCCAAATTGAACATTATTTATGATTAATTGAAAGTGTAAGAAAATGGTGTCTATATAAATGAAATGAAATCTTATATTTATTTATTGAATATTTTGCGTGGCGAACATACAAAGCATTCAACAAAAGCCACCACCACCTGCCGGTGACGCAACCACTCGTGACGGACGCCACCGCTTCTCCTCTCAACCACAACAACAATTCTTCGATTCCTCGATTTCACAATCTAATTCTACAAAAAAAAAACGCTGGATCGATAATCTCTGGTTCCTTTTTTCCGATTTGATTTTGACGTTTTTTTTTGGATTCACGCGTTTTCATCTTCAATTCACGCGCTTTTTGAGTCAAGGTTACTGTTACATAGCTTGATTTGTGTTGAATTTCAATTGCAACAACAATCATCATGACTCAGGTTCGATTTTCTCATTTCATTTCTATTTTTTTATTTTTTAAATGATGATTATGATTATGTTGTTGTTGACGGTGATTATGATTATCTGTTTTTTCTCAAATTTTGATTATGATTATGTATATGGTGTTGTTGTTGATGATGATTATGATCTTTATAACACCGACAATTCTGATCAAAGATGTATCCGGTGTCTGACACAACACGGACACATGTCATATGTGGTTACATTCAATTAATTCATTTTGTTCAAATTTTTGTTTGTACGTGTTTGTGTCTGTGTCGGTGCTTCATAGATTATGATTATGATGATGATGATTGAATCAGGCTGTGCAAGTTTTAAGTCGGCATGGAACTGATTTGGTTGGAGAAGGGAGGGGATCAGATTCGGAGTGTTTGGCTGGTTTTGAATGTTTTCTGAACATTGTGAGAGCTTTGGGAATGGGATCTTGTATATCTGAGGGTAGTGGTGGTGCTGGTGGTTCGCAGTCTCTGCTAACTTATTCGCAGGAATTGAATGTTGACGGTGGGAAGAGAAGGAGGTTAAAGGGTTCGTCTACTATGGATTATAAGGTACCTGGGAGAATGTTCTTAAATGGGTCAAGTGAGATTGCTTCCATGTATTGTAAGCAAGGTAAAAAGGGTATCAACCAAGATGCTATGCTTGTTTGGGAGGTTAGTTCCATTATCTTTTAGCATATGTTAAATTGATTTTTTGTAAAATTAAAGTGAAAAAGTTGTGTACTTTTGAAGTTTATGAAAGTTGACTTGTGTTGTATCATGTGCTTGTTACAAATTTTTGCAACTAACCATGTTTGTCTATGAGCAATTTTGGATAACTTAAAACAATTATGGAAAAATGAATATTTTGCAAGAATCGTCAATTACTATAACAGTTTTCCGTGTTTTTCCCAAGATGGGTTTTGCGCTGGTTTGTTGGTACGCAGTAGCTTTGTTCCTTGTTTTTTCCTAATATGGGTTTGTGACTGGCTTTGGTTGTACTTTTGGGGATTAAATGAATTTGTTTGGTTTTTTAAAAAAGAAAAAACAGCTTTCCATGTAAGTCGAAATAAACTTTTGTATTGTATCATCCATTTTTGTAGTTATCTCGTTTAACTTGTCCATGAATATGTGTACATTTTTATTTTATATGGAATCCAAACTTTTCTTATTTGTGGTTTATATTCTAGTATCACTTTATTCTTTTTGCTTTTCAGCTTAAGATAAAGTTTATGTTCTCTTTTTGAAATGAAAAATGTCAATTGTTTTTGGCTTTGGAATTTAGGGCTTTTCACTTAATGAATACTCTCTCCAAAATGATTTATTAGCAAAAGCTGTCCATCTATCTTGGGATGAAATATAAGCTAAAGTTAAAACTTTTTAGCCTATTTAATGCTTCTATCTCTAAGATACCCCTAATTTAATTTTACTTTTTTTAACTATGTGCTTAAAAAACTAAGGCCATTTTGCGTATACAGAACTTTTGTTCAAAGGAGGGCGCCATTTTTTGTGGTGTTTTTGATGGTCATGGACCTTATGGCCATAGGGTTGCAAAGAAAGTTAGGGATTCATTCCCTTTAAAGCTTAGTGCACAATGGGATTTGCATCGTAAGAATGAAGATGGATTCAATGATCAAAATGGGGCTGCCACAAGTTATAATTCTGAAGAGCAAATTAAACTGATTGACGGGAACATTGATCATGAGCTCGATGGAGCAAATACTATCTTGGCACTAAGAGAATCCTATTTGAAGGCTAGCAAGATTATGGACAAAGAACTGAAAATGCATCGTGATATTGATTGCTTTTGCAGTGGGACTACAGCAGTTACCTTGATCAAGCAGGTAAGCAAAATAAACAACAACATAATTTCAGAATGTTCTGTGTATAATTTCCTTATTTGTTTTACACTATGTTTCTACTCCTTATGTTCTTTTAGGGGCTGGACCTTGTTATTGGAAATGTGGGGGATTCAAGAGCTGTATTGGGAACCCGAGATCACGAGGATTCTCTTATTGCTGTTCAGTTGACTGTTGACCTTAAGCCTAATCTTCCAAGTATATACATCTCTCTCTCTCTCTCTCACACACACACACACACACCACACACCACACCACACACCACACACGCGCACACACACTCTCACTTCCCAACCCCCTTCTGAGTCTGTGTGTCTTTCTTCACATACATTGAACCCTTTTGACTTTTGCAAGATAAGATAACTCTTGATAGCCAAGCAGTATTCTGTGTAACTTTATTTTTCAATGATACCAACTTACATTTGATAAGTTGGCAGAACGCTTAATTTGAAATTTGAAAATATAAAGTTTTGCTACACATGATTTTAATAAATGCTGTAACTTGGAATTTGTTTCTATACTTCAATCAGAATGGCACATATATATATTCTTGTGTGTTGATGTGTGATTTGCACTTCATTTCACAGAGGAAGAAGAGAGGATCAGGCATCGTAAAGGAAGGGTGTTTTCCCTTAAGAATGAACCGGATGTGGCTCGGGTTTGGCTGCCTAACTCTGATTTCCCAGGTCTGGCTATGGCACGGGCTTTTGGAGATTTTTGCCTAAAGGATGTTGGATTGATTTCTGTTCCAGATGTCTCATATCACCGCCTTACAGAGAAGGATGAATTTGTTGTGTTAGCAACAGACGGGGTAAGGCACATGATATCATATTTGTAGCTAATTTTAGAATGTACTTGACTCAAAATGGTCTTTGTACTAGTGCTTGTATTGCCTTCTAGTATGTAGAAATAACCAAATTTGGTTCAAACTTGATTGGATTTAAATTGACCCCTTACTGTTTAATCAAAACACTTATAATTAATTATGAAGAGCACTCTACAGCTTTGTTATAGGTCTTAACATATTTGATTATTTTCTCACATAATTTGCTTGCACTTTCTACACCTAACTTGGGTGTGAAATATTATCTGCTGTTGAGACAAACTTGATTAGGTGGGTCAATTTACACTACCTTTTAAATTAAAAGAAATTTTTATTTAGGTGGGAAAATGCACAATTTTATTACAATTTGCTAAACCTTAGAAAAAGTTGGTTGAAACGATTTTGATTGAATTTAGCTCTAAATACAGCATTTACCCTGAAAATTCTGGCATTTTGCCTTAACCAAATATATTGTGTATTAGTGTATGGTAGCTCCTTGCAATTGGAGAGAAAGTTGGGTAGCATCCATTGTAGAGTCTTTTTTTGTGGTGAAAATGTGTAAAAAAAAAAACTCTTAGGGGCACCAATGGTAGATCAAATGGATGATGGTCTGAATGATTAGATATAGAGGGAAACCAATAACAAACATAGAGCAAATCAATTTGTTATGAAATATTTGTATTTGTTTCAAACTCTTCATGATTCTTCACTGCAGATTTGGGATGTTTTATCAAATGAAGAAGTTGTGGAGATTGTGGCATCTGCACCGCGGTCTACTGCTGCTAGATTACTGGTCGAGTCAGCTGTTCTTGCTTGGAAGACAAAATTCCCTTTCTGTAAGATTGATGATTGTGCTGCGGTGTGCCTCTTCCTTAATTCAAATACTGAGTTGAATGCAGAACATACCACAGACAAGTTGACACCAGATGCATCAACAGACCCAGTTGTTGATCAATCATCTCTACCTAGCGAAAATGGAATTGGAGTGGAAGCTGAAAAACTGCAGTGATAGCATAGCTTTTGTGCCATATGTCCTTCCCAAGCCTTTTTTTTACTTAGAAGTTTGGGAAAGTTGTGCTATAGCAGTCAAAGAGAGAGATTTTTTTGGTAGTTCTTCTGCCAATATTCTTTTCATTATTTATCTTTCTTTTCCTTGGACAGCATTTGATGGGTGGTGTATTGGAGTAGTTCAATATATGTTTTGCATCTGGAGGAAAAGGGGTACCGGGCTTATTTTTAGTGCTAGAGGTCATTTTCCTTCTCTGTATAGGTTGATTTGGAGTTTTTGTAAATCCAAGTCTCTAGATACACATTATATAGTTTGTCCGGTGATTTTCTAAACTGTCGTCGCTTTTTCTTTGCATCATTTGTAGTTACAATTTTCCAATTTAGACAGTAAGCTAGAACTTGCAAAAATTGGAGTTATTGGTTATGGGACTTTTCAGTCAGGTCGTTTCTTGACTTTCTCCATGTGATTCTGATCTCAAGTTTGCAGATGATGATTGTGAAGTATAATGGTGATTGTAATACTGTGTGAATCACTATTTTTTCTTGTAATTGTTTTTTTGAAGGAAGGTTTTTGAAGTAGATATCATTTGCGTTTTGATTGACTGCAGGGAGTTTGTCTTTGAAGTAGATAGTAGGTTATTTACGCTTTGATTACAAATAGTAGCCTCATTTCTGGAGTGATTTTGGATAAATTTGGTTTGCTAGGATCACTTTCGTTTTTTAGCACATAACCAAATATATATTCTATCGTTGTCCAAACCATGAGCATGCTGGTACTGATGTGAAACAATGCAGGGTGGACTCGAGCATCAACAATGGAAACTTTATAGAGCATCAACAATGGAAACTTTATATTGAACCTTGCTTAGTAGTTCGTACTGAGATTTGGGGGATTTTGCACGGCATTGAACTTGTTTTTAACAAAAGTTCCAGTCCAATCCAGGTGGAATTAGTTTCTGTAATTGATTTATTGATTTGATCAAAGGAGGATATGACAGAGGGCAGCCAGAGTTCCAACTTGTTCAAGTATTCTTCGCGATGCTAATCAAGTAGCTTATGGACCGTTGTTTATTAAAGATCATTGTAAAAAAATTAAATTCTGTTTAGATTTCCTTAAGGTGCCTTTAATGGCAAACTTGTCCTGTATTGCCTTCCCTGAAGTTTTAGTTTAATTTAGGAGCTGGTGCTTCCTCCTTTTCAAACTTGTCTTCTGAAAGAGCATCTCTATGTGTCGTGCCGCAATGTGGGAAGAGTCTTTGCCTTTTTTTTACCCTTCTCCTCCGACGCCGTAGCACGACGCCTAGACACATAGAGATCCTTTTATTTCTATAAGCGTACTCTCTTGGTAGCCACCTATAGAAAAGACTCCCCAATTCGTAAAAGACAGCCAATCTAAGTCTACTGCAGAGGATGCGGCCTCAATTCGAAACACGAAGGATGTGACACTGCAAATCGGAGGTTTGAAGATGATGCAAGTGCTGCTTCCTTTTGCAATGAATTCAGGTAAAGACCGTGTGCAGAAAATCAAGTGATGGCGGAGGTCATGGTAAAGACCGTTTGCAGTTGAAGCAACGATGGATCTATCAGTGGCGGAAATGGAGATAAAGGTTAACTCTTACAGTTGAGACAAATTCCTAAAAAAAAATTAGTATGCTACTTTGGAATTCATTATATGAGAGGTCGAGAGATTTCCGAGAAATAAAAGTATTCAATTGTCGAATAGATTTAGGATTTAGGATTGACTCGATGTAGACCACAAAATTGTAAATGAAGTTCAGACAATTTGGGAAATGACAATTCAAATTTTGGCAAAGGATTAGCTTGTTGTGTAAGATTGGTTAGATAGTTAAAGAGGGAAACTCATAAGCATAGAGAAGACGGTTTTCTCCCTATTTATTTTTTTCAAATAAATGAGGTGGCATTTTTTTTTGGAGAATAAGGTGGCATGTTGTTATTGGTTGTTTGTATAAACTTGTGTGTTATGTGTGTTTGTATACAATAATTTTTCAACCTATTAGTTACCAACAATTATATAAGGACTCTCTTTTCCGGTTAACAGGTCTCACAATCATTGTGGATGCTCTTAACACTAAACAAAGCAAAGCTAAATAAAGGCAACGCTACGCATTGAAATAGAGTAGTACAAAATTAGTGAGTCATCCTGTCTCGATGAGTTGTATCTAATAGCTATATCTAACATTCCATACAAGTTATTAATACATTTGACATAAGAACCAATGTTAAAAAAGGTCTAATAACATATACAATTTAGTTAAGCTATTTCAATATACAGATTCACCATTGGAAGAAAAATAGTATCCACGGCGAAGGGTTCCAATTTGATTTTCCTTGAAAGCACATATACAAAATCATGGAGTTACTGCAGTGTTGATTTCTCCCAGAGCAATTTTATGTTATTTCTATTTTCAATCATTTTAACCATACTTTTGACTTTGGTTATATGTATCAGTTAATCCATTTCAATAAATCAACATGAATAGTAGTAGTACAATTAGAAATAAGATTGTCATCAAGTTGGTATTTAGAGCGTACGAGGAAGAAATAGTGTGGGAACCAACTAAATGAACTGTTCCGGTCTTTTCATCCCTCACTTTGATACTTGATGAACCTGAGTACAATATAGAAAAGATTAGTAAATGAAGTTACATAAAAGGAAATAATGCAAGTAATTTAAGATCTTTTTTTCTAATTTTTCATGCGGTTAGAAATGTTGGTCTATCGTGAACCATTTATGACTGGTCCACATAATAATCTGCTGATGTTTTGATTCTCATGTTGCAAATCATTGAAAGCTCAACATTAAGTAGAAGAGTAAGTAAAATAAAAATGAGAAAACTATTAAATAAAACACTGAAGAAAACACAAGACTAGCTTGATGGTATATCACCAGTAAAATTTTAGAAAAATATAATTAAAACGCAAAGAGAAAATAAAGAAATATCATATGATACTCACAGTTGTACTCAGTCCATCCAATAACCTGATTTTCAAGGTCATAAAAGACAAGTTTATTTGAAAGCACCAAATCTGCAGCAAATAAAATAATAGGTGAATCAGCTTCTAAGTATTGGAGGGATACAATTCAGATCTCAAACCGGAAGTATGTATAAAGAAGTTCATGCAAGCTATCCTTACAGTTACATGTAAGGCTAGTTGATGGATTTTTCATTGAATTCAAAAGCTTCACTAGATAATAAAAGTCAGAAGTGTTGCTGCATTATGGCATAGACAAAGATTTCAAGAGAATACCTCCCAATAAAGTCATATTCTTACTATCTCTAGATTGTGCCCCACTATTTTGCCAACCAATACACCACAAATTTTCCTGCAGAGATGACACATCAGTGTAGTTAATTTGAATATATGGATTGTGAACGATAAATTTTTTAATTACAAAAACAATGATTTGTAAGTATAAAATGGAGACTGCATGCTTTCACATGCAATGAACATGGTAAGAACAGGATATAGGATTGATGTCACTGGAATTTGAACCATGGAAGAAATTTCACTGATTTTGTTTCAAAGCTTGTCATAAATGAAACTTCAAAAATAAATTATAATTCTCAGATATAGAGCACATAAGAATTACTCACGTATGACACTCTAATAATACCAACCACAAGGATAAGAAAAAATTCAAATGAGATGTGACCATATCATTTTTTGAATGTTCAAATTGCCGCAAATATGGGGCTCATTTTAAAAGAACCACAAGATCTGTGATTTTTCTTTATGGATAGGAAAATTAGGAATTTACTCTGTCCTTGGGAAATAAAAAGAATATGAAGAGAAGGTAAGATATCGACAGAAACAGAGAATTCTAGATAAAAATGTACAAAGGTTTACAAGTCGGTTGCATGAAAAGTACAACAATGAATCAGAGGAGCAAAATGGCTACATAATTGAAATACGATAGAATCCAAATAAACTAGAAAGGCTAATAGAACTACAAGTTTAAATAGCACAATGGAGATCAACAATAACGAAAAGGATTCGAAGTTTTCAAGTGACTAAAATAAACTAGGCTCCAAACAACATATTCATACAAATGTATTTTTAGGTGAAGTTTCACTGTTAAAGGTAAAAAGTAAAACCATTCACTCAGAAGTTTCTTTAAAAAGTTAGGGATTCCAGAAAGAGTACATGATGTTCTACATCTCAGCATACACCATAAATTTCCCTTATAAATCTAAAATAGATATTTATAGAAAACTGTAGTTGGAGTTGAATCTCAAACAGAAGCTTCTGCAAAAACTTAAGTGATAACAACCATGACACATTAGCAATATATACTGACAAAAAACGATGATGTCAGGTCCCAAAACAAGCCCAATTAACCTCTGATAACCATGACAACAAAGACGTAAAGGGATTTTCCGAGTACTTACAGAAAGAAACAAATAATCGTGTGGATAAACCTTCAAGGAGAGTCCATTTTCAAAATAAAAGGTGACATTTGGAAATCCATCATCAACACTGCAGCATAAAATCAAATAGCCGTCACACATCTGAATGGAGCTCATGCTGACATCAAAACATAAGATTATGCAAAGGGGGTAGTCCAGTTATTGACATCAAAACATATGAAAGTTAGTAAACTAAACCTACCACCTAATAATGTAATTTAAGAAACGTCATGAAAGGTGTCATTCACATCAAGAATTATGAGAACCATGAGACACAAGTTCTTGGTTGATAATTATGTTGTTTACATCTTTAGAAAAGAATAGATCATATAATGCATTTTCTTACAATCACAGTTAATAGCTCCGTGCCAGAGATAAATGTTTTTTACCTAATCAATTAATGGTCCTTTTGCTTAAGCTTTTTATCACAAAAAATATAAAGGAAATAATTTATGATAATCAGAAAGGTCTTCAAAATAGAAAGACCAAAACATCAAATGTTCAGTTTTCTTACAAGCTATTAAGAGCAGTTTCTGAAAAGGAGCTCTGAAAGAAAGCTATATAATAACAGCATGTTTTCTAAAGCTTATCCAAATGCACCCTATACCAGTGTCAATTTTTTATACTTGAATCGGAGTAGTTATGATAATAACAGCATGAGATGTATCAGTATGATGTAAGATCGTATATTTGTATGATTTAGTTAAGCAAATCAGCTGACTCATTAAGTCAAACGAGACTAGGAGTTAGTGTGGTCAGCTCAACATAACTGAATCTGTTAGAACTTAGCAGAATTATAGTTAGTTAAATAATCATGGAAAGTTCTGGAATCAGTACTTTTGAGAAGCTATTCTTTTACCTATCTTGTATAAACATACCAATGTACTTAAAATTTGTCAATGACATCACAAGCACAAAATTCAAATCTCATTCTCGAACAGAATTCATAGAAGAAATTTTAAACCAATAATGTAAAATCAGCTTTGGTAGTATAAGGAAGTAACAAGAAATTTCATACTGAGCATTCAATACTTTGTCATACAGTATAGAGTGGAATGTAAAATGTAAACTACCAAAACATTAAAAACATATAAAACTTGAAACAAATAACAGTGATTAAACACTATACATACACACACGCAAAATATGCATGGCATATTTCTTTACAGACGTGTTTTTCAAGAAAAAAATATTACAGTAAACCCTCAGTATAGTATAAGATTTAGTGAATGCATGAGATGCATCATACCTTCCAGAATATTGAAAGCATGTATACTCGTCATGGAGAGTTTGAACTTTTAGGTTGGGTTGCTGAGAAAGAATCTAACAAGAAAAAGGAACTCAAATAACTTTACATACAACTGTACATGATTTTACAAATATTGCTCACTTGTATACCTTATATACTAATGGCTGATAGATCCCGTCTGGAAGATAGGCCAAGGTTGTACCACTGTCAATTATTGTCCCTTTACTGTCTCTTTGTTCAGATGCATCTGTCGAGAGATTAAGGAAAGTATGGCCAACTTGAATCGCCGTCATGTTGACACTGTAATGTGGCCTAAAAGACATTTTTAAATGTCAGATATCTCAACATATGTATTTTTGTAAACTAACATCTAAAATAGAAAAGAAATTCAGTTATAAGAGTTTAAGCAAATTGACCAACATCCAGCAAATAAGAAAGGAAATAAACATTTCACAGATATCTTGTTTTTAGTTTAGAACAAAAGGTGAAAAAAGTAATTTTTTTATTTTTATGGCTGAAGAACACAACGATTAAAGACCGCTGAAGCATAGAGTCAGCAATAGGAAACCCTTATTTTCCGAGAGCTCCCCCTTGGACAGATGAATTAATTTTATAAAGTATAATTTTGGATTGACTTTCAGTAAGACTCGACATAATAATTTTAGGAAATCTATAAACCATCAACGATGATAATCTACAAGCCCAAATAAGAATTAGAACCTATTCATGTGTGCCTCTGAATAACATAAATTACATACTATTCCGGCATAGTACATATCAGTAAAATATTTGCACAGTATATACAACGAGAATGGTCCAAGAAATACATGACATGAAAACTTAAAAGATGCTATACCCAAAAAAAGCAATTAATGACACTATGAGAGTAAATAATTTCATTCAGAAGTGTAGTAAACAAATGCATACTGGTCAGGTAATAACGGAGTCGTGTTCACTGTAGGTTGTACAACATGCCCAATCGCAAATATACCACCTCCATTTACTCCATTTAAGCAATGAGCAAACATCTTTTTCACTTTGCCAGAGGAAGAAAGTTGTGAAATCATTGAATAATTAGCTTTTCCAAATCCAAGTATCCCATCAAGCGCTTCTTCGTTTGAATAACTTAGATCTCCAGATTGTCTAGCACCACACCTGCAAAACAGCAGAACTCGTTTTAAATTGGTCAGGTAAGAACCATAAAATGTAATAGAGTTAAAATTAACATATACAACAAGAATCACTAGGAAAACATTACAACATGAGTGCCTCCACAATCACATAAGCCGTTTAAGCATTAGGAAATGTACTTCTTGGAGTGTGCCTAAAATATTTTATTCACAACTCAACCAATACACACTAAACGTTTCACATAAAGCATTCTTAATAAAAAAGAAATGTTAAGCAATGGAAGATTAAAATTAAGCAACAAAATTGTATCAACAGATGCTATTAGCATTTAGAATACCTAACAACAACAAAGGAAATTAGTTTCCAGGTAGTTAACAAATACATCCTTTGATTGCCCGTGGGCAAAATTATTTAGCTTTTTCTTTTCACTCGAGTTTATATTCAGCTTGAGTAGGAAGAAAATTCCAGTTCGGAAAACAAAAGGAGGAAATAATGACAGAGCACAGGGATAAATAGATATCAATAACAATGTCATTGTCAACATTCTAATTCTCAATCTTAATCAACTGGAACTTGACCCGTATCTCTAATGGAAGTTATGTCTTTTCTCGGTCACCTATATTTCTTTTGTTGAGAACTTGGAACTAATTTTATGATTCTAAACAAAACAAAAGGCTTATTCGACAATTTTGAAAAGTTATGCCTGTACTCATCTATATTTAAATAAAACCACTTTTGTTTTAAAGACATTATCCAGAAAAGAGAACTTATGTTATGGAAACTTTTGGAATTTGTGGTTGGGCCCTAATACAAGCCAAAAAACCGGCACTTATAAACACTTTTTCAGGCCATCTCTCAACCAATGTGGGACTCTTTAATAGAAACTAAAGCAATAGGATAGATTGTCATAAACATAGTTAACAATTTAACATGTGTGTAGATTCATGTCAGTAAATGTATGAAGTGACGTGAAATTAATGTCTACTAACAGAAACAGATCAAAAGAGACATCCATAAACACATAATAACATGCATTAGTGTCATGAAAAAGCTCACCCAAATATAACACTTCCATTAGCTGAAGCAGTTTTAAGGTCCCCAGACACTTGATCAAATAGTACAACATCCTTTACAAAGTAACCTGCAGTGGAGCTGCCATCACCGTATATCTCCAGATATGGACAGGAATCATTAGTTTTACTAGTGCATCCTGTCAGAAGACCCCCATTTATCTCTTTGCAGAGCTCTTGATCACACGGAACTAATTTACCAGAAGAAGATTCCTTTATGTTGTAGAGCGTAAGATCCATCTATGATATCCAAACACAAAATCATGTCAATAAAAACGCTAGTATTGAGTTGAGGTTGTACAGGATTCAACCATAGGCACTCAAATCGATATTTGACATGTGCAACGTTGTGGGGAGCATGCAGACTAACATATCATTGAAGGTATTATTTTACTGTGTCACCACTAATTCAATATGATGAAATTCTAAATACCGTCTCTTTTTCAATCATCGGGAAGTATAGCAGTATAAGAGGATGGACTTGCATGGGTTGTGGCAAACAATAAATACTTAACAAATCATCAAGGAAACAGTAACCTAGAATGAACAATGTATAGGTGGTGGCAAGAAGCTAACTTAAGTAGTTAGCATTACGGGTCTGTTTGAATTGACTTATTTGAGCTTATCTACCACCATAATTATGAAACCAGCTTATGACATGTTCATAAGCTCCTTTCATCCTATTTTCGTAAGTTGTCCAAGATAGCATGGGAAAACAGCTTATAACTTGTACGAAAACAATTTAACTTTGTTATATATTTTGTTATTGAAATAGCTTATACATACGTTTATGCTATAAAGTGCAAATTAAACTGTTTATCCAAACAGGGCCTACATATGTTCCTAAGTTTCCATTAAGGCTTTCATACACACTAATCAAGAAAATCAATAATGTGTATGGATGTTCCTAAAATACCAATTTGTATACGAATGTGTTCAACTCTAATTTCTCATCCCTCCAAATCGTTAATGGTATTAGTTATTTAGTTAAGCGTATATTTGGAGAAAAAACGATAAATGTATCTAGTAATTCGAAATGCAACTTATATTTAGGTAGAATATTTTTTTTTCCAAAGGATACCTACTCCTGAATGTATCGAAATTACAAATACATTTGTAAGTGTTTGTTTTGTGAGTAATTTTATGGACCAAACTAACTAGCTGAAGACAAATTCAATGTTCAAACTAAATAACAAAAGACACATTCAAAAACCTATTTAAATAACAAAAGGCACATTCATGTATGTTTTTGTAATTTTGATACATGTAGAGATTATTGCGACAACGCCTCACACATTTGAATAACAAAGTGACTGTTTGCTCCATAGCAAATACTGCCAATGCATTGACGGTGTGTCTAGTGTCTGACACATACTGACACTGACATCGACACATGTGATTACATTCAATTATGTCATTTTTCAAATCGTAACCAATGTTGACTTGTCAGTGTCGTGTCCGATGTCCAAGTCCATGCTACACAGGTCAAAGACAATTCTAACAAACAAAAAAACAATAAAGAATTGAAAGAGGAATTGAGAAACATACACCAAGGTTACTTCTAGTAGGACACTCTTTGCATTGAATACAATTAACCCACATCATATCAGTTCCAGTATCCACTTGCAAATAATAATCCTTCGACGGAGTTCCAATTCCAATTTTCGCATAATAAAGCCTACAATCACAAATTCACACAATTTCAAAATCAATCACCAAATTCTTCAAAAAAAATAAAAAATATAACAGTAGGTTTTTCGTCACAATTTTCTCGCGACTCAATTTAAACAGAAAAGAATACTCAAATTAGTCTCTGACACAAGTCTGTCAGTTATAACGAGTCAGAGACTAATTTGAGTATTATTTTTTGTCAGAGACTGAATTGGTGTTTGGGGACTAAGAAAAACAAAACAGTTACCCGACGGAATCGGGGCGACCGGTGCCGCCTAAAGGAAGGTCGACGCCGGTTAAGAGGGAGATTTGACGGCGGTAGTCATGAGCTTTGAGGACGGAGAGAGAACGTTGTTGATCATCGGAGAATTTGTATTGGACGTTGAAAACACCGTGGTTGGCGGAAACAGTAGAAATCGTAAGAAGAAGAGAAATGAAGAATGAGATTCTCATCATCGTTGTTGGTGACAAAGAAAGCACGAAAGTAGTTGAGTTGAGTAGAAGAAGAGAGTCTTGAAATTGAAATTGAAATTTCTGCGTTGTTGTCAAGTTTGGACTGTGGGGTCTACTAATTGGGTTCCTAACTATCCAATTCCCATTAGTCCAACTCACTTTCACCACTACATATTTTCACACATAATTAATTAAAGGAAAAATCATTTTATTGATTCTTAGTTAGCTTATCCTAAGAATATTTTCTAGTTATAGATCAAAAATAAAGTAAGTTTGGTCTCTTGTTAAAAAAAAGAAAAGAAAGTAAATTGGGTCTGGTTTACTAGGATGAGCAAAAGTCTTAACATTTAGATAACGTTGACAAAGATACTTATAAATTATCAATTAAAAAGAGAAGTATGTGTCAAATCTTACTAATAAAGTTATTTTTCATTGGCTTGTGATTTGTTAAATTGATTTATTGTATGAAATTACTCTTCGAATTTTATTTATATGTATTGATGATGTAAAACTTTTTTATGCAAGCATACAATCAAATCATACCACATAGATATTTATGGAGATATTTTGAGAACTAGCTTATAAAAGTGATATTAGATTGTGATTTGTTTGAATGTACGTCTAAAAAAAAATCAATGCTTAGAAATTAATCTCTATGTTTTTTTTATATATATTTTTTATATTGTTTTATTACATCCAAATTAGTCTTCATATCTTTTATTCTCAGTGGGCTCTTATAACGTGCACGTTGTTCACCTTTTTAAATTTTTGTTTGATCTTGTTAAAGAAATCATATGTGGTCGTTTAACTTTATTAAAATCTAGACTAGATATAGCATATTCTTCCCTTCACTCAAAAGCCATTGAAGGAAATGGTAGGTTTTGTTCTTATAGTCATCTGCAGATTTAAATACTTTTGGGGTGGGGACTGGGGATAATGGTAGTAGTCGTTTGGTTTAAATACTTTTTTGGTCCAACTATTTTTATTTATTCACGATTTAATTTCTCCCAATTTTTCCATGCAAATATTTAGTCCTACAATTTACTCCATAAAATGTCCATATTTTTTCCAATGTTTGATTCTGGGACTTGATTATAATGACATGTTAATTTTTGTCAATGAGGTTCCTTCAAAAAAAAAAATTTGTCAATGAGGTGGAAAGACATTTAGTTATGTGGCAATACTTATTTGTATTAGTTATAAATATTGCATTATCCACGTCCCATAAATACTTAATTGAAGTAATGTTTAAAAATAATAATATATTTTAATTCAAAATCTTAAAAAACTACATTTTCCCAAATGACATTTGCTTTTGCTCTTTGTCAAACCCGGTTTTTTCTCGCCACAATCTTCTTTGAGGGAAAGAGACAATGATGTGAGTAGTGTTGATCGTTCAGATCAAGAGGAGACAATAATGAGGAATCATATGCTAGCAATAATCTTTATAAAGACGGGGATGACTTAAAAACTTTCCTGTATATGAAATCTTGTAGAGTAGAGAGAGAAATATCTAATAGATCTAACTAACTTTTGAACTTGAATCAAAATTTTCTTTGAATGAATATTTCTGTTACATTCCATCTTTTATAGATGGATTGAGGGGACCTGTTATAGTAGGTCAAGTGTAAGACTCTACTTACACTTGCCAGTTACAATGAATGAGAGATGTCAGTTGTACATGTCAGTTGTGTACAACTGGCTTATACTAAGCTTGTATATATATATATAACAAACCAATACTAAACTTAACAATCAGATACTTTAATACATCCCTCTCAAACTCAATGTGGGATTTCCACAACATTGAGTTAGGAACGCATCAAAAGAAACTTAGCAACAAAGAGAGGCTTGGTGAGAACATTTGCCCATTGATCAGTTCCTAGAATGTGAACCACAGAGAGTTGCTTAGCTAAAACATTCTCCCTTACAAAGAAAAGGTTTATCTTCATATGTTCGGTTCTGGTATGTAGAATAGGATTGTGTGCAAGCAGAACTGCTGATTGATTGTCACAAAATATAGTAGGAGACGAAAATGGAACTGTGGGCTCTTGAAGTAAAGTCTAGACCCAAAGAACATCAACAGTTGCTTGAGCCAGTGACCTGTATTCTGCTTCAGTGTTGAATCTGGCTACCATTGGCTGTTTTCGAGACCACCAGGAGATAAGATTTGGACCAAAGAATATGGCAGCACCAAAAGTTGATCTTCTGTCATCAGGATCTGCTGCCCAGTCAGCATCACAAAAGACTTGAAGAGGGAGAGGCTGATGAATAGGGGCATGAGACAACTTCAGGACAAAATTGATAGTCCCTTTGAGATATCTGAGGATCCTTTTAACAGCAACCCAGTGAGATTCAAGGGGCTGAGACATGAATTGACAGACTTTGTAGACTGAGTAGGCAATCTCTGGTCTGGTAATGGTAGCATACTGCAGAGAACCAACAACTGATTTATATAATGAGCTATCATGAAAGGCATCTGAACCCTGTCTAGATAGTTTGCAGTTGGACATCATAGGAGTATTTATGGAGTTACATTCAAGCATGTTAGTTTTTGAAAGCAGATCCTTAATTTATTTACTTTGAGTGAGAAGTAAAGAATTATCATTAAGATGTTTGACCTCAATTCCAAGAAAATAGTTTATGGAGCAAAGATGTTTTAGGCTAAAAACTGAATCAAGTTTATGAACCAAAGCATTAACAAGATCAGAAGAGCTGCATGTGATAATAATATCATCAACATACACAAGAAGGTAAACCACATCTTTCTGTTTAGCATAGGTGAATAATGAGGGATCACACTTACTGGCCTTAAACCTAAACTAAAGTAAAGCAGTTGTTAACCGGTCAAACCACTGTCTAAGAGCTTGCTTGAGGCCATATAGAGCCTTATGAAGCTTCTTCCTCAAGGAGGCCATTCAATAAGGCATTATTGACATCCAACTGTTAAAGTTGCCACTTGTATGAGATAGCAAGAGTAAGAATAGTTCTGATGGTTACAAGCTTCACAACAGGAGAGAAAGTTTCATTAAAGTCAAATCATTGAAGTTGGTGAAAACCTTTTGCAACTAAGAGTGCCTTGTACTTATTGATAGTACCATCAGAATTTTCTTTCACTATAAACATCCATTTACAACCAATAGCTTTCCTGTTGGGTGGAAGAGGCACAAGTGATCAAGTATGATTTTTATGAAGAGCATTAAATTCTTCCTTTGTAGCAGCATTCCATTTGGGATCTGCCAGAGCCTGTTTTACATTCTTAGGTTCGGTGTGCATAAGTAAAAGGGTGGGATTGAGACGGGGAAGAACAATACATGGTCTGGATCTAGTTTGCATAGGGTGTTGATTGATAGGAGGGACAACAGGGGAGAAGGAACTAAAGGAAGACCCAGAGGCAGATTGAGAGATAGTATGAGACTGAGGAGAAATAGCAGATGCAGGGGACAATATAGTAGGAGTGGGTGAGGTAGGTAAAGTTGATGTAGGAAGGTATGAAGGAGTGCTGGCAGAACTGGTGTCTAAGGGTAGCGAGGATAAGGAAACATCCTTGATAGGAGTAGGGTCATAGGGAGCAGTAGTGAACAATATAGGATAAGGGAACCTTGATTCATTGAAAAGGACATCCTTGGATATAAAAATATGACCACTGGGAGACAAGCACCTGTAACCTTTGTGAGAGGAAGAGTAGCCCAGAAAAATACACTCATGAGATCTAAAGTCAAGCTTATGAGCATTATAAGGTCTAAGTAATGGGAAAGAAACACAACCAAAGACTTTTAGGAAGTTGTAATGAGGTTGTTGATGAAATAAGACTTGATTAGGGATTTTAAATTGAAGGGATGAGGTAGGAAGTATGTTGATAAGATAAACAGAAGTAAGAAAAGCATGGTCCCAATAGGTCAAAGGTAAAGAAGCTTGAGTGAGAAGAGTGAGACCAAGATCAACTATGTGTCGGTGTTTTCTTTCCACAACACCATTTTGATCGTGGGTATGGGGACAAATGAGTCTATGAGTGATTCCTCCTAAATTGGTTAGGTACTGTGTAAACGGTCTAAACTCTCCTCCCCAATCAGTTTGTAAAGCCTTAAAAGGACAGCCCAATTGGAGTTTACCCATAACTTTGAATAGTTTAGAAATAAGGAAGGCATCAGATTTGGATTTTAAGAGGTAAATCCAAGTATATCTAGAAAAAGCATCAACAAAAGTGATGTAGTATTTATATTCTAGAGATGAAACAGTAGGAGAAGGACCCCATAGGTCACCAAAAACAAGTTGCAGAGGATGATTATATGTAGTTTCAGAAGATGGTGAGTGTAACCTATGAGCCTTACCCATGCAACAAGCAGTACAAAAATTGGAAACATCTTTTTCTTTATTAATAATGAGTATATTGCAATGTTGTAAAGCAAGCTTAAGTGTGTGAGTATTAGGATGTCCTAACCTTAAGTGCCACAAATATTGTGAAGTAAAAGAGGATTGATTATTACAAGTGCTAGAACTAGTATTTATATTGCAAACAGATGCATTATTGGAAAAAGGTAAAGACAATGAAGACTTAGCGGATTGAAAGGAAACACTGGGAAATGTATAGAAACCATCAGAACCAACTTTGCCATGCAGGAGAACCTCTTCAGTGGCCTGAGATTTGACAACACAATGATCAGCATGAAATTTAAAAAAGACAAGATTATCTCTAGCAAATTGGCTGACGCTAATTAGATTTTTGGTTATGGTAGGAACATGTAAAAGATGATTAAGTGTAAGTGTGATTTGTGGTTTAATAGGTGAGGAAAACACACTAGAACCAGAAGAATGTATATCCAAACCTTGGCCATTCCCAATGAAAATTTGCTCAGGTCCATCAAAAGATAAGGATTCATGAATGTTCGTTGCATCACCAGTCACATGGAAGGAAGCTCCAGACTCAGGAAACCATGTAGTAGAGGCACTAGATGAGCCACTAGTTGATGGAACATTGGTGATCATAGCACTTGGTAATCCATACTGAAAAGTAGGTGGTCTCTGTTGTTGCTGAGGTGGTGGTCTCTACCATTGCTGAAAAGGATTGTAGGCCATATTAGCACCATAACTAGGAGGTGAGACACCATATCCAGAGTGATTAGGTCCATAGGATGACATGCCAGAGTTGTAAACATGGTAGGGATCACTAGCAGCAGGCATTGAGCCTTGACAATTGGGAGGAATAGGTGCATGAAACTGCTGATTAAACCTGTTCCAGCATGAGTTAGCAAGATGTGCAAATTTAAAGCAGACTTGGCATTGAACATTTGCAAAACGGCTTCCCCTACCACGTCCTCTGCCAGCACGTTCTCCTCTACCACGTGAGGATCCAAAGTGAGAAGGAAAATTGGAGAAATCAGGGCCAGAAGTGGTGTGAACAGAGGCTTGAAGCATAGAAGCATCAGGTTGAGGCTGAGATTGAGTATTGGAGGCAGAAGCATGAGTTAGATTAAGAGAAGCAGCATCATCAAGAGTCTTCTTCTTGAACTTGTCAAGACGAGTTTCATGAGCAATAAGCAAAAATTCAACCTCATCTATGTCAATAATATCAAATTTACTCTCAACAACAGAGATAACTGGATCAAATTCTTGTGGTAAACCTTCCAAAATAACATCTAGATGCTTGTAATAGGAATGGGATCACCAATTGAAGCAAGATTATCTATAAGGTTGCGAATACGAAGCAGATATTCCTGAACAGTACAGTTATCAAGTAAGGTAGAACACAATTCAACACGAACATTTGCTTATGGAAATAGGCGATAAATCTGTTCCAAAGCTCATACACATGAGAACTACCAACAACACGCGCAAGAATTTCACTGGAAAGCGTAGAGTGGAGGCAGGATAACAACATCTGGTCTTTGAGACGCCATTGACGAAACTCTGGATTGAGTGTTCTGGTAGCGCGGTCATGAGGAGTGAGAAAACGCAGTGGAATCACCGGCGAAACAAGAAAATCATCCAGATTATGCGCATTCACATAAGGTTCTACCTGTTGGCGCCAAATGAGAAAATTCTTCTCATTGAGTTTTTCGGAAATCTTTAGTGAGAAGACGAAGTTGGAGTGAACCGAAGCTTCATCTTCAACAAAGGACTGCAGCGGAATAGCACTGGTGATGATCGGAGTGGCTTGCGCACCGATCAGAATGCTTTGCGCACCGGTTTCCGGCGGCGACGATGGTGGTCGAGTAGGCACCGGAGTAGTCGCCATGGATCTCAAATCAGTCTGATACCATATGAAATCTGGTAGAGTAGAGAGAGAAATATCTAATAGATCTAACTAACTTTTGAACTTGAATCTGAATTTTCATTGAATGAATATTTCTGTTACATTCCATATTTTATAGATGGATTGAGGGATGAATGAGGGTGTAAAACTCTACTTACACTTGCCAGTTACAATGAATGAGAGATGTCAGCTGTGTACAACTGGCTTATACTAAGCTTAGATATAAAACAAACTAATACTAAGCTTAACAATCAGATACTTAAATACATCCCTCTCAAACTCAATGTGGAATTTCCACAACATTGAGTTAGTGTCATAATCATCATGAATTTATGGATTTAAGTGTTTACATCTTATTGTTTTAGTTCTTTGTTTAACACCGTCATAGGTCACAAAGGGCAAAGTATCAAGTGAAAAGTATCATTCATGTCAAAGTTCTACTACTAATTTACAATTATAGTTGTCACCATGTCAATGATTATTTAATTAGATTACCATAGAGAGTTTCTTGTAAAACATGTGGAAGTATTATTTAATTATACTTTCAAAATGAGTGTCGCTTTAGCAAAAAATATTTGTTTCAAAATGACTGTCACTTTTAGTTTTCAATGCAATAATAACTTTCTCTTTTCAATTTTACCCTTCAATTAATACTTTATACACTACTTCCAAAGTCTTATTTTTTCTTTAATAAAAAACAAACCAATAGTTGATTAGGATAGTTTGGTAAAATAACATCTCTTTTAATTAATGCATTTCTCAATCTATGTGCAATTGACTAAAATGAAACTAATTTTGAAACGGAGGGAGTAGTTCTAGAAAGTTATCCAATTAAATATCATAAAAAAATAATGACTCTTAAAAAACAAAACATTCACAAAATGAGTGACAAGAGAAAGGGGGCAGGGAGGTTCATCAAATGGTAACCTCAAGCTTTCGGAGACCTGTAAAACAAACCAGTTCAAAATTGCCACTAAACAAAGAATCAAGTTGATTTTCTTCCCCACAAAATGTTGTATAAAGAATGAAGATAACTTTTACAACCAGCAGTGACTAATAAACCCACCCTTGAAAACATTTGTATAACCCGAAATTGATGCCTTCATCAATACTCGTGAACCAATCTTTGACCCCAAAAATTATGACACAAAGGATTTAAAGAACAAAACTTTTCATACCATCCCTCACCAAAAATTATCAATAAAGCAAATGGCGACCCTACATACCCATCTATGTGACAGGCAATAAATAAATATTACAGAAATCCACCAAACAGAAAAGCTGGTACATTGACACTATAAAAGGGACCCACAAAAGGGTAAAAGAAAAGACGCGAGGACAACATAGTGCATGAATGGACACTTTCTTCCAAAGGACAGCCCCAAGCAAACGAATCATAAGCTGAACTATAAGGCCTGAGAAAGTGCCAACTCCACAGTTCCCTAAATGCATCATCCTATCTAACCAAATGGCAATGGGAATGGGAACTTCAGTGCATAAAGCTCCTGTAACTTCAAAACTGAAAACTCTTCAAAGACCGACTTGTGACTCGTGACCACAGAGCCAAAAAACGCCTCAAATAAATTGGCAACCCTTTGATTCTCCTAAAGAATGGCTAACAACTGAGAACTTCAGAAAAAAGCAACAGTATTAATGTATATCCAGAAACTTAAGAAGCTGTGGCAGCAGCTGTCGCCTTCTCTAGTCTTTCCTTTTCAATTTCTACTCTTCTCTGCTCAGCATGCTGGGCAACACCATTAGCAAGAGCTTGATAATTGAACTCAAGTGTTTGGCTGAGACTCTCAAACCTCGCTGGGTCTGAGGATTGTAAAACTACAAACAATTTTATTTAGAAAAGGTCAGCATGTCAAACAACAACAACGATGGCAATGATGAACTGGAGATTTTTTTTGGCATACCTTTCATTGTATCCACAAAGAAAATAAAAGGATCCACCTCATCAATAGGGGACTGCAACTCTTCATCGTCGCTATAATCGTCATCTGAATCATCATCGTCGTCATCAGCGGGCCGGAATGACTTTGCCTATGAATAACAGATGCAAAATGAGAAAAGATTCTAAAGATCAAACAATAAAGATTAACAAATACCAAAGTAGTAAAAATGATTGAATAATGAATAAAGATGAAATGAAGTACAGATATTGTATTGTGACAAGGGGAATATAAAATAATTCTGATCTCCCATAAAACACTAGACTGGACCAACCAGACCAAAAAGTCAGTATTCGACTCATCATTGCCGATAGCTGAAAACTGTCCAACTCTTTCACCAAACTCGTTGGTTAACCGTGTCTTGAACACGACCCTCTTTTTTACAGCACATCAAGAAAAAGAGATGGAATTGAAGAACCATACCAAACGATACAATTTACCACAATGCATAATCATCAATTGTACTAGATCAATATATTTCCACGATTACGGTAATCCAAGTTATTTTATTTAATAGTATACTGTTGAGTTGAGGTGTGTGTAAAACTATTTAACAAAAAAAATACTATAGGTTAAACATTAAGAATTTCATTTACTCCATACGACTATTATGAATTATTTAACTTCATAATATATTTAAGTTCATAATAAATTGCATCATACCAGTCACTGGTTCAAGCATAATAAACCAACTAGCAATGAAGACATTTTCTAGTTCATCGACCAGTTAAGTTTTCAAAACAATGAATCAGACACAACGGTTATCTAGTTCAATTATTCAGGTCCTTCAGTATCAAATAAAACAACTTCAGAACAAGGATAATTACCTAAGCAACTTGTGACCAATTAGTATTTCCTATGTTACAGAACAAACATGCATGCATAAATTCTGTTGCTGCATGCTATAAACTTCTTTTACTGAGTGAAGGCTTGATAAAATCGTTGCTCTATACTAGATTCAAATCATATATGCATGAAAATGTCGTGGGTTCTCATTTCAACACACCTGTTCAGCCAACTTTCTAAGTGTGATAGTATCAGGTTCTTCCCCATCATCAGCATCAACACCCATTTCCTTGTCAAAACCACTGCCATCCTCATCATCGTCGTCAGTTTGAAATCCATCCATATCATCATCATCTTCAGCTTCTTCCTCTTTTGCAGCTTCTGCACAGTGAGATCAACACATTAAAAACCGAGTCCTCACCAACAAAAACCGTACCCTAGCAAGAAAGATATGAAGGAACTAATCCACTTTTCATTATTTTAAGATTGTGATATCTCAAAGTTACCTGCAACTTGATCCTTGTAGGCAACTAGAAGATCAAGTGTGGCCCTGAATACCCGGCCCAAAGCCTCCCCAGGCAATAGATCAGCTGGGAGTGCCAGTAATGAAATTAAACCAAGGCAGCACACTTTCTTTTCATGTTCCCTGCATAAAGATAGTTTGCCATGACCTTTAAATTATCACACAGAAGAACTAACATAGTATCGTCACAATACACCATGTAACACCCAGAAATGGTTAATAGAGAAAAAGAGCATACCTTTTGAAATTAGCACGCAAACCACTCTTTTTGACTTGTTGCAACAAATGAAACCAAAGATGGAAGATTTCTGATGCGACGCCCAACTTTTGCAATATGCTGAGAGTCAATGCTGCATTGTAGTAAAGAGCATCCGCAATCTGAAAACAATATCACTTCTTAGAAACAAAATATTTATGTTGTGATGCCACTTTCCTGTCTGACTAATATATTAGAGAACCTTCGTAAACTTACAACCGAAAAACAAAAACTCATTGGGGACACGCATAAAAAGCGTCAAATTTATATAAAAAAAAAATTACAGTTTTCACAGAAACTGAAACAGTCAAGGAACCTAGACATCAGCAGTCAAGGAAGTAAAATCCATATAGAGTCATAAAGGAGAACATCAAGTCTTTGTATCAATACTACAACAAAAAAAGTTTGTTCCACTGGGTAGAAAAAACTAAATAGATCAAACGGCGTTACAATGTCACATTTGCATAGAATTAATCTGTGAAGTGTTGGGTTAACAAAGCTCCGGAACACAATAGGTTTCAGTTTTCAATAGACAACAGTGAAAATGGGCAAGCGACAAAAAAAGATTTCCTGATAATTTAATTCATTGATGTGACATTTGATAGTAAGAGCCCCTTACCAATTGCATGAAAAGACACTTCAAATATGTCTTTTCAGTCCGATTCAAGCGTTCAACCGTAATTCTAAGATATGGTTCAACCCAGTGATCCACTTGTCCTCTACAATTCTGGAAGACAACTTCAATAAGCTTTGGAGCTGGCACAATATCATTATCCTCCATATTCTTATCCGCCATAATCTACAACATGATATACAAATGAACATTAGTAATAGAAAATTGTATTATTATTATGAATGCTAAACTCCAAGTCCAAACAAACATGTGGAGGTAAGTAAAAGTGCAAGAGTAACTCACAGATGAAACCATGTTCCATAGACTTTGTTGATAGTCAGGATCTTTGCAAGTAAGGAAATGAGCAGTTCCCCTTGAAATATAGTTGTCCAAAGGAACTAAAATATCTGCAGAAGTTCAGAACTTAACAACTAAGTATATACTGAAGTGAAATAGGATGGGAAATCTCTAACTATGTTAACAAATAGAAATTTCAATATTTGCACGTATGGACTTTTGTATTTATGATGCCAGAAAAATAGGATAAATCAAATAGAAGGAGCGGTATGTTTGTGGAAGGACTGTGCAAGGTAGAAAGAATGTAGAGAATATGGGCCACTAAAGAGAAGGAGCAGTTTCCAACAAATCCTCACAAAATTTGATACAAGAGATCTAAAAGAATTACAGCAGGATATGTCGAGTGACAAATATGACTTGCACAAGTCGCCGTGTTTGTGCGCACACCCCACTCAATCAAAACTGGTAAATCTTGCTAAGTCTGAAAAACTAAGGTATTCTCAATAGGAAAGCATCACAAAGATTAAGCCACAACAGCAACAACCAAACCATTTCCTACTAGGTGGGGTTGCCTACATAGTTCAATTAATGTCAGAAGGCCGGGTATATTAGGTCCAAAGATACACCATTATCCTTAAATCTCTCTTTAAAGTCTGGCATATAGTTTTCCTTTATCACTGTCTAACTCTATTTGTTGGACTATCCTTAAATTACTCTCTTAACCTCTTAATCTAAACTCTGCTTCATACATGCCCAAACCACTAAATACTCCCAAAGTGTCTTCTTCATTTGTTGAAGACAAACAGACAAAGAAATCATTAAAACAATAGCTATTTATATATCTTTAAGATTTGACCATTAATTTTCCTTCATCTCTGTCTAACTCTAATTATTGAACTGTCTTTACTTTAATTTACTCCCCAAACCACTTATTCTACAAGTCTTCTCCAGATGTACTCATACTACAAATAATCCCAAAACAATAGCTATTTATATATCTTTTAAGATTGACCATTAATTTTCCTTCATCTCTGTCTAACTCTAATTATTGAACTGTCTTTACTTTAATTTACTCCCCAAACCACTTATTCTACAAGTCTTCTCCAGATGTACTCATACTACAGACAGAAATCATAAAGACATCAACTATTTATTATTTACACTTTTATTAAAAATTCATAGTAGGATTAAAAGAGAAGCAACCCAGAGGCAAATAGATTTAATAAGAGTAACACAACCCAGAGGCAAATTCTAATAACCCCAGCAATTTGGTATAATGTGGATGACAGAATCCCAAAAACAACTAGCCTGAGAATAAAACCCGAACCAACCACTCACAGACAAGAGGGTGACAGCATATGTTTTTAGAGCTTGAAAAGGAAAACGTTAAAAAGGAAAGGATACTGCAAAACTGTAGAAATAACCAAGCTAGGCATACTTCAATTTATTGATTAGAAACTATGGGACAGAAAATATCTCGTTTACCATATACCATTCCATGTTATTTTTAGATTGTATCTTTATTTAAAGTTGTTTCTAAATTGCTTAAAGCTGGATTCATCTTCAAGTGTGTGACACCAACTCATCTCTACTTCAATTCAATATCAATAAATCAACAGGTCACCTATAAACCATCTTAACCAGGCCCTTCATCATGAACAAAGCAATAAAAAAAAGTCAATATGTAGTTAAAAACCATACTTGGAAAAAAATCGATAGCCCAATCTGCCAATGCTTCCATCATCACTGGCCAAAGACTCCACATATCCAGAGATATTGATGGTGAGAAAAATGTCATATATGATACAATCTCCAAAACTTCTTCGAAAACCTCTGTAAGCATGCATAGAGATAATGAAAGTAAGCCAAAAAATCCAAGCAAAATCAAAATTTACAAATGACAATTTTTATACGAGAATCTTGAGTATTCATCAAATACATCATACTTAAAACTCTTGAGTATTCATCACACTTTTTTACATACTATAGACATACTAAAGCTAAAAGTATAAGAACTGTTGTAATTTCTTACAATCAAAATCAACATTTACCAATGAGAAAAGTCAAGCCCCTATTTTATTAAAGAAAGTTTTTGTTCAGATGGAGAATAAATATACAAGGAAAATGGGGGATATGGATCGTGCAAAACAAGAAGCGGCTAGGAGAATACCTTGACCATCTGTTGTTAGCATTCTTTGCATTATAGGAAGCAAAGTTGGTTCAACTTGCACAAAAAGGTGAGGAAGCCTGCTCACTGATTCAAGGATTGTGCTAATAGCACGTAAACAACCAACTGCGGCAAGAGCACCTGGATCATCAGCTTCATCATCAGCTTCTGCGGAGTTCATACACCTCCAGAATGCAGCAGCCTGTCGTTGGAAAATGAAGAACAAAATATTACTCTACAGAACCGTACTAGTATTCAAGTCAAGTAAGACTTTCTTGACATATAGAAAGGGCAAAAATTACTACCAAATTTTGACACAGTCCTAGTGCATAAGGCGCCATCTCTTCTCCAAATTTGTCCACAATAGTCTCCAAAGTAAATACAAGGTCTTCATTCTCAACCTCATTCATAAGTTTAAAAAACTCTGATAAAATTCCATTTGATTAAATTTAGTCAGGAAGTCATAAATAATAATACTGGAAGTGGAGTGATGATAAAATTTCCATGCCTACATACCATCAAGAAGTTGAGGAAGAATAGGACGTATTTCATTCAAATCTGCATCATTGAGAAATATAAAATTAAGTATACAAATGTTGAACTGTACAGAAAAGAAAGGGAAAAAAAAAGCAACTCAATACAGCCAGAAAAAACCACCTTTGCATGCTTCAATGAAAGATCGCAGGGCAAAAACAGAATCAACACGCACAGGAAGTTCAGGATCTTGCATTCTGGATACAACACACTGCAATGCCTTCCTGAAATTGTTCTGATCTGAGAAGCTAATATGGGCATACTGACCTGCAACCCATGCTGCCTATATTTCAAATGAAAAAATAAAATAAAAATGTAATAAATATGTAAGAATAAAAAAATGAACAGGACTGTTGAAATTAAATCAAAATATTCAATTGGAAAACTTATTTAGAGTGAATGACAGAGAAAGGATGTGTCAATTGGGCATACATATTGGGAAAACCCCAAGTCCCACATCGGATAGATGAGACTCTTGATTAGAGTTTATAAAGAGGAGGCACTCCTCACCTCACAAGCCGGTTCTGTGAAGATGAGTTAGGCCCCAAATTTCAACATGGTACCAGAGCTTGTCGAATTCAAGGGCCACCTACATATTCACGCACCAAGCCCAAAGAGCGCTGGGCGTGAGGGGTGTGTATTGGGAAAAACCCAAGTCCCACATCGGATAGATGGGACTCTTGGTGAGAGTTTATAAAGAGGAGGCACTCCTCACCTCACAAGCCGGTTTTGTAAGGATGAGTTAGGCCCCAAATTTCAACACTACACACTGCAATGCCTTCCTAAAATTAAGTATAAATATTACTCCCTTCGGTACTTAATATAAGAAAATTTTTGGTCCTATTTATAAGAAAATGTCACAACTTTTAAGGTGTAGTTATTGCTTAAATGACTTTTCTATCCCTATTTAATGTTTCTCTTTTAAATATTAGTGGGTGTATTTAATGTTTCCCAATTTTTTATGAGGGTATATTTGTAAAAATATTCAAAAAGTTACATTAATCAATGAATGCATTGGTTTTGATGTTTTTTGGTTTTGTTGCTTATAATAAGGACCGGAGGGAGTACTTTGTAGTTTGAACCCAATTAATTTCAAACAGGTATTCTTTCAGTCTCAAATACTACAGTTCAAGTTTTGGAGGTTTTTTCCATCAAGGACATATGATCAAATATACCAATCGAAATTGCGGTATAAATTCAGGTTATCAAGCATAAAGGTTTTTTCATTTTTTCCTGTTTTGGAAATTGTAAAAACATCATTTAGGATTTTCTTGTTTTTTTTTATATACCTTAGCTCTGAGGTGGCCAACAGGACTGTTGAACTCAGGAAAGACATGTTGCACTAACATGCGCTCAAGTTCAGATTTGTATGGCTCAGTCTGCTTCAATTTGTCACAAAGTGCACCAATAGCAAGAAGTGCACCGTCTTTCTGTCTGTAGGGCTTGTATTCTATAGAAGCTTCGTCATACCTAGAACAGCAAAAACCTAAATATTCGTCCAAAGTATACATAATTCATTCTAACATTAAGCAAGATATTACCTTCTGAAAACTTCAACTATGAATTGAATAAACTTATGAAGATTTTCTTTTCCACGCTTCCGAACCAACTCACTCACAAAATCCATGGAAGCTGTCCTAGGACTATACAAATCTTCAATTATGTCTGATAAAAAACAAGAAACAATAAGCAATCACAATGCAATTTGTGTAAAAATGTTTTCACGTTTATACACCAATAGGACTTACCATAGCCTTTCCTTACATATTCGTGTGGATCTTCTTCCCAAAGCTTTTGATCATTGTCGCTGAAGCACATAAGGGGGAATACTATTTCAAATAGAAGGACATCAAGGCGAGGTTGCAGCAGAGCATACATGCTAGTCCTTGAAATACTGCATATATTAAAAATTTAAGGGAGGAAGAATTAATGTGTTGCAACTCAGCAGTAGCAAATAAAAGCATTCAACATAACAGTTAATATTCTAAAATTAAAATGCCCTTACAAAAACTTGTCAGTATCTGATTGGAAATTTAGAAATGAAATATATACTTCGAGGATAACTACTACAGGAAAAATGTATTAGCATCAAGCATGGGGTTTTCATTTTCCTAGTATCAGTGTAGATGACCATAAGAATAATGCCAATCACCTTATTCTACATGAGAGCCTATCAAAGCACAAAAGCACTCCAGTGGACTTATGTGACCTCCCGTCCCGTACCCCAAATAAAAACCTCGTTTATACACTCAAGACCAAGTTTGGTGCTGAAAGCATCAGCTTTAAGATCTGAACTTGTCAGTGACCAGGCTCATGTTTTAGGTATTTTGAAATTTTTTTGTAAAATCCTTAATGGACAAGAACAAGTTTTCATTGCCCAGATCCTCGATGCACTGAGAAACAAGTTATTTCCATAGACTTTGCAGAGTGACTAAAAATGTAATAAAGTATTTTTGTCATTAGGTGAAGCAAATCAAATATAGCTTTGTTTGTAGTACCTTACATGGCTTTTCAATGGTGTATCAATATATAAATATATAAGTACTGTGAATGAAACATCAATATCAGGAGGGAAATTCAAAATTATCCAGCAAGTAATCCTATCCTAAAAAAACTATTGACAATGTCATATATCTGTTGTGGAACCTAAAATTAAGAACACCAAGACATTCCATTACAATTAAGCATTTATAAAGCACGCTAGTGAGCTCAACATGCTCAAAATTTGCTGCTTAAATATGCATAGTCCTACATTAATTGGAACAGAACGCGTGTAGTCAATGAACGGAAACCAGAGATTCAATTAATGAAATAGAATGACGATGCGAATTAATCAGCTACCTGTTACTTAGATATTGAAGAATCAAGTTGATAACTCTGTCAGGTAAATAGCCCCCTACACGAATGACATTTAACAAGTTCAAGTGGCACTCCAAAATCTTTCCTGCATAGTGCTTCTGGAACATTTGAGCAAAAGCTCTGGTTTCAGGATTTTGTAGCTTCAAGTCTCCAAAACTGTAACACGGTAATTTAAACAGCCATAGAAATTCCGAATCAATCAATCATACAACAGAAAACACTAGCATTAAATTAACCAACCACATCACAACCATACCGAGTGTAGAGCCTATTTAAAATATGAACTGTCCACTTCTTGACCTTCCACCACCCCCATGACTTTCTAAGATCCGGATCAACAGGCTCACCTTCCGAGGGTACAGGTCTCTCCAATACATTCAGAAAAAGTATCATCCAAGCATTGAAGATATTTTGATCAAACAACAGTTTTGGAATCTCCAACTGAATAAATTCACAAAGAAACCCACAATAGCACGTGTTAATTATATGAACTTAGGGAAAGTAGAGAATCAAAATAATGAGGCAACAGACAATAGCATAATGCTATGTTGCTTGTAGAATAATATTTGAATAAACAGCACATTAATCAAGATAAGGATATACATAGACTATATAAACTATGACTTTTTGTGTCTCTAACTATATAAACTTTACTTTATATTTGATATGGAAGGGAACGTTCACTGCTATACAAATTACACTCCGAAGAACATGTTACCGAAGATATAAACAATTAAGATAAACAATTTTGTGAGCTTGAGTTAAGCCCACCCAAATTCCAAGAGCATCTCCAATGGGGAGTCTTTTACCTAATAGGGACTCCAACATATTAAAGACCCCCATTGGAAAAAGAAAATAATGGTTACCTATTAGTTACCATTACCATTACAGGACTCTCTCTTCAATAACAAACGGGTCCCACAATTATAATAAGAAAGAAAATAGGTAAAAGTTGGTCCCACCATCTAAAATTCATGGTGTTTATTAGAAAGGTAATGTTAAATTATTAGTGGGAGTGTGGGACCCATTTGGTGGGATTTTTTAGAGGCGCTGGGTTGGAGTAATTGAGTCCTTAATAGGTACTTTGGTTAAAAAATTGTAAATAAGTGATGTGTACACATGGGACCCATTTAAGGACTCTTTAGTTTACTGCTATTGCGGATGACTCTATTCTTTGTTTATTAAAATTTAATAAGGAGAGAAATGGATCATCAATGCAACTTCAGCAAATAAGGAACACGTTATACACAAATAACCCCAAGTTCTACAGTATGACTGTCAATAAAAGCAACATGCAATTTTCAACAAGGTTTGATCTACAACATAACACTGAGAATTAGTTCCTTCATTTAAGAAATACACGCGAGGAGAGAAAACATACGTAGATGGAGGACCAGAATATTTTACAGATAAGCTTGATTAAATCTGCTATTTCCAGAGATGGATTAACAATCTGGACAAGCCTGCTAAATATATTAAGAAGGTGAGGAAACGTTTCATCGACAATGCGATAAACAGGTGTCCTCTCCTCATCTGACTTGAACCTGCAAAGATAAAATGTGATTGTTAACATAACTATCACTGAAGATTCACGGGATATTTCGACAATCAAGTATGTACAAGCTCTAACCAAACAAGGCATCAAAATATGTGGGAATAGAAACCGTCCACCATTTGAATCTTATTGTTGGAGATAACAATATAATCAATGACCAAGAGGTATGGAAGATTTACAGGATACTTCAACAATCAAGTGTGTACAAGCTCTTGTCAAACAAGACATTAAAATATATGAGCAGAAACGTTCTGATATTTTGAATCTTATTGGTTGAGATAACAATATAATCAATAGTCGAGAGGGGTCTCGAATGGAGTTTGGACCTTCCTTCTGAAACTATGTCACCTCTTGCCCCTCTTTTTTCCTTTACATACTTTAAGATTGGGAACATCTTTTTATGGTCATATCATAATCTTTAATTATTCTCTCATAATACACTTGACTTTTCAGAAAATTTTCACGGTTTAATTTTGTCCATTGCACTTCTTTTTCTACTGGAAAAGCAGAAGGAGGACATATATAACAAAGGATACTTCAACAGTTACTTAAATAGTACAACCATATTCGTGGAAATTGTAGTTATATTTAACCATAAACACACACAAAAAAAACTGCAAAGACTGATGTGGTACAGAAGAAAAGACTGTCAATAATTATTAGACAACATTAACATCTAGGAGCAAGAGCAGCAGCACGATTTTTTTCAGTTAAAACAAAATAGATAGAAACTTACTCATATTTTCTAGACAGAATCCGTAACACAAATAGGGCACCATAGACTTGTTGATCCTGTAGGTTATGCTTCACCCAATCAAGAAGACGAGGCCACTGTTCGGGGTAATCAGCATGTATAATTGTTTTCAGGCATTCACCAAGTTGTACCCTACAAACACAGCATGTCAGAAAAGAACAATACAGTGGATAGAAACAAACCTTATACAAAGGAAAAATAAATCTGCTGCAATGTTTAAACTATCATTGATTAATCACTAGGTAAACAGAGTCATAAACATCAACTTCATTGTAAAAAAAAAAAGGTAAACAGAGTCATAAAAACAAGACGTCAGAACATCCAGGAAGGTGCTATCGAACACTATGCAGCCACAGATAAACAACTGTACCTCAACAAAGGAGGAACTTGAGTAACAAACATCAGAATGTGATCCCTCACCAAGTCTTTATCACTCTGCAATATCTGTTGTTGGGTTTCTACATTAACCAATAGGGAAGCAAACGATCAGCAAAAGAAAGTATTCATTATTTCATTATCTAAATTTCATCCATATTAAAAAGCATACCAGAATCAGGAGACCAATTCTTTGCAACAAAGTTCTTGAAATGAATACTAGCCACTTGTCTTACACCCATGTCACAGTTGTTGTCCACAATGATTTGCAACAACCTCACCAGATGCTGGGGTGCAAACTGGAACTGTACATATATAAACGCACTTCACTTAATATAAATATAAATCAGTAATATTTCAAAACAACAACAACAAAATTTTATCCCACTAAGTGGGGTCATCTACATGAATCAAACGACGTCATAATGTTCTATCACATCATATTTCTATCTAATCATAAATCAGTTATATTTCATTTCATTCCATTACTGCATTCAATTAACATGCAAGTACCAAAATCTACTTAATATTGAGACAAAATGGACACCCATACTACAGACGATAAAAATTAATGTTATTTTTGTAAGTTTCAAAGCTTCAGCCACACTTTCATGCTAAAATGGTTTATTTAACGTTCAATAAAACCATAAATATGCAGACAACAGAATCCAAAATCAAATTAATATGCAGACAACAAAGTCCAAAATCAAAACAATCCCACTAAATGGATCAAACTACGCCATAATTTTCTATTATTACCATATTTCTAACTCATACATCAGTTACATTTCATTTCATCAAATTAAATTGCTACTACAGTCAATTAACACGCATCAACTTAATATTGAGACAAAATGGACACCCAAACTAACCTATGAAGCACTGACCTACTCACTAACACCGGACACAACACTGACCCATTGACAATAGTAGTAATTTAAGAAAACGACATAAGGACACCAGACACACCTTTGATCTGAAGTGTTCAAAGATACTAACAAAGATTAAAAATTAATTTAGCCTTTTAAGTTTCCAACCTTCAATCACACGCTTACACTTAAGCTGATTTATTCAACAATCAATAAAATCAGAAATAACGCACACAGCAAAATTCGAAATTCAATAATCAAAACAATCAAATTAAACCACTAATCCATTCAATTAGAACTAAATAGCACGCAAAATTTCACAAACAAACCAAAATCAACACGTGTAACAATTATCCAAGCTTCATAATCACTTATCCAAACCTAAATCCAAGTCAACACAAATCAATAATCAATCAAGAATCGAATTTCCAGTAAAAACAAAAAATAAGCGATTCTCACCTGATTCAAGTTCTGTTCGGCTGCTTTTCTTTCATCAGGATTGGGACTGAGAGCAGCTTGAAGTACAACGGCGAGACTAGGAAGATCCATAGCACCAAAAACTCGATCAGAAAACTTCGATCAACGCGGAAAACGTGAATTGATGAATCGATTGATGATGAATCTAAACCCTAGGAAGAGATTCTTCTAGGGTTTAGAACACCGTAAAGATGAATTGAACAGAGAAATTGTTGTGATTTTGGGGAGAGAAATCCCAAGGAAGTGAGAGAGAGAATGAAGGTGTAATAGTTGGAGGCTATTTAAATTCTAGGGTTTACGCTTATGGGTTTTTAACCATCTTTGCTACTGTGACAAGTGAAGAAAGATGGATAACTTTTTTATTCATCGTCTGATCTTAATCTAATGGATAATGTTATTGCGGTAGAGTCGTGAAATTGATTATGGTAAATTAAAGTATAGTTGTGTTGATTTTGATTTGATGGTTGAGATTGTATGACCGCTTTGATTTTGGTAGTTGTTGGATGCAGACAAATCAAGTCTCTCTTTTACACGTGTTTAGATGTGGATTGACGTTAATCACGATGCATTGGTTATGCGATCTCAATTAAGTGACTTACATTTTAGAGGTTGTATTGGTTGTGTGAGTTGTTTGATCTTAATTAGACGTTTGAAATTGAGTGACCGTGTAAACTTGAATTATACCTAGCTATGAAATTGATTATGATAAATGAAAATGGATTGTTTGATTTTAATTTGACGGCTAAGATTGTATGATTGTTTTAATTTTGGGAATTTTTTATGCAAACAATTCAAATATCTCTTTTGTGTGTATTGTGCGCATGTTTGAATATGTTGTGTGCATGCATGTTTGTATATGATGTGCGTATTGTGCGAATGTTTGTATATGTTTTGTGTATTGTGCGCATGTTTGTACATGGATTGACGTTAATTACAATGTATTAAATGTGCGTAATCTAATAACTCACATTTTCGAGGTTGTACTTTAAAATTGATTCCAATGACGGAAATGTGAGAGTTTTGATCTTATGTTGTCCTAATTAGACGGATGAGATTGAATGACTACGTCAATTTGTCATTTTACACGTAGAGAGTCTAAATATCTTTGTGTGTATTATCGTGTGTCATGGTACAAATATATGTTAATGTTCTCGTAATTTTGTTGGAATATATCATTTTTTGCTAATTCATCAAGACTAAAACCGTTGATCTCTAGTAGGCATCTCAAGATATCTCATAACTTATGTCTTTATGATCCATTGTAAGACTAACTCTCGAGTCAACAATGAGTCGTTTAGTCATTTCTTACAATGAGAGCGATGTGATAGAAAATTATTATTTATCTCAATTATGTTGAAGTTTAGTTAAGCTGAGGTACATAATTGTCTACACATTTAATTTTAGAAAGATGATTGGAAACTCGCTACAGGTTTGGTTGGTTTTACGTTGTTTGGAAGGACATTGGGAGGGTTTGTTTTTCATGCTTTTGTACACTCAATGAGGAAGATGCTGCCTGATGGGTTGGCTGCCAACTCTACCTAACATTGCTCTACTGCTGCTTGTGTATTTTTTTGTTTTTTGTTATGTTTTTTTCAACATTATCCTTTTTTGACAAAATGTATTTGTTTATTCTATTTTTTCTCATGAAAAGTTACTTCTTAGACTGAAGTACTGACTACTGAAGGTGAATATTCGTTTTTTTTTAACACGGATACTGTTGTCTTGGATATATGAATTTTGTAATATGTACTTTTTTTATTTTTATAAAATGTTTTATGTAGACTATTTTTAACTTTTAGTTCTATCTTTAAACATGTTATGTCAACTTAGTACTATAACACAATTATATATCCCAAGTGATTCTCATGATTGATTCATTGTATCATTGTCACAAAATAACATTTTTATAAATTATTCACTTGAGTCAGTCTCGTGATATTGACTTGAAACTTGAGAGTGTACTCCTCTCAAGATCTCTAGTTCGATTATCTTAAGTGTCAATTTAGGTAGTTAATTTAACTTTATAAAAAAAACATTTTTATAATTTTTTTTTTCAATGATTAAAATAATTTTTTGTGCTGACAAAAGTTTATCTTCAAAATATATTTTTTTGACCAAATAGTATTATTGTCTAGCATCAATACAAAAAGCACATGTTAGTGTGATTAGAATTTTTATTTGTATACTATAATTATCCTAAGTTAATAAATGTTCTTAGGACATTTTTTTTTTACATTGTTTTTTTTAAGACGTTGAAATGGAATATATTACCAAATTAAAGTGTTCTTCTTAACATAAGGTGTGCCAAGGAAGAACAAGAGAGTCATAACAATATTTACAAAACAAAAAGCAAAAAACGACAAAGCAAAGAAAGAAATAACAACTAAACAATGCCCAACATTGTGATCAGACTAAGTCACCAACCATGGTAATTGAAGAGAAAATCAACAAATTTCGCCTTCCACCACGAATAGGAAAGCAACTTAATTTTGTCCACTAACAACGTTATCGAGCACTCTTTACCATTCAAGATCATGTTATTTCTTTCTTTCCATATTTCCCACACAGTAGCAAACCAAATCAAATGCAATATAGACTGTCGCACATTAGAGCCACCACCGCCATAGCTGAACTGATTAAAATGATCTGTTGCACAAGACGAGAAAATCGATGAAATTTCAATCCAACGATAAATATAGTACCAAACAACCCCAAAAGTAGAACAATGTAAAAATAAATGATTAGGGGTTTCCAAAGATCCACACCGACCAGCACACATGCAAGTATCATTATTTAAAACCCCGCGTCGAAACAAATCATCCTTTGTTGGCAACCCTTGGGACATTGTTTAAGCAACTAAAAAGAGTAACTTTTGCATAAAAATTGATATAATTATTACTTTGACTTGCATTTCCAAGACAAATTTTATAGGGTTAATAGGTCTTTACCCCTGTAATATAGGTCATTTCCGATTTTTCCCCTGTAATTTTTATTTATTTAAACCCCTGTAAAAAATATTGTTTTGGTTTATATCAATTTTTTTTTTTTCAAGAAATTTTCATTTTTGTTCGGCCTATTAGGGGATAAATCAAAACAATTTTTTTTACAAGGGGTAAATCAAAAAAAAAAAACTACAGGGAGAAAACCGGAAATGACCTATATTACAGGGGGAAAGACCTATTAACCCAATTTTATATTTGTGTATTTCAATGTACTTAGGACACTTGTTAGGATGACTCATTTGTTTACAACGGCGTAAAGAAGACATTATCTGTTTTTTTAATGCAGTCATATATATATATAATTGAAACTTGTTATTAAAAATTGCATACCACACTAAAACAATTTTAGTAAATAAGTTCCGTTTATTATACAAACTGTTCGTTTTCTAAGAATAAGATCTTGTTCGTAATGGACTGGAATTATCTTTATTTTAATGAAATTTAACTATTTTTTATTAAAATTTAAATAATAATATAAAAAATATTAAAATTTAAATAATATTATAAAAAGAAAATAGTAAACATAATAGTTTAAATAAATGACATAATTTGAAGAAAAATACTGCACGAAAAACATAAAAAGTATACACATAATAGACATATAAGTATAGATTTATAATCATTATTATTGAAATCTAAACTAAGCTGTGATGTGGGTCATAATTAACGTAGAAAACAAGTAAAGAAAACAAATAGAAGAAGGGGGGAAATTAAAGAGGGCAAAGACAGCGCATAATTAGAGGATTTTTTTTCAGGAAGAGTATGGCAAGCAAGTACATATATTACGATTTTTTTTAAAATAAAAAAAGTTAATTATGTGAGTTTGGCTCCGGCCTCACTCTAATAATGGAAGTTGAACCACAAACTTACGAGTGAGTCCACTCTTTATTAACTAAACTAAGCATAATTTTTTACATAATATTACCTTCTATCTTCATAAATATCAACCACATAATATTAGCATTTATCTTTATAAAGATCAACCGATGAAAAATAAACTTTTCTGAATCTAAAGTTTAGGATACACTGTTTATATTTTAGTGGTTCCCTGTCATTTGTTTGTTTTAAAATGTTGTCACTTTGATGGTTATTAACCTTTTCAAATGAATTATTGAATTGATTACCTTTAAATCACTTTTGCTGATTGATTTGCTGTTTGTGTCCTTTTTGCCAATTAGCCTTCTCGATGATTAGGCAGTTGATTTTGATTTGATTATTGGAGATGTAATGTCAACCGTGTTACAATGTTTAAATTATTTAATTTAATTATATGAATTCATACTGCTTTGTAGTAGTAAGTACATATTATTAATGCTCTAAGACCAAATGTTCATCTTCTTTGATAGAATGCTCTTACTACGGGTATGTATAGTTAACTGAATAACATGAACCACTCCACTATAAAGTTTCGGTTTGGAAAACAATATCATTTTTCACCAAAAACGGCTTAGAAGCGTGAATCGGTTCAAACCCGGTTCAAAACCGAATTTGATTGAAATCTGGTACCATCCTAGTTCACAAACAATTCTAAAATCGGACTCATGTGATTTCTTTCAATAGTGAAATGATTCCATCAGCAGCAGAGATTCTTTAGTTGTAATCACGAATTTGTGGAAAATCATGATATTAAAAATCTGCAATTCCTTATTGAGGTAGGAATTGTTGTTTTTTCGGGTTCAGAAACTACCTTTTAATAAAATCGAAATCACCAACGAAGATATTATCATGTTGAGTCTTCTTGAAGTCCTACCGTGTTGCAGACCTGGAGACTGAAGAACGGGGCGATTTTCTCCATTCTTTACGTATGTTTTAATTCTTTCATTGATTATGTTATTTGTAAACTCAATTATGAGTGCTAGATCCCTTAGAGATTAGGTTTGAGATGATTCCTTGTAACCCTAATTGAAACATGTTGCTGTGAAACTCTATTTATTGTGAATGACAATCTAGTTTTTATTCAATTCAATTGTTCTTAATGTTTTTTATATCCTGATCAAATATAAACATGATTTAGTGAGAATGAATGACTATTGACCCTAGCTTTCTACTTAGACCTAATTGAATTGTTCAAATAAACATGGTTAGTCTAGGAATGAATAATTGTTTATTTGTGATATTAAGTTAACGTTCGTAAAACCTTCAAAGATTATTAGACCACCTAAGAAATTATGGGTTGTAGTCTGAGTAGAGGGTCCTAAGTCAAGGGATTGATTAGAGCTATTTTGTTAACCATCGTGAAACTAGAAAATCATTCATACGAATAGGTGCAGTATACCAATTAGGGGAACTTAGATAATTCGAAAGACCTGATCTCACATCTCTCATATTTTCTTAATCAAATCTTTACTTTCTACCGGTTTATGCAATCAAACCAAATCTACTGCATAGGGCAACCAAAATAACTTTTATACATCCTATTTAATTACTATTGAATTATTGAGATCAACAAAGTCCTTGTGGGAACAAATTTATTTTATTATTTCGATAGTTTTTGGTACACTTGCCAAAATTCTAACAAGTTTTTGGTGTCGTTGTCGGGGACTGTTGATTTATTTCAACATGACAATTGCATTATAATTTAGGATTTCTGCAATTTAAATTTCTGTAAATTATTTTATGTTAAAATTCTTTTATTGTTTCGATGTTCACTATTTATTTTGTATCGTGCAATTCTACTAAGGTATTTTGTTGTTTATGCGAGGTAGAGGTCGTTCTGTTGATCTACTTTTCGATCCTGAAATTGAAAGGACTGCAAGAGCAAATCGGAAAGTTGTCTGATTGTCAAAGTCAGTTCCACCTAGTCCAAGAACACGGTACACAAGTCCGACACCTTATGAACCTGAACCAATCTCTTCTCATCAATCTAGCACAATGGGAGATGTTGATCCACCACCGAGACCTAAGTTGGGAGACTATAGTTTAGCTAATAATCGTGGTTGTCTAACTCATGTTTTTCAATCTACTAATCATGTCGCTTTTGATATCAAAACATCCGTTCAGAATGGGTTGAAGGATAGACAGTTTGATGGGACAGATAGCATGAGCCCTCATGAACACATGAGCAATTTTGCTGAAACATATGAGTTTTGTGTACCCCCAGCCACTGTGGCAGAAGACCAAAACAAACTTAGGTTGTTTGCCTTCACATTAACCGGAAAAGCCAAACATTGGTTATTAACCTTACCGAGTGGAACCATTCAAACATAGGATGAGTTGGAACTAAAATTCTTAGAGAAATATTTTCCTATGTCCAAATATTGGGAAAAGAAACATGAGATCTCAAACTTTAGGCAAGGGGAGAGTGAGTCATTTTATGATGCTTGTGAGCGATTTAACTTGTTGCTTAAAAGGTGTCCTGACCATGAATTCTCTGAAAAACAACACCTCCAAATCTTCACTGAGGGGTTAACACATAACAATTGGATGTTTCTAGATGCTTCAGCTGGTGGCAGTATGAGAGTGAAAACTGACCATGAAGTCCAAACTTTAATAGAAAACATGGCCCAAGTAAATACCATGTTGATGCCGAGAAAAAGAAAAGGGGTGTGTTTGGGGTTAGTGACCACTCTGCAATCTTGGCAAACCAAGCAACCAATGTTTATTTAATGCATTCAAAAGATGAAGTCTTAGATAAATTTAAAATGTTTAAAGCACAAGTAGAACTTCAACATGAAACTTTCATTAAATGCTTTAGAAGCGACAAGGGAGGAGAGTTCCATCATTTGAGTTATTTTGAATCCACCAGTATTGTGCATCAAGTAACTGCACCATACACCCCAAAACAAAATGCAATAACAGAAAGGAAGAATAGGACTTTGGTAGAAATGGTCAATGCCATGTTGTCTATTCTGGATTATCTAAAGGATATTGGGGCGAAGTAATGCTAACAACTTGTTACATTCTCAATAGGGTTCCAAACAAAAGGAACAAAATAACCTCCTATGAACTTTGGAAGCAAAGGAAGCCGACTCTTAATTATTTAAAAGTTTGGGGTTGTAGAGAAATTGTGAAAGTGCCTGAACCAAAAAGAAATAAATTGGGTGAAAGAGGAATTGAATGTGTATTTTTAGGCTATGCAGAAAATATCAAAGCATACAGATTCTTGAATATTGAATCGAATGACTCATATTCTGTTAATACAGTAATTGAGTCAGGAGATGCAATTTTTCAAGAAGATAGATTTAACTCAATTTCTTGTCCCAATGATATTGTTCATTCTAATGTACAAAATTTAGAAAACAATGAATCTAATGTAGATACATTGGATGGTTAAGAACTTAGAAGAAGTAAGATGATCCGGAAAGAGAAAGATTTTGGATCTGATTTCTTCATGTTTCTTGTAGAAGGAACATGTAAATCCATAGATAGTTATGGACCAATTTACTTTAACCTTGAGAGTGATCCGGTAACATATGAAGAGGCTATAAAATCTCAAGATTCAGCCTTTTGGAAAGAAACTATTCAAGAAGAAATGGATTCAATTATGGGTAATAAAACTTGGAAAGTGGTAGATCTCCCACCCGGATCCAAACCGATAGGTTGTAAATGGATCTTTAAAAAGAAAATGAAAGTGGATGGTACCATTGATAAATTTAAGGCTAGACTAGTTGCTAAAGGGTTTACATATGCACCTGTTGTAAGAATTGCATCAATCAGAATGCTAATTGCACTGGCATCCATCCATAAGTTTGTAATCCATCAAATGGATGTTAAAACGACTTTCCTAAATGGAGAGTTGGTTGAAGAGGTATATATGAAACAACTAGAAGGGTTTAAGATCAAAGGTCAAGAAGATAAAATGTGTAAATTAACTAAGTCTTTATATTGGTTGAAACAAGCACCCAAACAATGGCACCAAAAATTTGACCAAGTTGTGTTAGCCAACAGATACATCATAAATGAATCTGAAAAGTGTATTTACAGTAAATTCCAAAATGGAAAAGGTGTCAAGATCTGCTTATATGTAGATAACATGTTGATCTTTGGTACAAGTATAAATGAGGTAGAAGAAACCAAAGCTTTCTTATCCAAAAAATTTGATATAAAAGATTTAGGAGAAGCTGATGTGATTTTATGAATTAAAATCATAAGAGATGGTAACCATATTGGTTTATCCCAATCTCATTACATAGAAAAGGTTCTTCAGAAATTCAATCATTTAGATTGTAAACCGATCTCTACCCTATTTGACCAAAGTGTCAGTTTGCAACCAAACAAAGGTTGTCCAGTGGCACAACTTGAATATGTTAAAGTAATCGGATGCTTGATGTATGTTGTGACTTGTACTAGACCCGACATAACATATGTTGTTGGAAGGTTAAGTCAGTAAACTAGCAATCCAAGTAAAGAACATTGGCACACTGTGAAATGAGTATTAAAATACTTGAAGGGAACAATGAACTATTGTTTGACATATAGTGGAGACCCTTATGTTTTGGAAGGATACACAGATGCTAGTTGGGTAACATATGTTGAAGATCATACTTTCACAAGTGGATGGATCTTCAACCTTGGTGGAGGTGCAGTTTCTTGGGGTTCAAAGAAACAGACATGCATTGCCGACTCCACCATGGCTGCAGGGAGTAAAGAGGCAGAATGACTAAGAAATTTATTGTATGAGATACCAGTTTGGCAAAAGCCAATGGCGCCAGTATCCATACATTGTGATAGCCAATCCACACTATCAAAAGCTTATAGCCAAGTTTATAATGGAAAATCAAGGCATATTGGTTTAAGACATAGCTATGTAAGAGACTTGATTTCTAATGGAGTAATTTCCATCATGTTCGTAAGAACAGAGAAGAATCTTGCAGATCCTTTGACAAAAGGTCTTACAAAGGATATGGTGTTGAAGACATCATTGGGGATGGGACTCAAGCCCATATCTAATTTATTACCAATAGTGGAAACTCAACCCACACTTGAGTAGCATCAAGTCTTGAGTTCAATGGTGAAAGTACACTATTAGAGTAATTGTAGTACTTGACAATAGATACATCCCAAGGGTAAAAGTACTTGGACCATAAGAAGAAAAATGGTAGGATGAGATTTTTCTCTTAATGAACATATACCATATATTTGCTGGAATGCATACTTATGGGGCATTCCCAATATAGTCTACCTATGCGACAATCAAGTTTGACTGCTTCATGGAGTTCAAGGGCTTGACTCTTAAATTCTCATGAAAAGAAATATATGACACAAGACCTTCTTAATGTGTCATTTTACAAGTCTCTTTATCAACGGTATCGAGATTCTATGTGTAAGTTATGCACACTTGTTCTAATGAATAGTTGGTTCAAAGTTTGCCTACCATACTATTTGAGAATGAGCGAAAACTTAACTTACTAAGTAATGGTTCAAATCGTGAGATAACATTATCTGAAGGCATGAAATTTTCGGATTTATGATATTTAATATTTTGAAAATGGTGGCGGATTGTTGGTGATTTCCAAAATAAAGCAATCACTTTAGATCAAAAGTTGTAACTCTTCATAAGAACCTTTCATATACATTAGAACCTTTGGCAAATAGGTGCTTATTGAACCTTAGCATTGGTTCAAGTGTATATGATTATAATCTTTGACAAAGGGATGCTTAATGAACCTTAGCATTGATTCAAATGTATATGATCATAACATTTGGCAAAAGGGTGCTTTATGAACCATAACATTGATTCAAGTCAAAGGGGTGCTTTCTCTCATGTGAAGGGTCATATAATGCACTATAAATACTTGACATTTGGGCTTTGATTTGACACACAGAACAGAAATTTTGTTGCATTAACAACATAATTCTCCATCATTATCTTACTCTAAATCATCCATCAATTCTCTAATGCTAAGAAAATTGAAGGAATTTTACTCTAAACCCAGAAATACAAAGACATGAGTTTCATAAGAAGCAATTTTAGATCTGGGTTTTTACTAAAAAAAATTGAATCTATGACTTCGTAACATAGCTTTGGCCACCGCATTTTCCTCTTCTCTTCGTGCTTTAACAATTTTGTTTTCCGCATACGAGTGTTTATTGAATTACCTTTAGATCTGGGTTTTTACCTTTAGTATGTACTTAAACTGAATTTAAGTTAACATAAAAAATGTAAATTAACGTTAGTGCCTGCATGTCGCACCATCAAATAACCGTCGTTGTACGTTGAACAACAATAAATTTTTGGAACTCTAGCATCATTGAAATAGAAGAAGAAATTCACTTACTTATATGCAATCGAGTATGGATGAAAGATGTTTTGATTCACTCTTCAATCTTCCATTGAGATTGATTGAACATCCATGATTGTTTGAGGATGAGAGAAGGTGAAATTTTAGAATGACAATGAATGAAATAATGGTTTTAAGAAAATTTGTATAAAAGGACAATTTTGATATTATTGTAATCTTTTAAGTAAATTTGAGTGTAACCATAAATTCATGGGGTGTGAATAGAAAAATTCTCAGTTTTAATTGCTTTTTATAGAAGAAAATACTTGTGAGTAGAATGCATGGGAAAATGGGACATGTACTTTTTACTTGTAGAATACTTCACCAATATTTATTGCATAAATAAATTACAGAGAATACTAGAGGTATACAATTCAATTCAACAAGAGACTAATACATAAGAGATAAATAACATAACCATATAATATATTACAAAGAGACAATCCACCATTCTATTTTATGGATAGTTTCTCCTCACCCTTCAACATCTCGCAAAACAATCAATTTGTCTGGATTACACAGTCCTCACATACAAAACGGAGTGTCTTTTGCACACCCGGATTGCATAATCTAGACAAATGGAGTGTTTTGAGATATGTTGTGTAAGAGGAGAAGTTTCCTAAATTTACAATGCAAATAATTCACAAACCATTCATAAAAGAGGAGAAACCATTCATCTTCCTAGGGTAGGACTTTGACTGCGCACCTTAATGTGATCCACCACCAATGCACTATCGAGTACCCTTTATTGAAGATCCACAATATTTTGCCACCCTATACCTTAGTTTAAGTGTTAACCTCTTTAGATATAAAGTCTAAAATATATATATATATATATATATATATATATATATATATATATATATATATATATATATTTATAAAAAAGTTGATACTTGAAATACAATATCATGAAAGATAACTTTTGAACATATATACAACTTACACAATCATGAAAGATTGATAGAAATTAAATAAGTACTGTATGAAAACATATGCTTATTTTCAAGGAAATAAGAAGAAAAAAAATCCTTTAAACTCTTCCAAATATACTTTTAGATACTATAATGATGTATTATGATGACTATTTGATGTTAAATGTAAGTATATATGAGAAGTGTAAAGTTAAAGTATTACTACCAGTTAATCTTTAAGCCACCATCTGCATTTCACGTAAATATCATCCACTAAATTGTTCATGAAATTGAAATAAGTATGTCTCCAAGAACGCTTGACTAAGATTGAACCAAATACACCCCAGAAGCCTATAATAAATCCGAATGTCAGACTTATGTAAAATCCACGATTAAGAAGCAAATCTTCATCATCTTGAATATTTACTTCTGGTTCATGTGTTGGCTCCCCTTTAACGCACAATTTTACAAGTGGCGGTCCACAAAGATCAAGATTATCTTCGTAAAATGAGGCATTGAAACTTTGTAGTTGTGTACCGGTTGGAATTTCTCCAGATAGTTCATTATGAGACAAATCTAACACACCAAGCCGATCTATTTGGGAAAGACTAAAAGGAATTGAACCAAGCAACTTATTTCGTGACAAATCAAGAGAGTCAAGTGATGTTATCTTTCCAATATCTGAAGGAATTTTCCCAGTGAAGTTGTTTCTTGATAAATTCAATGAGACCAATTGAATCAAATATGCTATTTCAAGTGGAATCTCTCCTGAAAAGTGATTACTTGAGAGGTCTATGTTTTTTAGAAGAGACAATTCAGTGTTCTTGAACATTTGTTCTACACCTTTCCATGTCAATAATGCATTTGATTGATAGTCTATGTTATAAGGCATGGGTCCTTGGCTGATAACATAATAATGACCGGTAAAACCGTGTGGTGATGCTTTTTGAGTCATTGAAGTGAAATTTTTAATGCATTTGGGAATCTGCCCAGATAGATTGTTCAATGAGAGATCAAAGAGTTGAATTTTTTGTAGATAGCAAAGTTCAAATGGTAAACTTTCAAAGAAGTGATTCCTTCCTAAGCTTAAAACTTTCAACTCTTTTAATTCACTTCCAATCCAATAAGGGATGCGTCCTTCTAATCTATTTTCTCTCAAATCTAGCAGTACTAACTTTGTGCAGTTCATTAAGGAGAAAGGGATCTCTTCTGTTAAGCTATTGTTCCTCAATATTAATGCTCGCAGTTTTACAAGTGATCCCATTGAAGTAGGAATCTCCCTTGAAAAATTGTTGTGGCTCAAATCTACATAAACTAATGACTTGAAATTGCTCCAACAGTCTGGAATTCGTCCAGATAATTGATTGTTCGAAACGTCAAACTGAACTAACATTTCATCTGTGCCATTTGCACATAGAAGTGGACCAGAATCAAAGAATTTATTTTTGGATAGATCAATAAATCTAGAACCCCGTAGAAATGCTGGAATGGGCCCTTCAAATTCATTTGATGAAAGAGATAAAAATGAACAATGATTTTTTACTTCAAGATTTGGAATTAATCCTTTGAGATTGTTGTATGAAAGGTTGAATGTCAGGCATTCTTGCGATGATAGTTTAGCCCAAAACCACTCCGGAACATTATCTGAAATTCCAGCATTAGAAATACGAAGATATCGAATGTGTTTTTGTGTTTGAATCCATGTAGGAAATGGAAGACCAAGTTTACAGGATCCCAATCCTATACCACGTAGTTGAAAAGGCGGGACCCAATTTTCAGTAAATCTCAATGCTAGTAAATTGTCAGACAAGTATAATTCCTTTAACATTGACATACCAGAAAAATGCAAGTCAGAGATCACACCTTTTAAAGAGTTTGAATTCATCCGTAGTGCCCTTAGTTTAGCTGGAAATCGAATATCTTCAGATATCGTCCCGTTTAGCCTATTTTCATGAATATCAAATATTTCCAAAGATGAGAATATTGAGAGATCAGGTAGTGTGCCATTGATTCGATTAAGGCTTAGATCTAATTGTTGGAGTGAGTATCTTGCACATCTAGATAAGTGATGGATTATTAGTTGAAGTTCACCATTGAAACTGTTATCGGACAGCTCCAATGATTTCAACTCACATGCATTCATCCAAAATGATTTTGGAATCCCCCCTTCTAAAGAGTTTGATCTAATGGATAAATTCTCCAACTCAAATGGCAAGGTACTACCTTCGTGAATCATTCCTGTCAATAGATTAAAAGAAAGATCCAACGTTTTCAATGATGTGAATATAGAAAGGTCGGGTAAAGTTCCAGTGATTCCATTATAACTGAGGTCTAACACTTGAAGTGAGTTTCTAACACAACCAATAGACAAATTGTGAAGAATTGATTGAAGGTCTTCGGTGAAATTGTTGCCATCCAACTCTAAAGACCTTAAGGTGCATACACTCGTGAAGGATTTAAAGACCTCACCTTTCATTCTATTATGTGATAGGTTAAGTCTTTCAAGAGACTTCATCACCAAGCCATGGTCATGTGATGGAGGAGTATCCAAGAGGTTAAAAGAAAGGTCAAGCTCAACAATGTTGGAACTTATGTTTGACACCCACTGGAATATCATTGATGACATAAAGTTGTTCCCAGAGAGATCAAGGATAGAAAGAGAAGTGGAAAGGTTGAATTTAGAACGACTTGGGGAAAGGATAAAATGATCAGAAAGGCCACAATTTTCTAAACTCAGTTCTCTCAATTTTGTTAGCTCACCAACCATTTGCAGCCAATTATTAAATCTATCAAGATTTGATATCGACAGCAGGTGAAGATGGGTTAAAGAAGTAAGATTGGACAACCACTTACCTCCACTGTGATCCTCGTTGTCAATTGTCAGAGCACTATCACCATATCCACCAATATAAAGCTCTTGTAGGTTTCTAAGCTTTCCAAGTTGAGATGGTATTTTTCCTTTTAAAGAATTTCCAAAGAGAATCAGATATTGCAAGTTGGATAAATTTCCAAGTTGAGGTGGAATGCTTCCTTCCAAATAATTTTGGTTGAGATTAAGAAATCGCAAGTTGGAGAGATTTCCAAGTTGATGAGGAATCACACCATCCAGATGATTGTTGAAAAGATTCAAGTATTTCAAATGAGAAAGATACGACAATTGAATTGGAATTTGTCCATCGAAATTACAATTCGAAATATCAAGGTATCTTAGGTTTCTTAGAGATCCAAAGAAACCAGGGACATTACTATATCCAAAATAATTTCCACCGAGGTTCAAATGCTTTAACTGCCGCAACTCCATCAGCGACTTGTGGATGTCACCGCTGATATAAGATCTATTTCCGCCATAATAACCATAATAATAATCATAATCATCAACATAATCATCATAATTACCATGAAGGTCGAGCATAAGTACATGGCCAGTGAGGTTGCTGCAACCAATTCCATACCATTGGCAGCAATCTTCTGTCGTCCAAGATGACAACATGTCGTATGGATCAGTAAGGCCAGCCTTAAATTGAAGAAGTGCCTGCCTTTCACTTTGTAGGCACCTAACAACCTCTTTTGAACAAACACGGTTGGCTTGTAATACTAAACACATGAGAAATATGGATTGAATCAATTTCAAACAAAATTGATTCATCATTGACATCGTGGTCATGACAAGTTATGTTATGTTTCAAGATATGTATGTAATTTGATTGATTGTTGTGTTTACTTAATTGCATTGCCAATAGCTGAATTTATAATATATTGTAGCCAAGTAACATAAGGAGAAAAACAAAAGAGAGTGAAGATAACGCAGAAGACTTGAGAGTCTTTCATAAAAAACAAAATAATGTGACTTGGAAAATTCTGAGCCTATTTTCTTAGACTAACAATCCTTTTTCTTTTTTATTATGTTCAAGACAGATGCTAATTATTAATTATCTTTTGACAAGATGTTAGTAATTATTGTTGAATGTATAAAAAATTGTAGTCAAGAGCCATTTTTGAAAAAAACCAAAAGAGTAAAGATAACGTAGAAGACTTTATAGTCTTTCATAAAAAACAAAACATGGAGACTTCAGAGTGAAATTATATCAGTCCCAAGATGTTTGTCATTCATTCTTGTTTATTTTACAGACTATGAAAATTGCAAAACACATACAGAATAGAGGTGTCAATGGAGCCCCAAATTTCAAATCCCACTTAAAAAAGCTCTCACCAAACCCACTAAATTAAAGCCCCCTAATTGAACAAAATATTTGGGGTCAAGCCCACTCTAAAATATCTATTTATTTGTGGGCCTAAAAAAGTCTCACTATAAAGGTAAAAAAAAAAGTTTTTCCGGTAAAAAAGTCTTTTTCCGATAAAAAAAAAGTTTTTCCACTAAAAAAAAGTTTTTTTCGTTAAAAAAAAAAATTAATTGTTTTTAAAAAAAATGTTTATAAAAATTTTGGGGCTTTGGGGCCTTTTGATTTTTTTGTTTGTGGGCTGGACTTTTTAATCTTGTGAATTTTCAAGCCCCCTTACTATGTGAACTGTGGCCTAAACTTCAAAGTCCCATGATATTGACACCTCTAATACAGACTATAAAAATTGCAAAACACATAAAATCACTCATGAACTCACTTTTATTTTTTTAATTACTTCTTTTTTTTTGGTAACCAAAAGTAATGCATAGAACATTACATCATTTCATTAAACAAAAGAGAAGTACAAAGAAAGAAAGGATTGATGGTTCTACTAGAAAGTGTTTTAAATTAAGAGAAATATGAAAATACAGAGTTTATAAAATTAATTCTAGACCTACACCTGTGTGACACACGAGTTGGGTCTAATGTAATACCCAATACTATGTCGTGATTCACTATTCATGAAGATATTAATGTTAAACATCAAAAAAACATATCTAAAAGTAGATACAAATTATTACACATTTCTAAAAACTTATTTGTAAACCACATTTGATTTTAGAGTATCATCTTCACTATCTTTCTTGGTTATCAATATTCTCAAACCTTTTCTTGAGGTAATGCAACATATAATTGATCATATGAGAATAATTGTGTTGGAAGATATACTCTGACATGTTTAAGTGATTGTCTTTGACTTTTATTAATGGTCATTTCAACATTTATTCTCATTGAAAACTCTTCCTTGACATCTCAGTTCTGTCTCCCTCTCTTCCACATATCACTTTTCATGATTCAGTTTATCTCTCTGATTTATTTTTCTTCCCTTTATTTTTTCCCCTCTGCAGTAGAGCTTCATATATTACTATGAAATTGACTATATTATTACTTTTATAGTTATATTCAATATTAAGTTATCAAACTACCTCAAAAAGCAACAAAAACAAAAGATGGACTACAATAAAAAAGACAAATCAAAAGGAAAAATATATACAAAAGTCTGCACCAAAAAATTGGTCATAACCACAAAGGCTGTTAAATCTATAAAAATGAAAAGGAAAAGAAACTGCTATGTGGTAATCGAAAGAAAAAATAATAATGAAAAGGAACTGCTACGTGGTAACTGAAATATTAGGCTTAATAGCAGTTTTCGCCCCTAACTTTCACGAAGTTGCAATTTTGGCCCCCTAAGAAAAAAACTACAAAACCACCCCGTAAGTTTTGCAACTGTAGCAATTTTGGCCCCCCAAGCATAAAATAAATAAATAACACGTGGCACCTCACTTAGGGTGCCACGTCAGCGTAGACCGAGTCAAAATTGGCCTTGGGGGCCAAAACTGGCACATATGCAAAACTTAGGGGGCGATTTTGTAGTTTTTTTCTTAGGGGACCAAAATCGCAACTTTGGGAAAGTTAGGAGGTTAAAACTGCTATTAAGCCTAAAAATAATAATAAAAACGAACCGTTATGTGGTAATTGAAAGAAAAAATAATAATGAAAAGAAACTGCTATTAAAAAAAAAAAGGAATTGCAATGACGTTAGTGACTTAAAAAAATGAACTTTTCATGTGCTACCTGATTCAATTCCTTGCAGACCTTTTTTTTCTTCATAAAAACTAATTATGCCAGCCAAAAAGGGTGGGGTTATGGTTGTTAGGTTAAATTGCATGATGGTGAGAAATGATTTAGGGATTGTGAGATTGAAAGAAATAGGAGCCAAAATTTGTGTTGAATAGATAACATTAAAGCAATCACATTTCATCAAAAGAATCATTGTCCTGGTGGTAAGAGTTGTGAATTGGAAGCATGAGGTAGCTAGTTCTTCCATCGGTTTGCAGAGGCTTGTCCTGGAGATAATGCAGAGGTTTGCAGCAAGACATGGAAGGAACTACATCGGTTCTTCCATTCCTAAAGCTAATAAAGTATTTTTCTCTATCTCTATCAACTTCATACGTTAATCATCATCATCATCATTATCATCAACAACTTCAGAAGATTACCAGATGGTTATTAGTGTTCTTAATCTAAAGTATTAGCTGCATTGTGCCAAGCAGAGAATATGGAACGTGCTCGCTCTTTGTTTGATTTTTTCATCGGGAGAGTATTTACGCTCGGCGTTGTAACTTACACAATTATGATAAAAGGTTATTGTAGAATGAACCGCTTGCAAGAGGCTCATGACCTCTTCCAGGATATATGAAGTGGAGAGGGATCAAACCTATTGCAGTTACCTACACAGTTCTACTCCATGGGAGATTAAAACAAGCATATTTGAAAATGTATTCCTCTTCTGAAGACATAATAGGAAATGATGCAACGTACAATGATTCAACTATATTGAGAGACATGGAGGAAATGAAAGTTAGTCCAAATGTTGTTACTTACACTGTTTTGATTGATGGACACATAAAGATGAAAAGGCAATTAGATTCTGTAATGAAATTATTGACCAAGGACTAAAACCAGATGGAGTAACATACACTGCTCTAATTCGGGGCTTGTTAAACGGAAGGCAAAAGGAGATAGCAATTATATACTATGATGAAATGTCTTCAAAGGGAATGACAAAACCCTTGCTTATCCCAAGTGGTGACAAAAAGCTTGCAAAGTTCTTTTATGACATAAAAAAGCTTGCAAAGTTAAACCGTCGAATTCAACAAGTAATAAAGGTGCACTTTCGCCTTTCAAAAAGAAAAAAAGGAAAAAAAGAAAAGAAAGGTGCGATTTCAAAAATAGTGAGTCAATGTTGATTGTTAGTGCTTGGAGTGATCCCAAGTCAGTTTTGACTGTTGGTGTTAAGAGTGGCCCTAACAAGTTTGAAATTCTATCAGATTGATACCTAGAGGTAAAGGATATATAATCAATGTGCTTTAGATTAATTTGCGAAGACTTCAAACTGAAACATTGTCTTTTGGATGATTTCACGAAAAGACTGTGTTTGTTTCTTGTACAGATTTGAAAGGGAAGACAATCACAGATCGACTACCAGAATGTCATAGTATGTAGGTATGCATCTTCTTTATATAACTTGAGAGTATTGTATTTGAACTTGAGAAGTTTATGTTTGTGGCAATTTAAATTCGGATATATAAAATAAAGTAGTAGTGCTGGGTTCAACCGATTGTTTGAAGAGGTAGGGAGGTCTGCCTGTTTTGGCGGGGTGGGGGAGCTGTTGGTTTTTGCAGTGCTGCTGATCAGACTGGAGTGTTCTGTTTGTTCGGGTATTTAGTGGCTGGTTTTCTGTTGCGGCTTCTGCTGTGCTGTGCTGCTGCTGCTGCAGCAGTTTTTTGCCTGGTGTTTCGAGCGTTTGCTGCTAAAGTGCAGACTTGTTGCGGCCAGGCAGCTTTTCTGTAGTGCGCGTCTGTTATTGCAGCGTTGTGTGTGTTCTTGCAGCGTGGTTTTTAGTGTTTCTGGGCGTTTTTGGGGTTCCTCCCAGTTTTTTCGTGGTTGGTGTTTGTGCTTTAGACCTTATGCGCTGAGCTCTTTTCTTTGTATCTTTGGCTTGTTCCGCATTGCTAGTGCATGGCTTTTATGGTGGTGGTCGCCCCAGACCTTGCATATTTTATGCATTGTCCATACCAACTGAGTTTTGAATAATAAATAAATAAAGTAGCAGAAGTACCTGCTAACTTTTTTACTCATAATTTTGCCTAATTGATACTCTGTCCAGATTCAATTATAAGCTAAACTCATTTAATTTTCTTGATGTAATGAAAAAATTATTTTTATTTCCCAAATACCCTTTCTTTTCATTTAATTTTGTATAAGAACTTATTTCATTGAAGGGTATTTTGAAAATAATGGCTAGCATTAAATAGGATATATAATATTAGTTAGAAAACCATAAAATAAGACTTATTTTTGGCTTATATTTGAGACCGAAGTAGTAATTGAAAAGGATATGCTCATACTAAACTTTAAATTTTACATTTAATTATCTCAAGCTAACTTGTTGGCTTTTTTGAATTTGCACATAGAAGACTATCTGATGTGACTATGCATATTTGGTTGCATAGATAATTAGGACTAATTTGAAGCATCCAAGCATTTAATTCAGCTCAATTAACACTGGAAGACTCTTGATCATATTCATGTTTGCCAATAAATTATGCATCATATTTTCACTGTTGCTAAGTGATTAGTCAGTTTTTTTATTGGTGTATTTTTTTTTACTAGACTTCTATTTATTGGGATTTTTCATGTTTCCCTTCCATAGCTAAATAATGTTCCAAGCTTTTCTGTATTATTTTTGTTAAGGTCCTTTTCTTGTTGCTTTCTATGCATTGTATCATCATTGCCTTACTTTCCATTAATTAACAAAAGTTTGTTCTGTTTGATTTGATCCTTAGTATGAAACTTATACAAAGAGCATTTATTCCCAACATTATCATTGAAATTATCATTAGTTTTCTGGCATTTACTTGGTGCTTCCGTCTTTACAATACAAATTTTATGTTATTCCGATGGTAGCATCATTGCTGATGTTAATGACACAAGAAGCTTGAAAGCTTGTAGTGCAGGTAACAAATCTTTGGCCAGTCCAAATTCCTCCCGTATCAACTAAAATGGAAATGATTTTGATGGATGTTGATAATGTCTCAATAGTTAGTATTTTTAGGGTCATTTTAAACTAGTTTTAAGTTAAGTTCAATTAATTCATAGTGTTTTTGGAGTAAAACTGATATAAAAGAGGATTTTGAAAATACTTGGTTGCGTTGGTTATTTTTGTTTCTAATTATCTTTAACCAAACAAATTCATGGAGTTTTTGTTCTCTATTTATTTTTGACAGGTTGAGTTGATAAAGTGAACATAGTTTCGAGAAGTCATAAATGATTAATTCAAGCATGTAATCGATGTTTTAAAGTATGAAAGACCGATGAGCTTTTTGTTGAAGTCAGTGGCGTTTTGCATTGGTCAGCATATATGATGTATTAATTGGCCTTCCTATCTTTCTACTCACGTGGTCCCCTTACACCAAAATTGGATACATTTGCATACACTATATGGGCCCACATTTGCATACACTATATGGGCCCACTCCACTACACTAGTTCAGCAAAGGAAAGGTCAACGTGAAACAAGAGAAAAATCCCAAAAAAATAATCTGCACACGTGGAGGATGAGCATTGGACTGTAGAAGGTCTGTATAAAAGCCAAATAAAAGAAGAAAAGGGGAAGCAAATGGAGAAACGCAGAGGGAGGTTGACGAGAACGATACACAAGGTTACGGTTGCACTCTTCGGAGAACGATTGTAGGGTGATTCAACTGGCTCTTGATCATCAGTCAACTCTAATTTTATGTGTAATTCTCAATTCTCTTCTAACTTTTGACAAACTTCATGAGTAGCTGGATTCTTCTTTTGTTAGGGATAAGATTATCTAGATGATAATTTTTGTCATATGACTTTATTTTGATTATTGATGAAGTTTATTGAACCATTTTTCTTATCTCTGTTCTTAATGTTTTTATTGCTTGGCCGCCTATAAATTGATTTACAGTTTATATTGTGAAACGGAAGTTGAATTTATAAACGCTCTGAGATAAAAAAAAATTATTGTCTTTGCAATCTAGGAATAGATGCAAACCCTTGAAACCAATTAAGAATTCTTGTTCAATCATGCTTAATTCTAATCTTAAATTAACTAAGGAATTAGGGGTTATTTTAGAATTAATGATTCTGTCACTAAGGAATTAGGGCACGAATAAATTAGAGAATTCGGTAATGATTTGATAAGTCGATTCAATAGTCATATTCAAGTTGTTAACTCAAGATAGTGATCTAGTGAAACTCATCCCAAACAATCTTATTATTATAAAGTTCAAACCAATTTTACTTTGGTTAATTTACATTATTGCAATCAACCAAATTCAGTACCTTTTTGTTCAATTAAGTTATAAATATTATTCGTCAGTATAACGCGATCCTCGAGTTCGACACTCGGTCTTACCGTTTAAATTTACTACTACTTGCACGATTTCGTACACTTGCGAAAATCGCCATCAGACGTCCTCTTTTATTCCCATCAATATAAATTTTATTTTATGACTTGTATCCGACATGTGTTGGTGTACAACACTGACACGACACTGACACTTGTGATGCCATCACATCTTTTTCTAAAATTATTATTGGTGTCTACGTGTCATTTTGGGTGTTTGTGTTGATATTTTATAGACTAAGAGTATGATTACTACATCCTAAGACAACACAATATAAAATTAATGACCTACAACAAGAGGTATTTAACTAGTATTTTAGTAGTTTTATGCTTTTTTGCATAGAAGGACGCGGAAAGTTGCTGCACGTTTAAAGAACGCCGAGTTCTAATGGAAAAACATTGAGAAGTAGGAGTGATAATGAACCCTTACCACCTAAGCAATTCCATAATAACGAACCCTTGTCTATAAATTATTTAATATGAAATTCTTTTGCAGGTTTATTTATCAATAAATTGTGAGGACTATACTTTGCAAAGGTAGATCATTGAAGTGTTCTGGGAGGTGAGGAGAGGTAGAAATACATACAGTACAGGTTCACAAACCATTAATAAATTCAGGTTTACTAAAAAAATACACACTATTTTAATGGTATGACATGGATAAGTAATGATTCATATTGGATGTATATGTAAAATTAATTTACACAGACATAGCATATCCGTTAAACTCAGAAATATATGTTCTCGTGAGCTTAACTCAGTTGGTATGAACAATGAATAATATATGTAAGGTTTGAGGTTCAAACCCCGGCCACCACAAAAAAAACTCAAATATATTAGCGAAAGAACGATTTTGGCGAAATCTATAAATGTACATGTGGTGTAAAAAACAGGGTAACGCTGCGTAAAATATACCGAATGGTGAGACCCCTTTCCAGACTTTGCGTATGCGGGAGCTTTAGTGCACCATGTTGCCCTATAATATACATTTGTACTTGAACTCAGCTTGCGTAAACATACTTAAATTGAGTTTGTGTAATGTACTTGTGTGAACACAATGTGAGCAAGATCTATAAGCTCTTAATATACATGTTGTACTTGAATTGGGTTTGTGTAAAGTTTGTGTAGGCGTACTTGTATCCAGTTTACGTGATATACTTATTTGATCTAAATTTGAGTAAGATCTAGATACTTATAATGTGCATATTGTACGTGAAAGTTTGTGTGAATGTATTTGAAATGAGTTTGTGTAAGATCTAGAAAACAAGAATCTACATATGTCATTACTTGAACTGAGTTTACAAAAACGCACTTGTACTGAGTTTGCGTAAATTTACTTGATTAAAAAACGTACTTATGGAGAAAACATAGGGAATTTTCTTTTTAATCTTTACAATATATTTTTTGGTAGATAACGAAATGAAAAAATCGATATATAAACTCATACACATAAGTGAAAGTGTCGGGGTTTGAACCTCAGTCATGACATCTAGTCTAACATCTTTGACATTTTTATGAGTTGAGTTAGAGCTTGTGAACAATCTTACACTGTATTTTTTCTTTTTTTGGCGTGTTGCATATTGGCTAGAAATTCACCTCTTAAAGGTGAATAAGTGAAGTGTCTAATGTTCAAACTCCGACCCTTACATTACAATACATTGTCCCTACCGATTGAGTTAAATCATCAAAAAACAATATTTTTTATTTATAGAAAATGTTAATACTCATTCTTAGAACATTTGTTAAGAAAATACATTTAAACAATTTATTTTTTTTGAAGTGCAACATTTCTTTCTCTTTTCTTAGTTTTTCGATAACTGACGATAATTTTTTCCATAACAAATGAGTAATAAAAAATTATGTTTTAAAACAGTTAGAATGCGTAATGAAAAGAGAGTTTTTTTCCTCATGCATAGAAACCTCAACGAATATCAAGAAGAAAGGAAAAACAAAAATGGTTTAGGTGTGAATTGTATGATCTCACTCATTCATATACGAGGAAAAACAAAAATTATTTTTTTAAAAATGTAAAATTACTTACGTTGAACTCCGAATTGTATGATTCAATCAAACAATCAATGATCTCCGACTATGTAAAACTGAACCGTAACCCAATCTGAGTGAGAGATAAGAGAAAAAGATGAAAATAATCAATATCGACCACTTACAACAATGATCTAACGTTAGAACTTAGAATTAGATGGTTTAAATTTAAAGTAAAAATTGACTTCTTTTACACTCAAAAGTAAAACAAATTATTTTGAGATGAATAAAGCAACCTAATTCTATTATTCGCAAAAGTGTTTGGGTTCAACTCATCAAGAATGGAAAGAAAATTGTTGTCTTTGTGCCAAATGATGGTTGTTTGAACTAATAACCTTGAATCACACTCAGGTCTTTCCAACCTTGAAATTCTAAGTGGCATTCCCAATGTGATTCAAGGTTGTGAAGGTTTCTGAAGTTACTCTTCTTGATATGGTCAAGAAGATGAAGATCGAGCTATGTCATTAGACGCTCTAGAATAACTTGAAGAAGAACAAGCAGAAGATCATATATGGAAGTTGAGATGCTGACTTCAAAATATTAAGATTTCGTATTATTTCTGTTTCTTAGTTTATTAAGTACTCTATTTTAAATATATTGTAATCGTTTTAATGAATAGTGTTTATCTATTCTTATAATATATTTAAGTTTTTTTTAAAACCTTATTTTGCATTTTCACACTTTTTATGCATCTTTATATAATATGAAGTATGTTCCCGTGAAATTAGCTCAGTTGGTAAGAACAATGCATAATGTAAGGTCCGGGGTTCGAACCTCGAACACCATCGAAAAAAAGATAATATGAAGTGTGTTGAGTGAGAGATATGTCTATTATCTTATGTTTAAAACTATCTGTGTTAATAAATAGCAATTACTCTGTGTTCTAATCCTTTCTTATTCTCTTACTATCTCTTTATATACTCCCTCTGTCTCACAATTATTGTCTAACATTTTTTCTTTTTATCAAAATAATTGTCATTTTACAATTCCAATGCAGCATTTATTATTTTTCTCCACTATTATACACTTATTTATTGAATTTCATCCAACTTAACTACTTCACTAACTACAATTAATGAGGGTATTTTAGTAAATGTTACTAATTTTACCATTGAAATCAACACAATCAAGCATTTACTTAATAACCGTGCACAAACCTTAAACGACTATTATTGTGAGACAAAGGAAGTATATTTTTATTCATGTAATAGGTACCATTTGAGAGTAACATTTTCTTTTTGAACCTATCACTTTTATTTAGAGGACACACGGGCACGGGAGGCTAGTAAAACATGGTAGCAAAACTCTCGCACACGGGATTGGTTAGTGAATTTTGAGAAAATTTTCAATGGAGAGAATCTAAATCCCCTTTATTACAAGTCTTTTTGATAAATTTCACACATATTAAAAAAAGTTGGTAATGTAATTAATGTGTTTATTTTGTGTGTGAATATTACTAAATTGTCATTTGTTATATGTGTATTTAATTTGACTTTTCATATTCTAATACAAGTTAGTAATAGTAGTATTAAATAATGATACGTTTAGAGGAAAAAATAATAAATGCATTCAATACTCCACCCGTTTCAAAATATATGTCGCAATTTTACAATCTACACTATTCACATAACTTATTTTGACCATATTTTTTAACTAATGTATAAATACAAATGTTATCATGTAAGATGTTGTTTGATTTGTCTCGATAAATATTTTCAAAATATCAAATTTTTATAATTTTTTACTATGTATAATTAAAGATATTAATGGTAAAAGTTGTGTGTTGGCATGTATGTCGTGGTTGAAACTGATGAAGTAATTTGAATAAGAGCTTATTTATGGACAAGATCTTTTTCATAGGTTTTTTTTTTAAGGATTGAGTGCTTATAATTAAAGACAAAGGAAGTACATGACATTAAATATTGGATGATAGGTTGATATACAATAAAACTCCATAGTATCATCATAGTGTTAACATTTTTTAATTAGCGTCCAAGAGATCCCGGCTCATTGGTAGAGTTTGATTTGATAACTTCAAAGAACATTATTCGAATCCAACTCGAGGCAATTGTAAAATAACCATCACGATTACTGTTTATTAATAATAATTTCCCCTTTCCTCAATTTTTTCTAAAAAAAATAATATATTCATTCTTGAATTTCTTGAACTTTCAAAAAATAAAAGTCAGAAATAAGACTGAAAGAAAAAGGATCTAGAGTCTGTGAGCAGTATGAACATATGACGATTTCCTATATAGATCAACCTACCAGACGCACGAGAAAGAACAACAAATGAGAACCAACATACGTAAATAATTCAGCTAAAAATTTAATAACAGGCACATAGAATTGTGCACATTGTATTTACTCTCAAAAGTTTTCAGCTATGTCTTATATAAACTAAACCCTCATACCTCCACCTTAATAATGAGATACTATGAGCCTAGAGCAATCTGGATGTGTAATCATTCCTTTGTAACATGACTAATCAAGGAAATTACAATTGTTGAAATAGTAAATTTGATAACGATAAAATGAATGAAACAGATAAAGAATTGTGAATTGAGATTATGAAATCAATGGAGATTTAAGAATAGAGAAACGTATTGAAACCCTATCTAACTGATGAGAATGAATGAGAGTGTGACTGAGGTGGATATGAAACGCACCGTTTGAGTAATTGGAAAAAAAATAAATAAATAAATAAAAGTAAATAGGTATGAGAAGTATTCATAATAATAGATATATGTGGAACCTACTAGACACACGTGGGAAGAAAAAAAACATAACACACATACATAATAAACATAACTTTCCCCTTTTCTTTCTCTTCTCACTCCCGAACTCTCTGTCCCTCATTTCTCTTCTTCCATTTTTGTTCCTTACTTTCCCAAATCAACCAATTTCATCACCAAATCAATCATCCTTAAGAATAATTGCTCATCTAAGTAAAGCAATTTCATATTCAAGCTCTATTGGTAGAATTTTGAGGGTTAGGGTTTATGCTTTGAAGTAGAAGGAGAATACCCATATTGTCAAAGTTGCTCATTGAGACTTTTTGAGATACAATGTCGGACGCTTCACATGCTTCTCCCATGGTGATTGGAGAGCACACTTAGTGGATTCGTCATAGCTGTGAGTTGATGACGATCATTATCGCTTATTTTCAATATTGTTATTATTGATATTTTTATGATTTTATATGTCAAAGAATTTATAAAAATGGGGAACACACCCTTCGAATATTCTTCCCGTCTTGATACCTGTTTAAAGTCAATGATATTATTGTGGTCTCTATTTGGATTTTATCTATGACTTATAAGCAAAGAATTACAAATTGAGATTTGATTGTGTGCTCGGACAAGTTTGATATTTTACGAATTGTGGTTTTAAAGCTATATGTTTTGAGAAAAATGATTATTATTGCGACGACCTAGGTGCACCTAGTATGTGATTTCAATTAGGTATAGATACCCCGTTAGATGGAGCCGCCCCTATGGAAAGGCCACCATTAGGAGGAGAGGGC
>Ga0228710_1000153_pt1 | contig 65021 bp, 33 predicted proteins | sample MedpolnodulmetaG_FD_177995 | JGI IMG/M metagenome (GOLD analysis project Ga0228710, IMG submission 177995) | Root nodule microbial communities from Medicago polymorpha collected in Santa Monica, California, United States - pink nodules | ecosystem: Host-associated > Plants > Roots > Nodule...
AAGGACGTGTTACGACTGCCCAGTCTAACCCACTTCTCCCTAGACTTTTGAAACCAAAGGGTCTCCTCTTGGAAAAGGACCTCTTCATACTCTTTTAGAAGCTTTTGTTGAAGAATAAGGAGGGATGTTGAATCCACTCGTTCTAGAGTTTTCTGAATTCCTTGTAATCTAGATTCAAGTTATATTAATTATTTATCCAAAAAGTGAAGTTTTGCTTATAAGTAACCGAAGGGAGTATGAATTAAAATTAGTCAGGAAAACTCCATTTACATTTTCCTTATAGTGATATGTTTGATATGGTTAGTAATACACGTGACTTATGCCTTGCCCAACTTATAATAATTTACTAGCGTAATTTCCTGACATTGTCCGTCGAGTTATATATATAATAAGGGTCTTGTTAACAAGTGTCCTAATAACATTGTTTATGGAACCCACAAAAAGAAATTTTATCTTGAAAGTACAAGTCAAACACATGTAAAAATTATAACTACACAATTTCTAACGCAAAAGTTACTACTTTTAGATGCTTAAACAATACCCTAAAGACACGTATTAACATTTTTCATATAATAGTACTATTTGAATTATGTATAATATTCATTATAAATTCATATATCTCATAAAAAATAATAATAAAAAGATTACTTATATTTTGGTCCATGTATGCTGGTCAAATGACATAATAGACGAAAGACACATCTCAATCAAAATTTCAGAAGTAAAATAATCGTGAAGATATAGAAGGAAAAATAGAATGTAAATGCAATTAAATTTATAAATATTGACGGGGTTATTTTAGATAAAGATTCTATGAGTGATGCTTCAAATGTTGCATAAAAAGTTTCAACACATGAGGGGCCTGCATCAAAGATTGGTGCGCTCAAAGGGAATGATAGTTTGCAAACCTTTGTAGTGAATCTTAACCTTAAAACTAGGATTGCAATAAATTAAGAGGTAAAAATCCTCAGTTTTGACCTGATTTAAGATGTGTAAAAAATATGTCAAGTGTGTAGGAAAAAGTGATCCCATTGTCGCCAGCATGCTAAAATTTTGTCGCGGTCAAAGCCGTTGTCAGATATCACTACTAAACCAATTCCATGCTATAGATTTGACAAGTCAAAATGCTAATACATTTCATGATATATATATATATATATATATTTTTAAGGAATGATATGCATATTGTTGATTCTTGAAGTGATAGCACAAAAAAGAACTATATTGAAGAATATAGAAATATCATCCTTATGTAAGGATTTATTTTTTTTAAAAAAAATTTTCTGTCCATTTTATTCTACTATGTCAGATTTATGTCGCCCGAAAATTTTATTTTTACTTTTAAATAAGTGACAAGTACACATTTTTATATGATTTGGACATTTGTTGCCATGTGATCTTTTTTTAGAGGCCATATGATCTGATATTGTTACATTTTTTTTCAACTTACTGCCTGGATTGATGAAATTTTTATTGTTTTTCACTGATATTGATGAATTATTCTTTATTTTTTTTTAATAAGAAACCATAGAAGTTATTTTTATTCGACTGCTGCTAATGGTTCTACTTCTGCGGCTCCAACACTAGCTCAGACACCCCCTTGCGTGTCTGAGGAGATCCCCCAAGGCTCTTTGCCTTCGCGCCCAATGTTGGAGTTCGCTTCCCCTGATGATGTGCACGCTGACGTGCTTTCGGATGATGTGGAACAAGTAAACTCTGAATCACGGGAGGAGTTGGTGATACCCCGGATTCATAATGCACTTGTGATGTATCCATCCTCAGATGCCCATGATGATGAGTGTTCTTTTACTATTGATTTGGAGGGCTCCGCTTCTGCTAGAGAGATGTCACAGACTCAACATGATGTAGCGCACGATGACGTGCAAACCAGTCCCCAAGATGGTCCCCTTGTTGTTAGATCCATCCCTGACGACACCGCCACTTTTTTGGAAATGGAGCGCCTTGCTCAGAACACCAATTACACGGTTGAACATTCGGGGACTGATGAGAATGGCGACAAAATTTTGACTGTTTATGAACCACATAGCAATTCGAATGTGCAGCACGACCTGGACCTCTGGATTCGTGTTTGTGAATATGACAAAGCTAATGCGGATAGACCTTTCACTCCGGTCTTATCTCGGAAACAGAAACAACAGGTTAGGAAAAATCTTCAGATTGGTAAGCCACCACCTTATAAAACCCGTTCTCAAGGAGGATCCACTTCAGGTGATCAATGAATTTTCTTTATTGGAATGACTCGACGAGTGCTTTGATGGTCTTTAAAAATCGGTCATTGGTTCCGATTTTGCTCCGTAATCGTTGGCACAATGCTTGCAATCAAGGAATCCAAGTTATCTGTAGGGAAGGAAACCGTTGCACTGATTTACATGCTAATATGGGTCATTCGATACAAAGCACAACTTTGTTCTCGGTGTTGCCTCAAACTCTTCAGACTGACTTCTTTTTGGACTGGAGTGGGTTCCCTCGCTCTCGGTTCCCGTAGTCAGGTGTTTCCTTTTTTTTTTCTTCTTCTGTTTGTTGTTTCTTTTTTCTTTTCTTTTTTTGTTGTTTCTTCTTTGTTTTTTGAGGGTTTTGGCCTAGTCCTCCCTCTTGTAGTTTTTCCCTTTTTTTAATAAAATTTTCTTTGAGATTGACGGTATAGGATGAGGGTTCTGCGGGGTGCCAACCTAGTTGGGATGCCGTTGCTTCCCCTTGATGCCTGTCCAATCTCCTGGCTTAGCAAAAAAAAAATTGATTTTTTTATTCTTTTGACTCGAATGTCTTTATTTCTTAACCAATACTCCTACTTTGATTTGGCGGAAAAATTAAGGAAAACACACAAATTTAACTTCTTTTTTTGACAAAAAATTTAACTATTTTTATGTTTCTTCAATAAAAAAACCCTTTTATTTTTCTCGCGTGCCTATCTTTTCGCTCTTTTTATTGAGCTAACATTTTTAGACTATGAATGTTTTTTTAATAAAATTTTGATTTTGATTAAAATTATATGTATAGATGTTTGTGACTTTCAAATTATAACAAACCCAAGAAACTATGTTCAGTTTTTTTTCATTGATACCGACAATATAATAAATGTAACATACATTTTTATCTTTTTAATAACACCAATAAAAGATAATAAAAAAAAATCAGCCTAAAATCACATATAACATAAGTAGTAAATATTGCACGGGTCCTCGTGAGCTTAAATTATTTGATAGGGACAATGCATAATATATACAAGGTCTGGGCCAAACCCCGAAGAAAAAAAGTAAATATTACACGAAACAAGGAAAAAAAGATAATATATAAACTCTAATATTGTCTCATCAAAACTACGTGACCATTTTTTGTTCCCTTGAAAAAGTATATGCAAGAGACATAATATATTTCAAAACTTATGATATTATATTATTGTCTTTAGCAATTAATATAATAAGTTATATATATATAATATATATTATGTCTGAATTTTGTGATATGCATATGTCTGAGTTTGAACTTTAGATTTCTCACTTATTTACTTTAAATGGTGAATATCTAACCACTAGACTATTTGATAAAAAAAAAGACTTTTAGCAGTAGTTTTTGAGTCATATAATGTCTTTTAATTAAGAATTTCAGGTTTTCTTTGCTGAAAGTAATTCAGATTTTCCTAATTATGAAATTTTCATTGTTATCTAGGAGTTTTACTTTTAAGATGTTAGAATTTTCTTTTTTGACTTGATTATATAATACTTTAGATGATCTTAGGGGGAAAAAATTAATACATTAAGGCCTTTTATATGTCTGAGACCTTTTAACATGATTATAAAAATATTTAAAAGCTTTTTTCTAAAATAAAAAAAAACATATTCATTGAACAACATATTATATATTTATACAAATTTCTGAAAGCATATGACTAAACTTAATTTATCAAAAAATATATTTAATTAATTAACAACCATGCCGTCAACATGGTCAAAAAAATTCTCATTTTTTTTAAAGTAGTCAACCATGATTTCATCATCTTCTTCTTTGATAAGTAATAAAGTTATAATTTCCTTCTCTTAATTTATCTTTACATTGCCTCATTCTATAGTATATATATGTGAACATATTTCGTGACAACTTAGCCACAATTGGATCTCTACATTTCTTGTGTGTTTCCCTTTGTGGCAGCCAAACATTATGGGTTCTATAGTCCATCCTTCAGGTGTAACTTGTAATGATGAAACTGGTTTCTCTACTCCAAAAATCACTGCTGCAGAAGGCAATGTTGGAGAATCAAGAAGTGATGAACATCCACAAGTTCCTGGATGGTTTGCAGAACATTGTCCAATATGGCCAGGTTGGTTAACTTGAATGAATTGTTTATATATTTTTTATAAATGATAAAATAAATCATTTTTAAGTTACTCATTGATCAATGGCTTGTTCATATTCATATAGGTGGTTCTGTGGAGTTTTTGTGATGTTACGCCTATATTCGACATCCTTGTATTTTTTCTCCGCCTCTTTGCATCTTGCGAGAGTTTCGGTTTCAATAAAATTTGCCGTTTCAAAAAACAAAGTTACAATTCATTGTATATGACACAGAAACATGTGGATTTCTTTAATTAGATCAGATAAAATTTAGGAGAGCTTAATTTATTAAAATGATTTCAAGCTTTGTTTTAAATTTTTATATGCATTTGTTATCCTTGAGTTCTTAATTTTGAAAAAGAAAATTGTTTGCACATCAAGTGAAAATTATGAAATATTTTACTATGCTTCAACTCCAAGGGTAATTAAATGTAATTATAATTTTGTTATTATGTTGTGTGAAATACATACATGTCAGTTTAATGAATAGGTCATTTATTTTAATTCTCCCTACCCCCACACATTCCTTAAAGAACAATCTTAAGTAATTAAATATGTTGTCACATGGACATTGCTCAAGAGATAAATGTAAATTATAGCAGATATCATAGACCTCATAATTTTTATTAATCATCTAGAAATGATGATGTTGATTTGTAGTGTTTAAAGCTAACTAAATTGATTGTTGAAATATTGCAGGGGAAGCACACTTCTTGAAGGTAGAAAATATTTGTTTCCAAGGGAAATCTGAATTTCAAGATATGCTGGTTTTTCAGGTAATGATGGCAACCATATAAAATTATTGAACGTGAAATTTAATTATTGAACGTGAAATTTAATTGAATTGCAGACATCAACATATGGTAAGGTATTTGTTCTGGATGGAGCACTCCAACTCACTGAGAAAGATGAATGTTCTTACCAAGAAATGATGACTCACCTTCCTCTTTGCTCAATTCCAAACCCAAAAAAGGTTTATGCTAAAACTAGTGTTATACATTGCAAGAACGATTAAATCCAAATCATTTCAATATTCAATAGTGCATGCAGTACTATGTTATAAGTGTGTTTTCAATAGTGCAGTACTATGTTATAAGTGTGTTAAACCATGATTCACTGAAATGTTACATTTTTTGTTTTTCTGTCCTCTAATTTATAGGTGCTGCTTTTTGGTGGAGGAGATGGTGGCATCCTTAGGGAAATTTCCCGCCATTCTTCTGTTGAACACATTGACATATGTGAAATTGACACTATGCTCATTGATGTGAGTAAAATAATGTTTGACCTCCTTTTTGTATACTACTTGGCAGTTGGCACCAAAGAGTCAAACTTTGACTTTACACACCTGTGTAATGTGCTAGTATTTTCCTTTTTAAAGAACGTATAGTGTAATGTACTACTAGTATAGCAAAGTAGATCACCCCAAAATAGTTTTTGAAATTAAAATAATCAAAATAATGTCCTAAAATAAAAATATTTGATGATATTGGTATTTTTAAGTCGGGTCAATTTAATTAGTCTTTACATGATTACAAGACCAAATGCATAATTCTTAGGCACACAATATAACAAATATCAACAAAAAGTAGAATCATTTTTTTCTATTATTAGAAAAATTGTTTTTTTTTTATGTGTGTGTACACTAAGCATTTAGTCTTGTTACCAATCAAGATTAACTCTAATCATTGAAATTGTCTTGACAAAGACTAATGCGATGAATTCAAAATAAAAAATTATTTTAGAATTTTGTTAAATTTAAGAACCATATTAGATGATTCTCTAAATGGAAGATTAGTCAATTCAGTCCCTGAATAGGAAAGGAGTCGTCATTTTAGTTCCTGAATGCAGATAAATTGCAAAATAGTCCTTAAATGTAGACTCTGTTAGTCAATTTAGTCCTTGAATGCAGACTCCGTTAGTCAATTTAGTTCTTGAATGTAGACTCCGTTAGTCACTTTAGTCCGTGAAATTGACCAACAGAGTCTACATTCATGGACTGTTTTGCACTTTCTTTGCATTCAGGGACTAAAGTGACTACTCATTTCCCATTCATGGACTAAAGTGACTAATTCCCCTTCTCTAAATCTATAGATGAAATTGGTGATTATTATTGAATAAAATAAGAAGAACTTTATAAAACAAGGTATACTTTTCTATAAAAAAAAATAGTGAAGGGGAAATTTGAAGTCTATAACTTAAGGATACACATATTTCATGTACAAAAGTTATACTAAAAAATTAAACATCATTATTTCCTATGATGCCAGATATATAGAGTCCACGATTTTCCTGTTTTCAGGTTTATAAAAAATATTTCCCAGATATAGCTATTGGATACAAGGACCCCAGAGTCAAGCTTCATGTTATAGATGGTATATATAGTATATCCAAAGATATATTATTCATTATGTCATTTTTATTATTGTGATGGTTAATTATTTGAAACTGGCGCAGGAACGATTTTTCTGAATTCTGTCCCAAAAGGAACATATGATGCAATAATAGTGGATGCCTTCGATCCAGTAAGTAAGTACCCCTTTCATTTCTCTTCTAGTACTATTAATATTTGTTGCTTAAGAATTATTTTTACACATTTTCATTACATTATAATAGTTTGGTAATTTATTTATATCTATATATGATTCAGGGCCTGATCATGAGCTATTTGAAACTCAATTCTTTGAATTGATTTCAAAAGCTCTTCGTCCTGGAGGAGTTCTGTGCATCCAAGCAGAGAGCTTTTGGTTTAAGTCATTGGATATTGAAGAACTATTAATCAAAAGCCGCAAAATTTTCAGAGGCTCTAGTGAGTATGCTTGGACTAATGTCCCAACATATCCAAGGCAAGTGAACATGTGCATAGAACTATCCCAAATTAGGACTATATATAAGTATTATCAACTAATTAGTATTTGTTTTGATTAATTCAGTGGGGTGATTGGTTTCTTGCTTTGTTCAACTGAAGGTCCATATGTGGACTTCAGAAATCCAATTAATCCTATTGGTCCTGAAAATTATGGCATATCAAAACATCCTTTGAAGTATTACAACTCAGAGGTAATCAAGCCCTAATTAAGCATATATATATATATATATATATATATATATATATATATATATGATTTTCTTAATGCATAATTTGACACCATTTTATGTTTCAGGTTCATTCAGCTTCATTTTGCTTGCCATCTTTTGCTAAAAGGACAGGAGCTAATAAGAGCACTGCAAAAGAGATTTGATGTTAGCAAGACAGGACCACATAGATTGTAATAAAAATCATGCTAATAATTTATCATGTCTCTATTCATAACAATTCCGACAATAATCATTGCTAGTTGCTATTATGTCAAGGTTTTTAGAAAAAATTACTTGTACTTTGGTATACGTAATACTTTCTATTATGCCATGCTTCCAATAAGCTATGTACGCTTCACAAATGTGTTGACTATTAAGCAGAATAATTGAATCAACATTTTATGATATCACAAATGTGTTGACTATTAAGCAGAATAATTGAATCAACATTTTATGATATCGTTTATCTATACCAAATCATTGTATTTTTGGTGCAATTGTAGTATTAATGGAGTGGTCGGATTAGAGAGACTACAAAACAATGTGCGAAAGAAATTGTAGTTGAACCAAACATAATTAACGTAATTAACCACCTAACTAACAAAGGTATTTATATTTAGAAACTTTCCTTTTTCATCAGCTTTTTTAAGAAGCCAAATGATATATTATTAAAAAAGGTCTTGCTAAGGGCACTTGTCAAGGATTCAAAAAGGAAAACAAATGATAACTTTTATGTAGATTGTAGAAAAAGTAGATGTTTCAAAGTTTTGAATACATAAATCTCAAGATAAAATTTCCACTTTAAACTTCTTAGCAAATGCCCTAAGGACACTCGTTATCATTTTTTATTAAAAAATAGGTAAAATTATACTTCTCTAAAAAATGGTAAAATTATATTTATCGTCCCTTAACTTAATTTCAGATAACAATTTCCCATTTATCTTTTTTTACATCATTTTCGTCCTTTTGGTCATTTGCATATGAACTTTTAAGATTCAAATCTATGATTTTATTTTGAAATGAGTTCTTAGTGTTCAAATATATAGTTCTTCACTTATGTTTTCATGTGAGTTTTAGATTTGATACTTGAAAATTCATATGCAAACAAACTAAAATAATGAAAATAACGTTAAGAAAATATAAAAGACGAAATTGTTTCCTGAAGTTATGTTAAAGGACGACAAGTGTAACTTTTCCTAAAAAAATATATGTCTTAATCAAACACATACAATGTATACACCAAGTATAAACAAGAAACAAATAATCACACACAACATTATAATTTAATAAGATTTTAATAAAATTTAAGTTTAATTATATTTTTTTGTCTTTATAATTTATTTATTTTTTAGGAATTGTTTTTTGTTATTTATTTTTTATATTTTTTTATGTTAACTCTCTGATTCTCAAGGCCATAAGGTAAGTATAGGCGGGCAAAAAATTGTTCTACCTAAAAATTAAACTCGAATTACCCCAAATGATTAGTCATTTGGTGAAGCTCATTAACCACGTGAGTCTAATAATTTGTTTTTTTAGGATTTTTGTACACCCGTAATTATGGTTTTTCACACCCTAGTGAGAAGTCAATAAGAGTATAAAATTAGGCGAGACCTGAGTTACCATCGAAGAATCGTAGATAATTTTAAATAATTTATAGATTACTCTCATTAGAGATCTTAACTGGTACTCTTAATAATATAAGATTGAAACATATTGTGTTTTGGGTTAAATAAGTTTTTAGTCTCTATAAAAATATCAAATTTCTTTATTAGTCCTTATAAAAAAAAGTAGCATGTTTGAGTCCATATAAAAATTTCAACATAAAAGTTTTAGTCCCTATTTTATTTATCTACATGAATAAAAATTTCACATAAATATTATTTCTCAATGTATCATTACTCATTAAACTTATTGAGATTAATATTATGTAAATGAAAAAAATGATAACACTTTTTTACATTAGAAATTGTTATGTATATTAATATGTAAGAAATATTGATACTAGACCACTTTTTTACATTATTCTTAGTATTATAGAAAAATAATATAATCAGAAACATTTTTTCATAAATACATGCCAATAATTAAGTGATATTTACATTAAACAAGCAATTGGACTCAGGTGGTTAATGAATTCCATCAAGAATGAATTGTTTAGGAGAACGTTCAATGTTTAGATAGAATAATTATTGATCAAACTTTAATTACTTTCTAGTCGAACCTCGGATTACCAAAATCATTTTCCTCTAAAAACCTAATGATTAACTAATGTAATTGGTAAATGGGATAAAAAAAAACTCATGCAATAATAATTTAAGCTTTCTCTGGAAAAAAAAATATAATATAAGCTTATCACTAACTGAGTGGTTAGGAGTTCGATCCCTTGCTATTGCACATAGAAGAAAAAAAAAATCAATTGCAAGGGAAAATCTAACCTTGTCTATTCAACATGTTTTTCTATAAAGATTGATCACTTTTAAATTATAAAACACGGATACAGACACTAAACACGACACGGATACTGACATGCTGACACCGTTAATAATTTGAGAAAATCATATAATTCAATGTAATTATGTGTCTTGTCGGTGTCAGATATGACACGTGTCCGACACGGGACACGCCTAATCCGAAGAATGTCTGTGCTTCATAGTTTAAACGATGACGGTCGATACTGACAACATATGGTCATAAAAATTTAGGCTTAATAGCAGTTTTAGCCCCCTAACTTCCCAAAGTTGCGATTTTGGCCCCTTAAGAAAAAAAACTTCAAAACCACCCCCTAAGTTTTGCACCTGTGGTAGTTTTGGCCCCCAAGGTCAATTTTGACTCGGTCTACGCTGACGTGGCACCCTAAGTGAGGTGCCACGGGTTATTTTTTTAATTTTTTTTTGGCCTTGAGGTTAAAACTGCTACAATTACAAAACTTAGGGGCGGTTTTGGAGTTTTTTTTCTTAGGGGGCCAAAATCGCAACTTCGTGAAAGTTAGGGGGCGAAAACTACTATTAACCAAAAATTTAAGATTGAATGTCCTAGCTCATAAATTATAGTAGATGACATATATATGTGGAACTAGATTGCATGTACATTCAGTTTTCACAGATAAGAAGCTTTCTTGCCCATTTTGTTGCATCTTCAGTGATCAGAGGGAAATTGAGTTTTCATTGCCTGATTTTCTTACTTTTCGCTCTTTCTGTTAAATTTTTTTGTTTTCTTTTCCTAACAAGTTGTTAATTTATTTTTCTTAGGATCAACAAGTTTGGAAGTTTAAAGGTATATGTGTTCCCTTCTCTGTCTTTCTTGCAATCGGGGTCTTGTGGATTGAGTTAATATTTTCATTTAGTGTTGTTTGGTGAGGGGAAAATGTTTTTCTCAGAGAAATGAAAAGTCTAAAACCAGATTGTTGCATGTATGATGCTGCATATTGTATGTACATGACGTTGGCTGGGGTAGTATATATATTTTTCTTAATGAAGCTTGAGCTCGGTGTGAAGAGTCTGAGTTGAATGGTAAGAGTATGACGTTTGTTAGAACAACAACCAGTAATAAAGTAAACGAAAGTAAAAAACAATGGACATGATCGATCTTTGTTAACGCAGTTCGGCCAATGATGCCTACCTCTGCGACTATAGAGCAGTTATAGTTCCGTTTGTATTTAGCTTAAACGCATTTTTGACACTCTAACTTTGCAAAAGTAGAGATTTTGACGCCCTGTTAAAAAAAAACAACAATCCAACCCCTTAACTTTACCCCATTTTGCAATGAGTCAATTTGTCAACGCATACCTGACAACATTCTCAACAACTTTTTAAGGTCAAGTGACGTAGTTCAAATTTTCACAAGGATGGTTGTAAAATGGTCATTACTGTCGCTTGATAATAATTTTCTCTTTCCCGATTTTTTCTTAAAAATACTCTTGAGAATTTTATAAGGAAACATAACAATGGAAATTGTATGTTGTTAAAAGGTGAACCTTCAGAGTAAATATCTATGGACGGAGTGAAGTTTTGAATGCCAGCTTGAAAGGAGATGACCGTGGTCAACCAAGATATACGGCAACGAACAGAGGTGGTGTACATGCTAGCACTCTAAGGTTCAAGGTAGCGTTTGCTAGATATGAGTGAGATGTATCAGAATGAAAGTGTACCTTACTACCTTAGATTGAAAAGGTGCCCCCTTATACAAGGCTCTAAGCCCCATCAAAAGCAATAATCATTTTTGCTTAAGGCTGACAATTGGACAGTTGTAACTGCATAACTGTCTTTCAATTGTTCGTTAGAGTCCTTGCATATTGAGAGCTTCTCTCTATCCTTGAAACGAGCCTAAGGCTGACTTTGGGGAAGCCCTTAATGAGACCTTGAACCTTAGGAAGCCAAGTTCCTGTCCAGAAAACATGTAAACTAAGGCTTGTATTGGATTAGTTCCTGACTTATGAGATTTTTTTAAAACAAGAGAAATTAATGATTCTTCATTTACGAAAAAAGTTCTTAATAGGTGTTTATGGAAAAGTTAAATGAGAAGCTTACGAGTTATTTAGATACATGTTCAAGCTATCTTTTATCCAATGTGATCTCTTTAACACTTATGGAGAAGTATATACAAGCTTGCTTTACTAGTCTTCTAAGCAAAAGAAAACAAAGCCTTTTAAATAATTAAGCTTAGTTTGCAACATACAGAGTAACATGTTTTTGCTTCCATTTTCCTTATTTGATATGCAGGGAATCATTTAAAGAGTTTTAAGAATAATATTAAGTTAGTTGTCTTGCATTTGTTCAGCATTGCACTACAACAATTTTGCTGATGTTTAAACAATATTCGTGAAAAGACATCATGAGACCGTTGGATTCATGTAACCGGCACCATTTAGTAGAAAAAGACTTTGGCTGTTGATATTATTTTAATGTTCTATTTTTATTGATTAATTTTTGTGTGCACATATATCCTTTCAGGTTTTGCTTTATTTCACCAAATTTTGTTATTTTGTAAATGTATTGAACTAATTAATTTAGTTGCCTAAATGAGAAAATCAATTAAATTGTTTTACTCAATTTAATAGATATATATTTTACCGAGAGTCACGGCATTATTGTACATGGTATTCTGCTAACCAGCGGTGTGTCTCATTGTCATAAAGTGTAACGGTGCGCCTTGTCATTCACGAGCTTCACATGATATACAGAGACATAGTGCGTGAAAGGATAACGTGACCGAAAGGAGGCGTTCATTACTACGAGTTAAGTCTGGTCGTGCTTAAAGAGAATAGACTGATTCAAAGAGTAGATTTGAAGATATATTTGTGAGATTCGTCCTTGGCTGAGTTATTTAGGTAAACATGTGTTGCTTTTCTTCAATGCATTTAAACCTTAAATACTTTTGTGTTTTGTTTCGTGATTATGGTATTGATTTTGAAATGTAGTATTGGATCCACTAAACCTTTGGTTGTTATATCTGTGGTTTTTTCCTTCTTTCGATTGAGAGAATCCAATTTGTTTGATTTTGAATATTAGGAGGTAGGTTTTGTAAGAAATTTTATCATCAGAAAGATCATAATTATAATATTTCGTCGTAGAATCAATGATAGGGCTTACTCGATTTTTGGCAGAACGACAAAGTTGTAATGCTCTAATTGCAAGATTGCAAGACAAGAGTGTCGATGTGTATCTGCTAAAGCCACTCCAACTCATAAGTTAGAGATGACACCAGTAGCAAGTCCTTAAGGGAAGCTATTGTCAATTTAAGGGTTTAACCCTGTTTATATAGACCAAGGTATGAAGAGGGTGATTCCCTCATAATCCCTGCATATGACCCTAAAAAGTGGTTATTCTAATGATTTAGGGATGGAAAATATTGCATCCCGTAATACCTGATTTGAAGAGGTATGATCTCATATGATGTTCTTTTCGAAGATATGTCGGTCATTTGGTGAGGTTGAGGTAACCACTTGTTGGATTTACACCTCTTAATGAGACTATGTTAGACTGAACATCTTAATATAGAACACATATTATCTGGTGATAATAGTTAGGAGCCTTGTTTTAAGTTCAACATCTTAGATCGGACAATCCAAATTTTAAGCTCGGTATTTTAGATCTTTTAAAAAAATTAAAATTTGTCTGCTTTCTGCTTTGTCCAAGCTTGATCCAACGGTCACCCATATGTTGACTACATGAATGTGTGTAATTGTGACTGCAGGCCATCCAAATCCGTTTTCTCATTCTTTAACTTAATAGTTACACAACTTGATTCCTCTAGTTGGTACCAAGTTGATGTTTTCTCGTTATCAACTTATGGTTTGGGATTCCTTTCACTAAATTTAATGATTTCTAATTACTGATTTTTGTTTTGAAGAATGTGTTATTGTATTCTTAAGCTTTTAGTATGGTGCATTATAGATTATCACAGTAATTTTATATACTAGTGCCATTGTGTGCAGTTGTTTATTAACATAACAACAACAACCAAAAACAAGCCTTATCCCACTAAATGAGGTTGGCGACATGATGTTTTTTAATACACGTGCATATAAAATTATCTTTGTAGCATTTAATGATTGTCTCCTCTTGGACTGTTAATTCCTACAATCAGTAACAAGCTTATGTTATACGCTTGTGTCCTATTATATTGCTGCATTATATCATATATAGTTATAACGACACTTTCTCTTCTATTCCCACAGGTCCTCGTCTTTATTTGCGTTGTTTATTCTATATCTTTCTAGTTGTGGACACTGATTCCAAGTAATACTCCACTCCTAAAAATCTTTAGAAACTGCGAAGTTGAGTAAAATAGTGGAAAGAATGGGATCATTCATTAATCTGGTAGACTTAGTTTCTGCAGATAACATCAATTTCCATCATAGGCGGAGCAATGATCATGATTCAAGTGCTTTCTCGCCAGAAGGAAGACATCAGAAGATGATAATCGTAGCAAACTATCTTCCTCTAAATTCTGAAAAGGATGACATTACTGGTAGATGGTGCTTTAGTTATGATGAAGATTCAATTTTTAGGCAGTTAAAGGATGGTCTATCTTCTGATATTGATTTTGTTTACGTGGGATCTCTGAAGGTTGATGTTGATAAAAGTGAGCAAGAGAATGTTTCCCAGTTGTTGGAGGAATTCAATTGCTTCCCTACTTTTATTCCTGCAAGAACTATTTGTCGCCTCTATTTCATTGCATGTTTCCTATGTATCAGAGTTCCTGCAATGGCTTCGATGAGTCACTTTGGCAGGCTTATGTTTCTGCTAACAAGATATTTGCCAATAAAATTATGGAAGTTCTTAACCTAAAAGATGATTATGTATGGATTCACGACTATCATCTTATGGTTCTTCCAACATTTCTACGGAAGCGGTATTGTTATGTCAGGCTAGGCTTTTTCCTACATAGTTCGTTTCCATCCTCCAAAATTTGTATAGAAATACCTGTCGGAACAAAAATCTTAAAATCAATGCTTAATGCAGACATAATTGGATTTCAAACATTTGATTATGCTTGCCATTTTCTGTCTGCCTGCAGTCGAATTCTTGGCTTGGAATATGAATCCAAAAGGGGTCAAATTTGGATTGAATATTTTTGGCGTACGATATTCATTAAAATATTTGGGTCGCATTGAATCCACTTTAAATCAACTTTCCGATTCTATCAAAGTTAGAGAAGTCTCCAAACAATTTAAGGGGCAAAAACTTTTTATTGGTTTCGATGAATTGGACATGTTCAAAGGCGTGAGCTTGAAGTTATTAGCCTTTGAACAACTCTTTATACGGTGCCCAACACTACAGGGCAAGTTGGTATTACTCCAAATTATAAATCCTCCAAGGAGTGATGGTTGGTGTGTTGAGAAAGCAAAGGAGCAGGCATACACGATTTCCAATCGAATAAATGAAAGGTTTGGTTTTCTAGGTTATAAACCTGTCATCATCATTGAAGGTTATGTTCCTTTTGATGAGAAGGCGACTTACTACGCTTTGGCCGAATGTTGTATACTCGAGGGAGACCTTCATTGATAAATTTTTATTATCAGTGTGAGAATCTTGGTATAGCAGCTGAGCAGGGTGGCTATATAAGGTTAGTGTTTTGATTGTGGGTTATTTGCAATTCAACTATTTATCATAAACGGTATGTCAATTATAATTTCAATCACACTCAAATATTCCCCTCATGAAGAAGAATAAACAAAATGAATATTCCCCTCTACTAGAGTTTCTTCTTTGTAGAATATAGCACTTGTCTTGTTACTAGCGAGTTTTGTAATCTGATGACAGTTTTATTTAATATTTTGTACAGATGGGGCGGAGAATCAGATTGGAAAACAAATTATGGCTGCAAAGATTTTGCTTGGAAAAGCGACGCTGATAAAGTGATGCGATCATATACTGATGAAATAGATGAATCATTTATAGAATACAAAGACAGTGCATTGGTATGGAATTATGCAACTTATTTTGGATCACAGCAAGCCAATAAAATGTTGGACGATCTAAGAAGTAAGCTTGCCAATAAGCCTATTGTTGTTAAAAAGGGGAAGCATATTGTTGAGGTCAAGCTACAGGTACATACCTACCTATCCTCTCCATCTCTCAAATCTATAATCTAAATAGGCAGTGTTTGAAATTGTAGCTCCTGTCGCGGTTGCAGGTACTGCAATTGCGGTTGTTGCAATGTGTATTGCAGTCGTTGCGGTGTAGTTTTTAGCATCAACGTTTTTACATGAGTTTCATTGCTACTAGTTGTTCTCAAATGCTAATATTGGTTAATTAACATTACAGGGGATTACTAAAGGATCAGTTGTAGACGAAGTTCTGTCGATGCTAACAATGAGCGGAAAATCGCCAGATTTTGTTCTGTGCATTGGGGATGATAAATCTGATGAGGACATGTTTGAGAGCGTATTAAACAAATCTTATGCTTCAACCTCATCTTCATCACCAGGAATTTTTGTATGTACTGTTGGGCAGAAACCAAGTAAAGCTAGTTACTACTTGGATGATAGTAAGGAAGTGATGATGTTACTTGCAGGTCTTGCTGCTGCTGGAGCAGAGTCTAGAACAAGATGTTCTACCGACACACCTTCTGGAAGTGCGTTGTGAGAATGTTATTTGAAATTTGCATCATTTTAGCAGTCTTGACAACATCATAGGATGGAGACACATTTTAGCAGTCTACCAAACATGGTTTCTTTTTCTTTTTTATTTGATGGGACATGGTTTCATAAGTCCGATCTCTTTTTAATTTTTATTTTGGAGACATGGTTCAAAACTAAGCACAGTGGATTAGATGGTTTTAACTTTTGATATGCAGGTCGACTGGTTACTCCATAAATCACAGCACTTACACGGTCTATGCGCCAATTACTTGCGCTAAACACCGGTGGTTCTTGATGGCTCTAACTATACCTTAGATTTTGTATCTAAGTATTCTAGTTAGATGAGGTTGAACTCACTTATGCATGAATGTCATTCAAATCTCAAAATTATAAATAGTTTTACCCTTTTCTCCTTGTAAAGAACATTTTCAGTTTGGGAATGAGGACCACTAAGCCCCTCTCACCATTTTTACTTTTTTAATTTTTATTCTATTGAAATTTAAGGTGGTTTTTTTTAGGTGGACTAATACTTTATAAAAAATTAAAACTATCGTATTTGAAATTTGACTTGAACTTAACTTTTGAAAACTAAAATTTTCATTTCCCCCCAAAGCCGCTCCGCTCCCTCCCACATTAAATTTTGAAACCCTAATTTCCACCCTTTATATAGAGAAGAAACATAGTGTTTTATGTGCAGCTTCTGAAATTCAAGCCAACCCAATACCTCCAACAACTTTTCTTTTAGTGATGATCCTTATTATCCCAAAAAACTAGATCTAGCTCAAAAATGTTGTTCCCAAGAAAAAGTCATACATTATAGATGTAGCATTCCGCCAAAGCATAGTAGGCTGCCTTTCATTCATGATGACAACAACACATTCATAATTTAGGGTAAATTATATTGGCATGAATCATTTAAAGAGTTCAAAGAGAGAGCAATTATATGACATAATTTTGGATCTAAGCAAGCCAAAGAGTTGTTGGATCATATTGAAACTGTAATACACTTTCATATATCTTTGGCCTGCTGTGATCCAAAATTATGTCTTGCTCTCTCTTTGTACTCTATAAATGATTCATACCAATATAATTTACCCTAAATTATGAATGTTTGAAGGCAGCCTGTTATGCTTTTGTAGAATGTTGCATCTATCTATAATGTGGTTCGTGTTGCTATGAATTTGGTTGATTTCTTGTGTACATTTTTTTTAAGGAAATTTCTTATGTACATGATTCTATGAAGATTTCCCTCAAATGAAGATTTATGAGTTTTGAGATTATTTGTAGCAGATGTTGAATTTGAGTCGAACTTATTGTTGTTTAGATTTTAATCAAAATTTTCTAAATTTTAATGAAGGTATGTATTTCAATTTGTTGAGAATCAATAAAAATACACTGTCTTGATTCAATTGCACGAGCCAGGTTGATTTTTATGCATAGTCTAAAATCTCTTTCATCTATATTAAACACTTGCTTAAATTTAAATATCAACTGATTTGATTGGAATAAAACAATGGCTATACATATGTGTCCTAGAAAGCATACATTATGTGTAAATATTACAATTTTATTACGATAAATAATCATACTCAAGTGTTAGCCAATATAAACGCAAAGCCAAAGTACATATAGTGATTTTTTTTTAAGGGATATAGTGATTGTTTTTAATGGGTTAGGAATCGCTTATTACTCAATCATACTGATTAGTTTTTATTTTTATTTTTAGGGTAATCATACTGCTTTAGTTGTTGTTGTTTTTAAGGAGCTCTTCAAATGGAGATATCCATTTTATTTTACTAAAAAATAAGACAATCCCAACTCGATTTTAAAGATGCGATTTTGTTCTGAAAAACATATTTTTCAAGATATATTATTAGAAAAAAAAATCTCAAAATTGTTAAAAAAAAAGGTAAACATTTATCTTTTTCATAAATGCATTTGACTTTTTTTCAAAATAAAAAAGGATTTTAAATAATAAGCAAGTTGAACATGATTAGAAAAAAGTACAAATCGGATTATTCTAGTTCTAGATGTTTAAATTTGTTATTGACATGAGAAAATAAAATAAGAAAATAATATGCAACTTAGAGTGTCGGAAATAAATAATATTCAGGAATATCTTGGTGATAATGTACAATTATGTTTTAAAAAAGTTATAAAAAATATATGCTATGTTTTAAAGATAAATATAAATTTAGTGTATTCAAGAACATTCAGATGAAAGGGTAATAATCTCTTTTCAATTTAATCAGATATTTTGAGTTTGAATCTAGCCATGAACGTGTAGTGTTAAATCTTTAGATTTGTCATCTATTACAATCTTACCCGACTCGAGAGATTAATCTTTGTAGTTGTGTGATCTGGTTCAAAAACAAAATATATAATTAGTGTTTTTATTTTCCAAAGGAAGTGTTTAATTTTCAAACCATGTTAGCAAATCACAATCAATCATATGTGTAAGGGGTGGTCATTGGTTCGGTTCGGGTCCAAACCCCCAAACTGACCAAACCGACAGGATGTATGCCTTGGCCCCAACTAATGTGTTTTTTAATTTTGTTTTATCGTGTTCGGGTCCGGGTTATTTCGGGTGGTTATTTCAATTTGGGAACAAAGTTTTTTTTTTTACAAAGTTTAGGAGCAGAGCTATCAAAAACCTTAAATCTGCACAACATAATATATTCATTAACAAAACCAGGTATGATGATTCCTTCAAACGTGGACTTACACTTAGAAGAAGAAGTAGCATAATAATTCAAGGAGAAGATAGCATCTAAAAGAGTAATGGATCAAATTATACATCAAGTAACAGTAGTGCAAGATCATATCTAAAAAGTAATATAGTTTCTAATGAGCAATCAATGATTGATTGTTTACATAATACTGCCACATGGTCTGATATGACATACCACGTCATAGGGGGGTATTTGCCTTTTCTTTCAATTTCTTTGTTTAAAAAATCTGGATTTTTTTTAAAAACGGTTATCAGCAAAAACCCCTCTAAAAATTTATATTTATGTGCAAAATGCCGATGAAATTGATATTAATCAAGCAAATTGGATCCTCTAACACAATTTTTCTTGTGCTTTCTTGGAAGATTTTTCTCTTACACACACATATTTGCCATTAAAAAAATTATGCAATATGAGGTAGTTCTTGGATAGAAAATGAATTCATTCTTCGTATTTTTCATATCCAATCACTTCTTGGATAGTAAAGAGCACTTGCAAAAAATACCAACTTTCTCACACTGAAAGCTCTCCGGTCTAGAATTATCTTTAATATCAACTTCAGATCTTATAACAAAGTATTAGATGGTTACACATATTTGAGATAACAACAAATTGACATGCTAAATTGTTATGCTAGCTTATCATTATTCACCACTCGTGTGTGTGTTCTAGTATGTGTTAGCTGGATATGTTGTAATGGTATGTGTGTGTTGTGTTCTGGTTTTTATGTGTTCGCAGGGGATAACTGACATAAATTAAAATATTTTAAGGAGGGTAATTAACTATAAGTGGCAAATTTTAGGGGTATTTTGCATGTTAATTCCTATCATGTTTACTTAGTTTTTTCAGTCATCAGTTAATTTGTCACAGTATAAACATTAATCTATCATGTAAGCATTAATCTGTCATGTGTTAAAATACCTCGAAGTATCATAAGCATTATGGCAAAGTATTGTGTTCAGTTAATGTTATTAATAAATTAAACTTTTATATGATGGGGTGAAAGAAGTTATTGCTGCGGAACTTGATTCAATAAAGCTAGAAGTATGCAACATCATCCATTAAGTGGTGGACATGAAAAATATGAAGAATGAAGTTTTTTTTGTTGTCAAGTAACCTATGGCTAGAGAAATTCACCTTAAAGGTGAATAAGTGAAGTGTTCGGCGTTCGAACCCCAACCACTGCATATATTATGTATTACCCTTTATCAAGTGAACTAAGCTCACATGGACCGAATGAATTTATCTTCTATCCAAGAACTACCTCACATTGCATGAGTTTTTTTTAGTGCAAATGTGTGTGTGTGTTTATATAAAAGAAAAATCTCCAAAAGAGCGCAAAAAAATTTGTTTGATTATTATCAATTTCAGTGGGCATTTGTCATAAGTATAAAATTTTAAAGGGTATTTGTTCATGGCCGTTTAAAAAAACCCTATTTATTTTTCAAACAAAATTTGAAAAGAAAAAATAAATAAATACCCCCTCTATAATATGGTATGGAAGGTCAGACCACGTGACAATATCACATAGACAATTAACTGCCACGTTATGTTGATTAACTGAGAAATTCAACGAAATGGACAATTGCAAATAAATTGGAAGACCCGGGGTAACCCCAAGATTTTACAATTTTAAAAAGTATTTGTCTATTTACTCTTTTTTTTGCGAAAGATACAATTCAAATAGAAGAAATGGAGAAAGACATAAATGGAGAAGATCTTAACTCTTATTTGAGAGGGTGGTAAATTATTTGTCGCCATGAGTTTAACTCAGTTGGTAGGGACAATACATAATATATGCAAGGTCTAGGGTTCAAACTCCGGTCACCCAAAAATAAAAATAAAAAGGGTGATATATCAGAGAAATTTTAATATGGTTACAAGACCAAAGAAATAGTGTTTGATCACACACATAAAAAAAATATTTTTTTAATAATAAGGGGGAAATTGATAAATAAAGATGATTAAATATTTTGAGGAGAATTTTTTATATGTGTGTCCAAACATTATTGATTTGATTTTGTGATAATGGAAGAATCCCTTCATAAATCATTTACTCATTTTTCAATCTAGCAGAATTCACATTGACAGCTGTAATAAGGAGGGCATGACGGTCTGTGAACTAACCAGCATATTCTATTCACTGCAAACCAAGAAAGTCAACATTACAACGGCTCCAAACCCCAATTAATTACACCACTAACCTTAACCACCTACACAAATCACCAGAGCCACGTCACAAACAATCCATATATAACAACAACACACTAATTTCATTTTATTCAACACTACTACCACCAAACTCTGAAAGCGCCGCAACACCATCATGGATCACGATTCATCTCTCAGCAATGAACAAACTTCAAACACGCGCTGCACCTTCTGCTTCCCATGCTTCGGTTCTCGTCACTCCACCACCACCGAACCATGGTGGGAGCGTGTGCGAGCTTCGTCTTTATCACGTGGATTCATGAAAATTCGCGAATGGTCAGAGATCGTTGCCGGACCACGGTGGAAGACGTTTATTCGACGGTTCAACCGGAACAAGAGCGGTGGTTTCCGCCATGCGGGGAAGTATCAATACGATCCTTTGAGTTACGCTTTGAATTTCGATGAGGGACAGAATGGGGAGTTCGAAAATGATTCTCCTGATGTGTTTCGGAATTTTTCAGCTCGTTATGTTGCGACGGTTCCGAATTCGAAGTCTGATTCGACGGATTTGGAACAAAACGTTGTCGTTTCAAGCTCAGAATGAAGAAAGAAATATTGCAGCTACTATAGAAACTGGAAATTAGGTTACCCTGTTTTGAAAGCATGACGTCACTTCTCTATTTTTTAATTTTTATGTTGTAATATAGGTGCATCTTAAAGGAAATTTTGAAGAAGAGTTATATGATTATACACAGTTGTTAATTTTTGTTTAAGAATTATAGTTTTATATTTTATGATGTACATTTTTAGTTGCGAGTCAATTTTTTTTGTTCTGTTTTGGTTTCCAGATTGTAAATTTTCAGCATATTTTTCAGAATATTCTTGTTTATTTCCTCTTTTGTGAATACCATATAAAATTTCATAATCATTATCATGCTTGATTTTAATACTAGTTGGTGGCGTGTACGTCACAATGTATTGAATCTTGATAATCACTCCATATACTATTAATGAAACTTGGATTACGATTTTAATTTTCTATTTTACTGTTTTATAGTATGATTTAGTTGGCAAATGTTGTATGCTTAATGTAGACATTTTCTGTAAGCAGGTGATAAACACTGTTTAAAACTCGCCCACAACTCCCATTTAGTCCATTTTACAATAAAATGTATTGGGGATTTTGTTTTGTGGCTTTTCCCCATAATATCTATCTTGGTCTTTTAAAATAATTTATGTCATTTTCATGAGTTAAAAATTGTTGAGTGACCAACCATGTTAACATGCTTTTTGGTTGTGACTTGAGCCAAAAGGATAAGCTTTACTTGAAAACATGATTGAGCAACTTGCGTCGCTACCTTACCTTCTTTATCATGATTGACATGTAGGTGAGATTTCGTTATTTTATTGTGTCAAAGATAAACATTATTATCAAGTTTGATAAATGTTATTGTCATGTTTGATTTCTTGGATTGAATTTGTTTATGTCAAGTTAATAAAGTTTTCAATTAATTAAATTGAAAGTCACTAAACAAATGGTACAGACCTATTAGCCAAAATATAATGATAATAAACACAACCTTCTAAGGGCAAATATTACAAACTAATTTATTTTTTTGGTAAAAGGAATGATGCTATGGATGTTAATCAATTCACATATGATCCTTTTTGTGACCTGATAGTTACGTTACCCTGTTATAAAAAAACTGTCAATGTTGCATTATGGGTTGCCACTATACTGTGGGGTTGCTATGGATGTGATTTTGCTAGGCTTGTGATCTCTTCTTCTGCACATGTATAGTAAGGGGTTTAGGGCAGACAAGGCCAAAGTGAATTGGTTCCATTTCTAAAATTTCATTGATCTTGAACACATAGTGAAGCTTCTCTTTCTGTCAGTGATGTAGACTGCATTGAATGAACCACTTAAGTCTTGTGTGTTCACTCTCTTTTTCTGTATTTCATTTTCGGTTTTCAGCATGTATTGTGTTTGTGCTTAGATGCGTATTTTCTGGTTGTTGATTGTTCAAGGAATTTTGTGGCCTCCTATTTCTTTGGGCCAAGAATTTGCTTAAAAGAGAAACACAATAATTGCATGCCAAAAGGTGAATGTACTTTGTCAAACAAAATGACTTTAACATTTGTTTAAGATGATTATCATTTAGATTAGCATAACTTTGATACGTGCACCTAAGAGTGCGTTGGGGTGGACTGAGTACAAAAATTTCTTAGATTGTGTTATCTGATCATAATGTATGGACACAAATACATGAGTATAAAATTAATAAGTTTTCAGACATGACTCGGTAGGTTGTCTAGTAGTTTGCATGTTGAGATGTGACTTTTCTGAAGGACATTGAGCTTACTGCAAAATCTGTAAGTAATTTTCATCAACTGAGTTATATGCAGAAAGAGTGCACGGTCTCTATGTTCATCTTAATTAGTGAATATATATTGTAAGCGAAACCAAGCCTTTCTCAGTTTTTCCCAAAAGAGGCAACACACTGAAGAAATTCTAATTTATATAAACTTCCCTTGCTTCTAAGGCAAGGTCTAAATTTCATGGACATCCTTTATGCTTGGAAAAATATTAAATTCTGTTTGTACCATTCTTTTCAACAGAATGATAAATATTGGTTGTTCAAATGGCACATAAAAATTAAATTTAATTGGATCACCTGTATTCCATGCATATGGGTCAAATCCTTGATACTATTCTAATTAGTAGAGTGGATTAAAAAGTTCTTATTGTTGAAGAAGTGCTGATCTTAATTCTAGCAAGCTGCTGCTATCTGCTTAGTTGCTGCTATACTTACTTCAATTTTGTCCAGTCTGTTGGTGATTTCCAAAATAATGGAATCACTTTAGAACCAAAAGTTGTAACTCTTCATGGGAGTCTTTGATATACATTGGAACCTTTGGCAAATAGGTGCTTAATGAACCTTTGCATTGATTCAAGTGTATATGATTATAACCTTTGGCAAAGAGGTGTTTAATGAACCTTGGCATTGATTCAAGTGTGTATGATCATAACCTTTGGCAAAAGGGTGCTTAATGAACCATAACATTGATTCAAGTCAAAGGGGTGTTTTCTCTCATGTGAAGGGTCATATAATGCACTATAAATGTTTGGCATTGGGGCATTAGTTTGACACACAACAGAAAACAGAACAGGAATTTTGTTGCACACTTACGCACACATATCAACACTGTTTGAAAAAATACATTCACCTTTTGGCGTGACATTATTTTGTGCTTCCCTTCTAAAGAAACTCTTGATCCAAAGAGATAGGAAGTCACAAAATTCCTGGAACAGTAAACAACCAGAAAATAGGCTTCAAAGAATACAACACAAACACATAACAAGCCGAAAACTAGTGTATGTGTGTAATATGTGTGTAATATATATATATATATATATATATAGAGAGAGAGAGAGACTCTCTCTCTCTATTTGGTTGTTCAATTGTACTTTCACATAAAAATCAAACTTAAATATTCTTATTGCTGAAAAAGTCCTGATCTTAATTTTTACAAGCTGCTATTTTAGTTGCTACACTTATTTTCTTAATTTTGTTCAATCTAACGTTTGCCCTTGAGTACGATTTTTGTAAACTGAGGCCTCAGACATAAAGCTTTTTGGAGTATAAAACATGTGAGTTAGAACCTGATGGTAACCAACACTTTATCTTCTTAGTTGTGTCTATTATGAAATAGTCCTGCTTGTCCTGTTTCAATGATGAATATGAAAATCCACCTGCATGTTATGTTTGTTGTATAGTAAGCAACTTGTGAAAGAATAATTATCCCTTAAGCCACGGATTCAATCTCAATTTTGAGATACGAGTTGAATTGCTGTTTCAATTTGCTGCATGATGTATGCTGAAACATTACAGGATTCCATGCATTTTGTGCGTCGTGCATAAATTATTTTGGATTAGAGTGTCAATCTGTTAGGGAGTCAAATTGATTGTAGCATACAAAGACTACTTTTGATTAGATTTAGTTCCAACCTTTTGGCTCTATAGTATAGACAATAAAATATAGTATGTTTATAACATATATTTCTTGTCCTTTAAATATAACATACTTGGTTTTGATCTCTTTTTGAATTGACTCTACTGTTCAAAGTGTTGGAATTGACACAATATCAACCAGTTCAATTTGTTGTTGTTGATTTAGCTGTTTAAGCTTATGCTTACAACATTTTCCCAATCCAGATTGTTGACTACTTATTCATCAACTGATGGCGGCGTTATTCTGATTTGAAATGGTATAGCGGTTGTCAGCATTCCAAAAACCAAAATCAAATGTACCAAAGATGTTGTATAATGGGTACCCTGAATCAAAGATTGTTTCAGTTATTCAATTGTTTAAGTTGAAAACAAGTTTGTCTCAATTTGTGAGGCATGTAATTATGAACTAAAAAACACAAATTCCATAGCAGGGATGCAGACAGTGATGATAGATAAGCTGTGGACAATATAGTATTACCAGCCTCTACATTCCCTAGTATAAGAGACACTCTTGCTAATTGAAATTACATTCAATCTTCTAAAATTTTATTATTGTCTAGTATATGGTATGATAACTAAAATCTCGATCATCTATCAAAGGATACAGATTTTTCGTCTTCATCTTTCAACGCATTTGTGATGAGTACCACTTGACTCATACTAAGCTTATCATTTGGAGAAGGATTGATGCATTTTAATGCCACCTGCAACAAGTTCACCATTCTCTCTTCAGAAGCACCTTGTGAGATTAGAGACCTATCAAAAACTTCTGCAGTCCATTCCTCACTGATGACTGAATTCACCCATTTAACCAAATCAAATCCGTCATTTTTAACAACTTTTCCTGTCAGGAGTTCGAGAAGTATCACACCAAAGGAATATATATCAGCTCTGAAGGTGGATGATGAAGACATATTTTTGTTTCTGCGGCTTCTTATATGAGAAATGACTCCTTGATTTTCAGCCACCATTAAGCCATATTCGCTTATTTGTGGATTCATATTCTTGTCAAACAGAATGTTACTTGATTTTAAGTTACCATGTGCTATTCCACTCTCACCAAGCTCCTCATGCATATAGGCCAAAGCTTCAGCTATCTTAGCAGCAACATCTAGTCTGCTCTTCCAATCAAGAGTGTGTCCACTTTGAGATCCTGAAGAAATTAAAGGTGAGTACAAATATTTGGCTACGTTTATTCCGAGTCTAAATTTCAATTCAGGCATGTGCTTGTAGGCTAACAAACTAATTGCTTACTGTATAAACTTATTTATGACATAAGCACTTGATAAAGTGTTTGGTAGAGCTTATGCAAACAACTTATAACATGTCCATAACTTGTAAAAACAACTTATAGCTTATATAAAACACAGCTTAATAATTCATTAGCAACTTACCATAGAGAAGCATGAAGAGGCTACCATTAGGAAGATATTCATACGCCAGAAGTTTCTCTTGCTGAGAGCAATAGTATGCAACAGGTGACATTACAAGAGTATGCTTCACTTGAGCTATCAAATTCATCCTTCTTTCAAATTCATGCTTTGAAATTCCCCAATCCTTGATCCTCTTAACAGCCAAAAGGACACCATTATCTAACATAACCTTGTATAGGCTTCCATGCTTTCCTCTCCTAATCAATTCAGCAGGAGCACTTAACAAATCCTCAAATTGCAACCCCCTAAGCTTTCTACTTGAAAGAAGAACAAGACCTGATGTAGTCACTCCACTTTCCATAGATGTCATAGAATACTCTGATTTAACACCAAGGCCATTAAACCAGTTCTTTGATCCATTTGAATTTAATATCTCACTAAGCTTTTCACCACCAACAATAACAACACCTCCACTAGTGTCTTGTGACATGTCCTTCTTTTCAACATGATCTAATCCTGTTTCATTATTTTTGGACATGCATTTTCTTAACAACTTGAAGATCAAGAAGGTTATGAAAATTAAACCAATAACTATGTAGCCTGAATAAATTGGCAAATCATCAAGAAATGGATTTTTCTTTTTGTCTTTTATAATGATTGGAGGAGGAGGTGGTGGTGGAGGCGGACATGACGAGTTTGAAATTGGTTTTCCACATAAATTTGGATTACCATAAAAGCTATCTGCACTAAACGTACCTCCAACATCAGGAATAGGACCGCGTAAATTGTTGTTAGAGACATTAAAAACTTCAAAGTTAGAGAAATCAAAATCAGGAATCTGACCAGTGAAGTTGTTGTTTTGAGCTAAAAAAGATATCAAGCTTGTAACATTAACCATATCTGGAAGGTTTCCAGTGAAGAGATTCTCCGAAACATGAAGGCGTTTCATGTTACGTAGCTGAGGAATGGAAACAGGAAGATTGCCAGAAAATTTGTTACCACTAAGAAGCAAGTGTGTCAAGAACTTACAGTCTTTTATATCCTCCGATATAAAACCGTGTAAGTAATTGTTGTTGAGGCTGAGGTATTGAAGAGTGTTAGCAATGCAAAGAGAAGTTGCGTCTAGAACGCCTGTGAAATTAAGTTCTTCAAGAACTATAGTCTTAATGTATTGGTTGTTTGCGTAACAAGTTACACCGTGCCAGTTATGAGTGCATGGATCTGATGTGAGGTTCCAACCCAACATGGAATTCTGATCAGGTGGTTCAAGTTGATGCATGAATTTGACAAGGGCTTTTCTGACATTTTCTGATTCTGAATTGGTCTTTAGAAAAAACAGAAACAGAAAAGTGAGTACTGTCCAGAACCAGAATTGTTTTAGACTCATTTTCTTTTTTGCAGTGTTGTTGAGTTAACAGTTAATTCTCTTCTTTCTTGAACTTGAAGTGAAGTGGCTCTCTCTGTTATTTTGTCTATACTACTGTTAGTGTAGAATGAAATTAGATGACTTAAACTGAACTCTAAAGAGTAATTAATTAGTATAATAATAATAATTAAAAAAAATGAAGGTCAATGTTCACATAAAGCCATTGTATCCAAATGGCCAATACAACTGCATGCAATAAAAAAATCTAGTGATGTGTTGTGATTTGTGAATTTCATTGACATTAATGAGGAATTGTGGAAATGAGCCAAAGGGCAGAATGTAACAATAGGAGCTTTAGAAGCTGCTGCCGGCATTTTGAAATGGTCATTGTGTCACTACTCAATGGCCTTTTCGTTAACACTTTCGGGAGGTTTTACTTTATTTATTTATTTACAAATGTAAATGTATTAAGTTTGTGTTTTCTCCTTCGTAAGACGCCAACCTCTTTAATTAATCGGTTGTGTTATTTAGACACACATAAATCGACATTGTATCTCAATATTGAATACAAATGAGTTTGGACATCGTATCCGAGGAGTAAGAAAAAGAATTCAAGTAGAGAAAAAAATAAGTATAAAAGTTCGAAACCGTATAAATATACAATATTAATGTTGGATTTTAGTGAAATAGATATTTCTTAATCAATAAAAATGGAACTCGATATCACAGTTTAAATTTTACAATAGTTATATATCATGTACATTGAACACTTGCGCTAGATCCATTAGTCTCTTGCAATGAATGTAATCTTAATAAGAGGTTCTTAGTTTAACTTGTGGTAATAGTTAATTTTTTATAGGAATGTGTTAATAGCTAATGGATCTAGGTATCTAGCACAAGTGCTTAATGTGCATCTTTTAATGATGCATGTGTTGTAGTTAAAGTGACTCTCAACAATAATACTAATAATCTACATTATTGAACAAAGAGGACTCCAATGATCATAGTTTTAAAATTCGGTTCGGCCATCGACTCGGTAAGGTTAGTAGGTCACTGGGTCACTGGTCGAACCATTGGGTCACTAATCGAATGAAAGAATCAAATTGAATCGGATAACTCGGGTGTATCACTCGGTCTCCATAAAGTTTTTATCTTTGTATTAAACATATGACTCGATCTATATAAAAAATCATAACACTAGTCCATCTACTATGACATAATCATCTACTCAAACACCTAAATCAATTATCTGTGTGTGTATTATGATTTGTCAAAGAAATAATGATAATTTTGAAAATAATAAATTAGAAAGAGTTAATTTTACAATATATATAATCAAGATAAACAAAATAAAATGTGAATTCAAAAGTAAGTTTTTTTTTTTGACGAAGTGAATTCAAATGTAAGTGTAATTGATGTTTTAGCATTATGTATTTCCAAATATATATATAATATATAATCAATAACAACTAACATACTATCACAAACGATTGTATGTTGTAGTGGTATGTGATCATGTTACTTGTGTGCCAAGTTGTGCTCCTGCTCGATTCCTGCTTGGGGCAGTTTTCTTTTTTTAACATAGTTGTTAATTACTGGTCGGTCCGAGTTTTAAAATTATGCCAATAATAACTACTATTTTTGGTCAAACATTGTTATGTACGAATTAGTTTTAGCCAACACAATTTCTGTCCAAATTTAAATATAAATATGTAATATAAAGAGACATCAAAAGTAACTAGTACCAATTTTGGTCGGACTTTTTTCTATACAAATTTCCTTTAACTATACAGTTTTCCAACTTAGATTTCAAAGCTTATATTGAAACTAAAATTTAGATAAGCTAAGATAATATAAATATTATGGGATTGAAATAATGATATTAAATTAAAATGGATATTACACACACATATACATATATAGATAGATAAATAAATCAAAACTTGATAGAAAGCAAGTAACCCTTTATGTAATGATAATTTTTTTTGACAAAATAATAATTTATTTATGAAATAATGATAATAATTTTAATAACCCTTTATATTAATATTGTAAGCGTGCTGATTTTTTAACACCCTTGCAAAAATCAACACACATATAACATGCCTCTCATTTCCTCTATCTCTCTATCACATACCCATCTTTATCTCAATCTCTTCTAAGTGGTAAAATAAATTTTCCATAATGTAATGCATGGACATGTGACTGACCGTCGAAGTAACTAAAATTGTACACTACAGCATGCAGTTGTTTGGATTTGGACCACCAAACACTCCTGTCATGGACCTACGCTACACATAATAAATGTAACAACTTCACACCGAATCCCTAACCATAAAGAAAGAAGTTTTCAAAGGAAGAAACACAAAGAAAATAAAATATTTAGACAAAATAAATAAATTTGCACCATTTATTTTAATTATTCCTTAAAATAGTTTTTTAAAAGTTAGCCTCAATCTAAAAAATGTTAACCATCTTTCTTTTAGGGAAAAAAAATTAGTTCTTTGATTTTTTTTTTTGACCGAATTTTAGTTCTTTGATTTAGATTTCCCACTGTGCGAGTAAAAAAAAAAATTTCTCATTTACTACAACGATAACTCAAATGTTTTCAACATATAGTAAATATAGTGTGACATGTTATTGATAAGAAGCAAACTTACCCTCGGTTATAAGGAGCTGATTAAGTCGCAAGGTTGTTAAAACAACTCTCACTGTCAAGGTGATAATCTTTTTAATGAATGATCGATATGTAAATGCATTTGTGATCGATATGTAAGAGAGAAAAAAAGCAACATGTTATTAAGGTTCAATTTTAGATGAAAATATATAAATATTTAAAGTATGCTGGTATCTCAAGTAGAATGAATTATATATGAAACAAAAAAGAAAGAAAAAGGCAAAATGTGATTAGATGTTATTGAAGGATATCGAATGAATGATTTTGATATTCTTCGTGAACATAAATGAAAGGATAAAATATAAATATATATCACATCCTTTGTTCATAAAAAGAAAATCATATTCTTTCATTCGTTAATGAGTACATATCAAAATCATTTACACGACAACCGTATAATACATATATTGGCAACACTAATTTTAATATATTATTCCTAACACTCATTCATGTATTGAGTAAAATAATCAGTTTGGTGGCTAATGATATTTTTCCTCCTCACCCTTATACTCCTCTAGTAAAGAAGATTTGGTAATATTCCACAGCTTCGATTTGGACAATTGTTTTTCATCATACTCCTAAAGAAGACAACAAATGTGCATATTTGCTTGCCAAATAGGGGCTACCTCATACTGTCCTCCTCACCTCAATCATTTTTAATAATCGATGCCTTAGGTGTTGTTCTTTCTCAAGCTTTGTTTGTCCTTATGTTTTGTTTCTTTTCCTTTCCTTCGTATAAAAAAGCAATATATATATAATCTCTTTTCAAACAAAAAAAAAATTACAGCTCAATCTAATCTAATCTAATCTAATTAAAAAGACTATAAATACACATTGGTAAAAGAGTATTAAAAAAACCAATGTTTTTCAATTTCTTCCTAAGAAAATCAAATGTCATGAGGTGCCACTATGAGTTAATAAATACATACACATTATGTGATGTACGATTCTACCGTTAGTTGCTACTAATCACTAACAGAGTCCATTTCTAAATTTAAGAAAACTTGAAAATTTATAAGGACCACTTTCAGGTTCAAACGGAAGTGGGACTGAGGTTGATGTACGAGTCTCTGTTTTTAATGCCGAAAGGAAGTTGTTAAAACTACAAAGTACTGTCAATTTGTCATATTTTCACTTTTTCCTCTTCAATATACTTTCTTTTACGGATTCAATACTTTTATTAAAATGATTATTCTTTATATATTTTATTTGCTATCTATCTTTTTCAGACAGACTAATTACACTTTTCAACTGAAATAAATAGAAAATTGTACGAAAACAAAATTAAATATACTTTCTAATAAAATAGGTCAAATTTGTTTTTTATTCTTAAAAATCCTAAAAAATAAGAGTTAATTTGGTATTATGGCAACATCTAAATATATGTTTGGTTGTTTTTTTTTTCAAAAAAATATATGTTTGCTTTCACAGTGAAAGCCAATGGATCGCAGACGGTATCTCCCTATGCCCTTTCACCTTCAAAGGTGTCCTTCCTTCTCAATGCTCGGGCATCCATCCAACACATTCTTTTCGATCTTGTGCCCAACAAGAAAACGAACGTGCGAACGCGAAGCTCAATCCCTTGTTTGTTCGCTTCACATGGGCTACATAAGTGGTACACTTAACACCAAACCAATCTTGAAGAAAAAATGAACTACCCGCAACTACACCTGTGATCTAGGGAGGACAAAATCTATGCTATTATATTTCTTCTCTTATGAAATTTCTAGTTACAAAAATAGATCATTTGTAGACTAGATCTTAGGGTACCACCACTAATAGACGGACAAGGATTGAAGACTTGAATACTAGCCATATATGCATTCACCAACAAAGACTAGCACATCGGTTACATATGTGGCGAATGAGAAGCTACAAACGACAACTTCAACTTGAATAGGGCTTACGTACACGGAAACAAACAATGCATAAGTTGTGATGTTTAATGCGACAATTATTGACAATTACAAACACGAAAACAAACAAAGCATAATAAGAAAGAGTAGTGCTATTTACTACGACAATTATCGACAAAAAACACAAGAATCCCTCTTACCATTTTTTACGAGATTTGACGGAATACACGGAACAACGACAACTAAATCCAACATACAATATTTAGTCTTCGCTTTTGTTGAGTGATCATCCATAACAATAAACATTTCTTAATAAGAAATCTCCATTTTATCACACCAATTATAGGATGTAGTTAAAACTTGACAAAAGTAAGATGACATTTGTTAGTAAGTATAAAAATCAATCCTTAATTAATACATATATCCTATAACTAATACACTAGGTACTAAAAACGATATTTTCAATGACGTGAATCAAGAAGATAAATATAAATTGAATGACGTATATATTAGATTAAAAAAAGAAAAGCAATTAGTAGTTAGTTAGTACATAGAGAGCCAGCAAGCAAGTAGTGAATGAGTGAGAATCATGTGAAGTGCCGCCACATACATACATACATAAACACACACTTTCATTCTCTTTCTCTTTCTCTTTCACTTTCTCATTTTTTCTGTAAATTATCTTTGAGATTTTCTTGTTGTTGGTTGCTTTGCAACAATGGCTTCAACAGCTTCAAGGTTCATCAAGTGCGTCACAGTTGGAGATGGAGCTGTAGGCAAAACCTGTATGCTCATTTGCTACACCAGCAACAAATTCCCCACTGTATACTTTCTTTCTCTCTTCATAACATCAATTTATTTAACTCTTTCACTTTTTAAATTTATTTACCCAATTGTTGCTTGCTTATCAAAATCAAAATCATCAGGACTATATCCCTACAGTGTTTGATAATTTTAGTGCAAATGTTGTTGTGGAAGGCATTACTGTCAATTTAGGTCTCTGGGATACAGCTGGTATGTTCACTTACTCTCTCATTAAAAAGTGATAATGATTTATGTTTGGATATGTTCATGTAAAAACGAGTTCAACAATAAAAATCAATTATAGAGGCTAAAACTACTGAGTTTAAGGTAAAGTGATTTATATTTGGAAATCAATTCTAGAACCAGAAGCTACTATTTCTAGCTTCAAGTCTAGATCCCTAAAATCAATTTTAGCACCTCCCAAAATGGAACCAAACATGTCTACATCTCTAGAATCAATTTTGACTTATGTAAAAGTGGAACTAGACAGATAAAAATGAAATAGAAAGGCATGTAGGGGCATTGTTTAGAAATTCAATCTCTGGTGTGGTTGATTATGTCAAATTGATAAGTTTGTTATGTTGTGTTTGTTTCTAATGTATTCCTCAGGGCAAGAGGATTACAATAGGCTGAGGCCTTTGAGCTACAGAGGGGCTGATGTCTTTGTCTTGGCTTTTTCTTTAGTTAGTCGTGCAAGTTACGAGAATGTGTTCAAGAAGGTATGCTTTTATGCTCGTGTCTCTGAATTAGCATTTTCGCTTGTCTTGCAGATGTCTCTTTTGTTCTCTAATTTGTTGTATACACTGGTCAGTGGATCCCTGAACTCCAGCATTTTGCCCCTGGTGTCCCTGTTGTACTCGTTGGAACCAAATTAGGTAAGTCGTGAATCACTGTTATCTGCCTCATGCTAATTTGTCTTCTAATTATGATTGTTTTCCTGCCAAATTCTTTATAAAGCATTATTTAGATTGAGAAAATGTGACATGAAATCCTACACTCGTATATTCCCTTTTGATGCCAGAGCAATAGCAACTGGCCTGTATTCTTGGATTAGAATCTGAAACTAGTATTTTGTTATATTGAAACATATGCTGATTCTGCATATATTCATTGGTCTATTTTCACAACATAATTCCTAAAACAATAAGCACAAAGTTTTGATCCAAACTATGCATACTTTTTAAAACTTTATTACAAACTCATTTAAGGTTATAAAAAACTCTTAAGGTTGCTATTATTCATGTTAAATGATCATATAATTTCAAGGCAGGAAAAGCTCCAAACTTTTCCACACATGTCTGTTATGGTGAAGACGCATTTTATTGAATCCATTAAGGAAATCATATCAACAGAAAAACATTCTACTGTAACTATTAAGACTTCTACATTTGATGAGTTCTGGCCTGAAAGTATGTTTATAAGTAGAAGGTATTAAAAAAAAAATCCAGTTTTGTAGTAGGACTGAGTTAGGCCCAACCCAAATTTTGAGATGGTATAACAGTGTCCAATATTCGTTTGACCACCTGTTATCAGGCCACTCGGGTCACGCTCCAGATGTTTGCTCCTTGGTGTGAGGAGGATGTTCAATGTCCCACATTTGATGTTATATGGCTTGAAAATGTGTTTGAGTAGGAGGCATCCATCGCCTCAAAAACTGGTTCTGTAGGTTTGAATTATGACCAACCCAAATTTTAAGCGTAACAATTTTCATCCCATTGATTGCTTATATGATCATCGCACAAAGGAAGTTTAAGCCAATTTACCTAAATGAAAAACAAAGATGGAAGTCTGGAGACCATTAACTGTAAGATAACCTATCTGTTGAATGGAAAAGAGGATATCGAGACTTGAAAGAGACAAAATATGGCAATCATAAGCTACACAATCACAATTGAATATGTCAAACGATTGTTCTGGTTCTTTCCTGAATCTGTTCTCGATTCATTTGTTGCTTTAAAGAACTTAATGGTTTTGATTAAACAAGTTTCGCTATCACTCCTATTCAATGTGGAAAGCACATATTCGCTATTATCCAGACTTTTTTTTTTTCTTTCTTTCCATTTTTACTTTCGATATATTCCAAAATATGAAGTAACATACCTTCTATATATAATATTTCTCCTAGCGACATGGCCATGCAACAAAAAACTAGTGTGGAAGAAAAATAACTACCACAAATTATTTTAGAAAAATCATTTTGGAAATCTATGCTTTATGAAAGTGGTAGTTTTGATGTGCATTTTTACTAATCACTGCATTGTTACTGTGTTTTTTATGAGCATACAGATCTTCGAGAAGACAGGCATTATTTGGCTGATCATCCTGGCATGGTGCCGGTGACTACTGAGCAAGTACAAATCTTCCTTTATTAGCTGTGTATAGAGTTGAACATGCAGTGTTTTCTGAAACCGTTGGCTTTTGTTCATAACTAGGGTGAGGAACTCCGTAAGCAGATTGGAGCTACATATTATATTGAGTGCAGCTCAAAAACTCAGCAGGCATGTTTACTCTGCCATTTTATTCTTGCAATTCTTCATTGTTTCAAGTTGGTTATAGTTGTACCACTGATTGTCATCTAAAGAAACTCCCTACTGGCACTACGAAGTGCTACACTCAGTGGCATATCTTCTTTGTGCCCACGCCACTAACTTCATGGGGCAAGAAAAATGTTATGAAATTCAATATATATGTCTGTTTGTTTGTCACTGTATAATGTTCAATATTTTTAAAATTTTATAATATGTGAACATTCGATAATAAGGCCATGCCAAATGACAATGCCGTTTTATTTCATTTTCCCACATGATGTTTGATATAGTACAATTTATTGGTGTCTCTGTTTTGTTTGATAGTCAGTCGTCTTCATCATTTATTCAGTAATTGATGTTTTATTTAAAGTTCCTCAAGAAATTGATTTATTCATAATACAACTGCAGAATGTGAAGGGAGTTTTTGATGCTGCGATTAGGATGGTCATCAAGCCTCCACAAAAGCAACATGAGAAAAGGAAAAAAGCTCGTCGAGGCTGTTTCTTGTCAGTACACTTTCTCTGTATTATATCAACTGCTTTGTATTTGTTACATGTTACAACTTTCCATGCACACTTCATCTTTTGTAATTTTATATTTTTGTTGACAACATCCCCAAGTTTATATTTTATTAGTTATTTGCCCCTTGGCCAAAAAATTATTGTTAGAATAGCCACTAATATGATATAATACTAATTAGGTACAGAAACTGATACTAATGAAAGTTAATGAATACGGTAGCAACTCCCATTAATTAAACCACCTTTACAAAAGGGGGATATACTCATTAGGTAGCAGTTGTGCTGTGTGCTGTCTAGCACTTCACAATAATAAATAATATCAGCATTAGAATACCAAAAAAGTTGTATACAAGATGGTCCTTTGCTTTCAGTGTTTGGTTACTATCACGGGTCCTTATTACCTTTTTAGTTTAAGATTTTGAATAGTTCATAACTCTATTTTGTGGGTTTAATCTATCTCATTGAAAATGCAGAAATGTCCTCTGTGGAAGGAGTATCGTTCGTCATAAATGAAACACTTCAATATTCAATCGAAAGTTCCAAAAGCTTTATGTGCCATGGGGAAGCAATTTGCAGAAATTTTAAGCTTGACGTAAAATCATTTTGTTGGAGTTTGCAGTATAGTATAGCATTATAGCTACTTACATTTGACCGTTTTCAGTTTTAGTTTCTTGATAGGTTTATATGGTTTGAGGAATTATGAAGTATCTGCAGCTTATATATTGTAAAGAAATGACACAATTTCTTGACCAGCTACCATTTTGTTTAAATTACTATGTACATATAGCTTAGCAATTGTTTGGTCCAGACAGACAAATATTTTGCAAGCATTTCAATTGATACTTTCTCCGGCCATTTGTTCTTAGAAACGTGAGATGTTTGATAAATATATGATATTATTCTCATCATCATTAAAGAAGAGTATAATAGGTTCCTTATTTTGATCAGTCTGCAATATCATCTAGCTTACATGATTTAGTCCGCAACTTATCAGCAACGATTTTTATTATTTTTTTTTTATATATGGTCAAGATCGAATAAGAGAATAAGGATATTATGCCTATGTTTCACTTCTCTTTCAATTGAATCTATGATCAATTCAATACTGTCAATGAAATTTAAAAAATCAATGTGAGATTTTGTTCCTTTTGCTTTGATGTTCGTTTTGCTGCAGCTTTGGTTGTTGGACATCCCACCAACTTCGATGAAAGACGTTACTATAATTTAGTAATAGTCTCCTCTCGGCGTTCGATAATAATCAAATCTGCATCAGCCGTAGCTCGAGGAGTATAGAAGTTATGAGGTAGTTTGATTTGATCTTCATCCACTAACATAGTAACCTTTAACAACCAACTTTGGCTATACAAAAAAATTAGCTCAAGCAGTTACGAAAAAGCGGGCAGTATCCAGCCTGAGAGCCATGAGTCATGACCAACTGATGAGTTGAGACTTGAGAGTTCGTTTTTTATTTCTTCTCAATTTAATCCTTGATGGAACAGTACACTTGCACAGTTTAACAGCCCATCGAAGCCTTTAAAAATTTATGTTCCAGCGTCTCAATCACTGAACAAAGACGATTATTACTTCCAGTCGCTAGCATGAAGCAAAAATGAAAATTATGCTTTAGTACATTCAATAGAAATAGCATTAAAGCTAGGTGGCAAAACTGATTATATAAATGACAGATTGTCCCTCATCCAAAAAAAATGACAGATGGTGGTTTGAACTGTTCTCATAAGTTCAACTCAGTTGGTGTGTATTTTGTATTATATATACAAGAGTCGGAGTTCAAACCTCGAATTCAGGAGGAAAAAAAATGACAATGAACTCTGGTTGGCAAACCAGTCAGTATTTTCACAGTAGCCATAGAATCAAAGTTGCTAGCTTTGTTATATGGAGGACCATAACTTTTTTCGTATCATAAAATGAATACCCATATTAAGGTAAACAATTAAACCCATATGCAAACACATGCTACGATAGTTAAAAGATTCAAATATGAAGTAAAACTGGGATATTGCATATTATAGCATCGGGTAACCATGTCAAACATATAGTATATGCCGCCCCAGATATGTTTCCAAATGAGATAATTGTCTCTTCCATATATCACATCAACTATGATATGTTTCCAAATGAGATAATTGTCTCTTCCATATATCACATCAACTATGAGAAAAGAAAACTCTCAGCTGCCAGATCTTGTCGGTCATTCAGCTAGAGAGCATTATGTGTATATATGTGTCTGCAACAGCAAAAGGAAGTTTACATAACATTTTAAGTTTTGACAAAGAAAATGACATTCTTCAGAAAATTGCAATTGCTCATACACCTAAAATTATCCAAAATACCGTCTGGGGTGTTTCTTTAAATCGGTTAGACCGATTCGAAAAGTGAATTAACCGATTTAAAAGTGTCAAACAATATTTAACTACTGTTTTGCAATGAACAACCGTTAACTGTTGTTGAGTAAGTGCTTATTAACAATTGTTAGATGTTTAAAGAGCAATCACCGTCCTACATGATAAGAGGGTCAAAAGGAAGTTTTTGGTTCACCTCAAATACGAAACATGGATCCATATATATTTGAGAATTTCTTTTTCCATTGTCCTTATTTCTCGCACGCCCTCCAAATTCTCAATTTTCTCTTGTTCGAATTATATAATTTGAAGCGTTTTTGTATATATATAATTTTATATTATATAATCTAAAAACCTAGAAGATAATGTGTTTTGCCGGTAAATCACTCTAATCATGTTTAATAACCTTTTTAAATAATGAAAAATTCAACCAAAAAAATATGTATTTGTGTTTATATATTGTTATAGATAATACATATTTAAGTAGTTCATGTTGGAACATGTGTGGAAATTGAGTTAAAAGACTAAACACAAATTCCCATGTTGGATAGAACTAGTGTTGTGTGAATTGAAAAAAGTGGAAGTTCCACACCGGATTGAACACACACATTAGTAGTGTTTATATAGTGGGGGTGTACCTCTAATAGGGGTAGATAATTAAGTGAACGAAGTAAGCACTAGAGAAAAAATATATATTGATATATATTTTATTATTTGGAAATGATAAATTAAATAATTAATTTAATCATTATTAGAAAGTGTTTTTCTTAGTCCCCAAGTTTTGCTAAAATATTTTGGAACGCAATCTAGAATATTTTGGAATACAATCTGAAATATTTTGGTAGGCAATTTAATATATTTTAGTGCATGATCTGAAATATATTTTGATAGTCAATAATATATTTCTGTACTCAATAATATATTCATGTATTGAATAAAATATATTTGAATTCAATATGATATATTTTGATACTCAATTTGAGATATTTTTGTACTAGATCTAATATGAGAATTACTTGCTCCCAAAGTTTCTCATTTATTAGTTGTGAACTTTCTCTATAAATAGAGAGTTCACACAATGCATTACACACCGAAATTCACAGTTGATGCTTCCTGTGTTTTTCCTCTCTTCTCCCTCCTTCAACTTGTGTTGACAAGTCATTCTCCTTTTTCTACTCATTTATGTCCCTTCGGAATTAAGAGTGCCCTTAAGACCATATAGTCCATTTTCGGTATATTGTCCCTTCGGAATTAAGAATAGTCTTAAGAGCATAATCTCTTCAATTATTTATGTCTTTTTAGAATAAATAATATTTTAAGATCATAGTCCCTTTTCGGTATAATAAGTTAAATGTTAAATGTTAGAATGGTCGTATAACCATATTTGAGTGGTTAAAATACCATACTGATATTTGGAGAAGTTAAAAATTAGAATGGTGGTAACACCATATTTGAGTGGTCTCAACACTATAATAGAGTGGTCACAACACCATATTGGTTTCAGTATTAAAAGAGTGGTCTTAATACCATATTGAAAGTGTAATTCTCGAACGGTTTTCTACAGTGTAATAGTTAACCGCACAGTTGTAGCTGAGCTTGTTTTTATCCTAGAGGCGGCGTGGTTGATAGTCTGCCTTGCACAATTTTGGGCAACGCCACGAAACGTCTTAAAGAGAGCGACCTGGTCGTGACTCAACCTAGTAACAACTTCGGTAGATAATAGAATTTGAAAAACCAAAATACAACAGGTTGGAAATCCAAAAACAACATTTCACAACTCTTTTTTTGAGTTTGAACTATCTCATTGAAAATGCAGAAATGTCCTCTGGGAGGAATATAGTTTGTCATAAATGAAGCATTTCAGTATTCAATCAAAAATTCCAAAAGCTTTATGTGCCATGGGGAAGCAGTTTGCAGAAATTTTAAACTTGACATAAAATCATTTTGTTGGAGTTTGCAGTATAGTATATAGTATTATAGCTATTTACATTTGACTGTTTTCAGTTTTAGTTTCTTGATAGGTTTACATGACTTGAGGAATCATGAAATATTTTGCAGCTTATATCTTGTAAATAAATGACACAATTTGCTGACCAGTTACCATTCTGTTTGCATGTAATGGAATTACCATGCACATTTAACATAGCAATTGTTTGGTCCAGACATACTAATACTTTGCAAGCTTTTCAGTTAGACTTTCTCCGGCCATTTGTTCTCGCCGGAACGTTTCTTGTTTCATACCAGATTAGAATTTGTGGTAGTCTGGTAGTGTTTAACACAATCCCATAAAACCGATTTCTGATGTGAGGATTGTCCCACTTGTAAACACTTGTTCAAGCTATTTCTCATTATCTAATATGAAACTCTTAACAATACGATAGACTTCCATTGTAAAAATACATTGTTTGTTTATAACCATTAAACCTTTTTTTACTTTAACGTTGAGATTTAATACAGTTGAAGACCCGAGGGAATATTTACTCCTGTATGACATAGCCAATCTCTATTTGTAGTTTTTTGATAAAGCACAACCAATCCATATCGATTGAGTGATATAGCAAATCCATACTATTTCTTTATCTTTTGATAAAGCACAAAAAATCTATATCGATTGCATTTGTTCTCCCACAGCACATGGTGAGCACCAACAACCATATCTCCTTTCTCCAAAGACTGTAAGGTCACACACTCACATTGGTTTTGTGACTCGTGACCCTTCATTTTATATGGCCAAACCCATGTAGATGATTGTCACGGACCTCTATTTTTTATTACTCACAATGTTCTTTGTCATTTGTTTTGTTTTGTATAGCACTAATAACTACTAACCAATGGGACACTTCCACACCATATTTTTGTGAAACATTAGTCTGTCCATTGGTTGGATTGAAATATGATTTATAATAGAATACTATAGCGTAATTTGATCCATGTAACCGACCTCAATTAATGGTATAAGACTTAATAGTTTTAGTGACTACTTTGTGATATAACACTATATCTTATTTTGATTCATATAACCGACCTCAATTTGTTGTTGTATTAGTTGTTCATTACGATTTGGTAGTTTTAGTGATTACATTATCAAGCTAATTAATTCCTATCTTTTATGATTATCTAATTAGAAATGTAATACTCCAACCTATATGTGATTTTGACATGTCTTTAAGTGCAAGAGAAAGGTGATATAGACATATAAATATTGCTACGATAAGGACAATATGTTAGGCATCTCAAATTCCTATTAATTCGCTCTCAAACTTCAAATCAAATGCAAACCCCTTTTTACTTTTGTCTAATAGAGACAAGTTGGCAGGGGACCAATCAATATATCCAACTAACCTTTCAACCTGGTATAATTGAGACAATCATATGGGAAAAGAAATTAAATTTGCAAAAGAGTGGATGATAAGTCCCATGTGGAAGAGGTAACTATGAATCTTATTAATTTGTCTAATACAGATTTATGTTGAAGAGGGTTTGCTGCAGCAATCGCTCTATGTAAGATGCTAGCTTGGGTCGGTATGTTTAGTTGTTATCTGTCATATCTGCACAACAAACAAAAATAAACGAAAATTTATTGAGACATTTCATCAAATACTTGAAGCACAATCAGGACGGAGCTCTTCAAGGCAGGGTGTGGCTAGCCACACCAACCCAGACCTAATTTTTAATTTTTTTATTAGTATTACACACATTTTCTTTCTTAATTTTACTCCAAACACTGGAAAATTTATCTCACACCTCAACAATTGTACCCCTGCCCCTACAAATTATAAAAAAAAATACCAATTTTAACCATTTTCAAGATCACACTCATTCACCCATCGCTCATCAACTTCAATTGCCACTTGTTGCTTGTGCTAAGACTCATACAAATGTTAGTGGGTTTTTTTCCTTCTTGGTAAGGTCAATATGATTGTTAATTTCATTCGATCATCTAATTTTGGTTATTACAACTATTTTTAATATAACTTCTTATTAAATGTATTATTATTTGACAAAAAACTGTAGCCTTAGTGATATTGTGAATCCAAATCTGCCCTAATCAGAACATAAACATACGATATCCATAATGTCATATCTTATATTAAACTACCCACAATGCGCTTATAATAAATCATGGACTACATTGTCCCGTGAGCATAGTTTAGTTGGTAGGACAATGCATTATTATATGCAGGGGCCGGGGTTCGAACCCCAGACACCCCAGTTATTCACCTTATAAGGTGAATTCTAACCACTAGGCTACCTGACAAAAAAAAAAATCATGGACTACATTTACGCTAAAAGCAACAATGTGATTTACCAAGAACTACCCAACAAACTCACCAATTTCATAACAGAAAAACCCTAACACATGAACAATTAAAAAATTATATAACTCAAGCATAAAAGGCTAACAATGTATATGATTTATTAGAGAAAATTCTACTAGAGTAAAAAGATAGAAGACTCTTTGACAAAAAAAAAGGATAGAAGACTCATAAACTAAAATAAAAATTCATTTTGAGCTTGCTTCTCTAAATATTTAATATTTTATCACATCACATTGTAAAAGTAAAGTTGATGAAAGTAAATTTTGACATAGAAGACACATGAATTTCCTTTCTGATGGTGTGATGGTAAGGTTTGAATATTTATTGAGAGCAACTTATAGTTTTATATATAATCCAACTCTTCTAAAAAAAAGATCTAACTCTTATTGTTTGCTCAAAAAACTCTTAAAACAATTGTTTTATATAAAAAAAATAAAACAATTTAAAAGTATTATTATTTTTTAAGCTAATGTGTGTCGATCAATTGGAAATAACCTCCTCTTTATGGAGGAGGACTTAAGAATGTATGAGTTCGAAATCCGACCTACACTTAAAGACGGGCAACTAAGACTTTGTTTGTGAGTTTTGAGGGGACGGGAAGGAAAGGCTTAGGAGGAGAAGCGAAGGAAGGGAGGGGAGAAAGGGGGGAAAGCTTTCCCCTTGTTTGGGATTTAAAGAAACAATCAAGGAAAGGAGATGGAGGGTTTATGTGATAATATTACTATTTTACCATTTCTTAAAATCAATACATTGTGATATACTTTGTAAATTATAATTGGAATTTTGAATGAGGACAAAATTGTCAATTTGTATGTTTAACCCCCCAAAACCCCCCAATTTGGGAAACTTTAAAATTAGACAAATGAAGCCCTTCAAAACCCCCCAAAATCTTTCCCTATTTTTTTAAAACTCCTAAACAAGAGTTTACCTCTCCATAAGTCTTTCCTTCCCTTCCCCTCCCCTCTCAGAGGAGGTTTTAGATGGGGCTGATTTTAGGTTACCAAGTATTTAATTTAAAATACATATGATATTTTTAAAAAATTAAAAAAAAAATCATGATTAATAATTATATAATAGTTCAATAATTCTTAATTAATTTAACATTTTATAGTAATCGTAATTTCTTTTAAACCCTCCATCCAAAGAAACCCCAAGAGATAGAATCCAAGTTAATCAAAAGCATTGTTTGAGAGAATAAGCAGAAAAGGACTTTTACATTAGTCTTTTTGCAGTTTACTATATTTGATAAACAATAATCTTTTTGTCAAATTCCTCACTCCTTTCCGTCTTTGTCATAATCATGCTAACAAACTAAATTACTAGTATACTATTCTTTTAGCCTCTTGCTAAAATTTAAAACACATAATTATAAACCGTTAGTTGATACCCTAATCATATTATAGTACCTCATATGATTGTGAGATTTATTACAAGAGCACGTTCAATGGTGTACATTTGCTTAACTCACATTTTTGAGGATCCAATCATGTCAAATAAAGTTTGATAAATGTAAATGTTTGTATTTTAATGGTGCAAATTTGCAACCATGAAATGACTAAAATGGACCCGACATATTAATTCTTACCTTTTAAAAAAAATATCTAAAGTAAACCATTCTTTGTAAAGAAAGTTATATATTTTTTTTTTGTGTGAAAATTTGTGAGAAAAAAAAAAGAAAAGATTTACAGAAGCCAATTTAAGCAATCAATATTGTTGTTGGGATGAGTTTGGTAACAGCTCTGCAAATTGCAATGGCAAATGTCGTACCATTGGAAGTGGCGGTTCTTGGAATCCCTGTCAGACAATAGTTTGTTTTGTTAACAACACAAATTTGGTTCTTAGTTCTGCTCCTAAAGCTAGCTCACAGTGCTTGGGACCATCACTCTAGTGAGTGGACCGTTTAATTTTTTTTAAACGGTACTGTTCTTATTTTTTATCGGTTACTTAATATAGCTAGTTCACTTAAAAGGATATATATCTTTGAATTAAGGTGCATATAAGCGATCTAAAAGTAATATAAGATTTGTTGAATTCAATTTTTGTTTCCATGAGATATGAATGTTGAGTTAACAATGAATATCGAGTTTTGGACACTCTTCAAGGTGAGACGTGGTCTTTTGATAAGTTCTTTTGTCGGAATTGAACACAGACTTGACGTCCTATGTTAAACCATATTCAAATTTTTGTTTTTGTTTTTGTTTTACTTTGTCATTCTAACAAAAAAAACAATGGTGGGTGGGATAGTTAGACTCCCACAATATTAGTGTCAATCCAAGGTAAGCCCACAAAGGCAAATGCCTCATTCCTCCATGGATATAGAGATTTTACCTTTTTTGTTTTTGTTTTGAAGAGGTTGATAATTTTTTACGAATATTTTCAATCATCATATGTCAAAAATTCAAACGACAAAGATCCCCTCTAATAGACAAACCTAGATAAACTAAAGGGATTTGATCAATTTTACAGTTCAAAACAACGACTAATTTTATAATAGTCATGCTTTGTTTTCGTTGTGACTTTGGCTAGCCGATGGTTAGGTGCTTTGTGAACAACAATCATAATTTTATCATTAATACTCCTTGTGTCTTAGGTAGTTTTTATTCACCTAATTCCATCATAATTCTGCAGTGAAACGTGTTTGGATGAGTGCAGTAATGATCTCTTGAAAAATCATTGTCCATTTAGTAGGATAAAATTTGATTGTTATTGTCTTAAAAATATTTGCTAATATTAATATTCTTTTATTCGATTTGAGTACTTTTCTTTCTTATCCACCGAAATTAAACATATTGAACATGAACATCGTCCTTGAGTAGCTGTCTTTATTCCTTACTAAGTGTACTAGTAGCTTACAATACAAACAATAGACTCCACCGCAATACCACAGGCTTTGTCGTCGTCTGTATTAGACACAATTTATTATCTATACATTTGTGTTTCATTACATTACATTTAAAGTTAAAATACTTTATACTATATAATTATACACATTTTATTTGTGATGTAGTACGTACACATGGGTATGGTATGAGAATTGGAGCCTACCAAAACTAAACATTCCTACACAACAATATTTCATTTCAGTATTTCACAGATGAAAAAAAAGCACAACACGGTACATAACATAACATTAAATGTGAGTAATGTTTGTTGGAAAAAGCAAATTATAACCCTAGAGAGAGAATCTCCATTCATTTCTTGCTTGTTTCTATGCACACACCCCATTGGAGTCTCCTTTACTCCACACAAATAACAAACACCTCCATTTCTTTCAGGGTGGTGTTTATGTGGGGCACTTTATTAAACTTCATTCATTTTTCTTAAAAAGGTACTTTTCCACTGTTTAATTAAATTATTCAATTATTATTATAACTATCACTTTTTTCACTCTCTTTAAACTCAACTCTTTCCATTACTACACTATCATTTTCTTTTCTTTTCTTTCTTTTTTTCAACACTAGTCATTCTCATTCATTATTTGTAAGGAACATAGTAACCATTATCTTCTTCATTAAGGATCTAGCATGTTCTCAGATTTGAGTTTTACAGATAGATTCATTGCAACATTTTTTTTTTCTTACTGTTTTTGTTTTTTTCATTGTTTTTAGATAAAAAAAGCTATGGCAGGAGGAGGAGGAGGTCCAGCAAAATCAGATGAACCACAACCACATCCACCAAAGGATCAACTACCAAATATTTCTTACTGCATTACCAGTCCTCCTCCATGGCGTTAGTCTCTTTTTTTTTCTCTTAGATTCTGGAAAATTATTTATTTTATCTAAAAAAAGCAACACATTATTCTTAATCTGGTTGAATAAAATAAAATAAAGGGTACATGAAGATTTTTTGTTTGATTTGGATTTGGTTTTGTCTATTTTTAGTATTTTTTACTTTATGTCATTGTACCTAATTTGAGATTCTATTTGCATTTGATTGAGATATTCTTTTTTATATATTTTTTGTTGTAATTAATTAATGGATTAAGGTTCTTCCCAGTTTTTTCTAGATCTAGATTGGAAGCATTTTGATTGCTACTTCCAAATTTGTTTTATGATATAGTCTAAGTGTGTGTTTGGTTCTGACAAAAATTGATTTTAAGTAAATTGATTATGTAAAATTGATTGTAACTAAAAGTGAGTTGAAGGTAAAGTGATCTATGTTTGTATACATTCATGTAAAAGTGAGTTCAACAATGAATTTGAGTGTAAAAATCAATTCCAAAATGAAAAGCTCTAATTTCTAGTTTCAAGTAGAATCAGTTTTGGAGGCAGAATCAATTCTCTTTGAGAGCAACCAAACATGTGAGAATCAATTTTACACCTCTAGAATCAATTTTGATACCTCTAAAAATGAAACCGAACATACACTAATTTTTAATATTTTAGTAGCTAGTGATAAGTTTTTTTAAATTAAAAAAATATATTATTCAGGTTGTTTTATTTTTGGGGTGTTATGTAACATCACTAAGGGAATAAAGTCAAGAATTTATGTTTGAACAATGTTGTAAATGAATATTTGGCCAATTTAAATGGCATATTCCTTGATTATTTGTAGTTTGTGTTGAAAATTTTAAGAATCTCCCAGCCTCTCCTTTTCCTTAGTATTGATTCACTTTGGTTTTTTGTTTTTTCAATTAATTTGATGAGAAATTCGGGGACATTTTGATGCAGCTGAGGCCATACTTCTTGGATTTCAACATTTTCTTGTAATGCTTGGCACAACTGTGCTCATTCCCACTGCTCTTGTTCCCCAGATGGGAGGTGGAAATGTAAGGACAAGCAAATTTTGATATGGAAGTGGAACATTATGAAAATTCACCCCATTAAGCTGTAATAAAAATATTCCTTTTGTTGCTTGCAGGCGGAGAAAGCCAAAGTAATTGAAACTCTGCTTTTTGTTGCTGGTATTAACACATTGGTGCAAACACTCTTTGGATCACGATTACCTGCAGTAATTGGAGGGTCTTATACCTATGTGCCAACGACAATCTCAATTATTCTCGCTGGCCGATTCAGTAATGAACCAGATCCGATTGAGGTCTTATCAGAAGAACTAACTATACTAAATGATGCATGATTGATATGCTTATTGTATTACTTACTTTGCAATCAAACAACATTTAACCAAAATAGACTTTTTTCTCTGTCGAAAACCAAAATAGAGACTATGATTTGCAATCACATTGTATACCATTTTTTTCTTGCGTCTCCAAAAGCTAACAATCACACACTGCATGCATAACTTTAAATGCCTGAATAAGACCTTAAATTTGTAGTTATTTTATTGGAACTGCTTGGTAACTTTTTTTAAACTCCTTTTTTGTTTTTTGCTTTATTTTCAATCCATTCAGAAATTCAAGAAGATAATGAGGGCAGTCCAGGGTGCTCTTATTGTTGCTTCAACTCTTCAAATAGTACTAGGCTTTAGTGGCCTTTGGCGTAATGTTGCAAGGTTGGTCTCACATTCTTACTAAGTGGCAGTATACTTTCTGCTAAGAGTTGTTATTCCTTCCGACTATTTGTGCAAATTTGTAACTTTTATAGAAGATTTTTCTATATATAATGCATATTTATTTTGTCCATGATATTCACCAAAAAAATTGTATTTAAGTAGAATTCCTTTTTCAAATCTTTGGATTAGCCAAATGTTCCAATCTGATGTAAGTTTGATTTTTTCTGCAGGTTCTTAAGTCCACTTTCAGCTGTTCCATTGGTTTCTCTTGTTGGTTTTGGGTTGTACGAATTAGGTTTTCCTGGGGTAAGCCTTCGACTACATGTTTACGGTGGTCATATTTAACAATAACTGACCAAAATTCTCAACATCTATGCTTGTGTTGGGTGTGTTGGGTGTAGGTTGCTAAATGTGTAGAGATTGGACTGCCAGAGCTTATATTGCTGGTATTCGTTTCACAGGTAAAGTTCTTTAAAGTTGCATACATCTAGCGGCTTTTAATGTTTCTAAATCTCGCCTTGTGATTTTAGTTCATGGATTCTTTGTTCTTTTAATATTATGGTTTCTACAAATGTAAGTGTTAACTAGTTAGTTGTCGTCGTGCAGTATGTGCCACATGTGTTGCATTCGGGGAAAAATATCTTCGACCGTTTTTCTGTTTTATTCACAATTGCAATTGTGTGGATATATGCTGTTCTACTCACTGTTGGAGGGGCCTATAACGGTTCTCCACCAAAAACACAGACATCCTGCCGCACTGATCGTGCTGGACTTATAGATGCTGCTCCTTGGTTAGTTGTGTGATTTCATTAAATTTAACCCTTGATGGCATTTTGTCTATTGCAACTGTGTAGACTCTTTTAGTTTTACCATGCTTGTATATTTGATCTCGCGATTTAAAAGCTTCTGATTGGTCCCCTGCCATGATAAGGACCCAATTAAAAACTTATTTAAAAATGAATAAATTTAAAGCTTGGTATTCTGTGTGTTCATTAGCAAATGAGACCAACTTATATTCATTCACCAATTTTATCTTTTTTCAAATCCATTCTTGTTATTTCATGTCAAGTATGCAATATATACTATTTTCACTAGAGTGAATTTTTTTTGCCCTTATTGGGGAGATTTTTCTCACTGAAGTGGATATATGTAATATCTATCACTCTTCAATCTTTTCTAACACTGGAACTTTTATAAACCTTAGAGCACAAACATAATAGATATTTCTCAAGAAAGATTCAATTGGATCCTTGAGATATTGGTTTTCTTGATGGGAATCTACTTTCTAGGCTTAGCTTTGTCAGTTGAAACTTATTGAGAAAAATTTCTCTTGTATTTTGAGTTTGTAGGATCAGAGTTCCATATCCCTTTCAATGGGGAGCACCTACATTTGATGCAGGCGAAGCGTTTGCCATGATGATGGCATCTTTCGTTGCTCTTGTAGAGGTTATATTTTCCTTATGATATTCTCTTTTTTAAATTGGAATAAGTTTTTGTTTCTGTTTAATTGTTATTCTTTCTCTTTAAAATTATTTTCGTATGTTATATATATTGGAACAATTGGCAGGGAGGGGGGAATTGGTCAAAACTCAGCCTACACGTAATAGTGTCACTATGTGCTCAACGTCATTGTTCTGATCGTCTGACTTTTCTACTTGATCTCATAATTTGGTTACATAGTTGCTAATTTGGATTACACGTTTCTTTTTGTACACAGTCCAGTGGAGCTTTCATTGCTGTATATAGGTATGCAAGTGCAACCCCATTGCCGCCTTCTATTCTTAGTCGGGGTATTGGTTGGCAGGTACGAATATAACTAAATCTCGCGTTTATAAACAATAATCGTAATAATGGTAAAATTCATGAATGATTGTAATGATGATTTTTCACCTAGAAATCAAATAGAACTTTCACTTTCAAGTATAATTCCTCATGCATCTGATTTATGCTTGTTAGGGGGTTGGCATTCTCCTATCTGGATTGTTTGGAACAATTAGCGGATCGTCCGTGTCTGTGTAAGACTGAAACTACTCTGTTGTGTTCTTTACTAAGATTAAGCAAACACTACTTCTTTGTTTATATAAATGAAATTGGTTTGTTTGTTTTCCCTACAGAGAAAATGCAGGTCTTTTGGCTCTGACACGTGTTGGCAGTAGAAGAGTTGTGCAGATATCTGCTGGATTCATGATTTTCTTTTCAATTCTTGGTGAGCCAATTAAGCATGATAAGTCTGTATTTTGATTATCTACTTTGCCACATCCGAGTACATTTCTCCCCTTTTACTAATTGCCAACATTTCTATCACTGTGTAGGAAAATTTGGAGCAGTTTTCGCCTCTATCCCACCTGCAATTGTTGCTGCATTATACTGCCTATTCTTTGCTTATGTTGGTATGTTTGATTTAACATAAACTTGAATATGTATATATACTTTTATTTACCATGATCCTTAAAATAAGCAGCATGTAATGTTCCCATTTTCATTCATCATTTGCAGGTGCTGGAGGTCTTAGTTTTCTTCAGTTCTGCAACCTTAACAGTTTTAGAACAAAGTTCATATTAGGCTTCTCTATATTCTTGGGCTTGTCTGTGCCACAGTACTTCAATGAGTATACAGCAATCAATGGTTATGGGCCAGTCCACACAGGTGGAAGATGGGTATGGATAAGTATATAAATATATTTTTTGCAGAGTCGGTCAATAACAAGCGTAATATCACTAAAAATGTATGACTTTAATTTGTACTACTTTAAAAGTCACACATAAGATTAGTTGTGATTGATTGATATTGTCGAAAATTTATACAGACAATGCATAAGAATTGAACTAGGATTTGTTCTTTGGATGAGTTTTCTTACACTCGTTTTTTTATGTACATGACAGTTCAATGATATGATCAACGTCCCATTCCAATCGAAAGCATTTGTTGCGGGTGTTGTGGCATATTTCCTAGACAACACTTTACATAAGAGGGATTCATCTATTAGAAAGGACAGAGGCAAACATTGGTGGGACAAGTACAAGTCATTCAAGGGTGACACAAGAAGTGAGGAGTTCTATTCATTGCCTTTCAATCTAAACAAATATTTTCCATCAGTTTAATTAATTGTGCAGCACAAGAACGATAAGATAAAGTGGTTTTATCTTCACCAGAGTCTAGTTCTAATATCAGATTGAATCTTATTACACGTTATATATAGCCATATGAGTAGTCTCCACTCTATTTAATTTATAGCATTTTGTAATACATTTATTTTCTTGCCCGTTTCTGTAAATTCTGATCAAGAAAGTGGATTCATGTAGTAAATGTGCATGCTTAATTTCCTTCATTTTATTTTTGTCACGTTTTACTTTTTGTCACGTTCACTTCAGAGTATTCCCCCATGATCAAGCAATGCATTATCTATTCTATTTCTTGTATTCTGAAATTCATTAAATGACCTTGATAGTCACAGACATAATACAATATAGAACTGAATTAAGATAAGATAGAGACAAGGTCAGGAAAATTGCTTTTTTGACATAAAAAACTTCACAATGACACAAGTAAAATACTTAAATGCCCCCAGCGGTAGTTAACTACTGCTGAAATCTTTTCTTCAATTTTTTGCATATTCTGTACGCTGCCTTATTCTCCCCTAATTCTCTTCACTCTTCATCTTCTTCTTAACCCTTTTCCACATTCTCATTTTTACCAATTCTTCGTTTTCATGCATTCTCTTTCTAATATGCTACAATTTTTTTGAATTGGGTATTTTTTGTTCAATTTTTCTCACGATGAATTGGGTATTATTCTCACATGTTCAATTTTTGTATCTATGGATGCACAAGCTGATTTACCCTTGGGGTTAAATGCTGCTATGTCATCTTCAACAAATTCATCAAATGGGTCACTCACTAATAACTATTTTTCATTCCATTTGAATTCAAAACCAATCCCTTCTCTTTCATGGTGTTTACTTCATGAAAAACCAGACAAAAATGTTCATGTTAATCTCATGAAACAAGAACAAGGAAAAGTTTTGCTTTTGAAAGAAATTATGGAGAAGGAAAAGTTGAGACAATTTAAAAGAATTGAATTGATTAACTACCGCTAGGGGTAATTTAGTCATTTACTTGTGTCATTGTGAAGTTATAAATATCAAAAAAGCAATTTTCCAAAGTCAGACCTGTGTTTACCACAAGAACCCAACCTTAAGCCCAGAAAAAATCAACTTTTTATAAGAATATCTATCTAATCATATTTCTTTAATATTGTTATACTCTAATATACTAAACCTGATATGAATTATGCAATACATTGTATCTAATTAAAATTCTCATACACATAAATTAAAATAAAATAACCACAAAAAACAATAGATTGTAATGCATGTTTTATCTACTTTTAGATGTTATATTTTTGTTTTCTTATTTTGAATATTACAATGTTTTAATAAATTTTAAATATTTTTAAGCCTTAATGTGTGAGAGCCTTTGACTGGAAAGGTTTTTTTTTTCCGTGAAAAATTATGTAATTATGACTTTTACATGTATTTTTAAAACAAAATTTCTTTTCTTGAATTTCCTTAACAATGCTCTTAGGATACTTGTTAGTAAAACTTTAAATTAAATTCTTGTTAAAAAAAAAACCCTAAATTAAATTCCCCTAGGACTATTTTACATGTAATTAACTATATTTACAAGTACAAATAAGGTGTTAGGAGTTGAACATGACGCTCACCAAGAAAAAAGATATCTGAATTTAATTTCTGGAGTCACACATTTGAAAGATACTCCGCTGTCCACTCCAACCATAATGGAAAAAGTTGTTCATCGGATAATTAGTATCACAGTGAACTCAAAAGAACTAATCCATGGAGATAATTTTGTGAGTTTCAAAGATTCTAATTACGATTTGTTAAAAACAAAATTATGTTTACAAGCACCTCTATACGTTTAGGAAAAAAAAAACACTATGCAGTTTATTTATTTGCATAGAACTCATATTATCAAGGAAGATAGATACATTTATTTCACAATAATGGTGGTTCAGTAGAAAAAGTCTCCATGAATGGATGTTTTTGATCAAAATCCATGGCGGAAATGATATCCAATTGTGGGGTGTACCTCAAACAGTCAAGTTAGTATAATGATTAAAGTGAGTGAGAGGTTTAGAATGAGATATATCTTGATAGGTGATGGTGCAAGACTTACATGATATGTAGGAAGCAGTAATGGGCTTGAGTCATATCGAATGGCTACTCTAAAACAATATTATTGACAAATTAATGAAGGAAAATGTTTCTCAGAAATCCCAATGTGTAAATACGCCTTACCAAAGAGAGATAAAAGAGAGTGATGCGATATAAGCGATAAGTTAATGATGTGATAGAAAGAAATAGATAGAGAGAAAATGAGATATTGAATGCATATAAGAAAATTTAAGGTGTCTAAATATTATTATTGATAGATTAAAGGTCTTGAACATCTGCTTTCAAAATAATGGAAGTGTGCTCCTTATCAAGGCCTCATATTCGATTCTTCCCGGTCTTGATTTGGATAGGCTAATTTAACTTCTTAAAAAAATAATAATAAAAGTGAAGCCAAGATAATGATAATATGACATCACTAAGATACGATACATTATCAATCTTTTGAACTTTTGTAATCCATGATGATTTAAGGTGCCTAAACGGAATGATTGTGTGAGTTCAGCGTAGCGTAACCGTATTCTAGAGGGAAAATGCAGTAACAAAACGTGATATTTCGTGGGCCTTAAACAAGAAAGGGAGGGTTGGACCACTGTTGCATGCTTCTCCTTTTGTAACGTAAACATCTTAATTGCCCAACAATGCGACACCTACTCATTATATATCCTCTCACAATTTCGGTGACGGTCTCCACCGGTCTCAAATGCATAATAATGATCTTCTTTCCCATTTTCAATGAATAAGTAATCTCATTTAGCCATGAAAGTTAACTCAGTTTACAAGAAGTTGACTTCCCGTAAGATTAAATGTTCAATTTTTACTATCAATATGACGAATTTCATGGTTGTTAATTTGTAAGTATATCTATAAACGTTTGTTGAGTCTTGAAGTTCAACTTATCTAAACTTTTATTTTCTGAAGGAAAAAAAAACACTCACACAATCCCAACTAAGTGATCTATTCGGTCATTTTACGCACTAAGAAAATTGTAAATGAAAGAGGGAGAGTTGTCTTTTTACCAAATTATCCTGATTAAGTATTGGTTTATTCGTCCACAAGTCATAGTTTAACAGATAAAAAATGATAAAATTGTTGGACCTAACATCGTGACAGCCACTAGGGGTCAAACCTTGACCCCTCTGTTTGTGTCTGTGTGAGTTTTAATAATTATTTGGCATTTCGTCTATTTGTGAAAAAGATATTCACGTATGTATTCACCTTACCGTAAATATAAAGTGAAATATTTGCTCACTATATTATTATTTAACATTGCTTTAAATAGGGCGACCTAAGGCTAAGTAAGACCCTTGATTTAGATTTACCAATAAAAAAAAATTCATCGAATTTTATAGGCAAAAAGATTTCATATGCAGACAAAAAAGTTTACATTTAAAACTTGTTTTATACCTCACATACTTTGATGATTATTGAACCGGCTTGGCTTTAATGGTTTTGTCGAAAAGAAAAAAACAATTTTTAAGACTATCTACAATGGTGAGTGATTCACCTATTTAGCATTATGTTAAATAAACATCTCCATTATTTAACAAATAAATACTATTGTAGAGAAGGGTGCTATTTGCAACCATTCTCTTCTTTTTTTTATGTCTCTAATTTAATTTTTAGGCACCCGCATTATGGAACAAATAATGATTTAGAGTTATCGGTGGGACTAATTTAATAATTTTTTGTGAGATGTATACAAATAAAACTTGCTTAAACACTCAAAATCGATACTACTTTGTAGATGATCTAAAGACACTTATTAACAACATTTGCATATAAATATTCCTAAAAAAAATTGCATATAAATATATACCTTGAAACAAGCAAGATTGGTTTCATATTCAAGGAATTTAGGAATATCGGGTAAGTACTCATAAAAACAAAACCAATATACGGTAGGTCGAATTTGAATACAAAATTCAAATTCAATTTTTATAGGTATGAAGGAGGGGAAACCAAATTCATTTTATTTGCAATCAGAATGATATTCTTAATTATATCTTGTACACGCTGCCAATATAATATGCCATGTAATAATAGTACAATATAAAGTATATCCTTTTCTTTTTATTGATTCCAATTTCAAGCATGATTATATAAAAACATGGAAAATAATCTCTAAAGTCTAAACAGTAGTGATGAAATTCTGAATCCTCATGCAATCCAAGATTGAAGTAATAATCATTGGGAGTGGTGGTTGTGGTTGAAAAACATGGGATGCAATTCACGGTTGATTATAGCTATTTGACCACTAATGCACCATCCTTGTTCCCAAGTTTATGAGACCAAAAGCAGTAAGCAATTGATAGTGCCAATATTTTATATTTCCATGTTGGAATCTTTTGAAAGACTATAATACTAAAATTAAAAATTCGAGTTAAACCAAATTCAGCCCCATCAATTGTATCTCAAATTACGTGCAATTGCCTGTGTTTCACATGACAAATAAATAATTTACCATTTGTTCTATATATTTGACCTAATAACAACTAGTATATTATATAAAGATGACATATATAATCATAAAGAAATGAGATTAAATCAAATTATATATTGTATGCTTTGATATTTTCAATTGAAGAGAGGCAAAACATGAGAACTTCGTAACGGAACCGACAACAAAAAAAATCTTAGGAAAATGGAATGATCACATGCATGTCAATATTTGATTACTCAGTGAATGAAACATATGGATCGATCATTAACTAAAAACATATGGTGGACCAAACTGAAGGGAATGTAACATTTAAGAGGTGCACATCACATCACTTGAGCTACCATGGTCCCACTTTTGTTCCCTCATTTTCTGATTCATCCAATCCATGCACGCCACGTGTTCTTACTTTTGAGTACCGTGCTAGTTTTCTTCATTCTTCTTTGTCTTGGTCAAATTTGGTAATTGAGATGCCATGCCCATGTCTTTCTGTTACAATTCTTTCTCATTGTCTAACTGCTTCTTTGTACTCTTGATACTAAAAGGTGAAAAATAAACCTCATATGTCACACATATTAATTGAAATTGATGTCTTTGGACAATTTCTGCATTGTATCATCATTATTAGTGGTCCATTTTGGACCAATGCATTTTTTTGTTTTTAAATATCAAGGAGGATTTATATTGTCATTTAGAAGTAGAAGCTTATAAGGTTTCCAATTTTGATTTTAGTGATACATAAAAATTGTTTAAACTACCAACGACAATTGATATTGCCCTTTAAAATAGAAGCTTACAATTTTGCAACCTTATCTAAGTGGTGATTTCATCTTAGTTGAAATTCCTACTCCTACCCCAATTTGACCGCTTTTGTTAGATGATTGAAGATGGATGTTTTTTCTCATAATGATCCCTAATTGTTTGTTGTAATATTTCGTTTTTATAAAAGGAAATATAGTAAGAAGTAAAAGCTTACTTTCTTCTTTGTCCTCATCACTAAGGCAATTCTTTGTTCTCGTCATTAAGGCAATAAATTTTATTTGACGGGAAGACAATAACTTAACCTGTACTTGTTTGACAAAAGTAAAAAAAAAAACACAAACATGCGTCTAATTTTGAAGCAAGTATATCTATTTTATCTTAACTTTACAATAAGGAGAATCACGATCTTTTGCTTTCAGAAGTTGACCTAGTCATTATTGAAGTTTCAAACGATTTTTAAGTAATTTTTATCAATAGGCTATCTATCAAATTGATCCACCATATAACTTATCATAATATAAATACAAAACTTATGTAGTATGAGTGATAAGCAAATTTCATTTCCTATGATCAAATAATTCTTAAAAGCGATTTAAACTCGGCTCAAATGATTAATCTCTATTATTGCATGTAGAGAAAAAAAAATATTTGAATAAAAAAAGGGAAAATAAATATTAATAATATCTTTCACTTTGGGCCCGAGAAGCATTGGGTGGGTGCTATATAAAAGCAAGTGAGTGCAAGTGCTTTCAACATTCTCTTGCTCATTTTCCTCTTCTTGCATTTCCATTATTATAGGAAGAAGAAGAAGGAGATGGGAAATTGTCAAGCAATTGATGCTGCAACACTAGTGATACAACACCCAAGTGGCAAAACAGAGAAATTTTATTCTTCTCTTAGTGCTAGCCAAGTTATGAAAATGAACCCTGGTCATTGTGTTGCTCTTCTCATCTCCACTACAGTATATCCAAACAAGGACATTCAAAATTGCTCCAAAAATAATAATGGTGACACCAAAACCAACATCAACAACAACCAAGTTCGATTAACTCGCATAAAGCTTCTTAAACCTAATGATACTCTTCTTCTTGGCCATGTTTATAGACTCATCACAACTCAAGGTAGCATCAAAGTTGCAACCAAAATAACCCTTTAATTTGTGTATTCTTCTTTTTGTTTTGTATTTTTATGCTTTCATTCCAAATTTGAGATTGACCCTTTAAAATGTTTGTTGTGTTCAGAGGTTATGAAGGGCATAAGGGAAAAGAAACAAGCAAAGATAAAACAGAACATGTCAGAATCAGCTCGTAAACCAGATTTGGTGAAGACAACTTTGAGGTTAGAAATGGAGAAAAAAGCAAAGAGGTCTGACACACAAGACAATAAGGTAAATAAATCTAAACCATTTTTTTATTTGTTTTTGTTTCTATAGTTATAGTAATCAAGTTTGGTCAATAAACATCATTTTTGCGAACAGTGGATTTTATCATTGGGTTATTTTAAATGATTGAATTCAAATATATTTCACTATTTATATACATGAAAGTTTGACTAGATTGTTTAGGAGTTTGATACAACATAATTTTCCTTTTCTTTTAAATGTGGCCGATGCAGTTGAAATTATGGCTGCAATGTTGTTCGGAACTGGAACCTCAAAATTCTTTATATTACGGCTGCAATTGCGGTCGAGGACCGCAATTTTAAACCATGATATGTTTGAAGAGATCTATTATATACTTATTTGTAATATTATGATATTTCAGGCTACCAAACCGGAAAGATCTCAAGCAAGGACCACATCAACTAATAATGCTGCCATTGTCACAGCTAAGACAAGATTCTGGCAACCATCTTTACAGAGTATCTCAGAGATAGCCAGCTGAGAGACAGAGAAGCAAGCAAGAAACTCTTAGGACTAAAATCAGTCAATAACAGAACTCTTCCATCAATGATTGCTAAGTCATATTTGGAAATTAAATATAGTAACATTGAGCTTTATTTAAGTGAGGCCAGAAACAACTCAGAGATGATAAAATTGTCTTATGGGTCCATTTGTGTATAGACTCATCTTATATCAGAGTTAATGTAATTAGTATTACTCTAATCAAATCAAACTTTTCATCACAAGTTATATGTGTTAGACTGTATCTTTGTGCTTTGTTGCTCAAGATTCAAATCAACTAATATTATAGTCATAATCGATATATAAATAAGCTTAAATATGTTTTTATAATTTTATTCCTTTCAAATATGAGACTTTCTTTTAGTTTTTGCTGAAAGGAAGAGAAATAAAATCCTATATTGATCCCTCACATTTTGAACGCTCCATTGTCGTCACATATGATAAACAATGCCACTTTGACAGAATGGGCTCCAACTAATAGTATTTTAAGCAAGTTGAGTTTCGGAGGCTAACGCTAGAGAAATTATCAAAGTTGAGCTATCATTTAATACAGCGAGCGTGTAATCTAAAATCAAATAAAATGAAATGTTAATGAATGTTTTCAGGGTTAAGCAAACAAATGGATATATTATATTAAAAAGTATGTGATCAACTTTTTAAAAAGTTTAAAAAATATATTTTCTAACACGATTTTTCTGCTTCCATAATTAGTGCAATTAGAACATTTGTTCCGAATCAGAAGTGGCAAGAGATTTAAGCTATTAAACAAGTGATCAAGGTTTCCTCTTGCCTATGAAGAAAATTTGAATTCTTTGACACCATTAAGCATCGGTAAACTTCATATCTATATGACATAGGAACCAAATAAAAAACACTTAAAATAAAAAGGATAATGGAACTTTATTTTGCAGCCAATAAAACTTTAGACTAAGACAAAATGCAAATTGCAGCCAGCTCACCCACCACTCGTGCACTTCCTATACACATGAAAGTTTGTTTCACTCACTGCACGACATGACCCCATATATTGTCTCAAATAGTGTATAGAATTCCTTTTCACTTTTTCTTTTGTCACCAAATCTTTTTCGTTGTGTTTAAAAATCAACATCATCATGCAATTCGTCATTTCATTCTTTATTTTTTGTCTATATCTCCCTTCTTTTTCCTTCTTTAATATGATATGAGCAATCATGGAAGATGGCCATAGATAATTCAGCGCAACACATTTTTACTTATAAGAGCTTTAGTAGGGGTTCAGCCGGTGGACGGAAGGGTTAGTCTTTCTGATTTGTTCGTTCTTAAATCAAATATTGAAGTAAAAAAATAAATAGAGATATACATGTGATAACGAAATTGAGTAATTCAACTGATTTGAGCTAAAAGATAAGGAGTTGATGGTCTTTAGTTCAAAACCAACGAAGGAGTAAAACATTAATCGAACAAATAATTATTAACATTTATCATTAAAAAAAGGAAATAATATATAATGGAAGTCTCAAATTAATATTTGATATGTATAGAGACCTTCTCTTTATTTTTATTTTTTTCTAAAAAAAGAACACACATGATCATGTCCATTGTACATAGGCTTGATTTGTTTGGGAGTGCAATACCTTACAACTGTTTTAATCAACGAGTTTCATCATTATCTTTTACAGCAAAGCTTAGACTTAGACTAAAAAGCATGGAAGCATTGAATGTAATGAATCAATACAAAAGAGCAATACTATTTCATAAAAAAGCAAATAGAACCAGCTATAGTAAACAAAGAATATATGACATCAGGTAATGAAGTCAACTTGCATGCCATTGATCATTATGAAATTTTTTATCCGGCCAGTATCATCATCTAAATCAAGTAAAATTGAAAAGTGTTTATGGTCAATTTCCACTAGCTAAAGTTAAGAGTTCTTGCGTGCTAAATCCCTCAACAACAAAAAGTTGCGTTTGAAGATCAATGCTGAGTCTAGGAATTTTAGGATCACTCGCACACCAAAAATTTGGATAGACCTAATGTTATATAAAATGTCAATTTTTATATCAATCATCTAGCCTTATGAGCTTTATTTATCAATTTTGTTGATTCTAACCTATGAAGTAGATACACTTTTAGGATTGGGAGAGACACTTTTAGAATTAGGTGTATTTTCGTATCTGACCCATTAGTGTCTGATACTCATGCAATACACACCTTAACGGTCCTTGGCCACATCTATGAGATTAAAGATGTGTCAAAGCAATGATGATCAATGAGGTTAAAGACATTAATTTTGATTGCATCATTTATACCGTTTTAGTGGTACATAGATGAAAGAATTTTATTAATGAAACAAATTCTTAAATTTAAATACACATATCTTTGATTCTCAATTTAGATAATTTATAAATAATATTCATATTTTATTTAATTATAATAAATAAATATGTCAGCGTGCCCATGAACATAGCATAGCTTAGTTGACAAGGACGATACATTGTAATATACAAGAACTTAGATTCGAACCTCGAACACGTATATGTCAGAATCCATTTTTGTTAGACTCTATTTCATTGCAGTATTAGGAAAATACGTACTTACTTAATATATCTACTGCCTTCCCAATTTCCAACCTCAAAATTTGTCTCACAAAAATCATCACATACAAAAGGAACAAAGAGGATTATTGATTGAAGGTTCTATTGATGCCTGATATAGAGTCGCCATGCCACTGTAACTTGTAATAAGCTGCATTGTATTACTCAGTTTCTGTATTCTCAGTCACCCCTTGTATATTTTCTGCTTGTCAAATTGATTGAAGTTACCTTTTTACTGTTTTAAAATGCTTGGTGTTGTTAATACCAACCGTATCTTTTCACATGAAGGACGGAATCAAAGAGCCAACACCCAAATAGTAATGAAAGAACGGTACCATCTTTAATCAATTTTTTTTTTTTTTTTTAAGCAATCTTTAATCAATTTTTTAAAAATACAAATAAACCGTAAATATGATATGCATATAGACAATGTGTAACAAGCATCATTATTCATTTACTCACCCTTGTAATGAAGAAGAGTCATATGGAAATCTAGCCTCCCAAACATTATAAACATTCGATAAAGAAACTAGTAGAAGGTCTTTGCTCAGCAGTAGTTACTATATGATCACCAAATTCAGAGCATTTCAGTCAAACCTTGACTATAGAATCACAGGAAATAAAACAGATCTTCAAAACTACTCCCTTGCCTAACTTGCTCCCCCTCACTTTCGATGGTGGAACAATTCTATATATTTCAGATCTATAGCCACAAATTTATGATCTGCCAATCAATATTATCATCAGAAATCACACATCTTGAAAGGTGAAAAAACTACTCATGCACAAGTAATTTGGGTTCAAATGCTTTTCAGCTTATTCTAACATGGCCAACATAACATCCAAATTGCCGCCATTAAAATACAAAGTAAAGAAAACTAGCATCCAAATGTTCATTTCATTCTACACTTTCAGAATGCTACTGTTTACGGGCTTCTTCTCTCACAGCAGCCTTGACATATATTTCGTAACAGCATCCTGAAAGTGACAAAAAAAGCATACAAGAACAGTAAAAAAATGGAACAGTAAGACAAATTTGAAACTGGAAATTGTGGCACACGAAGTCACAGAAATCCAAATTCAATCTAAATCAACACATTATCTCATATTTAAACCATACTCTGGCATTAACTAGAAAATTATCCTGTTTAAAATGTAATTGGCAATCTACAACCCAATAGGAGCTAAAATGGTCGATATTAGAATAACACAAAAATATATCACTATTATTTACTTCATAAAAGTGACATAACACAGATAAATAAAACAGAATACTTCGTCAGTACTGAATTGTCAATCATGAACGCTGTTTTGATGTTATTAATAACATCTATTACACTAAATTGTAGACAATTTTAAATACAGGAAAGGTGTCCACTGTCTATCGATTAACATTAATTGAGAATCCACAAATTCAACTGTAAGTTAAACTTATTCTTGAAAAATAACTAACATTTGAAACATTTTAACTAGCATTAAATAGTAGGTTATTTTGTCAATGGTGAAGTAGTTGTTATAGGAATAGACTCATAAATATCCAAACACTTGCTCTTAGAAGCTAACTATTGAGGGGGAACAACTAAACCACTTAATACTCTATCGAACATCTCATACTACTTGATGTGAGATTTATTTTATTTTATTTTAATGTTAGTATATCCATTGTTATGTTAGTATTTTTCTCTATGCAAGGACTTGAAAACTTGACCTTTAATTTAACTCCTTGCTCAATCCAGTTGAACTACCCAACCCCTAATACCTTTACCTTGATGTAAGACTACATTCCATAATACCGAATCCTTATCATAACACTGCCCCTAAAAGCAGACATCCCAGTGGCTGCACTCCAAAAGTAGCCTTGCCTGGTCAGCCCCTCTGGAAGTAGCCCTTTTTGAGCCACCGACAACCAACTCTCATACCAATTGATAAGTATTCAAGACCATCCCTTATAAAATAGCTATCAAGTGGGAAGAAACAAGCCACTTAAGTACTCCACTGAGTATCCCATACTACTTCATGTGGGGCTTAGGCAACCCGTAATACCCAAGTCCCTATCATAGAACTTCAAAACCAACTAATGCACACTAAGTGATTTTATAGCCCAATGTTAAAATTGCTAAGATATGAAGGAAACATTACACAAGACATACTTGGTAAGAAAAATGACCAACTGACTCAATCACAAACTGAAACAGAACTATGTCCTCCCCATTGCATTATTTTGCTGATATTTTTAGAAAATATCAGCAAATAAACTAGAGAGGCATACTGGATTTCAAAATTACTAAGGATTTTGCTTATGCCAAACATCTTATCTGGCTATCAAATGTCATTGATAAGAAATAACAATGGCCCACTCAAATGTTTTAGCTTTGGATTTCAGATTGCATTGGAAAACTTTAATAACAAACTAGAGTCAGACTCAAACAAATAAAAATATTTCAGCTCATCAAAAGTGAATTCAAGAGAGATAATAAAGCACCCATCATGATTTCATCACTCCACATCAAAATCATGCAACTTCTAACTACAAATCACAAATACCCTAACCTACATTCCTTCCATCAAAAGTAAGATTTAAAAAAGAGGGCATACCTGCAACAACAACAATAGTTAAAACATCCCCAATTTTTCTGAGCTTTTTCACACTCTGCTTGTATGATTTGAATGGCTTGAGAGCTGCATCTTCTGCCAAGAGCTGCAACATAATCCATGTTTTTCAATTTAATGCACAAGCAAATGAAAGTAAGAGCAAAAACGATACCAGCTGAGTGATACAAATATACTCGGACAGTTCGTGCATATTAAGTGAAGCTCTTCATTGGATTCAAAAAAGTTCAAAAAAAGGAAGAAAAAAAAAATACTTTTAACATTGTAATGAGTTCCAAAGTTCTAAACATGATTTTTAACCTCAAATTAGTGTTACCTAAGTATATCAAACATATATCAGTATACAATCAAATCAGTTTTAATCAAATTCAATAAGCAATTTGCTCAATTCTAACTCCAAACTAAATCTACAAAAAATAAGATTGAAAAAAGCACAAGTTATTATAAGGTTAAATAAAAGTAATTATGAGGAAATTGGTAATCTGCAAACCCTAACTCATTAGAAACGACTGAAAATTAAGCAGTAATAAAAATGGAAAAGTAGAAGATAAGGCTTACAGCTTTTTCACGAGTTCCGGGTTCAACGTGGAATCGACGGCGCGCGAGGGAAAACGAATCTTCAGTTTTCTGCTTTGGATTTAAGAGAGAAATGAATCATTGAGGGAAAAAGAAAACTCAAAATTACAATGAAATTGATAATGATAATGATAATGATTTGACGCATAAGTTAAACAAAATGAATACCTGAGAGGTAGATCGAAGATGAGAAGCAAGGGTTGATTTGCTCAAGAAGAATGCCATGGTTTGTTGATTCCAAAATGATTTTGGTGCCTTAAGTCCTATTATTAAAGCTCGCCAATCAACTAAAGACACGTGTCATGTA
>Ga0228710_1000154_pt1 | contig 64903 bp, 31 predicted proteins | sample MedpolnodulmetaG_FD_177995 | JGI IMG/M metagenome (GOLD analysis project Ga0228710, IMG submission 177995) | Root nodule microbial communities from Medicago polymorpha collected in Santa Monica, California, United States - pink nodules | ecosystem: Host-associated > Plants > Roots > Nodule...
TTTTTTAATGATTAATTTATTAAAAAATTAATCAATCACATGAATACATATAACATTTACAAGATAAAAACTAATTCAAGTTATTAGAGCTCTAATTTTATTCAAATTTTATTTTTAAGTCTATAGATTTATAGTGTCATGCTTTAGTTTTTTTTATCAGATCAACCTCCAATATTCATCTCATCTAAACCTTTTTCTATAAAAATACTCTGATTATCATCAATATCCCTATTCTTTTGATGACTTCTATTACTATTATTTATATAACCTAAACACAATTTTCTTATCTCTATGTTAACGCATTAAATTTGAAATTATGGTAGTAGGAAAATGTCAATTAAGTTGACTTCGAGGAACACAAAAATTAGCTGCATTGACTATTTGATTCACGTGTGGCTGGATCCACCTGGCCCATATATGTGCTTATCACAATTCTATAGCAAATGTAGTTTGAGCACATATATATGCAGTCACTTTTTGTTTGGTTTGATACTACTACCCTAGCTAGTGAATTATTGTTAAGTTGTCACTTTTGATAGATCATATAAATCCATTTTGCTGTGGTTTTTCCCACGTACCAATTTTGTACAACTGTAGTAAGTTTGATAATTGTAACCTTCATAGGACCAAGTTCATATTGAATTATCTAGAAATTATGTGTGTATACTGCACATAACTACTCACTACTCTGTTCACCGAAGAAAAATAAATATACTCATGACTGATATTGATTATTTCACCTCCCATAGCATAATGAATTGAAAAAACTCAAGCCCTTCCTAGAATAAATATAAGATCCGAAATGAGTTTATAAGAGTGCCACTCCAATTTGTTGTCTTACTAAATGTAATATGAGATGAATAATTTTTGTATTGAGATGTATGAACACCTGTGCAAGATTTGTATGGTCAAAAACGCAAATAATTTAGATTTAAGTGCACTCACAAATGATAAAAATAGACGAGAACATAATTAATGCATTTATTATTGTAACTATTATTAATATCGAGCTAATAATATTTCATTTTTCACTTTTAATCATTTATGTGTGGCGCCTAAATTCATAACATTCTTCGTGACCATACAAGTCTTTGCTCTTAGTTGTATTTGGGTTAGAGTACTTGTAGTACTTCCTAAATAAAATATTTGTTTATTTAAAAAAAAAGGAGTGTCACACTTCACCTTACAAAATAGTTTTGGAAAGATGAACTATGTCAAATATAAAAATATGATATGATAGCAGGATGAATGTTGTTTGCCTCCCATGGTTGCTCATCTTCGGAAAAAAGTTGATCGAAACCTCAGGTTCTAAGAGATTATATTGGTAAAAATGTGGATCGGAGCTTATGTTTCTAAATATTTTCTCCATTGAAAAAAACTTCTGATAATTGGGCGACTTTTCCAACAAATTCAAGAGATTAAACAACAATTATCTGGTACTATAGCTTGTTGATTCGGACAATCTTTTTTTGGTGGTGACATGTGTTTGAACCCCAGACCTTACATATATTATGCATTATCCCTACCAAATAAGCTAAGCTCACGAGGACGTTGATTCAGACCATCTACTATGTGTTTCCACTTACCAAGCCAATAGCTTTGAATTTTGTAAAGATGAATCCAATATAAAAACTTAATACAACAATATGTTTAGCATTTGCAACATGTTAAATAAAATGATAGCATTTTATTTTAAATTACTAATCATTCATTCCTTTGATTTTTTTATTACAGATATTATTTAACAATTAGACCTTTAATTTTATATGTATGCAAGAGTGCTTGATTTGATTTTTCCCATTTTTAAAAAAAATATGTTATAAATTATTTAGCCGCATCTCAAATATGGTTTGGTTATATTATTTTTGTTTGTTGTGAATGGATGAATATTCAAAAACAAAAGATTCTTATTTATAGAATGTTTTATTGTATAAGGAAAAAAAGAGAGAATGTTCTATTGTTGCATTTTTATTTTAAAAAACTGTGTCCATAATCTTTGCTTATCTTGAAATCTTAGTACATTCTTTTTATGTTTTAAATGGAAACGAAAGGTTGAAATTCACCCGCATGGTGGGTGAATGTTTCAGCAAATTGGAGCTTATTTAATTTACCAAATAAAAGGGGTTTTGTTTTCTCTCTCATTCCAAGAAGTTGCCAAATGTTTCACGTAGAAATCTCACCTTTCTATAGTAAAGAAATATATATTGTAGAGGATAAAATATGTTGTTGTAGATTTTCTTTTGAAAGAATGTCATTGTAGTTAGTGATTAAAAATTAATTATTAGGATTTAAATTATATTCTTTTATAGTTTTGAGGGGCGATCAAATTAAATTAGTATATTGGCCCAATGAGTTATTTTGATTTGATCCATGTTCCACAGTGAGTCTCTTATCTTATGAAAGCATGTACTACCCTTCTTTTTCCTAGTAAAGGGTCAACACATATGAACGATATATGGACACTGATTTTTTTAGTTGATAAAACTATTAAGAAAACAAAGATTTTAGTTAACAATTTAAATGTTTGTGCATTGTTTGTCATAATATAATTTAAGTTTGAGACCACTAATTGAATCAGAAAAGGTCCACATTATTTCATTCGATCTCTCTTGGACTATATATACTCCCTCCAACAATTATTATAAGATGTTTTTTTTAATTTATTGGATAACTGATATATTTAGTTTATAATCATAAAAAATACATCAACCATTTAATGAATTTAAAAATTATTATTATTTTTGTAGTGGAGAAGAAAGTACAATTTATATATTAATCACATATTTTTAGTATTTTTTCAATTGATAGCTACTCCTCCAATCTTAAATATAAGATAAAGTTTGGTCAACAAAAAATGATGTACTATTTAGTTTATAATTCAGACTAAATGAATCAACTTTGTTGATCAAATTTTTTCTTATATTTTAAATGGAAGGCATTATAATTTAACATTTTTTCGAGGTTTATAATTTAACATTTTTTTCGAGGTTTATAGTTTAACATGTTATCCGGTAAAGGATGGACAAGGGAGTATGAAATTATGAATATCACTAACTTTTTTTTATAAAAAACAAAACGATATTCATTCGTTCAAATTGATTGATTACATCAGATACAAATATTGCTAAAAACGTAAAGGATGAATCTGCGAACAAACTCACAACATTCAAGTTAATAGCATACAACGGCAAAATGCCTACAAATAATATGATAAAATCTAAGTCACCGAAATATTCATGCTTCCGGATCTGCAACATTGACGCCGAAGTCATTGATTGAATTTGTAATTGACTAATACCGATTTTTCAATAGAAACTAAACGAACACCGCGACAAGATGCGAAATCAAACGCCACACAAGACGACGAACAACACAACGCTGCACTTAGATGACGAAATCACAAAAAACACAAAAGAAAAAACTTGATATATGTGAAAACCACTTATTTAGATTGAAAGAAAAGGGGGAAAAAAGATGTAGAGGGACGATTTCAGTGTCAAAAAATGATCTAAAACCACCCCTCCTCGATGAACAAAGGAGAAAGAAAGTTTAGAGAGAAATTGAAGTTTCTCTCACTAAAAAAACTAGAGCCAACATGAATAGCAACTATTCACCAATGTACACCAAATTAAGAGTATGTAATAGTTTTTGTAAAAAAACGTGTAATAGTTAACTTTGCTTTTGTTAAAAAATATATTATGTTAAAAAAATAGTATGTTATAGTTGAAAAAAAAAATAGAAGTAATCATTTTCAACTTATGGTTAATTATCAAATCATTATGTTTACCCATTTGTTAATTCTCATGACGAAAATTGATCACCTAACGTCCTAACTCCCCTACTCTCCTATCAAATTTCAGCACAAAATACTCTTTAAGCTATGTGTTTCTTTACTTTGTCCCCATCAAATATAAATTATTCACAATATCCCATTAAATTAATAAATTGACTCCAATAGTTTTGTTCTAAATAAAAATAAAGGTCATTCAAGAAAATTCCTATGGATGCCAGCTTATCAACAACCAATCTAAATGCAATGCATAAAAAAACAGAGATATTTATTGCTAGTTTTGAGCCAAGCATATGTAAAAATTATTTAATTGATGATTAAAGATTAAGCAATTAAACAAAAAAAGAAAGATTAATTAATGGAATGGAGAGAGATTATGCACAAGTGGACAAAACAAAAAATAATGTCTATGTCATTACCCTCATCACCTAGTGTGCCCTACTTCTTTGATTTGAGTCTGACTAGGGCTGCTTCATGTGCCAACTCTCTAATTATTATCTTTTTTTTTTGTGTAAATTTTTATTAATGTATTTCAATCTAAACTATCTAATGCACATGGATTTTTAGTAGGAAAAAACCAAGGAGAATTGGATATAATGAAGAGATTATTCTGATACGATATGACGAACTAATATTTTAATTGTTTAAAATTGGTGCTCATATTCAATATCTAATAATATATATATAAAAAAAATTATCTTTGATTTAGAGAACATATCATAAATAGAAAAAATATTTTAAAAAATAAAAACAAAGATACTTAAATTAGAGATACACATCACTATATGAGCCAGTTGGCAGCTAATTGTTTGTGCACATCATCCTACATCTTTCTAATAATAATAATAACTGTGAAAATATGCAACTTAATTACATAACTACCCTTCCTCATTCAAAGCAATTACATGTTGACTTTTCCACTTGTGTTCCCACTCTCATTTATATATATACACATTTCATCCCCACCTTCTCTATAATTATTTCCATCTTTCAAAATTTCTCACTTGTGAAGTTTGAACTTGTTTCTTTCTCTTCCATATCTTTGTCAGAAAAGAAAAAATGAGCAACATAAGCATGGTTGAGGCAAAGCTACCACCAGGATTCAGATTTCATCCTAGAGATGAAGAGCTTGTGTGTGATTACTTGATGAAGAAGGTGACACATAGTGATTCCTTTCTCATGATTGATGTTGACCTTAACAAGTGTGAGCCATGGGATATTCCTGGTTAGTATTAATGCTATATGAATCTATAATCTGTCTCTTCATTATCATGCATTCCTTTATTTATGGTTATTATTGCCTCATATATATACACATGACATGTTTCTTTGTTTACATCCCTCAAAAAAAAAAAGTTTCTTTATTTACATATTTATTAGAGCAATTCACACATATTAGTAGTTAAATTCTAAGTTCAAATTTTCTCATAAAGAAATAGGATTATGTTGTTGATTGTGTACGATTCTTTGCATTTATGCTTGATCCATCAATTTTTCAGTTTGCTATTATGTTTAATAAATTTTTTTTTTTTTTTTTTTTAAGTAAATTAATTCTTGTTCTTTATTAAATTTTGATAAGGGTAAATTGAGGTGATGATAGCAACTGTAATGCCTATAATAATCACAATCTGCATGTATACTTGTGTAGTATGTTCTTTGATATGAAAATAATAATTGATACTTTTTTTTTTGGTACAAATGATTGATACTTGTTTTTTCTTAATAACCAAATGATTGATAGTTGTTAACGGTGACTAATGATGTATTACAAAATATCAAGTTAATTTAATTTCCAATTGAGAAAGGCCAGAACTTGACTATATGATTTAGTGTCTTGGAAATATATCATATTACAAGAGTCCATAATCTTTTGATCCTTGAACAATGGTTACTAGCTATGATTAGCTGCTTAATTCATGCATATTGATAAATGGAAGAGCCTAAAGGAAACTGATACATACTCAAATTTTCATTTACTCATTGAATCTATGATGGTTAGATGTTAATTGAATATGCAGTGTAAGAAAAAGTTGCAATAACTACGTAAATCAAAGACAGAAAAAATAAATTTGGTCACCAAATTTTAGATGAATCTTGTCTTTTCCCGTCTCTAATTTTTTTTCTAGTAAACGTCAAATTTTTATTCCTGTGTGAAAAAATTAGATCGAACATAACATTATTTCCAATCTGCATTTTTTATGTGGGTCATAAGTTGACATAAGCCTTTGTATTTTAATGTATGGCATGGTTATTATTAATTCCTAATCCCAGGCATATATATATAATAGAGATAGGTAGGTACAGGTGGCTGCACTCAAGTACTATATAATAAATAAAAACATATTAGAAAATAATATTATTTTTACTTAGGAAAAAATACATCAGAAAACGGTTTATTATTTAAAAAAATATTAATACTATTTCTATACAAAAAAAAATTGTTTCTATAAAATGTTTACACGAATTCATTCATATACATACACGCACCATGGAAAGGGATGTAGACAGTTGAGGTTAGTATCTTTGAACAGTAAGCTCTAAAAATCATATACTCTATAAGATTACAATACTTTCTAACATTATTTGCAAGATATATATCATCACCTTAATTAATTAAAAATAATTTTATTTGGAATAAATTGACACACTGAATTTGTCCTGTTATAAAGACTTTGATAGTGATTTTCATCATCATAATGCAAATAATTGTGTACAATGCAACAACACGCCTATACATGATCGTGATTAACTTACATGTCATATAGTAAAGTGATTGAACTCTCAAGTTTTTCTGATTGTTGATGGACCAAACTATGTCTATGTCCATCTTACTTTCATGTCAAAAAGAAAAGATACAAAGTGCTGAGAGAGACTTATCATTAGGAGGACAGTCAAAATTGCATATATAATGGTTTATATGCATGATCATGAGGATAATTTAAAAATATTTAACGATTATATTTGTGTTTAGAAAGATCTTTAAAAAAAATATTTGTGTTTAAGAGAAGTTATTAAGCAGAGTAACTCTAACGCAAGCGAGTAAGTCGACTCCCACTATTATTGTTTTTGTTTTTAATTTTTTTTTAAGAAAGTAATTTACTATATATGAAATACTAAATATAACTAAGATTAATTTGTGTTCTTAATTTTTTTTTTAAGAAAGTAATTTACTATATATGAAATACTAAATATAACTAAGATTAATTTGTATGCGCCAATGATATAATTTTTTTATCAAGATATAATTAGGCTCATTCCACAATATATTTTTCTCAATTACATACATAAATATGTAAATGGTGAAATCTAATTGGATGCATGTCTAAAATTATTTTACCTATTTGTGCATACAAATTAAATCCAATGATTAATCCAATTGTATTACTTTATGTCTTCAAGGCCAACAAAATAATTATCCATTCTTGAAATATTTATTTTAATTATAAACAATTTTGTCAATTTAAATAGTTATGGATTTTTTATATCAACAAGGGCAAAATATTTTTTAGGCTTGATATGATGGGTCAATACTGAAGCTTTATAAAGTAGGCCATGCGTTTGTAGTTTAATTATTTTGAAAATGATTTCAACTGTTTGATTATGAAATCGCCATAACTAGTTTTGGATTTTATATAAGCATGTCATCATGAAATGAAAAAAAAACTGTTAGGAGTGGCCAAATTAGAAGACATCTCAACAATTGATGGAAGAGGATATGTATATTGGGTCTATATACAAATATTATATAGAGTATATAATAATAAAAATAATAATAATAATACATTTATTTCCCCTGTTTCGCCACAAACAAAATTATTACTGTTCTAATAATTAAGACAAAGGAAAAAAAGTCATGAGCATTTAATCTAAAGGATAATATTGTTAATGAGGACAGTTGGTTTTAATTTTAACTAGTCATAGTTGACTTCAACACAAAATTAATTTCTACCTTTTTATTGATCTATAACTGCACATGTTCCTCATCTTACTTAAATTCACATATCATATATAACAAAATAAAAAGTCTAACACCCATGTTCCATTTGATATATATTTCTTTTCCAATACATACTCCCACTCTCACAATATAATTCATATCACAAACGAATAAAATTACACCCTCTAGTCACCATTATAAACAAAGAAATATTTTTTGAGGTTTATTGAATATCTCATGTATTTGATCTATACACAAATCAGATACATCAGTTATTCAATAAACCAATTTTTTTTTGTTTATAATAGTGATTAGATTGTGTATCTCATTTTATATATATCGTTTTACAATATTAATATTAATGAAATAATATTAATTTTGTTTTTTTATCATACTCATAACTATTTGTTGCTCTAACCCTTTAAAAAAACTATCCTATGCTATATCTTTTTTCTATTTTTGTGAATTTTCTTTCACATACAAATAGTATTTTTCTATAGTTATTAAAATAAACTATGTTTCTTAATTCTTAGTCTAATTAATGTAATGAACATATATGGTACAGAAGCAGCATGTGTGGGAGGGAAAGAGTGGTATTTCTATACACAAAGAGACCGCAAATATGCAACAGGACTGCGCACAAATCGTGCAACTGCATCAGGTTATTGGAAGGCAACAGGAAAGGACAGAGCTATCCTTCGCAAGGGCACTCTTGTTGGAATGAGAAAGACTTTAGTGTTCTATCAAGGAAGGGCACCTAAAGGGAGAAAAACTGAGTGGGTTATGCATGAGTTTCGTATTGAGGGTCCTCATGGCCCTCCTAAAATTTCATCTTCTAAGGTAAACATGTTTATATACATATACATAGAGGATTTATATTGGAAGAGTTTAATTTATCTGGTTTTTGTGACCGCAAAAATCTGAATTCCATAACTTTTATGTCAATACTAGGTTAAAAGAAAAACATACAATTTGTATCATATCAAGGCTTCATTTGACTAGACAAATTTTGACATTAAAAATGACTTTAAAAAGGTTAGAAATAAAACTATAGTTGGTTGGTTGTTATTTTTTACCTTAATGTTTTTTGTTAGGATTATAAAATTTGATTTTAATAATAATAAAATAGATAATTATCATAGGTCTCTTACTTAATTTGAAAAACTCATCTCAACGACTTATTGAAAAGTTGTTTATATTTAATTTCTGTACACAAAAATAAACTCATTTTTTAATTAAGATTTTTTTTTAAAAAAAGACTGCTTGATCTAACCTTTTTTAAAGGAGAAGAGACAATAAAAATAAGTCAGATCAAACAAAGTATAAATAGCAAAACCTGTATTTTTTTTTTAAATTTCTTGGACAAAAATGACTATAGGGCATTTGGTTTTCCATTTACAAGAAATTGTCAACTTTTTCTTTACACTAATCCTATTGGTATCATCATATATAAAATATCATTTTGCAACATATTTTTGGTGATAGCCGTGCATTACTTTCCTGGTATGAATGAGGGAGGCAACTTGAGATTGACAAATAAAAATTAAGGACTTTTGACTTTTTGGAATATGTTTTTATTTGTACCGAAACCAAATTTGTCTCACATGGCTATTGGCTACAATGTGACTTCAAAAATATATTGGGTAGCTTACCTAAGTAGATCCTCTCTGAATTTTTTATTAAACACTTATGTAAGCATATGAAAGTACCAAATTCTCCTATGTACAAAACATATTCATTATAGTCAACAATTCAAGACCTTGCGATATTTAATTGGATGACTCATATGTTACATTCAAATAATTATGTTTAAAATATTGATAGTATTTGTTTGAAGTCAGAGTTATTCAATCAAAATTGATCGGTCTTGAGTTGCTGACTCGATGACCTTAATATGGGGTGGTGGGATTTGTAACAATTAAGAGCCGTTATAGTTTTAGAATAGCAACCATATATGTTTTATTACATGGTTTAAATCCGGATTTTTCAACCAATTTAACCCTAAGTTCAGTGGAACATTTGTCCCTCCTCTAGATCCATCCGAATAGTTAATAGTTAACGAAGAATATTATAATATTGTTACACTTATTTATTTATTTATTTATTGTGTCTCATAATCTATGTCAAAAAATCTTAAATCACGACACTTATTTTAAAACGAAGAGAATAATAATAATTTGCATAATCTTGTGTATATACAGGAAGATTGGGTTTTGTGTAGGGTGTTCTACAAAAACAGAGAAGTTGCTACAAAACCTCCAAGCATGGGTAGTTGCTATGATGACACAGGCTCTTCATCACTTCCAGCATTAATGGATTCATACATCAGTTTTGACCAAGCTCAATTCCACACAGATGAATATGAGCAAGTGCCCTGCTTCTCCATGTTTTCACAAAACCAAACCAACCCAATCTACAACCATATAACAACCAATATGGAACCAAAATTACCTCTAGCCAACAATAACAATGCAAGTACATTTGGAGGAGCACCTTATAGCTTAGACCCTTTATCATGTGATAGAAAAGTGTTAAAAGCTGTTTTGAGTCAACTATCAAAGATGGAAAGAAACCCTATTAATGATCAAAACCTAAAAGGGTCATCACCAAGCTTAGGTGAAGGAAGTTCTGAGAGTTACTTATCTGAAGTGGGTATGCCCCACATGTGGAACAATTTCTAATGTGGTATACTCCACTCCTGTTTAAATTTTCTTGTTGTGGCTTTCCCTAGGTTAAAGAATTTGGATCACCTCCATCTACAATGTGGTCGCGACAGTAGAGGATTCAGGTCCGGACTGAAAAGGAATGTGAATCATCTACCGTTGTAATATGGTGCTGAAGTTGTAGAGGATCCAATTTCGATGAAAAGGCGAACACAATCAAAAATAGGAGTACAAGGGAGGAGAAGAGAAAATCCATTGTTTTAAATCATGTTATAGTATCTATATATTTTTATCATGGCGTTAGTTATTGATATATGAATATCTATCCACATGATATGTCCCGGTATATTAGAAAGATGGGGCTTTGTAATTGGAACTTATGAATTTGTAGTTCATTTTAGTTGGATGGATGGAGATTTATTTTTCTTCTTTTGTTAAAATAGATCATTATGGGTCAGTTTAAAAGTGAGAAAACTAGATATTTAGTTTTAGGGTAAAAAATATAACTTTCTATTAGTTTTAAGGGTTAATTTTTTCGTCCCTCTAAATATATCAACTTTCGGGTTTAGTCTCTTTAAAATTTTCTTTTATTTTTTGTCCTTTTAATTTTCCGCTTTCAATTTTAATATCATTTATTCAATAATTTAACTATTTAATCTTTATTAATTCATCTATAACATTAAATTAAAGAATAAATTGTTAAATTTAAGATTTAATAGTTAAATTATTAAACTAATGATATTTTATGGGTTTGTCAATGATATGTTATCGGAAAAAAAAATCATTTAGAATATGAAACATGAACTTTTCTAAAAAACGAGAGACTAAAATTGAAAACAGAAAATTTAGAGGTCCAAAAACCAAATGAAATTTTTAGAGGGACTAAAATTGAAAGTTGGTATATATAGAGGGATTAAAAACATATTTAACTATAGTTTTAATAAAGTAAAAAATGTCATATATATCATCAAAAATACACAACCTAAGACACAAGAATCATCTCGATTAGAATCCTCTCCATGATTTCGCTCGTTGCATCTCAACCATCAAATTCAATCTCTTATTTTTTTTATTATTTTATTTCTTATTTTCTCTTTCATGTTTAAACTTTAAAATGCCACAACCGAAACAATTGAGAAGATTTCAATTGAGATAATTCATTCCCCTTAAACACATATATTGATGACTAATAAAGAAAAATACTCAACTCTCACAAGAAAAAGTTGAGTCTCATTCATATGTGGGACTATTCTAAAGTGAAAAATAATCCAGAGTTATTATTTGAATAAACCTGTAATTTGTTATTATGTCTACGCAATATTTATTAAATGAGTTGTAATCTCAATTTTAAAGCTAACTCAACTAATGTGAATGTCCAAACACATATATTCAACAACCCAAAACTTTCTTAGTGTGAAACTCTAATACAATCCAATAATATTCACATTTGATTTATTAATCTATAATTGATAACAGTCGCTTTACACTCTAAATTGAGATGTTAGTACCTTGAACTAGTTATGTATTGTATTGCACCTAAACATTAAAATTCAGGAGGTTTGAGACAACACCGTTCGAAGTTATCTCACACTTGAATTAATGTATATCATATGCTGAAATATTAAGTTCACAAATTATTCTGCTATTTTATTAATGTATATCATAGCAAATTTTCTGAAGGAGTAATTTATTTTTTTTGTTGACAACTTTTGAAGGAGTAGCTATCATGTCATGTAAGCCACATGTCAAAGTAGCAGAGAATTCTCTTCTATTTTGGTGAAAAAATGTTTGCATTAAGTGCAAAGTCAACACATTTTAAAAAAATAAACATGAAATCAAAGTTTACTATTAAAACTGTGTCTGTAGGGCTATTAGCAGTAAGAGACAAATGCAATGAGAGAAGACTAAATCTGTGTGACCTCAGCCTAAGGATTCGCTTACTTGTTTGGTTTATTTTGAAATGCAAAATCATTTCTACTCTAGAGAAACCAAACAAAATCAAAGTCAATTCTATACATCTAAAATCAATTTCCAAAAATGAAATGAAGCATACACACTACACAAAATCAAAGTTTACTATCAAAACTGTGTAGACCTGATTAACTGTCAACAGTAAGAGACAACTGCCAGAAAGCTAATGTATTCATTGACCAAAATAGTAGCACAAAACCAAGGATGAAGTACAATAAAACATAAGACATAAAACCAAGCATATGCATAAGACATAAGACAGTTATATTGATGTTCTCAAGAAACACACGGTATCATTGAAAGTGGAAAAACAGATATGTGTGCACAAAGAAGTGCCAAATAACAAAATTCACCTATCAACTGATTCCCCCTTGCCTAATCATTCTTGTTTTCCTTTGACTTAATCGCTTCACGAATCATAACTTTACCATCTTCCACGTCCACGTTGAGATCGTAAAATCGATCAAATCCCCTATATGAATTACACATGAAACGAATGACAAGTTTTGTTCTTCCAGGCCTGTTAGGAACAGTGAATTTGAGCAAGTAACCATTCTCTGACCCAGCTTCTATGGATTCCATATCAAAAGAACAATCATCAGATCTCTGAACAATAAGCCACCAAGTTTTCCTCTGAGTAGTTGGAAAGAGAGGAGCGTGAACAAATTCTTCATCCTTTTTGATCTCAAAACAAATTCTCACTTTTATTTTTTCAGGGCTTTCGAGTGCATGTTCAACCTTATAAACCAATACAGGGATGAAGTAGTGACTGAAAAATTGTGATATCTCACATAGCCTTGAGTCTGACGTGTTAAATATCTCACACATCTTACCATGTTCCATCTTTTTTAAATCATCCAGAGAGGATATATTTCTTTTTTGACATTTTATAGCCAGCTGCTTCGTTACATGTGGAACTTGCAGTAAAACTGAATCGGTTTCCCATGTTCCTTGCATCAGCATTTGGTTGAATGTGATAGCCAAAACAGTGGGGCCCAACCAACGCTTTTTTGATGATATTGCTATAATTGCCTGAAGGAGTTTATGTGCAAAGCTCAACACATATTTTTGGCAGATAGCAAGGTTCACACCAACAGAAGTCCTCGACAAATGAGCTTGAAGAAGAACATTTGCTATTGCATGTGTATCCTTAAACTTAGAGTTTTCATATGAAAATCTCTGATTACTAAGAAGGCGGCATACCTCTTCTTCTTCATCTATGCCAAACCTAATTGGCAGTGCATCAAACTCTGGTGCCTTGGATAAAATATCCAAAAGACCCCCCATGTCAGTTGTCGGTGTTAAAGATGCTGAGAACTTTGCCATGGTTTTGTAATTGATGTAGAATTTGATATTTTTCTCTCCTTGATCAGTAGAATAAATTCTATCATCACCAATTACAACACATTTATTTGCTTGTAAGTCAGCGAGTGTATTTTTTGCTAAATCTGACATGTGAACAGCCAAATCTTGGCACCCATAAAACTTAGGATTTTTTGTTAGCCGCTTGTACAGGAAGGTGTTTGCTAAATAATTTTCTACCACATCTTTCTTAAAGAAAATAAATTTTCCTGCAACTCCAACAAGTATGTAATCATGTAAAAACTGTGGAAGAACACTTTCAACCGGGTATGTTCCGCACAATAATGCCTTGTAGTACTCCTTACGAGGTGTGTGGCACAAGATAATACATTTCCCATGACCATTCACCAAAGGACTGCTGACAGGTTGCACCATTTGCAGCAAATCAGCAACAGGGTAATTTGTCTGTGAGTTCTCTGGTCCATCATAGTATTGTGTTCCCATCACAATAACGAGAGGAGTTGACAATTTCACTTCCCTGCAGATGGAACTTGTTATAATGCAGACCTGAATCAAACCACTTTTAAATAATTGTGTAACGATGTCACGATCAGAACCGTTCAAGCCCTCGTGCAAGAAGCCGACACCTTCATGTAAAGTGGTTTTTAATATCTTATCACTAATCTTTTTAATAAAAGGTACAAGCTCTGCTAGGGGATTCGGTAAAAAACGACTTCTTATCACCGTCTGCACCTTTGTATTTTATGAGATCTACCGCCACCAGACGAACATACTTTCTTGAAGGTACAAATACAATAGAATTTTGTCCATTCTAGACAAGTTGAGTAATTGCAATATAAGTTGGTTTGGTCATTGCTTGCATCCTAGCTTCAAAATTGGCAACATCTACTCCTTGAGTTTGAATTTCCACTGACTTACCAAGAGGAAAATTGAAAAATCCATGGGAGGTAGCTCCAATCCATTCTCCGAGATCCTTTGCATTTCCAACTGAAGTTGACAAACCCACAAGCCGAACCTTTGAATAAGATTTTATAAGAAGATTATTGCCAATATCATGAGATTTCATCCTGGAAACAGTTCCCTCTATAACATGACCTCCTTGTTCTCCAATTAAGTGAAGCTGGTCAATGATGAAAAGACTAACTGACTTAGTAATGACCATAGCTTTCCAGGAGCGGTTTAAAGCATCCCACTTCTCCAGTGTACTAACAATAATCTGTCCTTCCCTCAGTAATTTCAAATCTATTTGTGGATCTCCACTTAATTCAACTACCTTCAACTTGAGACCATTCCCAAATTTCTTATCCCAGTCAAGGTACTGTTGCTTGGCAAGAGTTTCATTGGGTGTAAGATAAACAACACGCATGACACTGTTGGTATTTATCTGATGATGCCTCAAAATTGCAAATTCTGCACATATAGTCTTACCACTCCCAGTTGGAGCAGCAACTAAGACATTGTCATCAGAATTATACAGCACTGTGAAGACTTGTGTCTGTACTGGATTGAAATGCTTAAAATCCTGATAAAGAGCTTCATATGATGGATTTCTTAAGGCAGTAACCGGAAGTGGTTGCAGATCCAATAGTTCAGTAGGAGGATAGTTTTCAGGAATAATGAGATGATAGCAAGAAACAGGTAAAACAGTTTGGGATCCAAGCCATTTATCAGAAACAACATGGATAGAGTATTGAGGAGGAAGACACTTTATTGACACTGTGAAATTCAAAGTGTGATCCTCCTCAATGTGCTGTTTTTTCAGCAAAAAATACTCATGATGAAGGATCCGTGCACCATCTTTATCCTCCACAATCACCCAGAACGGCTCAACATATCCATGCATTATGTCATCCCATGCAAAATCTGGAGTTATTGTGAGCTCAACCCCTAAAACTGCACTTGTAGTTGGCCGCACATGTGCGACAAGGTTCAGTTTTGGAAATTGACGGATAAGTTTATGAAGCTTCCTTCCCATAGTCGGTACACAAATAAGTTCGCCTACCTCTTGAGCTGATAAGTTGAAATACTTTTCCCAAGTCAAATCTTTCTTCTTCAATTTTGTTAATATATGACTTGGGATTACATTGAACTGACACAGAGGAGTTTGGACACTCCACATCCTCTTGGTCACCATCTTGCATAAGTTCAGAACCTTCTCAGCCAATTGAGCCCAGCCACGTTTCAGGACAATCTCAAAAAGAGCCCGCAAAAGGCGTCCAGCACTCTGAAAGAGAGAAAAAAAAATACATGAATAAGCGAAGAGAAATATAAGATGAACACCACTTCCAATAAACTCTCAAAGTTAAGAAACAGAGTCATAAAAAAAATTATAATACCACTTCCAATAATTTCTCAAAGGTAAGAAAGAATCAGAGTGAAAAAAGAAATATAATACCACTTCCAGTAACTTCTCAAAGGTAAGAAACAAACCTGTGTGATAAAAACCATATCAGATGTCATTGAGAGCCCTACAAGCTTTGTCTGTGAAATGTACGCTTGCAGTAAAACATTTACTTTTGCAGTTGGCTCTTCCAGGCTTTCTTTGATGGGAATATGAACATGGTTAAAAAGCTCTTCTAGCTGCACCTTCTCATCTTCCTTTACTGTTACATGCTTTAATTCCTCACTAAGGGAGAACAATTGACAAAGCTCTTCGTATCCCATTGTAGGCTTCAAACTATTATTATACATGGAGATCGTTCTGTGTGCTACATTATGGTAGCTTGCAATTCGCCCTAAGTCAGTGACCTGAAAACATCCACTATTGGCGTCATACTTCACCAGATTGCTTTTATCTAAGAGTGTAGTAGCTTCATCAATCTGCAAGATTCAATACATCAATATTAGACCATAAATCGTAATATACAGGACAGTATGAATAACCAATATATACCAAAAAGATTTGTCATTGAATATCATTTGAAATCTAATACAAAATGAGGATCACAAGAGTGTGTGTTATCTTATTGTTGGTATAGGATAAGTCGGTTGTTATTATACTCAAATTCAAATACCAAATAATCTGTTGATATCATTATCAGTATGTATATATTGCAACCCACTGTGCTTTCAAATGGATCAACAGAAACATTCATTTCACAAATATTATGTTCATATTTTATGAAAAATCCATTTAGTAAAATATCAAAAGGAGATACATTAAACTAGGACACAGAAAAAAAGAGTTCAAGAACCTGTGTCTAAATAGAGTAATTTTCATTACCATGAAGACACGGTTTCTCAATGTTGGGTACAACTAAGGCTGAGTTTAAGGAGCAGTGAAAAATGATTAAAACAGTGGACAAGAGGTGAATAAAAGGATGTTTAAAGTGTACAGACGGAAGCAAGAAATGTATTGAGTTTAGCTGAATGTGATACAAGTGCTGACAAAAAGAGGATGTGAATTTGGTGAAGAAAACACAACAACAATATTAATACAGAAAAAGGCTTTAGCCGAAAAAAATTCAACAGAGTCTGTGCAGATATGTCATGCATTTGCATTGTGTCTAAACTGTTTAATTGAGTGCAGTAGCTTGTAGGTTGGAGTTGAGAAGTGGAAGCAGTTAGAAGTATTGATATGTTAGTGCAGGGGAACATTTTAATTGGTGCTTAGATAATATAACAATCAGAATTTTATTACCAATGAAAATATAGGTGTTAGTGTAGCGTTAAATTCTACGGAAATATACCAATGACCAGATTTGGTTCGATTCTCATGCAATTCTAACTTCTAAGTAAATTATACCAATGACATGACAAGAACAGACACTACCAAAATGGAACCTAGTAATAATACCAAAACTAAATAAGATCTGGTTCCCTTCTCAGTATTGCTAGGTTCCATTAAGAGGAGAAAAATCAAACTTCAAATAAAGTTAAAGAGCCTGTGTATTTAATATTCAAAGGAGAAAAATTAAACATAAAAAAAAGTTAGACCGAGTCTTACTAGACTCCCTGATGATTTGGTTTTCTATTCATGCAATTCGAACTAAATCATAGCAATGACTAGATTGGACACCACCAAAAAGGAACCTACTAATAAATAAACCAAAACTAGAGCAGGTAATTCTCAAAGACATAAGATTTGGTTCTTTTCTCGTGCAACTCTACTGCTTAAATCAAAGAAATGACAAGAACAATCACATGCATAAAGAACCTAGTAATCAATCAAAAAATTACACATTAATTGGTTCAGTTCAGGTAATAAAAACCAAAAGATAAATTAGAGCAGCAACATACTTACCAAATCTTCAATGTTGTTCTCAATATCTTTGGCTAGGACGTCTGGTCCTAAACCATATGAAGAAGGATCCGTTAACATACAGTCTTACAGGTAACTGTGCCGAATCCATAGGCGGGCTTCCGTCTCATTTTGAACGGTGCCGAGAACAATCTCTGCATTCAGCTGATCAGCTAACTTGGAAATAAACTGGCTCTCAATGGGAAGTTCCTGCTTCATTAAGGAGAGGTAATACTTCAACTCATTGTGGCCAGTAAGAATAATTCCCTCAGCATAAGAGTCATATTGAGGCCTTCCGGCACGACCCAACATCTGCATGACGTCAAGTGGACTCAGTTCAGTCCAGACCCCCTTTTCAGGATTGTAAATCTGTGTCCCTTTGATTATAACTGTATGGGCTGAGAGATTCACACCCCAGGCAAAAGATTTATCAGATACCAAAACTTGCACATGTCCATTAGCAAACAGATCTTCAACAAGTTGCTGATCTGTCCTCGTCATACTAGAATGATGAATAGCAAAACCGTACTGCAGAAGATGTTTAAGGTCACTGCTGTTCACAAGGTCAGTACGAGTACAAAGAATCTCACGACTTGCACTGTCCTCTTTAAGGAAACTGCTAATAGTATCATTTGTGACTGCAACATCTATGATGGCTCTTGCAGTTTTCACGATTTCCTCCATTGACTGAACAAATACAATAACCGGATGCTTTCCAACTACAGACATAACACAGCATACACGGTTCATTTCGATCTCTGTCGTTCCTTTTACTCCTATGCAACGCTGAGTAATCGGAACATGTCTATAACAGTCATCAAAAGTGAATATCCCATTTTTTACATCAACATGCAGAAATCGAGCTACATCTACGTAATTAGGGAAAGCAGCAGAGAATCCCACCAACCGAATGCAGTTCTTCGTATGCATAATTGTTCTTGTCATAATGCTTTCAAGAACACAACCTCTGTTGTCACTGAGAAAACGACAATCATCAATGACAATAAGCTTCAATTGTTCCGTGTATGTTCGATGATTCTGGATTTTACGTGTAATAGTGTCCCATTTCTCAGGAGTTGTCACCATAATCTGACTCTCTTCTATCTGTACCCAAGTCAGTGATGGGTCTTCACTTATCTCCCCGACCTTGATACTATAATCTTCAAAAGTTTTCCTCAACATTCGAACAAGCTTAACCACAACGGCTTCTGAATGAGCCATATAAAGAATTTTATATGCAGTGTGATCTATATAACCATTATATGGATTCCTGTAAAGAGCAATTTGCTGAAGGATAGTAAGAACAGCAACGATATCTTTTCCAGAACCAGTCGGGGCACAAAGCAGCAAATTATCAGGCTTAAGGAGAGCAGTTTCATAAACTTTGCTCTGCACTCTATTCAGCAGCTCAATCATCTAACTACTCTATTAACTATAATTAATAAGGGTGTTTTAGTAAATAAAACATCTTATCATTAACTGAAAATTAATAAAGTGTGAAGCTTCATTTTTCATACATAGTAAGAGTCTGTTCTTCACTTCCATATCATCATAGTCACCACCAAGTATGTCTAACAATTCATCAATGTCCTCCAGATTCGACTCCATTGTTCAACAGTAGATAGAAAAAAACCATAAAACAGCTAACGAGATACTCACTGCAATGAAGAAGAAAAGCACAAAAATGCAAAGAAAATGAGCAAAACAAAAGTATCACCAAAAAAAGAGCAAAAGAAAGAAGAAGAAGAAAGAAAAGTAAATATATAAACCTGCAATGAGAGCACCACCGTACTATTCTTCACCATCTTTTTCGTAGTTTAAAGAAAACGTCGAGACTCAGTGGGGGAGTGAGAGTTTGCTAGTCTGTTTTATTGTTAGAGTGGGCCCGACTCATATATTCATTTATTCGTCTTTGTTTGCGAAAAAGAAAATAATTTTAAAGGATTTCATCATTGAAAATGATATTAAAAACTTTCCTCAACAACTTCTAATTTTAGATTTATTTTCATATCCACATTTTTTTTTATTAAATTATATCATTTAGGTTTTTAATCGTCGTTACTTCCTCCGTCTCATATTAGATGATCTAGTTGACTCCGACACACGTACTAATACATATGTTTTATCTTTGATATCTTCAATTCTCTACTAAAAAAAATTATGAAAATTTAATATTTTAAAAATATTCATCGAGACGAATCCAACAACATCTTACATGTTATTATTTATCTTTGTGAATTAGTAGAAAAATATGGTCAAAATATGTTAAGTCAACAATGTATATTGTCAACTAAGTCATCTATTGAGGGACGGAGAGAGTATTATTTTTTGGAAATTCGGTATCAGATTTAAAAATTAACTAATTTGAAGCCAGCTCTACCATCCGGTAACAATAGTTTAATTGTAGGCAGAACAAACCTTTTGTTTTCCTCGTCAAGAAGGCCGAACAAAGCTTTATATGAACAAACTCAATACATGAATTATTGATGCTTGAAATATTTGAATTTAAGGCATAAAGAGTAGCACGCTACTAAATCTCAAGCATACAACATCATGTCAATACCTTAGATTTTTATTTGCAAAAATCTCTTGTGTTTTATACTCGCTAATTTGATATGAATACTTCATGGCACAAGGCCTCAGATTCAAAGAAAATAAAGGTGTTCAACATAACGATTTTGACATTGTCAATCTATTAAATAACAAAGTGATCACTTATCTTATCTTCTTGTACCCTTCAAAAACAAAAACTTATTTTCATGTAAATGATGAAGTAGTATTTTGTTTTAAATTCTAAGAGCAACTCCAGTGGCGTTATTTTGCAATGGTCTGCCAGCTTGGAGTTCCAAAAGGTGAGTTATTTTGCAATACTTATCATTGGAGTACACCACCCTGGAAGTACCGTGCGTTCAGAAAGTAACCAAACTTCATTGAGTGAATCATCAACTTCGTCCCTGAATTTTTACGGGTCGGCCAACTTCATCCCTCAATTATGCGAAATATCAATTTAATCCCTAAATTTGTTAAATGTCAATCAAGTTGGTCCTTCTGTTCAAACGGAGCGTTAACGGGGCTGACGTGGCCGTTAACCTCTCACATGTCAGACGCCACGTAGGCAGGGACTAATTTGGCTGATAATAACAAACATTTCGAAGGACTAAATTGATTGATTTGCAGAAAATGTTTTGGCTTTCTTCCCAAATGGCTCTTTTCTTCCCCAACAGCTATTTCTTCCCCAATTGTATAAAATTGAAAACCTAATTACACAATCTGCAATCTACACTCTAATCACGAAAATTTCCTCCAATAATAAGTGGTACAGTTCTTCCCCAATTCAAAAAACTTCAAACCCTAATTTTTTTCGTATTGAATCTGAAAGCCTCAAAATTTCTTGAAGCAAAACTATTGAAATTGAATCTGAAATGATGCGGGGTGGGAATATGGGAAAAAACGGTTATGAAAATCAAGTTTCATCTTCAAGCTCCAAGTTTAATGGTGTTGTGAGAGTGCTTGAATGTTGGTGTCCTACAATTTGTGTTGTTAGAAAATCCAATACTTCAAAAAATCCAAGAAGGCCATTTTATGCTTGTCCTTTGCCAAAGGTTGGTTTAACTAATGAAAAGACGTTGAAGATGATTGAGAAATGTAATCTTACTACAATAATATTGCCATCAAATTAGTCCCTGAATTATTTCTCTATCTATCAAATAGATTCCTACGTTATATACATAACCATCAAATAAGTCCCGGGATTGTTTAATCATATATCAAATTGATCCTTGAAAACAACTGTTTCAAAAACGCAACAAACACAAACAAAGAACAAGGCGAGCATCAACGATCACAGAAACAAAATAAACAACATGATCAAAACTTAAAACGAAAACACAAAAAAACGGACAAAAAACAAGGTGAATACGAACACAAAAATTTGATAAACAACAGGAAAGGTGTTACCTTTAATCACAGCCAAACACACAAACTTCAAAAACGTCAGAATCGCCGGAGATGATGATGATTTTGAAGGGGTGAAAATGGAGGAAGTTTTAGCGGGAAGAAGAAGGGTCAAGGACGTTTTTGATGTTCTGAAATGTGAAGAAGGATGTATGGGTAATGCAGGGGCAAAATGGGAAAAGCAGAAAAAATAAACTGAAAAGTGAAAACTCAACTTTTTCCAATTAAATCAAATTAGTCCTTGAACACGTGACTTCCTTCTTGCCATGCGTACAAGACAACACAACATGCAGGGCGACAGCTCAATATGGCTAACAGAGCACTTGGACGGAGGGATCTTTTCGATGGACGTCTGACAAATTCAGAGACTAAATTGATATTTCACATAATTGAAGGACAGAATTGACCGACGCGTGAAAATTCAGGGACGAATTTGATGGTTCACTCAAACTTCATTGTTACTTTGATTTAAAAAACAATATCTGCCTTACTTTGTTTTACGTTTTTTTTGTGATGTATTTTGTTTTATGTTGCTAATTGTAGCCAATATCAAATTTTTGACTCAGCACATATCAAATTATGTTACCATTGTTTTATAAATCTGAATGGTTATATTTTTTTAATATATACCGTAAGTTTTTTTTAGATTGATATTAATTTAAAGGCTAAAATATGGTTTTAGTCCTTAAAAATATGTCTTGTTTTGGTTTTAGTTCCTGTAATTTTTTTTTTTAGTTTTTGGTACCTGCAAAATAGAAGGACTATTTTCAAAAACAAAATATTTTGCAGGGACTATTTTTTTCTCAGTCATCATGTGCCACGTGTACAAATCATCACAAAAGTTGGGTCAGAGATCAAAACTAAAACGAGACATATTTGCAGGGACCAAAAACTAATTTTTTTTTAAAGGATTAAAACCAAAGCGAGACATATTTGCAAGGAGCAAAACCATATTTTAGCCTAATTTAAAATACTGAAATTAATATTTTAAGATGTAATAAAATTAAATATTAATATTTGAGTTAAAGTTGTGGAACCCAATATGAGTTTTTTTTTAAGGTTTACCATTAAAATTAAAAATGAGTGAGTTGATTCAAGACACAAAGTAACCAAAAGAAAAGCTGACTATTTGAGGTGCTCTAAGTAGGATCGGAAGAGCATGTGCGATTCTTTCGCTTAGCCTATGATCGTGGATCATGACATTCCGGAAAAAGAGGAATGTAAGAGAGAGGGAATAATTTTTGCAAAAACAAAAAAGAATTAGTGTGAAAAGATTAAGTAGAGCTTGTTAATTTAATTACTCATGAACCATTTAAATGTTTAGATATCAACTTACTTTTGCATGTCATGGCATTTTGGTGCTTTATATATCATATTATTATTTTTACAAATTGCTTAAAATAAATTTAAAAATATCAATTACAATCATAAAAAGTACTAGTAAAGAAAACAATCAAAAGTTGCCTTTTTAGGCTCACAATTACAAACACCAAAATCCGTTGTACTATTTGTCTGTATGTGAAGAGGTGGGCCAGCATGAAATCAAGGTAATGATGGCATGCACTGCATACGGGGCAGCATGCGATGCGTAGCGAAACAAGAAAAACAAATTTGGTGGTGGAGGAAGAAAATATTCGTGTCAGACTAGGCGAGGAGGGATAAACAAATAGTACAACTGTAGGTGTGGGGAATTACCGGTACCAAGCTGCTTGTGTATTGTATATATACGACAACTAATATTTAATGATAATTTTGTACTAATTTTTTTCAATAATATACTCTGCTCTCATATTATAAGACATATTTTACTCTATTAATTATCACGGCTGAATTTTGGAGAGTGCGAGAAGCGCAACCGAACCGAGCCACTAAAAACTATGAGCCTCAAAAAGAATTATAATATCTACCTTCACTTAAATTAAAAAATTATATGTTACTTTTTTTCTTAACGTAGTTCTAATTTCTGGACATGAATTTGATGTTATCAAACCACCATCAATTTGAATAATCACTTAATCAATCAATTTGAAAAACTATTTTATTGAAAGAATCACAACAATTATTTCTTTTTCGCATAAACCATTTATTTTCCCCTTTCCTACGACGTAAGAGTGACATTCCAAACGACACCGTTAGGTAAATTTCACATCTCTTTCACTTAATTTTATTTTCTTTTGTTTCGTGTTTAAAAGTTCTTCTGATTCTAATTTTTTAATGAAGCTTAGCTACATAAAAAGAATTGCGTTTTAATTTTACTGGGGCCTATTTTAAACAGAACCGAGCCTCCTATTTCATAGGAACGACCCTGTTAATTATGTCAATGCACAATTTTAAATTTAAATATCTTTAATAATTTATTAAAAAAACTATGAAAATTTGATATTTTAAAAATATTTATCGGAAAAAATTCAACAACATATTATATGTTATATTTTGTCTTTATATATGAGTGGAAAAAGATGATCAAAACATGTTATGTGAAGAATACACATTTTTAAATCAGGTGATTTAAAATGGGATGGAAAGAGTGCAATATTCTTTCAATGTAACAAAATAACAAAATACAATTTATACACTTCATTAATCAAAATAGTTTATGATGAAACAAATGCTTCTATTTTTTCTTAAGAGATTTTACGTCTTTCATGTATACTCCTTATTTTAACCCTTCGCACGTTAACACATCACGCTTCAACTGTTAAAAAACTCCAATGCCATGACGTTAATGGAAATATAATATTAGAGACTATTTTGACTAACAAGATGCATAATCAAAAATTATGTTATAATTTCTTTGCTTTGAAGAATTATTATGACTATTCATTATAAATTTAGGGATGAACAAAACTATTTTCTCTTCATTTATAAGATGTTGAACCGTTGTTAATTTAAGTGTTACACTACAACGTTTTCTTAGAGGATTTCAATAAGCGAATGACACATTCTTTCATTTGTAATTTGAAGAAATGAGAAATGTGATTCATCCACACATTTATATAATTTGTTCTTAAAGAGTTTGAAAAATAGTGATATGGCTAAGAGTAGGCCTGGTTAATTTTGTCCTTAATAGAGAAATACAACATATTTTGAGATGAGCATCTAATTAGGCACACAATTTGCCACATCAAAATTATACACCTTAAGGTTATAGGATAAAGTTTTTATCACTCAATTATCATTTTAAGTGAGTGAAAATTAGAATACAAAAGTATATGAAATTGTGTACCGTACGAAAAGTTATTTTTTACATACAATAGTTAGTTATGCCCAGCTATTTTTTTAGGGTTAAATATGCTAAAATTTTCCTTTAGTTCCTATAAAATTTTCAATTACTACTTTTAGTCCCTATTTTCAAGTTATTTTTTATATTTTTTTAATGAAATTGAGCAGAAATGTGTAGAATATTGTAAAAAAAATTTACAAAAAATTTAGAATTTTTTAACAAAACACAAATTAAATATGAATTTTTAACCGTAAAAAATATAAAAATTCATATTAAACTCATGTTTTGTTGAAAAATTCTAATTTTTTTAGAGGGACTAAAACGAAAAGTTGATATATTTATAGGGACCAAAAACATATTTAAATTTTTTAAGAAGAGTAGTTATGCTTATATAACAATAGTAGTACTCCCTCCGTCCCAAATTGTATGAAGTTTTGGGTATTTCACACATATTAAGAAATGTAGTTAATATTGTGTGGGAAAGAGATATTATGAGTTGTTTTACAAAATTGTCCTTAATAAATGATACAGAAAAGATAAATGAAAAAATTGAAAGAAGAAAGAGTAATAAATAGTTAAGAATATAATAGGAAAAGTAATATTAATATTTCATTGGTATTGTAAAACGACATATAATTTGGTACAATTTTTTTTCTTCTAAAATGACATACAATTCGGGACGAGGGAGTATTGAAATTGAGAATCCGTAGGTTTTGAAAATTGAGAATCCAAAGTTTGGAACTCCTAAAAAGTTGGAAGGAAGAATTTATTTTAGCAGGCTCCCCACAAAAAACGCTTTCTTCCCAATTGGAAAGAAAGTAAGGGGAAAATGTCTGCTTGTATAAAAAGTTACTAATGGTCTTTATTTTTTGAGGGAAAGTTACTAATGGTCTTGTTTTTATTATTGTACACCTTAATTTTTTACACAAGAGTAACCATGTCCTTTTACTTAAGGGAAATGTTAAGGCCATTTATTAAGAAGTTTAAAGATGAAATATCATCTTAGTTTCTAGTATTAATTTTCTGGCTTCTTTATATTCTTCAACATTTTTTTCTTTTTACTTTCTTTTCTTTCACTTTAATCATCTTATCTATATTTCATATTTTTTTTATAAATGTTTCTTTTTTCTATTTGACATAACAAATTACATATTATTTAATTTTTTTTTTATAGACTCAAATTTTAGACATTTGCACTAGCTCATAATGTTTTTTTAAAACTCGATATTCGGTTTAAAGACTGACTAATCTAATTGATCAAATTTTACTGTCTATTTGTGGGGGCCATATTTAAAGTCAGAATAAAGCTATGTATAACCTAACCTATCGAAATCAGTACCGAAAAGAATCGAACCTGAGACCTTGTGGGATCTCAAGCCAAACCCAAATGGGTTTTGCATATTTAAATGTGTTATAATAAACTAGAATTGAATAGGATATCATGTATAGTCAATCTTTCTGAAATCTCATATTAAAGGAGTTTAATCTCACTAGTATATTTTAAACATATATTAAATTACCTGGCTATATGCTTTATAAGGCCAATATCAAGCCTAAATATAAGTCTATGAAAGATTACATATCAACCTTAGACCTTAATTTTTTTAACACACCAAATCTAGATCTTGCAAAACGTAGCTCAACTTTGTCTATTCACACCCGGGGTCACAACAAACAACCAACAAGCAACTCAGATCCAAAAAGTTGAAAATAGTGTAGTTGAGATAAGCAATATGGAGCAGAACTTCTAAATACCCCTTCACTTGAATTGGCAAACCTTGATGACAAGGCTGGTCAAGGGCACTGAGGCTAATTTCATGGAACTATTGTGGGTTAGGTAGTATATTATTATTATAAAAAATGAAGCTATTGGGGTCTATGGCTATTCTAAATTTCCAATCATAATTAAAAATATAGAACATGTGACCTTATTTATGATCTTGCTGATATCAATAAAAATGATGACTAGCTAATTTTTTTTTTTATTTGAATATGATTCTTAATAATGCTGGGAAATGAGGTGAAAACACTAGTGACCATTCCATTACTACTATAGAACTACGTACCAAAGAGCTGGGACTAGATTATAATATGAAGCAAACTGTCTTGGTGTTTGATTAATGACCTCCTCTAAAGAGCAAGCAAAAGAACATTCTCTAGGCTAGAATATAGGGGTAACAAGTTGTTAATTAATTGAGTAAAAGGAGTCCTAATTCTAGAAATCAGATAGAAAATGAGTTGCTTTCATAGAAGAACCCCAAGATGGGTTACAATCAGAGGTTTCCCCAATTTGGACAGCGTTGAGCTTCCATTTTCCTTATGAGCCAAGGTTTGTTTTGCACATTTTATTCCGCTTACATTTTATGAATTAACCAGCTTCTTTCTTGATAAATAAAAGCATTTGGAAAAGAAATCCGCCAACAAAAGGAAAGATCGTAAATAACTATTTGAGTTGTCAAAGTTTTTTGACTCCTAGTATTGGAACTCGAGGTTGAAAGATGCACCACGATGAATCTCGTAAAAGTAAAGAATTTTAAAGGAAAATAGAGAAGAATAAAAGAGTGAGACTAGTCGTTGCCTTCCATGTCGTTATGGCTAATACTCCCTCCGGTCCTATTTATAAAAAACAATTTACTTTTTTGATTCATTGAATAATTGATGTATTCGGTCTATTTTTAGGCTAAATACATCAATTATTTATTGAATGAATCTAAAAAGTTAACTTTTTCTTATAAATAGGACCAGAGGGAGTATTGGACTAGTATTTTTCTAAAAAGACTCATCTTGTACATTTTATTTAACACACAATCAATCAAACTCATGCTATTTACACATTTTTATCCCTTTACATTTATGTTTTATATTTACTTCATGCATTTCTTAGTTTAGTAGCGCTCAAAAGCCCCTCAAAATACAAAAGTTAACACTTTTTGGAGCAGTTAAGTATCCAAAAGTTGAGGGATATAGTTCCTTTGTCAGCCCAAGAAAAGAATGACAATTGAGAGCAATTAGACAATACCTCAACTAACATTTTAGTTTGACAATAATATCAATAAAAAACGGAGTCTTACGGCAAAAATAAATAACCTCATTGAATCTTATCTCATTCGAAATTTTGTAATAATAATATTAATTTCTTTTGATAAATAATTTTTTACCTTTTTTTTTAAGGAAAATATTTTTTTATCTATTAGCTATTTTTTGAAAGTACGACTACTTTCAAAAAAAAAAAGAAATGGTAAACAAAGTCGTAGGTGTCATCCATGGCTTCTTTAATAATCGTAAAAAGAAAATAGTGAGTAAGTCATCTATGACAACCATGAACTACCCTAATTTTTTTTAATTTTTAAAATCATGGCTTTTTTGAAAAATCAGCTTTTCACCTTCCTGCTTACTCGTTTGGCTTATTGATGGTTGTTACTTATGTATACTAATGTAATAATGACCTCATTGATAGTTGTTACTCGTTTATTATTTTTTTAAATTACCTATTCTGGAAAAGTATTCCATTCCATTTTGGTAAAGAAATATCAACTTTTTTTCATTCTGCTCATTCAGTATGCTCACTAATGATTGTTATCTGTGTATATGCGTTAAAATTATTATTATAATTAATTACATAATTTAAAAAAGGGTTTTGTTAGAAGCCACTCATGAAGGTGTATTATAGCATAGCAACCTATACCTCACTTTTTAGTTATAACTTTACTAAAAGACACCTTCATAAAAATTGTTGTGTCTTTTAACAAATGTTCATAGAATAACTTGCTAAAAGACACCTTCATAAAATGTGTCTTCTAGCAAAACCTTTAAAAAATGTACTTATAATGAAGTTTGAAAAAAATATAAATAATTAATAGTGGTGGGACCGGGACCTATCATATACTTTTTTTTGGGTTAAGATCCTCTCCATTTATAAATTTCTCCATTTGTTGCAATTTGGAGAGAGATAAACACAAAAAATAAGTGGTGGGTCCCACCATCAATAATTATTTTTTACTTTTTATGTGTCTTTATCTCTCTAAATTGAACAAATGGAGAAATTTATAAATGGAGAAGATTTTTACCCCCCTTTTTTTTTATCTATCTCTCATCAAATGATAATCTCCATTTATTTTAAGTAAATGGAGAGGATCCCTACTCAAATAAAAATATTAGGAAAAGAATCGGCCAACGAAAGGAAAGATCGTAAATACCTATATGAGTTTTCAAAAAATTTCAATTCCTAGAATTGGGACTCGGGGTTGAACGATGCACGATGATGAATTTGGTAGAAGTAAAGAATCTTAAAGTTAAATACAGAAGAATAAAAAAGGAGTAATAACCCAACTTCGTCTTTGAATTTTCAAAAATCAGCCAAATTTGTCCCCAAAATTTGCGAAATGTCTAATTCATCCCTGAATTTCACAGTCGTCCATCAAAATGGTCCATCCGTCGAAAAACTCCGTTACTGATGATGATGTGTCCTCTTGCATGTTGTGTTGTCCTGTACACATGTCAACAAAGAAGCCACGTGTACAAGGACCAATTTGATGGAAATGGTAAAAATTGCAGTTTTTATTTTTCAGTTGTCATTTTTTCTGTTTTTCCTCTTTTACCCCTCATTTAAGGATCAATTTGATTGTAACTGTAATAATTTAGGGATCGATTTGATTGAAAATTTTAAAAATCTAGGGACTGATTTGATCGATTTTATTGCAGGGAATGAGTACATAGAGATAAGGCATGAGAGGACAAGTGATTTCAAATGACATACATAAACAAACACCAGTGAGGGTTTCTGCTCCACAAAATCCAACTGCTCCTGGAGTTATTAGAGTTCCATATCCAAGTTACGGGTTATCCGTTTCTACTCAACCTCAATACATGGAGTTTATCCCAACCCTAAGATTTCCAAAGCAATGATGCTTGTTTAAATTATGATTTTTAGATTTGTTTAATTTATGCATTTTGGCTATGTAATGACTTATGAACATCAAATGTAAGACTTATAACTTGATGACTATATAATGTTCTTCTTTGGCTATGTAATGACTTATGAACATCAAATGTATGATTTATGATGGTATTTTCAACAATCAAAGTGTCTGTCTTTTTACTTTGTTCAAATATAAGCACCAAAGGATCATATTGATATATGTTGTGATAATTCAAGGATTTATTTGATGGTATTTTTTTTACTAATTTAGAGATTGATTTGATGCATAGACAAACAATAGAAGGACCAATTTGATGAAAATTATTCCGTGTCATATCGTTGTCAACTGAAATGTACTTACAGCTTACGGGGTACTCGTTTTGCTTACTGATAGTCGTTACTTGTGTATACTTGTATATCTATGTCAAGCAACTATGTAACGACCTTATCGAAAGTTGTTACTCGTTAGGCTTAAAATTACCTATTCTGAATCAGTAAAAAAAAATTACCAATTTCGAAAAGTATTCCATTTCATTTTATTTTGGTTAAAAAAAATCATCACCTTTTCTTTTTTCTGCTAATTCAACCTTTTCTTTTTTCTGCTAATTCATTCTGCTCACGGATGACCGTTATTTGTGTATATTCTTTTAAAAATATTTTTATTAGCTCACTAAAAAAAAAAATTATTATCGGTTAGTAGTTACGTAATTAAAATATATATACTTGTAACGACCACCTTATTACCTTTTTTTACGTAACAACCATGTATTTATTGTTGTCAAAATCCTGACATAAATCCTAAAATCTAGGATTTTGTAACTTTCTTCAACTTCAACGACTCAAATCCATAGTAGAATCTTAAAATAGGCAAAATCCATCGAATTTGATTGCAATTTTACAATTTCTTATAAACTAAGTCATTTATGACTATATACCATTTATAACATATATTTAGTATTATTATTTTTTGGTAAAGTCCATCGATTTTGATTGGGATTTTACTATTTCTTATATTGATTCTACAAAAGTCCTTGAGTAAAATCTTTCGATTTAGATTGCGATTTTACGAGTACCGATTTTGCTATTCCCTTTCAACCTGAAGTAAAGTTCCGATTTTGACAACCTTACATGTACCAAGTAATCACCTCAAATAAAGAAAAACTATGAAGGTTAGAAAAATGTTGGATGTTGATGAATGAACAACAAGGAATCACAATGAAACGCACCGGATGTAGAAAGCTGAAGCTGACAGTCATTGGTATAGTGAAGAGAAAGAAAAGTAGTAAAAGAAGAAGAAAGAGAAAACTGTGGAATGGAAAAAGGAGATACCCAGAAGAGCACATAAATCAAAAAGTGATTTTTAGCTTGTGGGAAGGAAGATATAATGGGGATTTGGATATGCAGTGATGAACCATTCTCTCTGCTCTCAATGAGGATTTTGGAGAGTGAGAGTAGTAAAGATTTTGAAGAAATAGAATAATGAAATGAACGGAAACAAACGAAACTTAGATGAGAAGGGAAATAACAATAGAAAATTGCTCTTTTCCCAACTAAAAACGAAGACTCTCATACAAATTGATTAAAATACTCCACGTGAGTTAACTCACATCTAGTAAGCTGAAGTATAATCTTCAATGAGTTAACTCACGCTGATGTTATAACCGACGTGACTTAACTCATGTGCGATGTACCAATGTAGCGAGCGTGACTTAAATAACGTTGAGTTTAACACTTGCGTAACTTAAGTCACGTAGAAGATATTTTGATCCGTTTGGAGAAGAGCAATTTTCATAACATTAACGCGGTCAACATCATCCATCATCTATATTTCTACTTTATTTATTTATTTACTCTATATTATTATTTCAATGGGATTTTCTTTTAGCACCGTTATCATCAGAAAATATTACACGTTTTCTCGTTAAGTTAAAATAAAAAATGTCAAAAAGTCAATATTTCGTTGGTGTAACTCGATTGTTGGTTTCATAGACATTGATATGAGAGGTTTGAACCCTAGTTTAGTTAAACTATTCGACCATTTGATCAACAAAATTCGGTAGTGATAATTTAATTGATTAAATGTTGAAATTTCTACAACGTACAACGTAACCGAATTCAATCTTCGACTCCTCCAATTACGTGTGTGAGTTTTTTAGTGGTTATTGTCATTTTTGTTTATCTAAAATAGTTAAAGATTAAAAATAAAACAAAAATGGTTTAAAAACTAGTATTTAATTGTAAGATAATACCTAAGAATAGTAAATTAGTTCTAGCAAAAACAAAGTAGTTATTGACTTAGATTACATTAATGGGATGTAGCATACCTCAATCACCGCCAGCCTAAAAACTATGTGAGATATACAAGGCCATAAGCTGAAAACACTCTGAAATATACAAGGTAATATGCAGAAACTAATAAAATTGTCAATATCATGAGATAAATTCAAAATAAGTTTTGTTAATATCATGAGATAAATTCAAAATAAGTGTTCGTAAGGTCTACTTTTCCGGGTTCAAAACCCTAAACCCTAAATAAGTGTTGTTAATATCATGAGTTTTCAAGTGGTGTTGGACAATCCATCTTCATATAAATACCCAAATAACTCCAATTTGAAGGATATCTAATCTTCTAGTAAAGTAATAATACTAGTCTATGTCAAAGAATAAATTAATCAATACTACAAAATGATAAGTAGAGTTTGTTAATTAAGCTGTCTCTAAGTCTATCACACATGTAATTAACTCCTCTTCCAAGCCAATGGTCCTTGCTATAACCCTTAATCCATATTCCAGCACCAACATAGAATTTACCACAAGGCTTGAAAGCAATTTTCTTAGAAGAAGAATTCATATTTCCCCAAAGGTGTTTATCTAACAGATTTTGAAATGCCTTGCATTCACAACCACGAAACTCAACATATTTCAACTCGTTATGAGAAAATCTTTCAGGTTCTTTCATGTGCTTATGATCGGAGACCAAATGTAAATCTTTAATCTGTAAAAAGAAGGACAGCAATGAGAATACATATTGCACTACGTAATTTATTCGAGATTTTTTCACTGAGATAGAGTTTTTTGTAAATCATAAAATGTTGGTTTTACTTTTTGTTCAAAAGTAAAAGCTTTATTTTTTAACATAGTACATATACAAATCACTTTGGTGCTCGTAAAATGAAAGTAAAATCACATGTAAACCAACTACAAGTAAATACACAACTTCAATTTATAAAATCAGAAGAAATACATAAAAAGACTAGAATGAATAACTCACTGTGACACAGAGTTCTTGGAGACGCGGTGAAGCCATAACAATATCTAAAATCCTGAAGAAATCATGGTTAGGCGTTTCATCACTGATGAACAACTCCAATTTTCTAAGATATTGAAATGGACCCAAACTCTTTGGAAGAATGGTTATCTGTCACACCAAAAGAAGTAACAATTAATTAACCTCAATACAAGAATGTCTTCTCTAAAAGAAAAATTCAACTCACCTGTGAATGACTCAAGTTGATGGATAAATTCTGAAGCTGGTGTAAACTTGCAATGATATCAAAGGCATGTGGGATTTCTTCATTCCTAGTTACGTTCCAAAAAAGATTCAATAATTGAGGAGCTTTAATAGAACATATCCTCATCTGACCTCGAAAGTCTAAGGAAGTTAGATTCAATGCATCAATGTCTAAGTTCCAAGAAACTCTGTAAAAGTCAACTATATTCAAACGACGCAACGTTGGATTGATGATATGGATGGAAGACTCGAATGTGCATCTCCATAAGGTCAGTTCCTCAAGTTGATGACATTTAGAAAACAAACTAGGCAGAAAATATTTTGGCACAAGAACTTGAACCAACACAATTTTTGTCAAGTTTTCTATTCCACAAAACACATCAGGTGGCATTAGGTTTAATTTCTGAATGCCTAATAATGTATCAGGTCGCATTGGTAAATCATTCCAGTAAAACTTTGATAACTTAGGAGCTTTGATACTATTAAATGTAGATGTACCATCTCTACTACTATATTCAAAGCATAAGAGCTTTAATGCAAATATATCTATCTTCCAATGCCTAGGTGGAGGAGCACGACGCAGATGGCGGCTATGATCGACTATGTTCAAATGACAGAGTGTTGGACTAGTTATGTTTAAGTCAGAATCAAATTCGCAGTTGTTAAGTGTGAGGTCTACAAGATTGATGGCGTTAGAAAATAGACCCAAAAGCATATGTTTCTCTATAACAACTAGATGCAACACAAGAGTTGAAAGATTTTTTAGTCTAGAAAAGTTCATAGGTGGTGATATAAGACAGTTTTGCAGGTGTAGATATTTCAAACAATCATTCTCTGATAAGGAAAATCTGTATGGCTCAATCGAATAATTATCCGCAGATTTGTATGATAAAAGAAGTTCAATCCTTTGGGCGCCTTTAGAAATTCCTTGGGAAATCAATCGGTCAATTACACAACCATAATCATCAGCTAATGGAAAATTCAGTTTTAGGGAATCAATATTGGCACCTTCATAATTCAACATGAATTGATTCACTTTTTCCACAAATTCAGGTCTGATTACTACTCTAAAATGTGGAGAATCTTCTTCTTCTAAATCAAAATAAAAACGATTACTACCACCAAACATGTTATGTATATCAAAGTTGAGGTTCTTCCTTGATCCCCATTCATGAATCCATGTTTTAGACAATGTGCTTGTTTTCACCAAATCCTTCATACTTAACTTTGAAAATATATAAGACATGACACAATCAGGTAACTCCCTAGTATTCTCAAAACACACATTCTTGACCTTTTCACTTATATTCATTGTCAAAAAGATGGTGATCGTCACCTAAATAAGAAAACATATGAATTACTTCTCATGAATAAATTTTAATATCACACGGCAAAGTTTAATCTAAACTTATAAAAAAAACACATGAAACGGAACATAAATACATACCTTAGTTCGTGGATGATGCTAAGCTCTTCGAGAACGCTTCGTAGACAAGGATAGATTCAAGAGGAACAACCTAGTTTTTTCAGAGAAATAGTAACAACCTTAGTTAAAAGAAAAGGGGTAGATACTTTTATATTACTATAGTATATATTTATTTTTTATATATAACACATATCGACAAAATCTAATAAAGATTTGATTTGAACAAACAAACTGAATAAAATATTTGTTTGTTACTTCCTATAAAAGAAAAGAGAAGATCGTATATGTTTGTTACTTCCTATAGAAGAAAAGAGAAGAACATATTTGTTAATGCAACCATTATTATAGAAAATATATTTAGTTTTGTCGAAGTTTAGATTACGTAACAAAAACAAAAACTTTTCTAAAAAAAAAACTATTTATACGAAAGTTAAATCTATACTATATATAAAGAAAATAATTCTTTTAAGTTCTTTTGGGTTGGTTTTTTCTCTTTTCAAAATGCCCTCAATTTTCAATACAAATAATATATGTAACAAATTGAAAAGAATAAATTTAAATATTAAAATAAGAGTGTAACAAACACAAATGTTCAGTTTTTTTCCTTTATCATTTAAAAAGTGTAACAAACTAGATGAATGTATCTATACTTACTTTTTCATTGTCTCAATTATACCCTTAAACAACAATTTTTCTATAATAAAGATTGTTGTTGCTGTCATTAAAAAAATAAGAATTTAGATTATATCTTTTTGTTATATCGTTGGTTTCATTGCAATAGATAGTCATGGTTAGTTTGATTTGTTATAGTTTGAAAGCAAAAAAACAATTTCATTTTTACTTATAATCAAAATTAAAATTTCATAAATAAATTTCATCTAACCAAATATATGGTTTGTGTGACCACATTTTTTTAGTTGTGTGACCACTAGTTTTTCAGAATTTATTTGGTTAACTAAGTGGAAAAATAGTGGTCACACACATTTTATTGCGTGATCACATTTTTTATCTTCTAAACAGTGGTCACGCAACTGAAAAAATGTGGTCACACATACCATATATTTGATTAACTGAAATTTTACATAGTGGTACAAAGGGGTGTACCAATCTTTAAGGGTGGTCACACATTAAGGGTTTCAATCAATCTTTATTCCATGGAAAGAAATTAGGTGACATCCAATTTAGCCACTCAATTAATGCCACCTCATCAAATGACTTGCCGCATTAGTTCAATTTTCCTCCAATTTCATAGAGGAACCAAATGTCCAAAATTTACAAAATGACGGGACCAAATTTGCTGGAAATAAAATAGAGAGAAAAAAATTGAAAATTTAATAAAATATGAGGACTAAAAATATATTTAAGCCATTAAATTTTAAAATAAGATGATATTTATTAAAAAATAATTAAAATAAGATAAGATTTATTTCAAAATTCAAAATTAAAATAGAATATAATTTTATGCGTACTATCAATAAAGATGTTTTACATCATTATTTTCTCTCAAAAAAAAAATGTTTTACATCATCAATTCATCATGGCAATCAAATTGTGACATGGTTGTACAAGGTACATGTGTTCAGTACGGTTGGCTGACTTGCCAACGTATTCCTACTTAGGTTATACGCTTGATCTGAATAAAACTTTCTTTGATCACTTATATTCATTGATAAGCTTATGTATTTTGTCTATAATGACCAAATACATAGTTATTCAGTAAATTTAAAAAAATATTTGTTTTTGCTTATAATAGATAGCTGAAGAAGTATAACCTTAAGTGTTGGCTCGATTATCCCAAAGTACGCATGCCATTTGATGAGGTATCAAGCTATAGGCATCGTAAACTAATCACTCACTCAGGCACTTGTTTGCTTCACATTGTTTGTAATTCCAAACTCAAATTATACCTTAACTTGAAGAACTGGAATTCAGGGTTCTAAGTTGCTATTTAAAAAAGAAGTTAATATTGATTCGATAAACAAAGAAAGGAAAAAAAATGTGATCACGTTAGCCTACAATCACAAGTTTGGCGCATTCATGAAGTGGACACATCTATGGTCGCTATGTTGTATTTGATGTTGCTGATCACATGATTGACATGAGCTCGACGAGAAAATTTACAGAACTACTCATATGTTCAGTGCCACCGTGTCGCCTTGCTTTTAAGTAACCTTGTTGTGGTTTCTAGAGGGACTACCGGAAAGACAAGTGTGGCTACAACATTCCTGACTGACTATTCAAGACACTGATGTCTTCTTGAACTAAATTTATGAGTAATAGTCATGTTCCACCTGAATTGCCAAGGCATGAAGTTTCCAAATTCAAGCCAGGTAATATCTATGAACCTTTTGTGGGGGTTTGGGTAGTTCAACCGGTTTGAGCTAAGGGATAAAGAGTAACCAACATGGTAAGAAATGTGTGAACCAAGATTCAATGACAGTTTGAGACGTTAGATTCTTAATCTCTATGTTTTTATTTTTATTTTTGACGATTTAATTATCTCCATAAATTTCGACAAGCTTTTCTTTTAGTTGATTTTCTTAAGTTTTCAATCAATTCTTATGGGTTGCAAAATAGCTGTGTTGTTTGATTATAAGAATTTAAAGGATGATATTCTTATTAGAACATTTCTTTTTTTCTTGTAAGAATAACCAGTTCATGCAACCACTTTTTCTTAATCATCCTTTTGATTTTCTCTTTGATTATTCTACCACCATATTACTTGATCACAAGGTTGTGCTACATTTGCAGGAGGTTCCTGCATGTAGGTGTTGGAGTTTTAACATGAAACCTTTGAGATCATTTTACTTCAAATCCCTAGTTTCTACCAAATTAGCAAGATTTGTACCTTCATTTCTTATCTTATCTTCTCTTCATAAATCCAATATTCCCCTCTATAAAGATAGCTAAGTAATTTTCTATAAGTACAGTGGAAAAGCAAGACATCTTTAAGAAAGAGTCTTATTTTGTTCAGTCAAAACTTAACTAATCTCTAACCAATATAAACCAAACTCACTTTTATGTAAGAGTTTTATTTTCTTCAGTTCAAGTGGTGTTGCCTCTCTCATTTCATTTCACAAATTGTTTTTTAGTTCCATGTTACAAAACCTGGTTTATAATTTCCATTGCAGAGGCAACCGCGCCATAGAAGTGAAATTACTTTTACTAACACTTTAGTAACAATATTTATATGCAAAATTTTGCAGCTTAGGAGACTTTCCAAGTATCCAAATTGTTTCAAATCAAAATGAACTTAGGTTGTTGATACCAAACATCTTGTGCTTTAACCATATTTTCTTATAAACCCAGTTCATCATCAACAATGAATGCAAAGAAGAAGAGTAAATCTGCAAATACATAGCAGTTTCGACGGTTTCAGTTACCACTGGTAGCAAATCTAATCCGACCATGTGATGTATCAGACGGCTTATCTTCATTACAGTACCAGATCAATGGACCATTTACTACTTCAGTTACCACCTTATACGTTGCCTCAAAATGCAATGTCTTTTTTCTACTTGCTAGCTAGCAAGTTGTTGGTGTTCTTTAGCTATGGAGTAAATGTATTTCTATATTTACTACCTATTTGTGATCGAAACATTAGACAGACGCAAAGAATTTAAGGTGAACAACAATGCTAATTATCTGAAGTTGTAAAGAATTTTTCTTTTTTGAAATGTCAACATAATAAAGTGGAACTATGCATGCACATTATGCCTTAGAATGAAAACATAATTTGATATCATAATCATGAGAATATGTGAGCTCAACACAGAAGTTTATTAATTTTTTACCCTCTTAACCAAACTGTATTAAAAACTAAAGTTTATCTATACTTAAATTTTTTTTTTTTTTGACATCTTATACTTTTGCAGAATTAGAGGAAGATGTTTTTAGGCTTTTCATTTTCTTTTATGATGAAAAGGGGGTTACCCCAAAAACAAACTAACAACCAATCAGAGAGAGTACCAGCTCTATTGGCTAGCAATACAGTAGTACAAAAATTAGGAACCAAGCATATGCATAACTAGTAATTGATGATCTCAAGAAACACATGGTATCATAGAAAGTGGAAAATCAACAAAAGCCCACATGCAATATTGTCATGTCCTGAGGTCCTCAAAAATGAGATATAACCCACTACGTGTGCCATATAACAAATGTCACAATATCTCAGACACAGAAAACATGGGCATTCCCACAGTAGTTCCAACCAATAGTATGAAAAATAAAACATGTATGTAAATTCTAAAATCACTTTGAAAAAAGGCTCCATAATCAAGAACTCTTCAGCCACCACCACAATTGTCCATCTGCATTTCATTACAATCACAATTTCACAGTCAATGATTGGTACAATACAACACGGAGAGAATGCAGCCAAAAAAAGTAATCAATCAAAAAATTGAGTAAAAGTAATGACTTTCAAATTCAATTCACAGTGTTAAAGACAGAAAGAAACTTCACTTTGCTTCAGACATCATAAAATTTGTGTAGCAGTCATCAAACATTTCAACACACACACACACACAAGTGACAACTAATTAAAGGGCATAGAACCTAATTTCAATCTTAGAAAGCAGGACCACTATTCATATAATGAAGTGCACACTGAAAAAACTAAGAAACTCTTAACTATCATGTAAATTAAAACTAACACAACAGGCAACATATTCTACCAACTAATAGTGGACAATAATCCATGAAGTAACCAGCAAATAAGGTACATAACAACTATAGATTCAATCAAATGTGCATTCACATCAATTCAAACATTCCAAATTACTATTTGATGGAAAAATAGAAGTATACCTTGTCATCTCGTTCAAGAGACCCGTGAAATGTGAACCTGAAACACATGCATTTAAGTCAGAAATATAGATTAAACTGATTTCACTGTAAAAGATTTAAATTGGACGATAAGTCTGTCTAAGTTACGCATAAAACAACCTTCTATCACTCACCACTGATTGATTTCACTGTAAAGCTTGTCCATTGCTTTAAGACCACCTTAAAACCAAATTCTTTTGCCTTATCCTGAACTCATCACCTTTCACTTCCATATAGAGACGGACAGGAGCTGGATTTAAAGCTCTGTATCCATTACACAGAAAATAAATGTTGTTCTTCCTTCCTGATTAGGAGTAGAGAATTTCATGATACAACTTTCCCCAGCTTGTATGGATTTTAATTGGAAAGGATAAGAAGGATCATCTAGGTTACAACAAATAGCCCACCATCTTTTATTCTGAATAGTTGGAAAAAAAGGAGCATGAACAAATTCTCCATCCCTTTCTATCTCAAATTTTATGCTTACCTCTATCCTTTCGGAGTTTATATCTACTTTTTTAACCTTATGCAAAAATTCAGGTATAAAAACGTGTCTGAAAAATCAATCAATGTCAAGTAACTTTGAATCTGACATGTTCAACATCTCACGCCTCTCACTATGTTCCATGTCGACAAAATCATCAAAGTACTTTATGTCCTTCTCGCCACATTTAAGAACTAATTCCTTTGTTAGATGTGGAACCTGGAGTAATACATCTGACTCATATTCCCATACTGCTTGTATTAGGAGTTGGTTAAATGAGATAGCCAAGAAAGTTGGTTTCGACCAATTCTTTTTTGATGTTATTGCTATGATTGCTTGGAGGAGTTTAACTGCAAAACTTAGCACATATCTTTGACCGAGAACAAGGTTCTGACTAATAGATTTTCTTGACAGATGAGCTTGAATCAAGGCGTTGGCTATGACATGAGGATCTCTAACTATAGAGTTTTCATAAGAAAATCTCTGATTGTTAAGGAGCCAGCATATCTGTTTTTCTTCTTCTATTCCAAGTCTAATTGGCAGTACATCATACTCTGATGCATTGGATAAAATATTTCAAAAGATCCTTAAAGTTAGTTGTTGCTGGTGTCAAAAATGCAGAAAAGCTTGCCATGGTTTTGTAACTGATGCAAAATTTTGAAGCCATCTTTCCAAGTTCAGTAGTAAAAAACCTATCAATGCCACCAACACAGTTTTTTGCTTGCAAGTCAGTCACCGTATCATTTCCTAACTCGGAGAGGTGAACACTCATATCTGTGTAACTAACTCCTTGGCAGTCGTAATAACTGGGATTCTTTTTCACGTGCTTGTACATGAAGGTGTTTCCAAGACAATCTACTATTGCATTTTCCTTATAGTAGGTACGATGTGGTTCAAGTTGACCAAGTAAGCTATCATGTAAAAAGTGTTGAATAACACTTTCAATTGGAAATGACCCACACAAAAATGTCTTGTAGTACTCCTCACGAGGTGCATGACAAAGGACGACAAATTTTCCACAATTGTCCACATGGCTGACATTGCCCGCCATTTGCAGCAAATCAGTGATAGGGTAATTTGCTTGTGCGTTCTCTAGCCCATCATAGTATTGTGTGCCCATCACAACCACCAAATGAGTTGACAATTTTACACCCCAACACATGGAACTGGTTATAATGCAAACTTGAATATAACCATTTTGGAATAATTGTCACCATGTCATGATCAAGAGCGTTCAAGCCTTCATGCAAGTATCCAACCCCTTTATGTAAAGTGGTTTTTAACATTTCATCGTTAATCTTGTTAATAAAAGGTTCAAGCCCTTCTATGTACTGCTGCAAAAGAGGCTTCTCGCCACTGTCTGCACCTGAGTATGTTATCAAATTCAAAGCCACCTGTGGAGCATGCTTTCTTGTAGGTACAAAGACAATAGAAGGTTTCCCATTATTGGCATGTTGAGCAATAGAAGTGTAAGTTGCTCTGGTCATTGCCTGCATCCTAGCCTCAAAATTTGCAACATCCACCCCCTGAATGTGAATTTCCGAAGAATTATCAAGAGGAAAGTTGAAAACACCACGGGAGGTAGCTCCAATCCATTCTTCCAAATCCTCTGCATTTGCAAGTGAAGTTGACAAAGCCACAATTCGAATCTTTTCATCAATCTTGTCCTCCAGATTATTGGAAGTAGCTCTCATCCTTGCAACCAAGGTCTCTAAAACATGACCTCCATGGCCTGCTATTAAGTGGAACTCATCAATGATGAAAAGACCAACACTAAATTCCCGAGAACCATCGGGGGGGATAAAGCAATCCAGTTCTCCAATGTACTAACAACAATATTACCTTTATACATTAATTTCTGATCTGTTTCTTCATTTCCAGTTAACTTAACTACCTTCGGATTGAGACCGCCCCCAAATTTCTTCTCCCAATCATGATAGAGTTCATTGGCAAGAGCTTCAATGGGTGTAATATAAACAACACACGTGCTATGATCATCCTCCATCTGAATCTGACTGACACTGTCAAGATCATCCTCCATCTGACTGACATTGCCAGCTTGCAGTAAAACATTGATTTTGGCACTTGGCTCTTCCAAACTTTCCTTGATGGGGATGTGAACACGATCTAAGAGCTTTGCCAGCTCCATCTTCTCATCCTCCCTTACTGTTACATGCTTGAATTCTTCCCTCGACAAAGTTCTATGTCTCCCATGAAAAATGATTAAAACAGTGGACATGAGGTATGGGAGTTGGTAAGGGGAGTAAAAGGATGTTTAAACTAAGAAATAGAAGTATATAAGTGGCAAGAGAAAGATGTTTTGGTAGTTTAAATGTTTCATGTTTTGTATTATTTGTACCAATTTCATTGTTTTAAGATATGACACAAATATACAAGAGTTACGAATTTCAATTGGTTAACTTTGTTGGGTTTCAAATTCAAACTTGTTTCCTTCGTCAGCTTTTAGTATCGTACCTCAGGATTATTAGCAAAAGTTTATCTAAAGATTAAAATAAAACTGTCTGTTTTCATTTTTCTTAATTGGTGTTCAAATGGCACTAGTTATCATGACTATAATTTTAATTATGATAATATAATGATAAAATGTTAGTGTGTGGATTGAAGCATACAATTTCTCGTTTCTAAAAAAATGATGTAGGCAAATTGGTGTTATGTATCAAAGATGAAGTGGCGCGTATGAAATGATCGCTTGAAATAGTGCAGATTTGACATTTATGTCGGATTGACTCGAATTTAACTTTTTTGAAAAGAAAAAAAAAAAACCAAAGCTCACGAGCATAACTCATAGCTTTGCAATCAAGCAGGGGTGAATTTAGTTGTTAGAAGTCATCTGAAGGTCCAAAACCTTCTAGGGGTAAACATCGAACAAGTTTGAGTGTAAGACAACGGCGGAAAAGTTGTTAGCAAAGAACAATATTGGAAGGAAGATGGTTTTGATTGACAATGGCTTCTCTTTGAATATTTGAAATTTGTGTTGTGTCGTTTTAGATTCTGATTGGTTCAATTAAGTTGGCCGAGGGTGAATTTTGGAAGAAAGAAACAGTTAGGTAATTAAATGAGTAAATAGACAATTACCCATGAAATTGTAAGTTTCGTCAATTACCCCTCTGAAATTAACAAAACTTCAATTACCCTATGAAACTGCACAACGTTAATCAATTTACCCCATCCGTCAAATTCTTCTGTTAGGCAACATGACGTTTTGCAAATACCCCTGAAGTTTTGCACTTATGTGCAGAATGCCCCCTGAAATTGAAATTTTTTATATTTTTTCGTATCCTTAAAAGTGACTGTATTGTCACTGAATTGAGGAACATATTAGCTAAGTTTTGACAGTATACGACCATATGATGCTCTTGTAAGTCATATAAATACATTATTATGTTTATTAATTGAAGTGAAAAATAAAACATGAGAAAAAGTTTAACCACCAAACAAGGATTTATTGGCCTTCCTAAGAATGTGATAACAAACTATAAGGTAATAATTGTACACAAAAAAAACAATTGATGATTTTTGTGCGACTAAAACTGCATATCGGTGAACTCTGAGAGTTGCAAATTCCAAAAGGACAACATATCCCATAAAACTGCGTATATTAGAGATAAAATGGGATTCCCAATAGTATAAGAAACCTTCTTAGATTCACAATCTACAATACTAAGAGCTGTTCAAAACTGCGTAAATGATTATAAACGTTGTTGATGAACATGGACATATACATAATGTTCCACACTTGTTATTAGAAGTCTTTTGACATCCATTGCCACTATTATGTTATGCTAACTGAGCTAATTTTTGTAAAAATTGTTGATGAGCATATCCACCAACTGTTTGATAATATTCCTCAACCTGACCCAATTACCTGTTCAATACTTATTTCCTCTTTAACTACTCAAGGCATTCCAAATGAGGCCATTAACATCTATGCTTCCTGGTAGGCACTTGGGATCAAACCCGACAGACCTCTTTTCTTGGCTGTTGCTAAGGCTTGTGCTGCTTTTGGTGATGCCTTGAGAGTCAAGGAAGTTCTTAATGATGCAATTAGGTGTGGGGTGTTGTCTGATGTTTCTATCGGCACTGCATTGATTCATGCCTATGGTAAATGTAAATCTATTGTGGGTGCCAGACGTGTTTTTGATGATATGGTTGTTAGAGATGTGGTTACTTGGACCTCGTTGTCCTCGTGCTATGTTAATTGTGGATTTCCCCAGCAAGGTCTTAATGTTTATTGAGAAATGGGTGGAATGGAGTGAAATCGGATTCGGTGACTGTGTCTAGTATTTTGCCTGCGTGCTCAGATTTGAAAGATTTGAAATTAGGCAAAACAATTCATGGATTTGCGATGAGACATGGTATGATAGAAAATTTGTTTGTTTATAATGCGTTGTGAACTTGTATGCAAAATGTCTATGTGTAAGAGAAGTCAAGCAGTGTTTGATTTGATGTCTCATCGAGATTTTGTTTCTTGGAACGAGGTATTAACGGCATACTTCACAAACAAAGAATACGAGAAAGGTCTTTCCACTATTTTCTCAGATGAGCAGAGATGGAGTCACATCAGATGAAATTAAGTGGAATGTTGTTATTGGTAAATGTGTGGAAAACGGGCGAATTGAAGATGCGGTGGAGATGTTTAGGAAGATGCAAAAGATGGGATATAAACCTGATGAAATAACAATTAGTAGTATCTTACCAGCTTGTTCTCTTTCAAAAAGCTTGAGAACAGGCAAGGAGATACACTGCTATGTCTTCAGGAATTGGGAAGTTGGTAACTTGACAAACACAACAGCTCTAGTAGATATGTATGCCAAATGCGGTGATTTGAGTCTTTCAAGGAATTTCTTTGATGTGATGCCTATAAAAAATGTTTTTCCATGGAACACAATAATATTTGCAAATGCAATGCATATGAATGGGAAAGAAACACTTTTTCTCGTCAAGAAGATGCTACAATCAATGGTCAAGCTCAATTCTGTTACTTTCATTTGTGTCCTATCTGCTTGTAGCCATTCAGTGCTAGTAGAGGAAGGAGTCCAGATATTCAATTCAATGAGTAGGGATCATCTTGTTGAACCTGATGCTACACATTATTCATTGTGGTCAATATCTATAACCGTGCTGGTCGCCTCGACGAGGCATATTTGTTTATCTAGAGAATGCCTATGAGTGTTGTAAGCAAGTGCTAAAATTCATAGGTGTGACTAAACTGACTACATTATATGGGTTGCAGTCTTACGAAATGAAACCATGTCTCATTTTATTATAAAGATAAACAAATTCTTTTTTATTTGAAGCACTGTTGTAATAATAAACAAAACTACTTGATTCTCTAAGGCACTGTTGATCTGATGCAATTTATGACTCAATATCTTTTGTAAAGATAAACAAATTCAGCTAAAAGATACATAACAATTTCATATTTTCCTACTTACCTATCATACAAACATGAGTGAAGATGCAACTTTTGGTCATCTACAAGCTAGAATTTCAGATTTCTATAAGCAAAAAGATATGACAATAATTTCAGACTTCTAGTCTTCTTCCAATGCACACCATTTCCATCTAGCTATAGCATAAACCCTTTTACTTCAATTCCAAGAGTCTTTGAATCTGGTTTTGGAAATCTTCGATGGGATAAGCTTAAAAACAAGACTCGAGACTAAGAAGCATCTAGTATAGAAGCAAGAATCTTGTGAGAACTGATCTTTAAATGAACTCAGACTAATTAAGAATCTTGTTCATTTAACAAGCTTTCATCTTTCACTTAAAAAAATTCTTTTGTAACAAATTGAATCATGTAAGTTGTATTCAATAAAAAGCTTATGCTTAAAGCAGGAAAGGAAAATACTTTATGAATGAACAAATGCTTCATAGCAAAATCAAAACTATGCTTCACACAAAGTGGCATCAATATTCTTCACTTGGTCTTTTCACCACAAAGTGTACACCCAGAATAGAGACTTTCTTTAACCAGAATTAACCCAACCTAGTTAGATTGTAAGGACTACAACATACATAATTATTTAGTATGAAAAATAATTAAAGTATTCCAAACATATCTTGAAGAAAAAAAACATTTTTGTACAATGTACTCACTCATAGTTTAAATTAAACAGCAAATATCGAACAAAAAATAATTACAGCTAGCTCAAAGCACTTTTAATATAATGTGTACAAAAAACACTAAAGTTCTATAATAATAAGCATAATATAATAATGTGTAAAAAAAAACACTAAAATTCTATAATAATAATAAGCATATATAAAGACATAATATCAAGTTCTCAAGCATTTTAAATTAGAAAAATTAACATTTTGGTAGCAAATGCATATAATTACCTTATGAAGCAAATCAATTACCAGATCATTAAAAATGCACGTCATTGTGCCAAAATTTTGGAGAGTCCATTATTTGATGAATAATTTAATAAAGATTTAAAACAAAATATGAAATATTTAAGGGGAATAAAAACATTTATTTTCTATAATTTTATTTATTTTTACAATTAGAGACCAAAATCTAAAAAATGAACGCAAATGGAGTAGGGCAAAATTAAAAAAAAGAAAATGGAATTAAAAGATTCATATTTTTGGTACCTTAAAATAAAGTTAGCCTAAAATGTACATTTAAGCTAGATAAATGTTATCTTTCAAAATAAAAAAGGCAATAAACTTTTAACAACTAAATTGAAAAGTTCTTTATCACTTTTAATTACATCACACCGCTTTCAATAAATCATTGCATGCATTATTACAAAAACAAAACGCAATATACTTTTGAATGCCAAGTGTGTGTAATGAAAAGTGGAACTTTGCATATTTTGCCTCTTATCTATGCCACTAATTTATAGCACTTTACCTCTGGTTTGTTGGTCAAATTTTCCGATGTGGGACTTTAACAATTTGTTTTACAATGCAACATTCTAAATTCTTCCCCCTAAAAAAAAAGAAGAAAGAAAATACAACATTCTAAAAAACACTATCGAGTAAAATAATCACCAATCATGCTAGGAATCTTTCTAAAATAATCACCAACAACCACATGTTCCATATTTATCATTTAGAAGAAGAAAACTCTCCCCTTCATTGAATTGGCATGATCTGAATTTGTGACAACAGTTTACTGTATATCAATTTCTTGTTGAATTATGAAGATGCCAATATTCATTTCCTAAAAGTGAATTTTCCAACTGTTTGAACTCTTTTTCTCACACAAATCTCGAGATAATGATTTGATTTTGAGACTAAAGCCATACAAATTTTCCTTATCTGAGAATGACTGTTTAAAGTACCTACACCTACAAAAACGTCTTCTATCACTAAATTTTTTTACAACTCTTGTGTCTATTTTGTAGTTGTATGAATCTTGTAGATCTCACACTTGAAAACTGTAAATTTGGTAATTAGTTTAGACTAAACTTTGCTGCAATATCCAAGTTTAATAATGAGAATTCATATGTTTTCTTATTTAGATAACGGTTGCCAATCACCATGCTAACTTAATCTATTTGGTATATTTCCAAAGTTAAGTATGAATGATTCGTGAATGACTTTGAAGTTTATTGATTCAGAAGAATATTCAAAATTACTTAATTCTCTGAGACATTGTTGATCTGCCATACATGACAACATTGGGAAAATAAGCATTGGGAGGAAGTCTAGAGGAAGATATATGGCAGCTGCAAATGAATTATGATGTGAAATTTGGATAACAATGAACACTGAACTTGTGCAAGGAGAATTTATATAGAGATGAGGATATCATTATATATCTTGAGTCTCTCCTTCCGAAACTGAACTTGTGCTGGACATCTATGATGAGTGCGCAATAATAAACTCTCCTGCAGATCCTCTATAGCAGATACCGACGCCAATTTTCGTGTCCATCGCATAAACTGTGCAGTCCATGTTAAATTTTATGTAACCTGGAGCTGGTTTCGTTCAATTGAGAGATGCAATCTGCATTGTTGAACTGTCATTGTGCTCAACTGATATAAGACATTGTGATTTTTATCCCATTTAAACATTTTTTCAACATTGTACTCGTAGCTTAAACTAAACAGCAAACATCGAATGGAAAAAGAATTAGAGCTAGCTCAGAGCACTTTTAATATAATAATGTGTACAAAAATCACTAAAATTATATAATAATAAGCATATATAAAGACATAATAACAAGTTCTCCAGCATTTTAATTAGAGAAATTAACATTTTGTTGGTAGCAAATGCACATAATTACCTCATGTAGCAAATCAATTACCAGTCACTAAAAATACACATGTCACTGTGCCAACATTTATGATGGAAAATTTTGGAGAGTCCATTAATTGATGAAGGATTTAAATCAAAATATGAAATATTTAAGGGGACTAAACACATTTTTTTTCAATAATTTTATTTAAAAAATATAAAAAGTGACATTTTTAATTTAAAACTTTCTCTTTTAACTTCCTTAACCAGTACCCCAAAGGCACCGGTTAACATGACCCTTCTACGATAAAGGATCGATATCTGAAAAATAACCACAAATGAAATGGGAAAAATTTTAAAAAAAATGTTTTAAGGGACAAAAATCTTTATTTAAAATAGAATTTAATTAGGTTTGTGATTTCCTCCAATAATCATTGACTAATCAAATATGGAACTTTTTATTGCCTTATAATCATGTTCTACACTACTTTATTTTTTTTTTAGCAAATGTTCTACACTACTTATTTATAGCCATTTTGCCTCTTGATGGTATATCAAACTTTCCGATGTGGGACTTTAACAGCTTGGTTTACAATACAACATTCTAAATTCTTCCCATAAAAACCAAAAAAGAAAAAGAAAATACAACCTTCTAAAAAACACTATCGAGTAAAACAATCACCAACCATGCAAGGAATCTTTCTAAAATAATAACCAATCATGAAATTGATATGTTACAAACTACAACTCAGTGAAACTTTAGGCCCGGATAAACAGGTTATATAGATGCTTATAGCATTAAGGCTTATAACATTAGAGCTTACATCATAAGCTCTTATACTTGATAAACTATTTATGTTTGGATATGTATATTAAAAAGTACTTACAAAAATTGAAGTGTTTGGATGTGACATTACATAAGCAATTATCGAAATTTTAAATATTTTTAGTTTAACAAAAAAATCAAAGAATCGAACCACAATTATCAAGATTTTTTTTGATAAAATTAATCAAGATGTAAAAAACAATATTATAATATATTAATTATAATTATATATATAGTATAATCAATATTCGTCCTTAAAAAAATATCAATATTCATATAAGACAAAATTAACATTAGATAAGTAAATAGTTACGTAACAAAAAAATATTCATATAAGAAAAATATTATTATTCAGTTTCATTTTATTACGTAACAAAAAAATAATAAAAATCTTCCTTAAAAAAAAAAACTTTGTTACGTGCGTTAATTTAATAAGACAAGTATATAGCAATTTTGTTACTCATGCACCGCCAAAGATAACTAACATTATAATTAAAATATATGTTTTGAAAAAGTGGATCCAGAGAGAATCGAAGGAGGTTACATAAATTCATAAGCTCCTTGTTAAGCCAGAGGGTAAGCTGAAAATTTAGGCTTATTAAAATATGGCATAAACAGCTTATGAAACTATGATAAGCTATTTTTATTTATTTATCCAAACACCTTTAAAAAAGCTTATGGGAGTAGATAAGCCCACATAAGCTCAAAATAAGTCAATCCAAACGGGGCCTAAATGCATTTTTCTTTCAAAGTTTAATACATGATTTAATTTCCACAAAAAAAATACACAATTTAATTTTAGAATTTCTAACCAGCCAAACATAAATTTTAACTTTTCCAAGTTGCGCAAATGTTTAATCATCTTTTCTGAAATATAAACGTTTAAAATATGTTTGCGATCCCTATAAAAGTTTAAAATTCCATTTTTTCTCAATAGACGACGTGATACATCTGAAATTGACACACACACACAACAGTGAGATCCTAAGTTTGAACTCAGTGAAGGTGTACAACTTAGGAATATTAGAATTATCACATGATCTAGGACTAATGTACTAAAATTTTCGTTTAGTTCTACAAAATTAATTAATAAATGTTGTTTCGGATCAGACATCTGCCCAACAACTACTAAATAGTGACTCAAGAACGACCCAATAAATCAAATCTAATGAACATGCACAATGCCTCCAAAGGTGCCTATACAAGACAACATGTGTGCATCACGACATGGGAACATGGCCTCAAGACAACCTTGGACGTAATCTCGTCATCCGACCTGGGACGAAATTATGGTTACTCCCCAAAGTTTTTTTTGACGGTTTAGCCAGCTGGAATTGAAAGTGTTGGAGTAGGAATTTCATTGTTGTCTGGTATACACACCCATACACTTTACATATTCTTCAGATAACCCCCAAACTTGCTGAAAATCATGCACCACTTTCAGGAGCTTGCTCACAAAATTGTAGCTTACACCGTTGATGGACTTCTTTGCTACTTCTTGCGCTTCCAACCTCTTAGCTAGTGCTTCAATCTTGTCACTAAGGAGTTTGTTGCTTGCTAGTAAGGCATCATGTGTTTCCAAGATTAGACTTCCATGCTTCTTCACCACACCCATATTCTTGCTTTGAGGGCAATACTCTTTCAAGACCATGTTCTCAATGAGCTCTCCCATCTCTGCTGCAGTTGAAGTAGAACAATTAGTCACTAGGAAGGGAGTTTGAATTGTGACCCTTTAAAAATTAAAAATATTGTCAAACCCCATTTTTTAACCCAATTTTGACTCATTTTTACTCGTCTTTTAAAGCCGGGAATTTTCGTCATTTCAGACGAAATTTCAGCAGATATTTATTTTTAAATACCTCATTTTGGTTCCGAAAGCGACAATTTTTAAGTTTTTATATTTTATTTTTATTATTTGTTTGTATTATTCTTTTTATATTTCAATTTTTTTATTTATTTATTTATATTTATTCTTTTTTTATTTGTTTTTTTATTATTATTTTTATTTGTTTTTTAGTCCAATTTTAAGTCTTTATCTTGCTGTCCAATGCATAGGATACCCATTAAGGGCAGTTTTTGTCCAAGTTAATTTTCACCACAACCCTAATTTTCTCACTATTTAAGCCAACATCAAACCCCAATCATGGGAGGCTGCACAAATCCCAATATTGAACAAACCCTAAAATTTCTATACACATTTTCGGCAGCAACAAACATTTCACAACAAGTTCCTTTTTTTCAGACTAACAAACAACCAGTACACCATTATCCAAACACAAATCACAAACTTCACAACCAATACTCGTATTTGATATTTGGTGATTTGGCCAATTTGGACCGGAAGAAATGGAAAGTTATTCTCTAACTTGAATTATTGGTTTCAAAGTTGGTTAAGCCGGCAAAGGTAGAGTCTTGAAAATGATTTCTGGTTAGGTTTAATAGGAAGCATTGTTTTTGCTATGAGTAGTGTGTTGATCCTATAGAATGTCTTTGGTATGAGATAGTTTTAGTCTTTTGGATCGCTTTTTTCTCTTTTAATTTTGTTAGCTTTCCTCTTCTTTCCCCTCCGTGTTATATATGGACTTTATTGTTTCGAAAAAATGCACCAACAAGCAACAAAATATGCCATTCAACTCCACTTTTAGTTATACTTCTGATACAAGAATCCATTTAAGAGAAGTACAACCAAACCAAACCAATAATGGAAGTTCATCCTACTTCATCATATACACCTCATGGTCAGGCACGGATGTACGTTGACTATATCGGGGGCAATTTCCCCCACTACATTTTCTAAATTATTTGTTAAATCTTTGATGTTTTAACTATTGCCCCCTCTTGAAATAATAGATTGTCTCCAGTAAAAAGAAATTTATGCTATAAAAAGAGTATTTTTTATGAATTTTATAAAATCAAATGTGTAAATGCATTTGAGATGAAATTTTAAATGATTTTTACTATACGTTTTAAATATAAAGACACGTAAATAATAATTTTAATTTGTAAATGTTAATGAGTCTTTAATTTTTCCAACATATAACTGTATAGTGTTTATAATGTCAAGTATTTTGCTCAATGATAATAATGTTATTATTTTATCAATTTTGCATTGCTAAAAATTTTGTATAAATATTTATCATATAAAATCTTGCCCCCACAAATCAAAATTTATGGATCTGCCACTGCTAAATTCAGGATGCAGTTATGCTGCAAATTTTTATAATGCTGGAAAATGTGGCCGATGCAGTCAAAAGTATAGTTAGAATGTCATTGTAGAGTCCTCGAAATCTTTTACATTGCTTTCGCAATTACGGTTGCAGATTACAATTTAAAACAAAACTATGTTTTATTCTACGAAATTGCAAATATTACACAAGGGGAAACAATTATGAATTCGAATTACTTACATAATTTCTCTCTTCTATGCATCAGCTACAAAATTAAACTTGCATTACATAATAATGCAGGATATAAATTAAGCCTAAACATGAAGCCGGCCATATATAAACTAGCTAGTTATGTTGAAAAATTATACATCTTTTAAAATGAGAAAATAATTGGAAAATAACTTCAACAGGAAATAAATTACTTTATATATTGTTCAGTTTTTCTCCTCATCAGGTTCACCTTTATCTTCAGCTAGATAAAAGAGTGATTCCATACTATTGCCACTGCTACTACCCGAGTTGAACATTACATCAGCCATATCGGCCACCGGATAATCAATGCCGAATCTTGAATTAGAGGGTCCACCACTACCGTCTCCGCCCCTGAGGTCGTGGTTCACCGCAGGTGGCCATCCTTGGGAAGAAATGGCAGTTTCAATGGTACTAATGTTGACAAGTAGGTTTGGTGGTGGTGGATATGATGATGGTGCTGTTAAGGATTTGTGACAAATGTGTTCACCTCTATATGTTACTTCAACTATGTTAGGGTTTTCATCAACTCTTTGCACTTGCTTCTTGGCTGGACACAAATATAATTTTTGGTGTGTGCACCTATAGTAACTTCTGATAAAGGAATTAAATATTTCAAATTAGCCAACAAACCAGGAGATAATATGAATAATCATTTTTTTTTAAACAAAAAACAGTTTGATATTAAAATAATTTAGAAACTAATCTTTAGATATTTAAAAAATAAACAGAATCTATTAAGTGTTTGCTTACTATAATGAAAATCAAATTTTTAGAAGAAAATCAATTATTGAAGACATTTTCTCATTCAAAACTGCTGTTTTAATTTTTTTTTAATGCTAATCAATTATTTAAAAAAACAAAATAAATATTTAACAAGTAATCAAGGCAAAATAAACGTGATGAAATTATTCATATTAGTATTTTCTTTTTTTAATACTAGTTGTGATGAAAAAGGGACTGGTTGTCTCTTATGCATGTATATAAATAGTCAACTTGTCTTGTTATAGTGTGTGAATGAGTCAATTCATAGGGCACACTTATTGTCCTACTGAATTTTCAAAATGACCAAGAAATATTCTTAGAAGAAAGGTATAAGGTTTTCTGGATGGTGCATAATGAAAGACGAATTTGTCTTAGAATTGAAACTTTCAAACTCTTAATGGAAATTATTACCCTATATTTATAAAGTACAATTCTAAGTAATTATTGTTAATTTACCTTGGGTGCTTGCGGCCAAGTATTTCTTTTTGGCCATATTTTCTCCAAGTGAAGCCATCTTCTGGTGGCATCTCAGTGTTTCCAATCTGAGGTGCTGGATACATCTCTGTTCTCTTCTCCAAATCATTCTTCCTGCTGCTACCAATGCATGTGAAGGCACAACAAATTATGTCAATGTGTCACACATGACACATATAGGAAAATGATTAATTAACCTACTTAATTTTTGACCAATCTAACAATTGAATTATGCCATATTAACTTCCTAATAATTGTGTCAAACTATTGTGTACTATTCAATTTTATCAAATTTGGACATTCACTAGAAGCTTTGCTCTAAAAGCTAAAGGAAGACTCATATGTTGTATCTATTATTAAAAAAAACTAATGGAAAATACTAAGAAGTGCTTTTAAGGCAATTGATAAGAAGTTTAAAGTCGTAATTTTTTGTTGGAAGTTGTATATTTAATACATGAAATATTAAAAAATAACCTTTTCAACCGAAAATTTATCAATTGTTTCTATTTTTAAATCTTAAATAAAGGTAGTGTTAACTTGTGCCCTTAGGGCATATGTTAAGAAATCCAAAAAAAGAAATATTCCCTTAAATTTTGTGCATTCAATTCATTAAAACATTAAAGATTAAATTTAATGTACGCATTCCAATATATTATTTCTACATTTAACTTCTAAACTTGTGTCTTAAGGGAACAAGTTAACATATAAATGTCTTTAGGGCACTTGTACCTGAGACCCAAAAATAAATTGGTGTAAAGTGAATTAATGATGTCGCTGAGTGTTAGAAATGTACGTTAATTTTAAAATCAGTTTCATATTCATTGTCTATAATTTTATTTAATGTTAACCAATGCCCTAAGAGCAATGATTAAGCATCTAAAACAAGTAAATTTTCATGAAAAAATTGTGTAATCATTACTTTATCAAAAGTAACATCTTATATTTCCAAGATAAAATTTCTATTTGTAAATTCCTTAACCATTGTCATAAGGGGACGAGATTTTTTTTTTATGGTTAGAGAAAATCTCTCTATGTGCCTAAATACAAAGCAAAGACCTTGTTTTGGTCATGTGACTGTAGCAGTAAACTAATACAGCTGTCTTGTGTGATTGATGAGGAAACATCCATGATGACTTATTGCCTAATTGCTAAGAAAGACCATGGAAAATTCTATTTTACATTGTGTCAGATTCCTTTCTGTTTACAAACACACCAATGATAATGTACGGATCATCCTAAACTAAAGCTTTCAATACCTCAAAAGCATTTCACTTTTGTTTTCTTTCTTTCAATTATTGTTTGTGGCGGCTGATATGTAAGCAATCTACAATTGTGACAAAAACAGGACAAGCTCTATCTTCACCATTTTCATAAACTAGTAACCCAATTAGCAAGGCACCTAGATTCAATCACACACACATTGTGAGGCCAAGTTAACCTCATTTCAATCTTCATTTTTAGATGACTCAATATTGTACTCGGAACCTCGACTCCCTCTAGTGAAAACTCTACCGAAATGATTCGTAGGATTTGATTAAAAGTTTTATAATGTGAAAATCCTAAGCAGGGTGATGATTTTCATCATGGACTCCTTCTAGTAAAAATCCTACGGAATAGAATCGTAGGATTTGATTAAAAGTTTTATAATGTGAAAAATCTAAGCGAGGTGAAGATTTTCATCATGGACTCCCTCTAGTAAAAATGTTATGGAAAAGATTCGTTCTCATCATAAGCTAGCTGACTAGTACTTTCAATCACATATATACATCAAAGTTGAAAACTAGGTCGTGGCTGCGACGTAGACATAACATCAAAATTATTTATGTATCTATGATTGCAATTCGACTGAAATTAAGGTCACCTGTCACATTTTAACGCAATCTTATAATCCAGTTGCCCAATTAGCAAGGCACCTATAACCATAAACTAAAACCCAAATATCTAAATTACCCGGTGTTGGAAGCAATACTATCACTACAGGAAGAAAAAAAAAAAAATGTAGAAAACTCTGAAACTAGATAAATTCAATCAACTTTGAAACTAGATAAATTCAATCAACTTCTACACCTAAATTCAATACCTTTGAAATAATCTATGTGTTGTTTCAAGATGTTTCATTTCAATCAATTCCAAGACTTTGATTCAATAACATAAATTGTTAGGCTATGTCAAGCTACATTTATTATATGAAACTTTGATATGCATATTCACTTTAATTAATCAAGAACTTATAAACATAAATGTATTATATACATACCATTTTTTTGGTCTTGAAGGTGGTGTTTCTATTCCTTGCATTTGATCTCCTAACCCTTTTGATCTGTCTAAACCTTCCAAATCCCTCCCACCCATTTCACCAATCCTCAAAGTTCCTCTAGACCTTAACAAGTGAACATCACCACCATCACCACCACCACTTATCATCTTATTCTCAAGTAGAACACTCACATCAAAAGGGTGTTGCATTAGAAGCAATTGATCCATTGAATGTGCATGCATTGAAATTGCACTTCCACTTCCACCAATTTGAGCATGTTGAGTTTTTTGCATGAAAACATCATGAGACAGAATTTGAGCAAAGGTATTAGAAGGTTTTGTTGTTGTTGTGTCATGTTGTGATGACAACATCATCCTTACTCTTTCTTTGGCAGCATTAAATGCTTTTTCTACATCATCAATGGATGAGAATAGCATTTCAGGGTGGTTGGCCATGTTGGGTAGTTCTAGTTCAAGATTTTTTGCCAATTCAAAAGCACGCATGATGAAATTCATGACCTCTTCCATGGCTTCGAGAAGTTTAGGATTTGTTTGGTTTACTGTAAATTTGACCACAATCTTTGAAAATATATAAAGGGGTTGTTAAGAAAGTGCAAAGTTTCTTGGTAAGCTTCTACGTTGGTGCTGTCTATATAATGTGAGACATATATAAGCTACTAGAGGAAGCAATTACAGGTTAATTGTGCAAAAATATTTTGATGAAATGACACGTGTCTCTTTCGGATCAATAAGCGGTTTTTTGGTCTTTATTACCATGTTGATGGGTCTCAGTCAATAAATGGTTTTATGTTCGAATTTTATTCTAAACATTAATGCAATTACTCTAAGATTATCCGGTTTATATCTAACTCAAAAGATTAGTCTTCTGATCATTGAAGTTAAGTTTACTTTTTCATATTAAACTCTTATTTAGTGAATTTAATTTGTTTTTTTTAAATTCATCTTATAATCCTCGTGAGCTTAACTTAATTGGTAAGGATATTGCATATTATATGCAGGAGTTGGGGTTAGAACCCCGGACACTCCACAATTAAATTGTGTGAGCTCTAGCCACTACGTTACTTGACCAAAAAAAAAATCATCTTATAGATGCGCCACACTTTCATTTTTTTTAAATGAAGAACGTAATTGGCCTTCACGAAAACTCAACATTAAATTTTAGACAAAATTATATCATATAGTATTGAAAGAAATGTCATGAACATTATCTTTTTAACATTATCTCCGATACTCATCGACCATTTACATATAGACATGTAACCATTTTTTTAATGGATACCAAGGAATTCTAAAAACTAATGTAAATGATTATTTTTTGTTAAACAAAATTAATGGGAATATGAGGTGGGGTGCGGAAGCGTAGACTTAGTCTTTTGGTCTATGCCACTTGGAAAATTTTCAAACAAGTGTTTCCTTTTTTTGTTTTTCTTTTGGTCTTGGAGGAGACCCCTCATGCCCCATTGAAACCGTTTCTTTCATTGGACACTCAATTTGAAGAAATTTCAATGTTTGAAGTACTGACCTAAGCAAGAATTTTTCTTCTTTCGATGCCAATTCTTTGAAATTATGATTTGAACGTTTATTAACCGGTTAATTAAACTTAACTTCTGGGAATGATCCTTTTTAACTACTGTTTATTTGGTCTGATCGCAGAAGGAAAATATTTAGTTTAAAATTCAAATGTGGTCCTCAAATTTAATTGGCCCCTAGTGATCGACTTTTTTTTTGTTTTGAAATGGCCCTAGTGAGTTAATACCAATTTCTTTTTATGGAAAATTAATAGTAATGCCAGTTTTTTTTATGTCTTGTTTTTTTGTGACATCTAGAATTCATACCAATGTTATCAAACCTTCTCAGTGTGTGAATTTGAAATAGAGAAACAAAGAATTACTGCTAATATTATGAGCATTTCAAATAGTCATGATAAATACACACTTACGTTAATTTGACCCTCATTCATATGTCATTTTTATGTGTCTAATACAACAACAAATAAATACCACATATATGTAAGACTGTAAGGGGTGAAAAGAGGTGTCCATCAATCATTAAACTTTTTTTTAACTAAATAATTAAACTTTATAATCACCGGTTTTTTAGCATGACTAGGAAAGAAAAATATAGAGAAACTATATTCGTATAACTAATTTATGACAATTTTCTCTCTAATAATTATATGTCTATATGTAAATGGTCAATGACTCAGAATTAAATATAAAGAAGTCTCTGACTCTGCACTTCCGTTATCACTTTAGTCTCTGACGTTAAATAATTCTGTTAAGTGTGTTACAGGGACAAAATTGAAAGTAGGAAATGGTCACTTTAGTCCCTGGCGTTATATTTTGACCAAAAACACACAAAAAAAATTATATTAATATTGTCAAATAAGAAAATCTCAATTCGTTAATTTATTATCGTATTTGACAATATTAATATAACAAAATTTTTTGTTTTTGGACAAAATACAGCGTTCTTTTATTTAAAATTAAAAAATAGAGATTAATAATATCAGCATTATTCCTTAAAAAAAAAATATCAGCGTTATTTTTTTTACACAATTGGTTGTTTAATACCGTGGACAAATTTTTACCCTTAAGCATAAAAAAATACACAAAATTTTCAATACAATTTATAAAACATACAATATTTAATAGATTTGGAGAGAAAAAAAGTTTACAATGTTTAGAAAAAAGTCACATTTTTTTTTGACAAGAGAAAAAAGTCACATATTAGTGTATATTTTGGTTCAGGGACTAAAGTGACTCTTTTCTATTTTAACTTTAGTCTCTGTGACACACTTAACATAATTATTTAACATCAGGGACTAAAGTGATAACGGAAGTGCAGAGTCAAAGACTTCTTTGTATTTAATCCTGAGTCAGGGACCTATGTGACAACGAGGTACAGAGTCAGGGACTAAAGTGACCATTTGCTCAATTATATTATGTTTTTACTTTCTCTATGTTGTTTTGGTTTTCGTATCAATGTTTACTTTTTTTTTGTAAATTCATGGTTGTTTCATAAGTTGTCATACAAACGAGTGTTCAAATAACATACCTAAAAAAATTTACTTAAACAAATTAACCAATTCATATTTTTTGGCCAAGCCCCGCCACAAATTTAAAAAAGAAAATTTGATCAGGCCCATACAGATAACAACTTGAAAATTGTTGTTCACACATATCATAACGTTAAGATACACGAGTAAAATACCATATTGGCCCTCGGCAGTTAACTGCCGAGGAAAACTTCGGTAGTTAACTGCCAAGAAATTACTGTTTGATCAGATGAAACAACCACTTACTCCACAATCATTGAAGCATCAAGCATATGAGGTATCAACACACTTTTGACGTAAAAAAAACAGGTATTGAGCATTTTAATCGGTTGATTTTTAGCTGTTTTTGTAGTTGTTTACGTGAGTTTACGTTCTCAGTGTCATGGAAACCTCGACATCTTACTACCGAAATATATTTTGGTAGTTAACTGCCGAGGTAAAGCTCGGTAATTAAGTGCCGAGAAACACTTGTGAAAAAATTTACGCATCACTTGTTTGGTCAAATACCATGCATAGACCTAGGAGAAGATAGAGATGAATACGCATGAAAAACGGCAAGCTATATGTCTTGGCTTATTGAAGACGATAACAACGTCGGATTTATGTTTCGGAATATGGTGGAAAATAATATATTATATATGTATGTTCGTTCCATATGCAATTGCGTTGAATGTAAGTAGGGATTTAATTTAATGATATGAAATGAGTTGTAATGTGTTGTTTAATTATGGACACTATGTAACGTTTTAAGGAATTTCAAACTTTTGTGTATTTTGAACCAAATGTCGGTTTGATTTAATTATGGACAATTCTAAAAGATATTGTATTTTTCTTGTTTATGTCTGAGTTTAAATGTTGTATGAGATATATTGCCTTTGGAAATACTCTGGTTTAATTACAGGTAAAAACTGACCGAAAAATGGCTTGGAAATGCTTTACAATTATGCAGAACCCACTGTCTGCATAATTGTTTTTCTCGGCAGTTAACTACCGAGGTTTTCCTCGGCAGTTAACTGCAGCCAATTTTGTAATTCTTCGACAGTTAACTACCGAAAGACAATATAGTATTTTACTCATGTGTCTTAGCCTTATGATATGTGTGAACATGAATTTTGTAACAACTTTATATTCATGTCCAAGAAAATTCTCTATTGTGCATTCTACTTTGCATATTAGTCGTTATGCTTACTAAACGACAACCCACTTTATTTGATAAAAAGTACTTTATCTTTTTATTTGAAAAAAGTAATATTCAATTATAAAAGGAGTTTTATTAGGGGAAAAAGGTTATAAAATAATTTTTTTTAGAGATATAAAGTGGCTTGCTGGTTGAGAACTTGAGATAGAAGAGTTAACATAGTGTGATAAGTGTAGTCTTGGATTATTATTATTTTGACAAAAGTGTAGTCTTGGATTTGATTTTCACATCTGACAAATACAAACAAAATTAAAAAGTTTGAAATGTACTAATTAGTTTAGGAATTCATCTCTTGCACAGGGTATAAGTTGTTTTTTTTTTTGGGTACAAAAGGTGTTTTTTTATTATACTTTTGAAAATGAAAATTTTCTTTTACGTATTAAAACACCTTATTTGATATATTAATGATTTTTTAATTAATGACACATCCATCATAAATGACAATATTCCTTTTGTCAAAGAAAATATTCCTTAAAAACATGGCATAAATATATTTGAAGGTAAAGAATATTAGTATTACTATTATAACATGGTAAATAATTATTTAACTATGTGGTTAATTATCATATTTATAATTTGACTTTAAAGTCAAACATTTATGACTTCAGCTAAATTGGGTTACAATAGAAGTTGATGCTTTAAGGATCGGTTATTTGAGAGTGTAATTGTTGTTTTTTCTCTTTGTTTTTTCCCTCTTTTCTCATTTTACCAAAAAAAGTGAAGCATATTTTTATTTTCTTAGTTTCTAAAAAACCAAATATGATATCTATTATTGGTGTATTGAGTTTCTTTTTTGACAAAGTGTACTCAGTTTCTAATATCCTAAACCGCACAATAATCACTTAATATGAAGGGAATCTAATGTGAAATAAAGTAGTGTCTTATATCCAATATATGATAAATTTTCTTACCACATGTTCAATTGGAGGGTTATTTTATTTTATAACCTTTTTGTCACCTAATAAATCTAATGCACAATAATTCCACTTGTAATTCTTGCATTTCTTGTATAAAACATTTACTATCTAGCGCCACTCTTAAATTTTTAAAGAAAATTATAAAGAAAAAAATTGTGATTCATTTTAGTTTAAAATGAATCAAATTCAAAATAATTTTTCAAATTTTTGTTATATATTAGTCGATTTATACAAAAACATGAGTATAAAATATTTTATTATCTCAAATGAAATAAAATCTCTATAAGATTTATTAGATAAGGTGACAATTAATTACAAAGCAACCATTATTTATAAATATTATATTTAGAAGATCCGAGATTCAAACCTAATCACATCGTTAACTTCATAATTTTGATATTTTTATCAGTTAAGCTAATATCATAAGCTTCCTGGTAGTTATTTTATGGTACTCATTCAGTGATCCATCATGTTCTAGTTTGTCTTTACTTCTCGCCACACCCACCTTATTGAAGCCACTTTCTCTTTAAGTTAGGGAAGATTAGAGGTGACGGGATTGCTCTTTAGCACAAGTCCATTCTCTCCACACTTTTGCATTTTTTTATTATTATTTATTGATTTGAGAAAACATGCATGTTGTGTGAATGGTGACTTCCTTCATCCGAATTTTCCACTTGAAATAATTTTTTTATAGAAAATTCGTTTTTTTAATTTTTCAGCTGAGGAGTTTGGAAGATGGTTTTCTGGGATCATGGTTTTTTAAAATTATGGATGGTTTTCTATCACCAGCCATAATACGCTATAAAACCAATTTTTATTGCTCCTTTTGACCAATCATTGAAACACTGACCCGCTCCTTTTTTCTCATCAAGAAAACGAACATTATATAATCACAAATTGTCCATAAACATTAACTAAAACATAACACATAAATATGTCTACAATCTCAATTCAGCTATCCACAACATGTTGTCTTCGGTACAAGTTGATCATAATTAAATCTCCACTAAGCTACACCAATGAAAATTGAAATATTAAAAAATAATCTATAATAGGCAGCCAAATTTGAAAGAAAAAAAAAAGTTAAATAATCAAATGATAGAAACCTTACTACTAAACAACATCATACGACCACTCAGTAACAGATTCACATTACAACTTCAACATAGTTTTTCCAATTGCAAAACCCACTTGGGTTCGATGGTGTTTTGATATGGACGATGAAGTGTGCTATTCTTCATTGTATTAGTTTGATTTTCTTCAATGTTAAGTTTTCAAATTGATACTAAAACTATGCTCAAACCCAATTTTTTTTTTAGTGGCGAAAGTAAGTTGTTAGATTAATATTTAATCCTTCGTATAGGTTTAAGTCTCTAATTCTAATTTCTTATCTCTTAACTCAAACCAATGAAACCACTTAAACCTTGTGTTTAAACTAGGGGTGTACATGTGTTGGATAAACCCACAAAAACCCGTCAAACACACCCAAAAAAACCCAAAAAAGTGGATTGGGTGGATATGGTTTTAAAAAATGAAAGACCCGTAAAAAATAATGGGTTTTGGATAAAACCGGACTCATATCCAATAAACTCACTTACCCAATAATTTCCAAATCTCTATCTCTATCTCTATTATAAACATTTGCCTTAATTTTTTTTGAAAAGTACACATGTCATTTTGATGTTCTGAGTCTCATTTAATGCTTTGTAATGTTGTTAAAATATACATGTGTACACTTCATCATATAAATATTAGTTTATTATTGGCTATTGTTTCATCATTGATCCACATCTTCTCATATTTGAATTTGAATTGGCCATTTATTTATCATAAATCAGAACCATGATTTTCTATTAATGTATAACATTAGCAAATCATGTAATTAATTGTATTTAATCACACATTTGATTTTTCTATATAAATTAATTGTTTTTCTATTAAAAAATTGCATAACCAAAACAACACGATTTCTTTTTTTCTTTTTTTTGGGTACAAAAACAACACGATTTCTATCATTAGACAATCAATTTTTTTTATTTACTCTAATGCGTCACAATTTAAATTGTTAGTCAATCAAATCTGAATCGGTGAAACATCAGCCAATCGAATGTTGTCAATATTTTTAGATTTTTTTCTCTATATATTGTCAATCCTTCTTTCATCATTTTCATATGCCTCCTATTACAGTGTTTTCAACATTCTTTTCTCGACATATTTTCATATTCATTTTTATTCTCTTTAAATTGTTCTCTTTCTCTCTTAATTTTTATTCAATATTTGTTTTATTGTGTTGAATCAATTTCATGTTTTTTGATTCCGATGTTCGGTTGTTTCATACAAAACAAAGATTAACGAATATTTATGTAAGATGTTTCCCCGTTTGATCATGTTTTTATTATTTTATTGGCTTAATTGCAGTTTTCGCCCCCTAACTTTCACGAAGTTGCGATTTTGACCCCCTAAGAAAAAAACTACAAAACTGCCCCCTAAGTTTTGCAACTGTAGCAGTTTTGGCTCCCAAGGCAAAATAAAAATAACACGTGACACCTCACTTAGGGTGCCACGTCAGCGTAGACCGAGTCAAAATTGGCCTTGGGGGCCAAAACTGCCACATGTGCAAAACTTAGGGGGCGGTTTTGTAGTGTTTTTTCTTAAGGGCCAAAATCGCAACTTTGGAAAAGTTAGGGGGCTAAAACTGCAATTAAGCCTATTTTATTCAAGCATCCACATTTTAAATTTTTAGTTTATTCAATATTGAACTTTCAAAAATAAAATTCACAATTCTTTTATCTATTTATGTATGCCTAGATCTGATGGGTATGCTTGCTGCTATGAATTAGAGAAGACCTATGAAAGAAACGATGTTCAAGTGTAAACAAATGTATTCTAATATCCAAATCCAACTTTATTTTTATATTTATTTAAGTATAGGTAAAAAAAAATCATGTAAGTTTCTTTATTTTGGAGTTAGACAAACACATTTATTTTTTAAATCATTTAGTTTACTCATTGCTTAAATCTTTTTTTTTCTTTTTCAGAATAACCAGATTATTGAATAAAGCGTATGCTCCCAATACAATATTTCTCACAAGAATAATTTCAACACATTCATCATAGCCTAAATAAGAAACAATAATCATGTATGGTAGTTTTTTTATTTATTTAAATGCCATGTTATAATATAATAATCATATAAGTTTATTTTAATTTGATGTTAAAATAATTAACATGTGATCGCTGAATACAAATCGAGTTTTTTAAATAATTGAAGTTAAATTAGATATAAACATTAAATTGAAGTAATTATTTTAAGGGGTTAAAGTAATATTTTTAATTAATTTAACCTAAAAGAATAAATCTTTTTTTTTGGCTGAGTTTTCAAACACGTGCAACTAATGTTTGTGTACATATATCATTAATATTTTCAAATAATATTCTTATAAGTCAAATTAAATATTAAAACTTTTTTTTTTTTTGGTTTTATTTCT
>Ga0228710_1000155_pt1 | contig 64867 bp, 28 predicted proteins | sample MedpolnodulmetaG_FD_177995 | JGI IMG/M metagenome (GOLD analysis project Ga0228710, IMG submission 177995) | Root nodule microbial communities from Medicago polymorpha collected in Santa Monica, California, United States - pink nodules | ecosystem: Host-associated > Plants > Roots > Nodule...
AACAATATTTGAAAAGGAAAAAAAAAAAAAGGCAGATGAAATGATCAAATGTAACATGAACTTTTTATTGGCAGTAACTAATAAATTAATTATTATGTATTGGATTAGCATTCTAGAGAATTTTAAAAGCTTTTTAATTATGAAAGAGTCTTGTGGTATTCAATCAAGACTCTTTGTAACTTAAAAAAAGTCTTGTGGTATTCAATCAAGACTCTTTGTCATTTTAAAAAAGTCATGAGGTATTCAATCAAGACTTTTCATCACTTAAAAAAAGTCTCGTGGTATTCAAAATCATTCGAATTTTGAAAGATAGTTTAATAAATTGAATTTTGATAGATTTTGTGAGATTTTCTTGTGAAATTTTAGCATGAAAAAGTCTTTCATGAAAACAAGAGATTTCTTAGGATTGTTTTTCTTTTAAAATTTTACTCTCTGTGTCTCTCTCTCCCCCTCTCTCCTCTCTTCTCCCTTCTCTCTCTCTCTCTCTCTCCTCTCTTCCCTTCTCTCCCTCCCTCTCTATATCTCTCGTAAAAAAAATAAGAGTTTGTAAAGAGAATATTATGATAGAGAGTGTGTTGTAATAATTTCTTTCCACGTATAATTTCTATAATTATACGAGAAATCGTAGAAATTGTTGCGACCCATTTTTGGTGGAGTTGGTTACTTGGTTCCATGTTTGTGTTTGGTGTGTCTTTTCTTTGTTTTTATGTTTTGGTTAATTGGTTGTTCGTCTATGTCTCTGGTTGCTTTGTTTCAGCTTGTCTTGGTTTGTTTAGTTCAATTCATTTTGGTTCTTCAACTTGTCTTGATTTAGTTTTGTTCGGTTTAGTTTGGTTTAGTTTCCTTTGGTTCAATTTGTTTGGTTGTTGGATGAGTCAAGATAGTACTCACAATTGGTTTGTTTGTTTGGTGGGTCAAGTGCTCACAATTTCTTTGTTTGGTGGGTTAAGTGCTCACATTTTGGTTGTTTGGTGAGTTTAAATACTTACAATTTGGTTTCTTCCCCCTTTTGCCCTTTTGATTCTTCTGATTGATTGCATTGCACTTCTCTCCGTTGATGTTGCACTTTTCCCCTATTGATTCTTCTAATTGATTGCATTGCACTTCTCCCTATTGATTATTTTGATTGATTGCACTTCTTCCCCTATTGATTCTTCTGATTGATTGCATTGCACTTCTCCCCCTTTTGATTCTTTTGATTGCATTGCATTTCTCCCCGTTTTGATTCTTCTGATTGATTGCACTTCTCCCCGTATTGATTCTTCTGATTGATTGCATTACACTTCTCCCCCTTTTGATTCTTCTGATTGATTGCACTTCTCCCTTATGGATTCTTCTGATTGATAGCATTGCACTTCTCCCTATTGATTCTTCTGTTTGGTTGCTCCTTTCTCTATTGGTTCTTTTGTATGACTACTTCTCTTTACTAGTTCTTTTGTTTGGATGGTTTTCTCTTTGACCGGTTGATGATGATGGTTCTTGTTACTCTCTCTATGAAGATAACTCATTTTGGTTGCTGCCCTTCATTGGTTCTGCTTAGGGATGTTCGCGGTCCGGTTTGGATCAGTTTTGAAGCAAAAACTCATCCGATCCAAAGATAAAATTATACGCGGTTCGGTTCGGTTTTGGATGATTAGTTTTAAAAAATCGATCCAATCCGATCCAAATTAATGCGATTTAATTTGGATCGGTTTTTGGATGTCCAAATTACAAATAGTAATTTTTTTTATTAATAATAAATCTTATAAAAATATGATAAAATGATAGGTTCGATACAAAATATAGCATATGATTTATAAAAAAATAATAGTGCGGAATAATAATGATTGATTATCTTTAAAACATACGAAAAAGAAACAAAATTGATTAAATTAAACTAATACATAGTATTAAAAGAATTAAAAAGAAAAAAATAATAGCTTAATATAATATATTCTAATTATATCCTTCAAAAAAAAATCTAATTATAAAAATGGAAATATATATTAAAATATTTGTATGCGGTTCGGTTCGGTTTCGTTCGGTTTTGAAAAATCAATCCAAAATCCGATCCAATCCAAGCGGTTTTCACAAAATCTCATCCAAACACATCAATAATATTCGGTTTTGTGCGTTTTTGGTTTTATTGGATCGGTTTGCAGTTTTAATTTGGATCAGTTTGGATTTGAACACCCCTAGTTCTGCTAATAGCTTATTTGATTTAATTTTCTGGATTAATTTGTAACAAGCTTAAAGCTTAGTAAGCTTCAGCTTGAGAGATAGTGTTGGAACTTTATATTATTTAGCATGTTTTTTCTATTTTGTTTGACAAACTCCCAATGTTTCTTGTTAACTCATTGTGAGTTTGAGGGTAGATGTTAGATAATAAAATATGGGTTAATTATGTAAATGGTCTCCCTAAATATAACAACATTTGATTTTAGTCCCCCTAAAATATTTCTTAGGTTTCTGGTACCTCTAAAAAATTTCATCAATGAAATTAGTACCTACTTTTTAGTCAACTCATGTCTAACCTTCAAATTTTTCAGTAATGGGTAGAAAATTATGGCAAAATTTTCCAAAAAAAATAGAATTTTTTAACAAAATATGAATTTAATATGAATTTTTTTAGCACAAAAAACATAAAAATTCATATTTAATTCATGTTTTGTTAAAAAAAATTAAAAAAATTAAGGAGAGATTGTCATAATATTATACTCATTTCTGGAAAATTTTATTTAAAAATAAGAAGGTTAGACATGAGTTGTCTAAAAGTAGGGATTAATTTAATGGATGAAAATTTTTGGAGGGGCTAAAAACTTAAGAAATATTTTAGGGGGACTAAAATCAAATGTTGGTATATTTAGAGAGACCATTTACATAATTAACCCATAAAATATTGAGCTTAAATTATTGGACATTTATATTAGTAAGTTAGAGTCCATTAGGTTTTATTATATATTCTCTTATAATCTTTTGTAATGTTAACAGGGGCGGATCCAAACATTTAGTTTACGTGAGGCTAATATTTTGAAGAAACAATAATGCAAATTATATTAAAAATAAGAAGAGTTTTTTCTATCATGTGCAAATTCACACATGTTAAAAAATTTAAAATTGTAAGTTTGTCTTGTAACTACTAACTTGTGTATTTAATATTAAATATATAACTTTTTAATTAATAATTGGTGTTTTTCAATGAAAAGTTATTTCCTTTGCGCATACGGTGCATCCATATCAGGCACATCAATATCATGCTTATTGCAAATTTTAATAACTTTATATATAAATTCTTCTCATCCCTCATTCCTCATTTCTTAAATTTATTTTTTGGTATCATTAACAAATGACAAAGCATTCAAAAGATCTTATTTTTAACATGTGTTTTATTTATTAAAAAAAAGGAAAATTTCATGTGGAGCTTTAGCTCCACATAGACCTCAAATGCATCTGCCCCTGAATGTTAATGCTATTGATATTCTATGAAACTCTAGTCGCCGTTTTTGTTAGTCTCTTTTGTTATTCTCTCTTTCTTTATTTTGTATTTGTATTGTTAATAGCTTATACGAAAACAATTTAACTTTATTTCATCTTTTCCTATAAAAATAGCTTACATATGAGTGCTGATCATGATAAGTGCTACAAGCTAAAAAAAAAGACGTTAGTCGAAACAGGGCCTAAAACCCAATTGAATGAAAATGATGATAACCCACCACATCAATTTCACTATGAAATCAATTGATCATAATTTGAAACCCATTTGTGGATTAATGTATATTAAAAAATAAAAAAAAAACCATTTGAAAAGAAAGAAGAAAAAAAAACCCATTTTTGTTCAAAATTTTGATTAAGAAAAAATGGGTTTTGGTTTAGGGTTTAGTAGTATTATGGTACCTTCTTCTTGATTCACTGGTACTTGACTCTTACTAACCATTTCAAGCTTTGAGGATTCACACCAACAACAACCTCAGTTGCAGGAGCTGAAAGGAAAAACAAACAAAACCCGAAGGATGAAAAACTTCTTTGTTTTTCGTTTTATTTTTCTATAAAAAAAAATTGTAATACAAAAGGACCTAACTTATAGCTGGAGCAAGACAACAGGAAATTGTACGGTGAGCATTAAAGATTAATAAATGAGCAATAATCGATAATTAAACCATGATTGAAAAAACAAAATTAATTAAACCGGGTTACTTCCTAAACCGGCCGAGTTACCGGTTTTAACAAGTTTTCAATGAGTCTCACTGGTTTACACCGGTTTAATTACATATCCGATCTGATGTGCTGCTTGACCCAACATACTCACTAATTCCCAGTTGGACCGGTTTGAACGGTCAATTCGAACCGGGTTTTACAACTATGTTTATAGGATTAATTGATCATTTGATCTCCTAACTTATATTTTTGTTTTCAATTTAGTCCCATAATTCTAAAGAAAAAAAAAATTGGCCTAAAATATAGCTTTGTTAGTCAAAGAAGTACATGTCTATTAACTTTAACTTCAAATGTCTATGTCGAATCAACATTATAGATGTCTACTATAGACCTCATTAATTTTGTTAATTTTCATTAACAAAATCCAACACCAATTACCACCACCTCGCAAGAAAGATATAAAAATATTACAACCAATTAATGCATATAGACCAACCAACCAAAATTATTACGGTTGTGCTAGAAGTAAGTTAAATAGATGCGCGAAAGGTGGTTGTAACCAACCAACCAATCAATTAATGGAAGTAAACGTAGTAATTCATATAAACCAACAATTCATTATACTCCTTGTTATTTATTGAATAAAATTTACGGGGTCTCACTGTTTTATATGAGATCAATTTTTAAAGTATAAAATTCATGAGTTTTTTTTTTGGGAAAAATCATATGAGTTTTATCGAATAAGAAAACGTGTGTTAGAGAGTATTAAAAAAAGGTTAAAAATATTGTTGGTCCCTATAAATTTGTAAAATTTTAAGTTTATTCCTTACTTAATTTTATTAGTGTTTTTAGTCTATATAAAAAATTTATGCATTCAGTTTTAGTCCCTACCAAGCTCAGGTAAAAGGAGAGGGTTGTGTTAGGCCTCGACAACCAACGTAAAACTTTGTTGTTTTTGTTGCCTCTGTGAAATAGTGTGAATGGTAGGTCGTTGCCCGAAGCAACGCGGGATCCAAATATGGTGTATGATAGAACGCTATGGCGTAATTTGATCCATGTAGCCGACCCCACTTAGTGGGATAAGGCTTGGTTGTTGTTGTTGTATGCTTAAACTTTTAAGATTTTGAACAATTTTTTGCATAAGTGTTAAGAACATTACTAAAAGTTTGCCTGCAAAAAAATATATCAAAATTTTATTTCTGCGTCCAGATTTTTGTTACTTTTATCTTAAACTTTTGTCTTTTAAAAAAATTTATATTTAATTTATTTCATTTTAAAAAATTATACATTTTAGAAAACGAACCTTCAGTAATGTTCTAAACTTGTCTCAAAACAATTGTTCAAAAATTTAAGAGTTTAAGGATAATTAGAAAAACTATGTTTTAGTAGGGACTAAAACTACATGTAAATTTTTTTTTTTGAAGAAGTTAAACTAACCCACCTAAATTGGCACCGAAGAGAATCAAGCCTTAGACCTCAAGGAGGAACACACTCCCAAGCCCCAAGCCAATACCACCAGGGCAACCCAAGTGGGTTAAAACCACATGTAAATTATTTTTATAGAGACTAAAAAAACAATTAAAATTAAGTAAGAACTAAATTTAGAAGTTCCAAAATTTATAGGGACCAAAAACATATTTAACCCTTAAACAAATATAGTCCATAACACTCATCAACTAATAATATTTGAATTTTCACATAGACAAAGGAAGGGAGGCGGGTGAAAGTAAATGTAATAAATGTAATTCCTCTCAATTTCAAACTTTTATCTCTCTAAATTTTATGTTAACTAGTATGAAAACTCGTGCTAAGTACAGACTATAATTTCGTCATATTTAAAAGAGAATATTGTGATGTATCAAAATGTCAATTAAAGTGTAACATTGAACAAAAGAGTGAAAGTGGAACAACAAATAAGTGAAAAAACTCATACTTAAACACTAAAATTTTGGATGAGATTGATGTATTATTCTCACTTGTGTGGTCGCTCTCTCACTAATTTTCCGAACTACACGTGTGTTAGCTCTCACAGAAGGTTCAAAGGTGATATCATATCCTAGTTCAATATTGTGGGTGGGTGGAAATGGTTTTTGGTGGTGGATCAGTTACAAAGAGAGTTTAACACTAAATAGAGAAATGTTGTATCAAGTGTGAGTTAAAGTTTCACGTTGTATGGAAGAGTAGATGTTAAACAACATATAAGTGAGATGACACATATACCTCATGTCTTAAGACTTTGGGTGAAAATGTGGTGTCAATCTCACATGTGTGGTTGCTCTTAGACTAATGTGATGACAAGTCTAAATGTAAGCTCCAAGGAAATTCCAACATTATGATGATTTGTTTTGTTAAATTTAAGGCGTCATTTGTTTAATTTTTTTCTCTTAAATTTTATCTTGTGGGTGTCAACCTCTATTATTTTAAATTCCTTCATTTTTTGTATTCAGTGGGAAGTGACAGTGAAAAAATATAGATGTATTATACTGAGTTTATTAAACATATGTTTACTACACATTTTAAATTGATGTGACATTTTTTACTAAATTTAATATTTTGGTAGCATAATTACACAATAATCTCCAACTCCTTCAACAAATCCATAAATTATCACCAACTCACTCTATTTCCTATACTCTCACGAGTAAAACATGCATTCCTTAGTTTTTCCCCTTATCATTTCTATCATGTTCAAATTCTTTTTTCATCTTATTTCTTTTTCTAATTTGCTTTCGTTCTTCTTATGAAAGAAAGGAACAACAACATTACTCAATGGAACCGCTACGGACCCACATTTTTTTTATCATGTCGTGTCTCTGACCTTATTTGTCTATCTCACCAAATCACAAACACATAAAGTCTCACACTTAGCAAAGAGATGTTAATGTGTAATGTGTGAGTTAAACTTCTACATTGGAAGCAAGAATATATTTATATATTGAGCAACATATAAGTAAGATGACCAGTATATCTAATGTATTAAGGTTTTGGGTGATGATGTGGTTTCAATATCACTTGTGGCATTTCTCTTAGGTAAATGTGATTAACCAACCCATTGCAGGCTCCCTCAGAACTTTGAACATTATGATGAACTATTTTTTTAATTTTTAGATGTCATTTTTAAATTTTTTAATATTAAATATAAGTTTTTCGATGTCATTCTCTTTCATACATTTTTTATCCAACCTCAATTGATTCAAATGCATTCACTTTTGGTATTTCGTGCGATCTAACAATGAAAAAAATGCATATGTGTTATACTAAGTCGACAAAGTACATGCTTATTAGACATTTTAAAATCATGTGATATTTTTTTAACTGAATCAGTTTTTTTATAAAACAATTACTCATAAATCTCCAACTTTTTTTTCTTTACCATTTAAAAGAGTTTTTTTATAAAACAATTACTCATAAATCTCCAACTTTTTTTTTCTTTACCATTTAAAAGAGTCAGATCTTTTCCATTTTGAATCTTCTGCACTTCTTTCATTTTGAGAGATAAAGACAGTAAAATTTAAAAATAGTTAATGATGGTGGAACCCACTTGTTAATAGGACTCACAATCTATATTTTGTCTGTATCACTTTTTAAATGGCAATTTGAATTTATTTTTACAAATGCAAAGGATTCTAACTTAGCTACAAAAGCTCTCTTTGGTGAATAAAAAGGTAGCAAAATAATAGTCATTCTATATTTTTTAGGTTTCTGAAAAAGAAAATTCTATATTTTCTAGATACTTTTTAGGTTTTTTTTTAAAAAAAATCTATATTTTCTAGTTGTAATTAATTCATTTTTTCAAACCTTGCCCTGAATATTTTTTAAAAGATGCTGCATATTTTTGCCTCTTTTTTTGAAAAAACCATCTGAGCCATGTGTGAAGTAATGATGAATGAAATTATGTCATGAAAACATGGCGCGAAAAAACACTTTCTGGTGAGTTTTTTTTTCTTCTCTCTCTATATAGAACTCCCAATAACTACATCATATAGAGAGATTAAAAGGACTCACCATGCAAATGAGTTGTTAGAAGCTGGAGTTAGGTTTCAAACCAACACTAAGGCTTTGTTTGCGAGTTTGGAGAGGAAGGGGAGAAGACTTGAGAAAAAATGAATAAGTGGAAGAAATAAAGAGAAATGGGAGGGGAGAACTTTGGGGGTTAACTTTCTTCATAATACAAAACTCTCCTCATTTGGAGGGATTCATAATCTATGTTGTTATAATGTTTTCAAAATTAAAAATATAGTAATCATATGCATTAATTTATCATTCTCTAAAAAACTACTCTTTTTAAAAATTTGAAAGATTTTTTCATTTCCCCTCATATTTTCCACCCGTCAAAGTCTTCTTTTCCCCTCCCCTCCAAACAAAGCCTAAAAGTGAGTGTTTACTTGACTTGAGGTTTTCAGAAGGAGTTCTTGAAATTCCTCAATTAAGAGTTGATGATCAGACCGAAATTTTGTTTCGGAATATGGTTGTTTAAGTGCCCGTCTTTCCGCTTTTTCTATTGCGCTAACGTTTGAAAATTATGAATTGTGTTTCTTTAAAAAAAAATTAATTTTGATTAAAACTAAAGATATAAATGTTCGTTGGTTTAAAATTATAACAAATCAAACTAATCATGATTATCTATTTCAATGATACTAATAATATAACAACAAAATATAATCTAAATTCTTGTTTTTCTAATGACACTAACAACAATCTTTATTACAGTAAAAGTTGTTTAAGGGTATAATTTTGATAATGAAAAAGTAAGTATAAATATACTAATTTAGTTTGTTACACATTTTAAAGAATAAAGGAAAAAAATTGGACATATATATACTCATATCGTGTTTGTTACACTTTTATTTTGATATTTGAATTTATTTTTATTTATTTGTTATATGTGTTATTTGTATTGAAAGTTGAGGGTAATTTTGAAAAAAAATCATCCCAAAAGAGCTGTAACATATTATTTTCTTTATATATAGTATAGACTATTTTCAATGGTTTCATTATTTTGTGTGTTGTGTACTTATATTGAAATTGTAATTTCATATAAATAGGTCTTCTGCCAAATAAAAAAGCAACATGGTCAGATTTTATTGTTGTTGAACAAAATGGGTCTGATAGTGTGGTTGGCAAAATATAGGGGTGCATGCAGAAACTCTTAACTAATGCCGTGTCTCTCGCATGTGTATGGTTCCTCGGTGATAATTAAAAACTATTTTTGAATCAATTGATTTTATAGAATTGATTTAGGTGAAAATGCAACTTTAATATAACATGATTTATGTTTGAATATTTTGATTGAAAAGTGATTATTCATAATTCAAGTTGTTTGGATAATTTAGATCAAAATTGCTTTTGAGTGTGAATTTGCCAAAACTAGTTTGAATGATTAAAAAAGAAGAGGAATATCAATAAAATAAGAGACTGCAACACTTGAGTAAATGGTGAATTGATTATCAGGTCACATCAATAAAATGTTGAAGGATGAAACACTTTTCTTTGGACGCAAAAGCTACCCATATTAGCTCCAACCTTAAATTGATTTTGGAACAACAATCACGTAAAATTATTAAGAGCCCCGGACAAGTTGATTTATTTAGTACATTACTCACGTTTGACCATGTGAACTCACAACCAAACCAACATGACATTGAACTTTTTTACCATATACAACTTCATTTACACTCTTCACCATTTTACCCATTGTCTTGAATTATCTCGGTTTCAGTTTTTATATGTTTAGTAATTATTTTTGGAAATCTTGTTGAATGTTTTCATGTATTATCATTGGCTTTGAAAAGGTATAAAAACGGTTTCCGTGTACCCTCTTTGTCTTAAATTATATGACGTTTTGAACATTTCAAACGTATTAAGAAATGTAATTAATTTTGTATGTGAAAGAGATATTATGAGTTGTTTTACAAAAAATTTCTTAATAAATTGTATGAGAAAGATAAATTAAATAATTTAAAGAAGAGAGATTAATAAATAGTTAAATATATAATTGAAAAAGTAACATTAATGTTTCATTGGTATTGTAAAACGACATATAATTTAAGTATAATTTTTTTTCGAAGCGTCGTATAATTTAGAACGGACGAAGTGATATTTTATACCCAAGAAAGGTATAAAAATATTACAACCAATTAATGCATATAAATCAACCAACCAAAACTCTCCAATACGGTTGTGCTAATATATAAGGTAGCTGGAGGTAAATTTAATAATGTACTAAAAAATTAAATAATATGCCAAAAAAAATGTAAGGAAGGTCTGTGGAAGTAAACGTAGTAATGAGAAAGGTGGGTGTAACCAACCTACCAATTAATGGAAGTAAAACGTAGTAATTCATATGGCAACTATCTGTTATGAAATTAATCAAAAGTACTGCAAGATATTGTATAATATAGAAAAGTAGAGAGAAAGAGATAAAGAGAGAACAAATAGCATGTTGTATTACTTCTCAAGTGCACATTTACAATGGATTATAGGTCCTATTTATAGGACACAAATAGGTGAATGAATAGGCACTTTACAATCCACTTACTAGTGAGAGTTACAATCATGTGGAAGGCTAAATGATGGACATCCACTAACACTTGTATGCATAGTACTCCCCTTTGGATGTCCATCAAGGATATGCCTCATTAAAATCTTACTAGAGAAAAACTCAATGGGAAATAAATTCTAGTGAAGGAAAAAGAGTACAATATCCTTTGGTGTCATAATCTGCCTCATTAAAAACCTTACCAGGAAAACCCAGTGAGATAACACCATGGTTAAGGGAAAAAGAGTGCATAACACATTATTGTCTCCCCCTCACAAAGACAACAAAGAAGTTTAAATAATGTTTTACATTAGTTACTCAAAATCTTTACTTGGCGGTGACTCTGTAGAAAGATATGATATATCTTCATACTTTTCTCCAAATTAGCGGCTCTTGAGATATCTTCATATTGAGTTGTTGAAAAAACTTCCTTTTTAAAAAAAAAAAAAACTGCAAGTTTGTTTCTTTTATGTATAAGATCGTAATCTTTAATAAAGAGCATTCTCCACTTCCTTGATGTGGTGTTAGCATTTTCAAATGATCGGGTGATATTGCTCCTTCTCTAAGGTATAAATTGTATGCTTGACTTTGTTGCAATATCTGTATTAACAAAACTAAAATACCACGATATATATAATAAGCAAAATATACATTAGTGTCCTCACTTGACCAATTCAAGTTGTTCATAATTTTCTTGAGGACATGATCTTTACTCACATCAAGTGACATCACAATCATTCTAGTACATAATCAATTAGATTTGTCCATATCAACATTTATATAATAACAAATTTTAGAATCTTTTGAGGATTTCTAATAATATTTTATACTATTATCATAAAATCGATTATAACGAATTCATTTCCAAATCCTTAAAATGGACATATGATGTCATCTTTTCAATAATTTTGATAGTATGTATTATGCAAATGAAATCCTTCAGGGAGTTTCATATATCACTATCAAGTGAGCCATACAAATATATTGTGGCACATCTTTCATATAATTTGAGCCTTTCATGTATTACTGAACTTAATCATGTACGAAAAAGTTCTTGAATTCCCTTCAGGTGAATATGTGTCTAAAGAATATATGTCTCTTAAAAATAAATGGTAGACATTTACCAATTCACTTCAAGTGAATATATCAAACTCTATATATATGTATTTTACCATTATAATTCTCTTTTCGCGGGAAAAATCATATATCTCCATTTAACTTCACATCTTCGACTGTGCGGACTACAGGTCCAAAGAGTTTGATTTCACCGGAACTGTCTCTTTTCCATCTGCATATATTTTCCTTTTCTATAATCTTTAATAGACTTGAATTCATGATCCCCATTATTAATTATCACATATAGCGCTATACTATATCTAAACACATGTCGACGTTGACTTTACTTCAGTTGCATCTCATTTCATTGAGGCCTTTCATTCATGACATAATTTATTAATATTTCATAAGTTTCAAGTACCTGATCAGTTCTTCTGGAACTGAAAAAATCAATTATGTCATAAAACTCTTTTAGAGTTTTTGTATCCTTGTTTGGGTTATCTTTCCTTTAAACTCCTTTTCTTATTCAAGGATTTTTATATTTGGAACTGATTGATCTATCATACCTCAGACACGATTGAAACTCATTTGTAGTATTAGATATCTGACATGGACATCTATTTCGTTTGGAGCATTAGCAGCTGATATTTGATTTGTTTAACTTTGCAAATGAGTTATATATTGAGGATCAAGATGAGACAATAATACTTCCTTTCCAATAATTTATTTGAACTTCAGGTTCACATTTTCAGCTGCTTATTATCGCCCCCTAATATTGGGAAAACTATTCCATCAATTAATAATCAGCCTACTGGGCTATAAATAAGTTGGCTCAGCACAATCAAGGATAGATGGATATATATCAAATATATTTTCCCAATATTCTTTCAGGATTTATCTTAGTGCATTATATAGGAGCAATTGTGATATACACAACACATCCAAAATCCACTTAGAAGAGAAATGTTAGGTTGTTAACCTAAAACCAATGATAGATTAAAGGGGGGACATATATATAGTAATGTGTTGGCTTAATGCAGATCAATATCTCAACAAACAAGATTATTGATTCTCAAAATAGAATTTATAAGACATGGTCTCTAACCATACTAGAGTTTATAAGGTATGGTCTGATAAGTATCAATCATACAATTAACTTTAGACGTCTAAAGAATGGATCTTCAAATCCATTTTTATGAGCATATGCTACTAGTTATTCAATATCAATTAACAAGTGATACTTATCAAATTCTTTCTGAAAAGTTCAGAAAATAAACTCTTAGTCAAATTTGTTGACATAATAATCTCCATTTTTTTTCAACTAGTTTCTGCATCATAATAGATCCGGGATAACCCAACCGGTCTTGCCAACAATTTGTAAACTTCTGGTTTACAATAATATGTGCTTTCATTGCACTAATGATATAATATGTAAACTTCAAGTTTATAATAATATGTGTTTTCATTGCACTAATAATATAATATGTAAACTTCAGGTTATAATAATACGTGTTTTCATTGCACTAATATAAGTGTAGTATAAATCAGAGATAATTTTTTTTTTACTAAACTTATTTTCTCCAGAGTATATCTCGTAATATGGAGATATTTAACTTTTTTTTTTCTTCAATATGATATCAATTTAGAATGATATCCTTGAAATGTAATAAATTTCTATGAAATTAGTTTCATATAATGTTCTTCTGGATATCATATAATATATTATCAATGTGTAATTCTATTACTCCATATAACAATATATTTGCTCTTCTGGAGCCTTCAATATTATTTATATATTTTTTACCATCAAATGTAATAATAAAATTAGTTTCTTTGTATCACTCATCAAAACATTTTTAAAGTCTTTTACATAAGAAATATTTCATTTGCAAACGATATCCTACAAAATATACATAAAATTATTGTGCTCCTTAGCGAGTTCAAGTTCTAGGAGCAATACTTGTTAGAAACCTCAAAATAGTATAGACATGCTTTTTAGAAGGAATCAACAATCCAAATTTGATTTATAGTTACTCGGTAAACTAACAATATAAGTCGTAAATCTTAATTGTTTCAAGGGTTAATAGTGTTTTTCACCTCTGTAATATATGTAATTTTTCGTTTTCGCCCCTATAAAATTTTCGGTTTGATTTGCATCCTCGTAAAGTTTTTTTTTCCAGAATACCCCCACCACCATTCAACTCAGCAAATTCGCTTACGTGGCACTGATTTGGCTTTTTTTTCATTTTTTATTTTTTTTAATTGGCCACGTGTAAAAAAACATTTCCACATCAGATTTTTTTAAAAAAATATTTGAAAATTAATTTAAAAAAAAAATCATAAAAATATTCAAAAAAATTTCCAAAAATCGAAAATAAATTAAAAAAAATTAAGATTTTAAAATCAGAGAAAACATTAAGATTTTTCCGAAATATAAACCTAAAAAAAATTAAAATAAATTAAAACCTTAAAAAATTAAGAGAAAAATTAAAATAAATTTTTCCGAAATATAAACCTAAAAAAATTAAAATAAATTAAAACCTAAACAAATTCAGAGAAAACATTAAGATTTTTCCAAAATATAAAAAAACTGAAAAATAGTCAAATTTTTTCCAAAAATTTTAAAATCAAAAAAAATTAAGATTTTTTTTTCTAAAATAAAAAAAATCAGAAAAAACATTAAGATTAAATCAGAAAATATAATCAGATTTTTTTCAAAATTAAAAAGATTTAAAAAAATTCTGGAATTTAAATTTAAAAAAACAAAAAAAATCAAAATTTCAAAATTAAAAAAAAATCAGGAAATTTTTTTAATTTGGATACAAATTTAGAAAAAAAATTCAGATTTTTATTAAACTTCCTGAATTTCTTTTTCTAATTTTTACAATTTTTTTCTTATAGCCCCAAAATGGATTTTTGTTAGAATCATTAGCCAAAATCGTAAAATCTTTTAAATTTTTGAAAAAAAAATTCCAGATTTTTTTTTAAAAAAAATTTCGTAAAAAAATTTATTTCATTTTTTACAATTTTTTTATTTTTAAATTAATATAAATGAATTTATATTATTTTTTGGGTTTTTTTAAAATTTTAATAATAAAATCTGAAGTGGCCAATTAAAAAAATAGAAATAAAAATAAAACGCCAAGTTAGCGCCACATAAGCGAATTTGGTGAGTTGGACAGGGGAGGGGCGTTTTCCGGAAGAATTTTTTTTTTACGAGGATGCTTATTAAACTGAAAATTTTATAGGGGCGAAAACCGGAAATGACATATATTACAGGGGTGAAGAGCACTATTAACCCTTGTTTCAAAAGTAGCAATAATATCAAATTCATAAACACAACACCTAATATTTCATTAGAAAAGAAATTATGTGGAACACAAATTATGAATGTCTAATGGACTTGCTTGAAACTTGAGACAAGTCTTTTGATCAAACTTACGAATAAGTATTTATTTATCACAACACTATATGCTCCATTTCTATTTAAAACCCAGTGGAGAGTATCGTGCTGATAACGTGTTATGAAATTAATCAAAAGTATTGCAAGATATTGTACAACATAGAAGAGTAAAGAGAAAGGGTAGAGAGAGAACAAAGAGCATGTTGTATACTTCTCAAGTGTACATTTACAATGGATTATAGGTCCTATTTATAGGACACAAATAGGTGAATGAATAGGCACTTTACAATCCACTTACTAGTGGGAGTTACAATTATGTGGAAGGGTAATGGATGGACATCCACTAACACTTATATTCATAACACTATCCATTAATTTTTTCCTAAAAAAAAAAAAAAAAAAACTATCCATTATATTTTGAACATTAATAAAATTTATGTCGTCTCACTATTTTATATGGGACCAATTTTTAAAGTATAAGATTCATATAAGTTTTATCGAATAAGAAAACGTGTGTTAAAGATTATTAAAAGAATAGTGTTCATAACACTCATCAACTAATACTATTTGATTTTTCACATAGACATGGGAAAGAAGGCGGGTGGAAGTAAATGTAATTCCTCTAAATTTCAAACTTTTTTCTCTCTAAATTTTATGTTAATAACTAGTATGAAAACTCGTGCAAAGTACGAGTTAGAATTTTGTCATATTTGAGATAGAGAATATTGTAATGTATCAAATGTCAATCAAAGTGTAACATTAGATAAAAGAGTGGAAGTGGAACAACAAATAAGTGGGAAAAAAACTCATACTTAAGTACTAAGTTTTTGGATGAGGTTGGTATATTATTCTCACTTATGTGATCTCTCCTTCACTAATATGTCGATCTACATGTGTGTTGGCTCTCAAAGAAGGTCCAATAGTGATATCATATCCTAGTTCAATATTGTGGGGGGAGCGGGAGTGGTTCTTTGTGGTGGATCACTTACACGGAGAGTTTGACACTTGATAGAGAAATGTTGTGTCAAGTGTGAGTTAAAATTTTACGTTATATGGAAGTGTAGATGTTGAACAACATATAAGTGAGATGATACATGTACCTGATGACAACTCGTCTTAGTTATTCTTAGCATGTTTTTCAGTTATTTTTACCAGCAAAACAAAGGAGTATTAGATTAATTGTCTATGATTTTAGGACATTTGTAATGTTTTCTACATTTGATTATGTAATTCTATTCTTCCCGAAAAATAGCAATTTTAGGGTGTTTTTGATGTAATTCACGATGAAATCATGCAAATCATGCAAAGCAAGGCATCCGAAGATTTATGTGGACCTTGGGAAGATGGTGAATGAAGGTTCAAGAGGCTTCATAAGACTTTACAAAAGGAGGAATTTTGTTCCCAAGTTCCAAGACATCTTACATTGAAGAAAACACCTCAACATACGGAAAAAAAACAGGCATTTCAGCATAGAAAATGCACTGAGGCTAGAGCTGTCAAAACGGGCCGGGCCGTATGGGCCGGCCCGTTTAGCCCGATTAATTACAAAATTTCTTCTTTGACATAAAAAACTTCACATTGACACAAGTAAATTACGTTAGGGCCCCCAGCGGTAGTTAACTACCGTTGGAAAAACCGTCGACAATTAACTTTCGCTGGTGTCAGCGGTAGTTAATTGTCGTTGTGTTCGTAACATAAGAACACACAGAACCCAACTTCCAGCCACTCTATCATCACCATCTCTCTCTAAAAATTCAAAATTTTCACTCTCTCTCTCTCTAAAAAAAACTCTACCAAATCATCCAATTTTTTCTCGCTAAATCACAAGTAAGTTATCACTTATGCTATTGTGATAAATTTAAGTTAGTATTCATGTTTATAATTTTAGTTGTAATTTAATTTGTAAATTTTGAATTTTTTTTAATATAGTTATGTTGTAGATCTGAAATGTTATTAACAAATATTATGAGTACTTGTTATAATGGAGTTATATTGCTTAAATTTATATATTTTTTCGAATTATATACATTTTTTAGGGTTTGATTTTTTTAGATTTAATATAGTTATGTTGTAGATCTGAAATGCTATTAACAAATATTATGAATACTTATTATAATGGACTTATATTGCATAAATTTATATTTTTTTCGAATTTTATAAATTTTTTAGGGTTTATTTAAGATTTTTAGGGTTTATGTAAAATTTTCACTACAAGTGTTTGAATGAGTTTTTAATTGATTATTTTTAATTTTTAATTGTGTATATTTGAAACAATGGCCGGGTGGATCGACGTTCATGCAGAATTCAACGGCGGAGAACCTCAGAGGTTGAAGGTTCGGTGCCTTGGTGTAACGTTAAGAGGTCTCAAGGATCAACTTAATGAATTCAACCAAGGAGTCAACCCCAGAGCACAAGGAGGGTGAAATTAGTTCGGTATAAACATCCAACGCTCGACGAGGGGAGAGTATCATTCACTTGGGTGTAATTAAAAAACGACGAAAACGTGAAAAACATGTTTTGGGAGCACAACATGTTCCAGTGGATCGATATGCGTGTAACGTTGCTGAGATCAACTGAAGATATCATCAAAATTTTGATTCCACCATAAGATCGTGATTAGGTAGGGAAATGCAACTTCCAACTACAACAATTGTCTTCCTTTAAATTGGGTAATTCAAACTTGTTAAACGGCAGGATTCTAGCATTCAACCGACATTTCTATTGTTCCTTTCAAAAGATTAAGTTTTTGTTAGGCTTGTTTAAATGAAGGTATTGAAGTGTCAAGGAATGGACCTTATTCTTTTGACACTTGAATACCGTCATTTAAATAAAGCCTAACAAGAATTTAATATTTTGAATGGAACAATAGAAATATCGGTCGAATACTGGAGTCCTGTTGCATAGCAAGTTTGAATTTACCCCATTCAGAGGTAACATAATTGTTGTTGTTGGAAGGTACATTCCCGAATGTAATGTAATGAGTCGTCCATATAAGTTAGGAACTTGTATTATTGAGAATCAACTATATAAGTTATGATATCGAATGGAACAATAATTTATTTATTCACTTTTTGACTTTATATATCAATATATTTGAGTTTCACATTTATTATAAATTCATGTACTTTACGTGTAATGTGTTGCATAATGTGCAAAATTTGACGCATTTCAAACAATTGTGAAACATTAACGCATTATCGTTTTTGTGTAATGTTACCGATTAATTGATAAATTATAAAATGTTGATCTTTGGGATTGCTGGATGTTGTTGTTTCGGTTTGATTTCATGCGGAATTGCCGTTTGAAATTACAGGTACAAACAGGCCAAAATGGCTGGAAAAACCATTGCAGACTGCACTGGTTCTGTTTACTAGTGTGAATGGCAGTTAACTGCCGCTAGGGGCTATTAGGTAATTTTCTTGTGTCATTGTGAACTTTTCTATGTCATAAAAGCAATCTTCGATTAATTAGAGGGATTGAGCCTTAAATATTGAGCTTGAATTTTAATAGGGTTTTTTAGCCCAGCCCTAAAAAGCCTGGTACCCGTTAGGGCTAGCCCGAACGAACCGCGGGTAGTCTGTTAGCCTGCATAACAAAAAATAAAAAATTTATATATCTAATTTTAAATAAATTAGATATGTTATGGTTATAGATATTTATATATTCGATCTTTAAAATTATAAATAACAAATCGAGTAAATATAATTTTATATTAAATTTATATTTGTGTTAATTCATTAAATTTTCACTTTTATTTTTTTACTTTGATGATCAACTAAGTAAAGAATTATTTAAAATATATATATATATATATATATATATATATATATATATATATATATATATATATAATTTGTAGGATTTTTTATAACATATCTAATTTTTTAGTTTACGGCGTTTGTACGAAAATGTTTACAATTTATTTTTGTGCTAGACATTATTTAAACATATTAAAAATATTTTTTGTAAAAATTTATAGGAGTATTTTATAGTACTTTTTTCTTAAAAAAATGTAATTTTTAATATGGGCCGGCCTGTTTAGCCCGCGGCCCATTGAGGGCCGGTCTCGGGTAGTATATTTCAAGCCCGTTTTCCAACCAGGCTTTTTGGCCCGGCTCGATAAAGCTCGAAGCCCATTAGGGCCGGCCCTAAACAGGGCGAGCCATCCGTTTTGACAGTTCTAACTGAGGCGCCCAGGAGCGCAGAGCGAGACACCCAGGTGCCCAGAAGGTGAAGAAAGTGCCCAGGCGCATGCATGGGGGTGCCTGGCACCCGTACATGCAAGGCACATGTGCCTGGCGCTTGGCTGTGGCGCCTAGCGCCCAGTGACTTGCAAAACAAGTCACTTTTGTTACTTTTTTGCCCCTGAAAACCCGTGATTTTAGTCCAAGTTAGGCAGAAACTTTCTCTATATAATGCCTTCCTCATTCACAATTTCTCGTTCAGAACTGGATTCGTTCAAGAGCAAGGCGATTCTAGGAGGCAAGGAGGAGTTCTATCTTCTTCCTATCTTTTCTAAGATATGTTTTTATCTTTTTGTATTTTGTCTTAGTTATCATGTGTAACTAGATATTTATAGACTAGGGTTGTAAGATGAACCTCTATTTGTTTTGATGGATAATTATTTAATTTAATGTCGTTTATTTTAGTATATTTTTGTTCGCTATTAAGTTTCATTAGGATTAGTTTATTCCAGCGAAGTGCAACCCTAGATTAAGTACTTAGGTCATGACAGGGTTTAATATTGATATTACTATCATGATGCTTATATCTTAATATTTACATCTTGTATACTAATATCTACCTATCTAGGAAGTAATAAGTGATTAGTAACTAGACGAAGATACCGAAAGCGAGTTGACCCTAGTAGTAAGTACTTAGGAGGTGACATTACTAATACTGAGTAAAATATGCTGAACCTAGGATGTAACTAATTATTAATTCGGGAAACAAGCACCAAGGGGAGTGAACAATGAGACCATTGTCCTCGACCTCTTGGTAACGTAGACGCTGATAGGGCTGCCTGTTTGTAGAACTACCAAGGGGAGAAGAAGAATATGTTATGAGTGTCCTAAGATTCATAGATGAGAAGACCTTCGGGAACATTGACCTTCATTGCCTTTGGAAACCTAGAAACGCCAATTTAAGTTTATGTTTCAATTACCTTTGAATTAGCAAGACCTCACACGTAAGGATCACTGTGTGACCAGCAGGTGCAGTTAGCCATCGGAGGGATAGACCTAAATCAACCGAGATACAATAAACCCCGCAAGTAAGGATCATTGTGCGATCAATAGGTGTAGCTTGGCAACCGACTTGGTTAGAACGTCCCAACGACCACATCACTTGTATAGTCTAGTTAAGATAACTAAACATAACATGAATGTCATTTAACTCCAACAAAATAAATAGGGGGGATTCAAAGAGTCCTAACTGCTGCTTACTTTTCTGCAACCAAAATAGGTAACTTACTTTGTTGCAAACAGATAAAAATTGCAATCTCTAAACCTTATCCCTTTTATTTTATATCGTCAACTTAAAATAAGTAACGTGAGTTGTTTGGACAAAACAACAATCCATGTGGATACGATACTCTACTTATCACTTTATTACTTGGTAAATGATTATGTACACTTGCCTAATCCGACCATCAAGTTTTTGGCGCCGATGCCGAGGATTGTTGATATTTTTGACTAAGCGATTCAAATTACTTATTTCTATCTTTTATTTTTTAGTCCTTTGTTTTTCCGCATTTTATTTTTCTGTTCTCAAAAATTCAAAATACCAAAAAAAAAAATCCAAAAATACCAAAAAGATTTATTCCAGTTGACTATGTTCTACTAAGAACTTTGTGTAGTTTGTTTTATGCGTAATACCAAAACAGGTATTCTGCAATTTGATCCAGACATAACAAAACTGAATGAGCACTTCAAAAAGTAGTCTGAATCGCAAGAGCAAGGTGTTCATCAGTGTTTTTGGCGAACAAGAAGGGCTGATTTTGGTTATTACAAGCAGGATCAAACCAGAAATCCTAGGACATGTTGTGAATATTGTTTTCAAAAAAGTGAGTAAACGCTCATCAAATTTATAGGTTGTTTTATGAACAAAACAAGACGAGTTCTTTTGCAAGAAAAAAGTAACTGTCTCTCGACAGGACAAGTAAAAAAGACTTGAAAATGTAAAGGAAATGCAAGTAAAAGACTTTAAAGGTTTAAAACACATAAACTTAAAGAAAATATAAATCGCATTAATGTAAAGGTGGTTCGACAAATCAGATTACATACATCATGTATGACACTTTTCACTAGACGTCAATACTTCAAGTGTTAGAATTTCTATAAGTGATTTGTGTCCTATTTTCCATATGGAAAACTACTATTTATACATAGCAAAATAACTGAAAAAGGCTAACTCCCACGATCAACACTTCTTTGTATCGGACAACCGCCTGTCACCCACGTCTTCCACTAAAGGAAACCGTTTCTTTTTGGATTCAAGTTCCTTCCTCTTCAACGGTAACTGCTTGGCTTCAACCAACTTGCACCTCGGCTCATGTCTTGTCGAGCCTTGAAGTTTTTTGATTCTTGCACGCGCTAAGTCTAGACTCTGTCGAGATCCTCATGCTAAAGAAAAAGGCTTTGATTCCTGAAAAATTAAAAGTCAACAAATGTTGAGTGCATTAATTGAAACTGTTGAAATTGCAGGCTAACAAATTGACCCCCCAAAAATGCCATTTTCGACTGAAAAAGTTTGAAGAAGAAGATTGGCATTTTTGAAACACTCTAAGCACCTGACGTCATGCTAATTATGACTTTTAAGAGTGGTCTTTTCAAGTTTCCTTTCACTGCTGACTTCAGAATTTAGTGGGCCAATGCTCTTGACTGACTGGCAGCATATCAACGGATTAGAACCCCAAGAATTCATTTACATCCCATCAGAGGACATCGATTTAACTTTTTCCCAGTTTTGTCATCATAATGGCGACTTTTAGGGAGTTCATGGGTTTTGATTTCTTCGAGAAAATTTCTTAACTTCCCATTAACTCAAAGAAAACTACCACTCCCCTTAACCCACATACTCCCTCCGGTCTCAAATATAAGAAAAGATTCCTTTTTTAGGTTCATTGAATAATTGATGTATCTGCTTTACAATGTAGACCAGATACATTAACTACTCAATGAACTTAAAAAAAGAATCTTTTCTTATATTTGAGACCGAAGGGAGTAGTGGTTATCGAAAAGGAAAAAATGAAGGGTTTCGTTCCATCCACTAACTCCAATGCTTATAAAGACCCAATTTCTTATTCATTTCTCATCCAACTTCCATCCCCTAAAAGAAAACCTGCATCCTTACTAGTATTTATAAGGTAATCCAAAACAGCAACATAATCAGTAATATTTGACTCATTAGGGTAATGACAGTGCTCCAAAGCAACCATATTCCGAAACAAAATTTCGGCTTGATCATCAACTCTTAACTAAGGAATTTCAAGAACTCCTTCTGAAAACCTCAAGTCAAGTAAACACTCACTTTTAGGCTTTGTTTGAAGAGGAGGGGAAGAGAAGACTTTGGGTGGAAAATATGAGGAAAAATGAAAAAATCTTTCAATTTTTTTAAAAGAGTAGTTGTTTAGAGAATGATAAATTAATGCATATGATGATTACTATATTTTTAATTTTAAGAACATTATAACAACATAGATTATGAGTCCCTCCAAATGAGAAAAGTTTTGTATTATGAAGAAAGTTAACCCCCAAAGCCCTCCCCTCTCATTTCCCTCTATTTCTTCCACTTGCTCATTTTTTTCTCAAGTCTTCTCCCCTTCCTTTCCGAACTCACAAACAAAGCCTTAGTGTTCACTTGAAACCTAACTCCAGCTTTTAACAACTCATTTGCATGGTGAGTCCTTTTAATCTCTCTATATGATGTAGTTATAGGGAGTTCTATGTGGAAAGAAGAAGAAAAAAAACGAGAAAGTGTTTTTGGTGCCATGTTTTAATGACATAATTTCATCATTACTTCACACATGGCTAAATATGTTTTTTTAAAAAAAAAAAAAGAGGAAAAAATATACAGCATCTTTTAAAAAACATTCAGGTCATGGTTTGAAAAAATGAATTAAATACACCTAGAAAATATAGATTTTTAAAAAAGAAAAACCTAAAAAGTATCTAGAAAATATAGAATTTTCTTTTTCAGAAACCTAAAAAATATAGAATGACTATTATTTTGCTACCTTTTTATTCACCAAAGAGAGCTTTTGTAGCTAAGTTAGGATCCTTTTCGTTTATAAAAATAAATTCAAATTGCCATTAAAAAAGAGATACACACAAAATATAGATTGTGGGTCCTACTAACAAGTGGATTCCACCATCATTAACTATTTTCAAATTTTACTGTCTTTATCTCTCAAAATGAAAGAAATATAGAAGATTAAAAATGGGAAAGATCTTGACTCTTTTAAATGGTAAAGAAAAAAAAGTTGGAGATTTATGAGTAATTGTTTTATAAAAAAACTGACTCACTTAAAAAAATATCACATGATTTTAAAATGTCTAATAAGGATATACTTTGTCGACTAAGTATAACACATATGTATTTTTTTCATTGTTAGATTGCACGAAATACCAAAAGTGAATGTATTTGAGGTTGGATAAAAAATGCATGAAAGAGAATGACATCTAAAAACTTATATTTAATATTAAAAAAATTTAAAATGACATCTAAAAACTAAAAAAATAGTTCATCATAATGTTCAAAGTTCTGAGGGAGCGTACAATGGGTTGGATAATCACATTTGCCTAAGAAAAGCCACAAGTGATATTGACACCACATCATCATTCAAAACCTTAATACATTAGATATATTGGTCATCTTACTTATATGCTACTCAATATATATATTTTCTTGCTTCCAATGTAGAAGTTTAACTCACACATTACACATTAACATCTCTTTGCTAAGTGTGAGCCTTTATGTGTTTGTTATTTGGTAAGATAGACAAATAAGTTCAGAGGCACAACATGATAAAAAAAATGTGGGTCGGTAGTGGTTCCATAGAGTAATGTTGTTGTTCCTTTCTTTCATGATAAGAAGGAAAGCAAATTAGAAAAAGAAGGAAGATGGAAAAAGAATTTGAACATGATAGAAATGATAAGGGGAAAAACTAAGGAATGTATGTTTTATTCGTGAGAGTATAGAAAATAGAGTGAGTTGGTGATAATTTATGGATTTGTTGAAGGAGTTGGAGATTATTGGCTAATTATGCTACCAAAATATTAAATTTATAAAAAATTGTCACATAATTTTTTTTTTGAATAAAAAAATGTCACATCAATTTAAAATGTCTAGTAAACATGTTTTTTATAAACTCAGTATAATGCATCTATATTTTTTCACTGTCACATCCCACCGAATACCAAAAATGAAGGAATTTGAAATAATAGAGGTTGACACCCACAAGCTAAAATTTAAGATAAAAAAAATTAAACAAATGACACCTTAATTAACAAAACAAATCATCATAATGTTGGAATTTTCTAGGAGCTTACAATTAGACTTGTCATCACATTAGTCTAAGAGCAACCACACATGTGAGGTTGACACCACATCTTCACCCAAAGTTTTAAGACATGAGGTATATGTGTCATCTCACTTATATGTTGTTCAACATCTATTCTCCATACAACGTGAAATTTTAACTCACATTTGATACAACAACATTTCTCTATCAAGTTTTAGACTCTTTATGTAAGTGATCCACCACAAAGAACCACTCTCTTCCACCCACAATATTGAATTAGGATATGATATCACCTTTGGACCTTCTATGAGAGCCAACAAACGTGTAGATCGTCAAATTAGTGAGGGAGCGACCACACAAGTGAGAATAATACATCAACCTCATCCAAAATTTTAGTGCTTAAGTATGAGTTTTTCACTTATTTGGTGTTTCACTTCCACTCTTTTATCCAATGTTTCACTTTAATTTACATTTTGATACATCACAATATTCTCTCTCAAATATGATGAAATTATAATTTGTACTTGGCACGAGTTTTCGTACTAGTTAACATAAAATTTAGAGAGATAAGAGTTTGAAATTGAGCGGAATTATATTTATTACATTTACTTTCACACGCCTTCCTTCCTATGTCTATGTGAAAATTCAAATATTATTAGTTGATGAGTGTTATGGACTATATTTTTTTAAGGGTTAAATATGTTTTTTGTTCCTATAAATTTTGGAACTTCTAAGTTTAATCCTTACTTAATAATTTAAATGTAGTTTTAGTCCCTACTAAAACAAAGTTTTTCTAATTATTCTTAAACTCTTAAATTTTTGAACAATTTTTTTGAGACAAGTTTAGAACATTACCTTGGTTCGTTGTCTAAAATTTAAATTTTTTAACTTGAAATGAATTAAATATGGATTTTTTTAAAAGACAAAAGTCCAAGATAAAAGTAACAAAAATTTGGACGTAGAAATAAAATTTTGAGATATTTTTTTGCAGGCGAACTTTTAGTAATGTTCTTAACACTTATGAAAAAATGTTCAAAATCTTAAAAGTTTAAGCATAATTAAACAAATTTAGATTTAATAGGGACTAAAACTGAATGCATAAATTTTTTATAGGGACTAAAAACACCCCTAAAATTAAGTAAGAATAAAGTTAAAAGGTTCCAATTTTATAGGGACCAAAAAAATTTATAACCTTCTTTTTAATCTATCTAACACACGTTTTCTTATTCAATAAAACTCATGAATTTTATACTTTAAAAATTGATCTCATACAAAATAGTGAGACTCGATAAATTTTATTCAATAAATGACATGTAGTAAATGTTAAAAGATGTTCAAAATATAATGGATTGTAGGTTTTTTTTGTCAAAATTCGAACCTTAAACCTTGCATATATTATGCATTGTTCATACTTACGAGGAGAATATAAAGTTGGTTTATATGAATTGCTATGTTTACTTCCATTAATTGATTGGTTGGTTGGTTACAAGTTACAACCACCTTCCGTACATCTATTTAAATAAGATGTTAAATAAAGCCTTCCTATTCCACGTGTGTCTATCATATAATTACCTTTTTCTTTTTTTTAAATAGTATTAAATAGAGACAAATATTGTCCGTGAGCATAGGCAGGACAATGCATTATTATATGTAGGGGTCGGACACCCCACTTATTCACGATAAGGTGAATTCTAGCTATTAGGCTACCTGACCAAAAAAAAAATAGAGACAAATACTTCATTCATCTATGTATCTAAACACTCATTTGACTTTATTTTTGTCACTAAATGTAAATCCCTTCTCAAATTACGCATTTATTATTGTTTTCTTAAACATATCCTAATATGAAATATGAAAATCTTTTTGAAAATCTTCATATAATAAGGATAGAGAGAGTGTGAAAAGAATTGAAACTTAAAGCCAACGACCAAGCTTTTCATTTTCTCTCAAGATGTCATTATCCAGCTTGGTTGATGATATGACTGTGATGCTCCACACAGTAGAGCCACCTTCAACCAAAGATCGTTGCATCTACAAGGTCCCCTCTGTTATTCGCAAACATAATAAAGACGCATACACCCCTAATTTCGTTTCCATTGGCCCTTTTCACCACGGTCACCCCCAGCTCAAAAACATGGAATGTCAGAAACTCGTTTACTTCAAAGCTTTTCTCCAACGAACCTATGCATCTTTAAGCATCTTGATCAACGAAATAGATTCTATCTTATCTGATTTCAAATGCCATTATTCCGAAACCCTACCATTTTCTGACAAAGAACTTGTTAAGTTAATCTTAATCGATTCCGGTTTTATAATTCAACTTTTTTGGAAATATTCTCGGGATGATTACTTAGAACCTTGGTTTGATGCTGGTATAAGATCAGATTTATTGTTACTTGAAAATCAGCTTCCCTTTTTCGTTATTGAAAAAATTTACAGTCTTTCATGTTCTAGTGTTCCTTCTTTTCTTGAACTCACTATTAATTATTTTCAATATTTCAACATTTCAAAAAAATCAGAACTTGGTATTAGTATAAGGCACTTCACTGATCTGATTAGGATATTTCATTTGCAACATCCTATTGAAAGTCAGCCGAGTAGAGACAAGATCGGCGAACAGATAATACTTCTACCGAGTGCAACTCAGTTGTTAGAAGCTGGAGTTAGGTTTCGAGTGAACGCTGAAAGTGAGTGTTTACTTGACTTGGGGTTTTCGGAAGGAGTGCTTAAAATTCCTCGATTAAGAGTTGAGGATGGGACCGAAATTTTGTTTCGGAATATGGTTGCTTTGGAGCAATGTCATTACCCTAAAGCGTCATATATTACTGATTATGTTGTTGTTTTGGATTTCCTTATAAATACCGGTAAGGATGTTGATATACTTGTTCACAAAGAAATACTGGAAAATTGGCTTGGAGACAGTGATTCTGTGGCTAACTTGTTTAATGGTCTTGGCAAAAATGTTATACATGGTAATATCGGTTCTCATTTCTCTGATCTTTGCAATGGCTTAAATGCATTTTGTAGTAATCCTAGGAATAAGTTGAAGGCTTCTCTCAGGCGTGATTATGGCAAAACTCCTTGGCAAACTGCTGCTTCCGTTGCTGGAATTTTACTACTTGTTCTCACTTTACTTCAATCAGTTTGTTCTGTCATGCAAGTAGTACAAGCCTCCTAGTGTTTTCTTTCATTGTTGAGTTCATCATTATTATTATTATTACCACCATCATCATCAATGTACGTTGTTTGTTTTCTATGTTTCATTATCTTTTTTGTGTTGCATTAGATTGAAATTGTAATTTCATATAAATAGGTGTTCTGCTAAATAAAAGAGCAACTTGATCATGTTGTATTGTTGTTAAACACAATTGCTCCATCCTCGTGAGCGTAGCTCAGTTGGTAAGGACAATGCATAAGGTACGGGTTCAAACCTCGACAAAAAAAAAACACAATTGGTCCAATAGTGTTGTTGGCAAAATCTAGGGGTGCAGGTAGAAATTCCTAACTAATGTCGCGTCTCAAATGTGTTTGGTTCCACAGTGATAAAAAAACCATTCTTGAATTAATTGATTTTATAGAATTGATTTAGGCGAAAAAGTGACTTTAATGTAACATGATTTATGTTTGGATAGCTTGATTGAAAAGTGATTTTTCATAATTCAAGTTGTTTGGATAATTTTGATCTAAATTACTTTTGAGTGTGAATTTACCAAAATAGGTTTGAATTAATTACACATTTGGTCCCTTAATTAATTTTTAGGTTTCGTTTTAGTCCCTTAATTAATAAAAGTTTCGTTTTGGTCCCTTAAATGTACTTTCGTTAGTCAATTTAGTCTCTCCCCATTAATTTTAAAAAGAAACCGTTGGATCATGCAAGTCTATAGTATCTTAAAGTGAACCATCAACACTAAATATTTTTTCCTTTTCTTCTTCTTCCCCTCTCTTCTTCATCATCTTCATAGACCATCATCAAAGCATACCAAAAAACCAGAAAGAAAAAAATTGAAATTCAATGAAAACATAATCTCACAATCAAATTTGCATTCAATACAAATTTGTGGGACCATAATCTATTTTCAACAATAAATACAATAATTGACAATAAAAACATATAGGTTAATCGGTCTTTACCCCTGTAATATAAGTCATCCTGTAATTTTTTTATTCACCCCTGTAAAAAAAATTATTTACCCCCTAATAGGCCAAACAAAAACCAATTTTTTATTTTCTTTTAAGAAATTTTCGTTTTTGTTTGGCCTATTAAGGAGATAAATAAATAAAAAATTACAGGGGGATAAATATAAAAAAAATTATAGAGGTAAAACTGAAAATGACCTATATTACAGGAATGTAACGACCTATTAACCCAAAATATATCAACCATGCAAATTAGATCTGCAGATTTATAAAAATAAACATCATAGCCAACATTGGTGAAAGTTGATTAATTTGTTATTGGGTTCTGCATTCATCCCAAAGACACATGATTTATAAACCAAAGAGCCAAACTCCAGACCCTTACCGAAATAGAGTCATCCTTTAACAAAAAAAATTATAAGAAAAAGTAATAAAACCATGAAGATCTCGTATAAACACTACAACAACAAAAAATTGAATGAAGAAGAAGATAAACAAAGTCGAGGGAGGAAGGGTCTAAGCCTTAGATTCATTTTGGGGCTTGTAGGGATTATTGTGATTTTTCCATCCTTCAGGTTGTGTGGTAAATGATTTGTTGAATATTAGAGAGATCAGGGTCCAACTTGAAGATGAATTTGAAAATTTCAGTTTCAACTTGAAGATTATGGTCCCACAAATTTGATTGTGAGATTATGTTTTCATTGAATTTCAATTTTTTACTGGTTTTTTTGGTATGTTTTGATGATGGTCTATGAAGATGATGAGGAAGAGAGGGGAAGAAGAAGAAAAGGAAAAAAGATTAAGTGTTGATGGTTCACTTTAAGTACTACAAACTTGCATGATTTAAAGGTTTTTTTAATTAACGGGGAGGGATTAAATTGACTAACAAAAGTATAATTAACTAATTAAGGGACCAAAACGAAACTTTTATTAATTAAGGGATCAAAACGAAGCCTGAAAATTAATTAAGGTACCAAATGTGTAATTAAGTCAAAAAGAAAAGGAACATTAATAAAATAAGAGAGTGCAACACTTCAGGAAATGGTAAATTGATTACCAAAGCACATCAATAAAATGTTGAAGGCTGAAGCGTTTTTCTTTGGACACAAGTTACCCATATTAGCTCCAACCTTAAATCGATTTTGGAACAACAATCACTTAAAATTATAAAGAGCATCCAAACAAATTGATTTATTAAGTACATAACTCACGTTTTACTGTGTGAACTTACAACCAAACTAGCACCACATTGAAATTTTATAGGATTAACTGATCATTTGGTCCCATAACTTATTTCTTGTTTTCAATTTGGTCTAGTAACTCTAAAAAATTTCTTTTCTGTCCTTAACATATAAACTTTGTTAGTCAAAAAAAGTCTATGTCTGTTAACTTTAACTTTAAATGTCTATGACGGATCAACATTATAGACGGTCCACCATAGACCTCATTAATATTGTTAATTTTCATTAACAAAATCCAACACCAATTACCACCACCACCCAAGAAAGATATAAAAATATTACAACCAATTAATACATACTCCCTCCGTCCCTATATATGTAAGCTCCTTTTGTTTTTTTTTTCCACATTTCCTAAGAAAAGTTGTTAGTGCAATTAATGTGTCTATTTTGTGTGTTAATATTATCAAATTGTCTTTTGTTTGTATGTGTATTAAGTTTGACTTTTCATATTTCAAGATAAGTTAGTAGTATTAATTAGGGGTATGTTTAGGAAAAAAATAATAAATGTATCTAGTAATTTAAAAAAGGGTTTACATTTAAAAAAATAAAAATAAAGTCAAATTAAATACTTAGATATAGAAACAGAGCAAGTATACACGAACCAACCAAAATTATCTGATACGGTTGTGCTAATATATAAGGTAGGAAGATGTAAATTTAAATAGAAGTACGGAAGGTCTGAATTAAATAGATGTACGGAAGGTTGTGTAACCAACCAACCAACCAATTAATGGAAGTAAATGTAGTAATTCATACCTAAACTAACAATCATTATATTTTGAACATTTTTTTTAACATTTACTGCTTTTTATTGAATAAAATTTATGTGGTCTTACTATAAACTGGGATCAATTTTTAAAGTATAAAATTTATGAGTTTTATCGAATAAGAAAACATGTGTTAGAGAGTATTAAAAAAAATTAAATATGTTCTTGGTCCCTATAAAATTGGGATCATTTAAGTTTAGTCTTTACTTAATTTTAATAGTGTTTTTAGTCCTTGTAGTCTCTACTAAATCTAAATTTGTTTAATTATGCTTAAACTTTTAAGATTTTGAACAATTTTTGCGGAAGTGTTAAGAACATTACTAAAATTTAGTCGGCAAAAAATTATCTCAAAATTTTATTTCTACGTCCAGTTTTTATTACTTTTATCTTGAATTTTTGTCTTTTAAAAAATTTCATATTTAATTCATTTCACGTTAAAAAATTCTAAATTTTAGTAAACGAACTTTTTGTAATGTTCTAAACTTGTCTCAAAAAATTTGTTCAAAAATTTAAGAGTTTTAGTAGGGACTAAAACTACATGAAAATTATTTTTATAAGGACTAAAAAAATCTATTAAAATTAAGCAAGGACTAAACTTAGAAGTCCCAAAATTTATAAGGGACAAAAAAAACATAAGCCTACATTCAATTTAATGCAAAATGGTAACATGGGACATTGGATGGACCACCACAGAGAGCATGTGCTTCTTATTTATTTACTTTTAGAACAATGATGAATATTTATAATTAGTTGTTAAAATGTTACTAGAGAGAGTGTTGAAGCCACATAGATCATGCACTCTTCCTTTGTGTGGAAAGAAAGTTGAAAAGAAAATAAAAGATTATACTATTTTCTCTCCTTTGAATGTGAAATGAGAAGGAAAGAGGGCAAGATATAACTTATATCCATTTATTTATTTACCTACCACTTACAAAAATTTAAAAACATGTTACATCAATGCATTTCTTTCTTTTCATTTTTCCATTCACTAAACAAACAATTTTTCTTCTTCTATTCAAACATGTATGAGGTTGTTTAATTTTCTCTCTGTTTACTTTCTACCCAGCAAATTTATATCCACCTATTTCTCTCCACATTCAAACAAATTATTCCAACCTTACATACACCTCTCAAAAACACAACTTCCTTTCTATCTCTATATCTTCACTTTTTCATTTTGTAATAATATTAAATTTCTTCCATGACCAACAATAGGTTCTAGTGGAGCACAAATGCTAGTTCAGAATTTGAGGGTTTGCTACAATATCACCTCCGATCCGATCGTTTCTCTTGTGATCCTCCTATTTTATCTATATTATGTAAAACAACATTTGAAAGTTATCTCTCGAAACCTTTAAAAACACAAACAAACAAACAAACAAAAAAACACCTTTCAAGAGTTATCTCCCGAACGGTTCTCACAGTTGTAGGGAGTACAAAAGAGCAACGATCGAATTTTTAACAAATACAAACCTAGCAATCACAACTAGATAGAAGTTGTCAATTGAATGGAACGTAACATAAAATTAAGCACATTGTCGTAATTTGTTTCACGCCATTTAGAGATATGACTTAAATAGTGTTTATAAAACTTAATAACCTTCACATTACAAGTCCATATTTTGGCGACAAGTTTGACCTTCAACCCAAATTTTAAGATAGCATCAGAGTCGGTCTTATATATGTTTTCAGGTCACTCATATTAGATAGTATTAGAGTTTGTCATACATATGTTTTCGGGTCACTCGTATTATCCATGCACTAGATTCAATAGCCTAAGAAAGGGTGTTTTAGGAAATATTCAAAGTCTCGTATTAGGTACGAAATGGCATACAAGACTCCCAACAGCCTTATATCCCAAGTTGATACGAGACTCTCAACACACACTCTCACGCTAAGAACTAGAAAACCGAAGCAAGTAATGATACAAGTAGAATAACTCTATAATCTTGCAGGATTATAGAGTGAAAGAACAACAGTTGTCAAATTATGAGCTAAAGATTTTGCACCAAAGTATGTGAATCAGTACTAATAAACAGATTATATGATTCCATATTATGTGCCAAACATATAATTTCTCTTATACTTTAAACAGTTATGCAAAACAACACCAAACACTGAATACTAAATTGATGAATGATATATCATTTGTTGTGTTTGGAAGAACTTATTTTGAGTTTATTCAAGCTTATAGCATATAAATCGTGTTTACATAAACTCCTTATACTAGCTCATAGAAGTAGCTTATCAGAGCTTGTGTGAAATTTAGCTTCAAAAGCTCTTCAATCCTAGAAACAACTTACACATGAGCTCTTGCGCAATAAATGTCTGTTCAATAAACGCTTATTTAAGTTGTTTACCAAAACACACCTCATATCACACATGGACTGAGTTCCAAATCAGTCATTAGCCTAAGCTACTAACTAGTTTCCATTTTAATCATGAATAGATTCATCTTTAGATTCATCATCTTTCCATTCTACTATTGCCAAAGTATGGCGGCCACCACAAGCGACGAGTTTGGCTATCCAATTTCCCTCAGCTTCACCGTCACCATCACTGAGATTCTGTGGAGGAGGGATGTCTATAGGTACCTCCATTGGTTGACCAGTAGTGACTTTCCTCCCATATCCCAGACGCCCATGATCACCTCTACCAAACTGCAAATAATTCCATCAACATTAGAATAAATATTTCAAAATAATAAATGCATCTCAGAAGGGCTAATATAAATTGGCCGAAAAACTCACAGAATGAAAACTGCTACTAATCTATAATATCAATATATAGAAGGGATATCAAATTTTGGTGTGACTTTTATTTCAGATTAAACAAAACATCGCAAAGAAAATTGAGATGATAAGCAAACTACTTACAGAAAATATGCGCCCATCTCGGGTTAATGCAACAGAATGAGTACCTCCACAGGACACCTGACCACAAACCAATAAATAGATATTTCAGCATAAACTAGTTGTAACTATTATTAATAAAAAACACTAATGACTATTTTACAACCGACCCTGAAAGAACTTTGTCTCTTGAGGTTATAACGTTAAACTCTTATCACTGAGCTAACACCTTATGGCATTATGTAATTCAATGGAAGCTAATTAGAGATGATAAGATAAGAAAAAAGTACATAATTAGAAAGCGCTCTTTGTGAAGTCGAAATCATTTAGTAGATACCTATGCTACATACTAAAAATCAATCAGAGTGTATAGTTACAGAGATATTACCTGAACAATATCTTCGCCGGCTAAAAGTTGAACCCTCTGAGGTAACATTTTACTGCTCTTATCACTATCACCAAATCCAAGCCTACCATGTTCTCCCCTTCCCCAGCCATATACCTGAAACAAAAACATCAGCAAAGATAGCATTATAGTCTACTCTCATTAGAAAAACACCACTGTGGAAAAAAATATATGGTTATCACATAGTGAATCGGAAGACCTATTTTTCAAATCACGAATTGAATCTAGTTATAAATCGTAAGACATGTTACCAATGAAAAATGTCATTTTTAAATGAAAACAAGTGACGTTACAAAACTATAAGCTGATATATTGTATTTAAACCTCAAAATGGTTTAAGATTCAATTTATAAATCAAATGACAAAAGAAAGGTTGTTGGTTATACAAAAGTAACAAGAAAAGGTGGTTGATAACACTAGGTTTAGGTAGTGGTTTGTTAGTTTGGATCGGGATTCATGTGAAAAATAGATACACACTAGAGATTCATATCGTTTGAGTCCAATTTAATATCGATTGAGATACAACTCGTGTGATTTGTATCTTTAACCATGAAAAAATCCACTAAAAACTTTGGCGCTTCAGTTTTTTGATACCATGAATATCGCAAGATACCAGTTTCAGCAGAATAAACAGGAAAGTATAACTTTGAATTTATAGTAAAAATAGTCAAACACACGCTACAAATATTCTACATGGATTTCTTGAAAGTAAAATTTAAAAATAATTGATTCTAGAAAGAAAGAAAAAAAAGAGCACCTCTCCATCAGTCAATGCAGTAGAGTGCCATCCACCGGCTGCAATATCTACCTATAGTTTCAAACAAATTAAGAAAATAAATTAGATAAGCTATTTTAGATATGAGTGAACAACAACAAAAAAACAAGCATCCAGTGTCGTGTCTTCTGTAACGCCAATATTAATAAAATTCCATTATTCTAAATATGACTTTCCTCTCTAAAATCCTATAGTTTCATCATATTATACAAACAACATCCAGCAACTCAGTGTTGTCAAATAGCGGCTATTATGGAACTATAGCATAGTGGACAGTATTGAACAAATCAATATTTCTCTGTCATACATTACTTAGTACAAAGTGTTCTCAAATATCAACTATAACGACACTATAGCACTGCAGCGTTCTGAAATTTTAACAAAGCCGTTATTTTCTGCGATCACAATTGACAACACTGACGCCTACAAGGAAAATTGGGCATTAGAAAAGGAAACAGTGTATAACTTTTTCAGTAATGTATAATCTATTTTACTGCATAATTTAACTAACATCCTGAGTTTCTTCAAAAAAAAAAAAAAAAAGTAACATCCCAAGTTTGACAAGGATTCAATTTAGATTATGGGGGATTGCCTTCAAATACCCATATCACCATATCAGCAATCCTTTTTATAATATTAACAAGGCATGAAGGTTTGAGTAGTGAACATTGTGAAATGTTGAATCATACATTGATCTGATAGGATGATCTAGCTATTTTAGCCATGTGGCACTGCCTATGCATGAAATTGTGTTTAGCCATGTCTTTATATTATAGGCAAAATTACTCCAGCAGTCCTTTAAGTGTAACCCTTTTTTAGGGTTGGTCCTTTAAGTTTTATATTTCCTGAATTGGTACTTTATATTACATTTCATTTGCATTGTTGGCTTTTAAGTTATGGTCATGTTGCATCGTTGTCCTTTATGTTACATTTTGTGACTGTGAACCACAACTTATGTTCTTCAACAAGAGATGAACAATATTCTGGTGCTAATTCATTACCCTGCTCATGAACTAAGACATTGCTGCAAAAAGTTAGGTACTCTAGTTGTAAGGGTTTTAGATTCAGGAACTTAGATTTACAGAAGAAGTGAAGAGGGAAAGGAAATGGACGAATCTGACATGTCTAATTCAGTTTTCTCAATATTAAAATGTCACACATGCTTCTTTTTTTTTAATGAAACTTGTTAAAAGGCTAACAGTGCAAACATAATGTAACATAAAGGACCAATTCAAGAAAATAAAAAGTTAAGGACCGATCCGGGAAAATGGTCAAACTTAAAGGACCACAGACGTAATTCTGCTTATATTATATACAGCACCTTAGTTTGTCTTGTAAGATTAGTTTACATATTACTCGTCAGTATTATGATTTTTTTCCTAATATCCCTATTTATTTAGCATTAAGTATATGTATCCTATAAATAGAGATTAGTGCTTCGTCTTTTGTATCAAGTTATTAGCAATAGTATTCAAAATTCTTATTATTTCTCCCCTCCCTTTATCTAAACCTCAGATCTTCAACTTCTTCGGCCAAAAATGTTTATTTAACATAGACTTATTTATAGTACATGCATCGTGTGGACTATTGCACATATGTTTTACACCGGGGATAAAACATTATCAGACTGTAGCACTAGCCATCTCACCGATGTTATTACTTAAGAGCCTATGTAAGCTCGTGAAATTTTCAGACTCGACTCATAAAGAATAATAGTTACTTAATGTAGAAATAATGTTTAAAACATCTACAATAGTATTTAAACACAATTTAATACTATGTGCAGAGTAATTTACAACATTTTAACCCTAACCAAACCATAACATACCTGAATACACAAACATAACATCACACTTTAATTTGATGTAATTCACAAAATCAAATCACAAGATAAGTTCAGAAATCACAACTAAAGGTTTATACACAGCAGACCAATACAAAGGATTGGATTTAAAAGTAATGCCACAAGACATGATTCGTGATAAAACAGTACTACATGGTGTGATCCATGTAGTTAACCCCACAAAGGGAATGTTTGCATTGCCTTATTTGAGCTGATCTACTGACATATGTATTTCTGAGACTGTTTGGGAGAGCTTATGGAAATAGCTTTTGACATGGCTATAAGTTGTTTTCAGCTAATTTCCACAAGCTTACCAAGATATTTTATGAAAACAACTTATTTTATCTTATATGAAAACAGTTTGACTTTATTTTATCTTCTGTTATAGAAATAATTTATGCATAAGCACTTGCACGATAAGAGCTTATGCTATAAGCATTTATTTAAGTTGTTTATCTGAACAGGACCTTAGTGGGAAAAGGCATTGGTGGTTATAGTACGCAGCAAAGTATATTAATATGCATACTGACAAAATGATCTACAAATAAACATGACTTTGGAAAATGAGATACAAACCACAGTAAGTCCAGAGAGTCCTTGCACAGGAACAGGTTGTGATCTTGGTTGCGTATCTCCAGTTCCAAGTTGTCCATATTCATTATTACCCCAAGCCCACAGAGTTCCATCCTCTTGAAGAGCCAAATTATGAAATGCACCTACTGCTATAAGCTTTATATTATCAAGACCTTGCACCCGAACCGGGACTGAAATCTGTTTACTGCAAGATATGAAGCAAATCTATATGAATTAGCATAAAGCAGAAGCTGTTTAGTCAAGAGCAGATAACCATCCAAATATGTAAAATAAATTCATAGATAATAGGGATATAGTTATGACAAGAGCAAAAACATAAAAAAGTACTCAAGTGGCTAAAGTAATTGTTGGTAAAAGTAAAGAAACAAAGTTGTGTGGCAATGTGCAATATATACAACAAATTTGGTGCATTTAGTTGGCACGGAATTCTCAGTACTTTTGAGAAGGCTTCTTTGGCAAGTAACTTATGATTGACCATTTGGCATAATTTTGGCTGAAGTGCATGGCCTTTTGGACAGAGTTTCGGTAACAAATATGTGTAGGGATTGGGAGGCTTTTCTACAGATAGAAGCTACTATTAGTCTTTGATGAAAGTGGTAAAACTGCTTTTATGTTGGCTTTTTATAAAACATACCTGATCATCTTAATTTTGTAAGCATGTTTATTTATTAAAAAAACATTTTTTCTCGAAAACGTGGAAAATGAACCCTATGTTGATTTCCTTTTATTTACTTGGTTGCTTTCTGTTTTGTTCTTTTGTTTAGAAGGTTTTTATCCTACTGTCTCCTTGTAAGTTGTTATCTTCAGCTCAGTAATAACTTATTTCTTTTGTTCAAAAAAGAGAAAAATTACATGTCACCAGGAGGCCACGGCTGACCCCATGTCCAAACGTGCCCTTCACGTGTAAGTACCACTGAGTGAGTTCCTCCAGCAGCAACCTACACCACAAATAATTAGAACAATGTCAAATAGCAATCTAGAAAGGTCATGATATCAAATATGCACATGGTATGTTATTGTAAAAGAGATGCAGAAGCTCCGTTACAAATCTAAACACTGTAGGACTATATTTATTGCATAATGGCCAAACAATAAGAATCAAATTCAAATTTCGATGCTTATGCATAAGATAGCTCATAGAGTTGTTTAATGTGATGATTGAGGTTTAAAACATGTTGAATGGATGGAGAAGTGCTGTTGTCTGTAAGAACAAATGCGGCATATAAAATTGAACAAATTATAGAGGGATCAACTTGCGTGCATTCTATGAAGCTTTGAGAGAGTAGTTAAGTGGAGATTAAGACAAAAGACTCAGAACAACAACAATAACAACAACAACCAAGCCTTATCCTACTAAGTGAGGATTAAAAAATATTCGGCTTAATGTCAGGGAGATTGATCGAGGCAATGATATTCTTGTTATAAAGACTTGTATTTCACTCAACAAAAGGATAATATCTCAGTAAAGATAGATGAAAAATTGCATAGGAATTCTACTTGTATTTCACTAAAAAATCTGATGAAATTAAGAAACGAACACAACTAAATATTTTCTCAGTAACAAAACAAAGGTAAATCATGTTTGGTTCCATCATTGCATTTGCATTGGAATAAACAAGTTACCTGTCGAACAGAAAGCTTAGGAGCACAAGGCTGAGGGATCACTATATCTCTCCTCAAAGGTCTACCATTGTCATCCTTGCGCTCAGGTTCTTCACCACACTGACCATATTCATTTCCACCTGACATCAAGTATATCTGCTTTTATCATTCTGATAATATATGCATAACAGTGTTGTAAAATAGTGATTATAGTAACACTATAGCATTACAGCGTAGCGGAATTTGAATAAATCTCTATTGTTCTGCGATATGATGTTTATACAAAGTGTTGTTAAATAGAGACTATTCTGGCACTATAGCGTTGTAGGATAGATGAATTTGAACAAACCGCTATTTTCTGCAATCACGATTAACAAAACTGACGCATGATTAAGATATACTGACACACATTCTGATGTTTCTCGATATAGATCAACAGAAGTTCACCGATACTCATTCCGATTTTTCAAAAGTAGAATATCTATAATACACCTATGAGCTAGTTGAAGCCAAATCGTGGTTAATGATGTTGCCACTTTGAAGGGTGATTTCACTTCTAAGAATAAAAGAAAAATACTTCCCTCTATTGTCACAGAGAATGAGAGAAGCAAAAAAATATAATAAACACAGAGATGATGGAGTGGTTTGAAATGAATACCCCAAGCATAAGCTTTTCCGTGATCATCAACAGCCAAACAGTGCCACCCACCAATAGCCGCCTAACATCATTTAAAAAAAAAACACAATCAGAACTGCAAGTCAATAATCAATTCAAATAACGGATTCAACTCCTCTAAAGTGAACAATTCAGTTTATAGCGGATGGCCAAAACTCCACCACATGAACTTGGGAATGCAACCAATGGCACCGCCATAGGAGGTGGCGCTTCACAAATCGCCTATGGCATCTAGAACAAAATCCACCGCACGATTCCAACATGGCCGGTATTTAACAACAGTGTTGTAGGGTATGTTTGGATGGAAGATTTTGGAGAGGAGGGGAGGGTTTGTTTTATTTTTCTAAATTAAAAAGCTATAAAATGTTTCTGAAAATGGTATTTTTCTTTATAGTAATCAAATCCTCACATGACACCAAAGAAAACAACAACATAAGCACGGTAGTAAAATGAAAATACCTGAACAATATGAGCATGGGAAAGTGCTTTGACTTGGCTGGGAATGTTTTCAGTCTTGGTCTCAGCTGGGTGTCCAAGTGTTCCCCTTTGATTCCAACCCCATGTAAACAACTACTCAAAACAATAACAATGAGAAAGAGAATAAAAAAGTCAAATATGATTTTAGTCCCTATAAAATTACAACTCCGTTTAACTTTAGTGCCACAAAAGATTTAAACAAATTTAGTCTTCACCTTTTATATAAACAACTATTCAAAACAATAACAATGAGAGAGAGAATAAAACACTCAAATATGATTTTAGTCCCTGTAAAATTACAAATCTTTTTAACTTTAGCCCAGCAAAAGATAACAATTTTAGTTTCACCTTTTACAAAAACAGGGGTTTCAGTGGTATGCAAGACTAAGAGCGCCCAATATAGGACTAAGGCCATGTTTGAATAAACAGTTTAAGTAAGCTCTAACAGTATAAATCCTATTATATAAGTATTTATGTACAAGTTACTTTTTGATAACAAAGGATAAAACAAAGTTAAATTGTTATCGAGTCTGATTGGATTGGTTTATTTCAGCTTCTCTACTACCATAAGCACTTGTAAGAGTCTTTGAGAAATCTTATGTAAACATCTTATGACATGCCTTATGTCTATAAGTTGTTTTCAGCTTATATGAGTATATCCATAAACTCTACAAGATAGCTTATGAAAACCACTTATAGCTTATATCAAAATAGTTTGAGTTTATTTCATCTTTTGTTATAGAAATAGCCTATACGTAAGCGCTTTTATGATAAGCGTTTAATTAAGTTGTTTATCCAAACAGGGCATTCACATAAGTTGTAGCCTATGTTTGGTTCCACGTTTAGAGCAGCCAGAATTGATTATGCAGGTGTAAAATTTATTTTGACATGTTTGGTTGCCCTCGAGTAGAATTGATTTTGTCTCCATAAATGATTCTAACTGAAACTAGGATTTGTAGCTTTTGAGTCTAGACGTGAGTTTTAGACTAAAATCTAATGCTAAAGTTTGTTAGGATACAAATAAACAACTTTACATTCAACTCACTTATAAGTAAAATCAATTCTACAAAATTAATTTTATTAGCGCAGAACCAAACACACACATAACCTATTTACATAAGCTACCGTGTAGAAGCCGAAAACATCTTATTATGTAATAGAAATGTCATAAGTGGTTTTCGCAAACTCTCTCTCTCGATCTGACAAATGCTTATCACGTCGGTAGACAAACTCAAACAAGTCAATCCTAACAAGCCTTAAAAATGAATAAATTTTTTATAGGCATTTAACTCAAAAAATAGATAAACTTTTCTAGGTGTTAGCCCTCTGAGCCGGCCTGAAATTAAGTAATGTATGGCCACCCAGCAAAATCGAACTTGGCTTCTCCAGAAAGATAAAAATATATAATTTTTAGCGAATAAAAACATATTTAACTCAAAAAGGTTAAATTTTTAAATAAGTTATGAATTATGATGGAGTGAAAAGTGCACAGACACAAACTGACCTTGCCATCATTGGAAATGGCGAGTGAATTTCTACTACCAGCAACAACAGAACGAACACGTTGAGAAGGAAGAGCTTTAACAGAACAAACCCATTCCTTATCTTCGTTTGTACCAATTCCTAATTGACCATCTTCACCTGAACCCCTGCAATACAAAAAAGGAAGGAGATATTATTATTGAAGGAGAGAGAGAACAAGAGAGAGAGAGAGAGTTACCAGGCAATGATGTTGGAAGCCATGAGAATGACTGATGGTATGGAGACAAAGATTGAATTGAAAGAGGTCAGTCAGTCAGGTTGAGAGTTGAGTTTGGATTAAGGATATATTGTTTGAAAACAACAGCACTCTCCAAAACCTATTACACCATCAATGTAATTTTCTTCATTTGTTTCCTTTTTTGGTACACTATTTTCTTAATTTTATAAAAAAAATAGTAACCTATACCATGATTGGTGGAATGGAATTCTAAAAGTAATTACTAATTTTGATAGGAAAATTTAAATAAACCTAAGATGGTAATTTACTCTCTTCAAGTTTAATTAAAATATTGCGTTTAAATCCAACCTTAAAGATGAAACAATGTTAAACATGTTGATGAAGAGTTTGTCATATATGGTTGCATTGTCATCTATTATTGTCATATATGGCTCTAAGGATTAGTCTTTGAATTTGCGCCAGAGAGTATCTAGCTCAAACGAACAAAGAATTAAGTCATTGTGAATATTATTATTTGTTCGTTTCACTCGAAAGGGTCTGATTGCTGACGTATTCGACTCATCGATCGATTTGAGTTCTAACACGTTGTTTTGCTCGAAAGAGCAATTTATGCTTGCTGTTGATTAGAGAGTTGTAGGCACTTGAATTTTGTTATCGTGTTGACGGTCGATCCATTCATCATAATTAAACTCTAATTGTTCTCTACAAATGTTCACTTTTCATTCTTTTTCGTAACTTAGTTTCACGATGTATTCCCGATTGAGTTATTCCTAGGTCAGGTCTAATGTTCACTCAGTCTTTGTATCTCTTTTTTATCTATGTGATTTTGTATTTTGCCTAAAATAAAGGATCTTTGATCATCCAATAGATGGATTAAATATATTTTTAATCCCTACAAAATCACGAGTTTTTGAGTTTAATCCCTATAAAATTTTAATGCTAATTTTAGTTCTCCAAAATACTCCCTCCGTCTCACAATTATTGTCTCTTTAGTATTTTTTTTCTTTTTCTCAAAATAATTGTCACTTTACAATACCAATACAACATTTATTATTTTTTTTCTACTATTATACCCTTATTTATTGATTTTCATTCAACTTAACTACTCCACTAACTACAATTAATAAGGGTGTCTTAGTAAATACTACTAATTTTACCATTGAAATCAACACAATTAATCATTTTCTTAATAATCGTGCACAAACCTTAAACGACTAATATTGTGAGACAAAGGGAGTATTGTAGTTTGTAATAATTAGGTGTGTTCGCGGTGCGTTTGGTTCGGTTTTGAGACTAAAAGTCATCCGAACTGCAAGATAAAAGAACATGCGGTTTGGTTTGGTTCGGTTGAGTTTTTAAATAAAACCCGAATCAAAACAAACCAAACCAATGCGGTTTTTATCGAGACAAATCATTTTTTTGTTTTCAACATTAAAAATCAAGTTAAAAAGTTAAAACACAACATATTCCCAACAATGTTTCCGACAACGTTTTAAATTTCATCTAACAATATTTCAATCTCATAAAACAAATTAAAAACGTGTGCAAAAAATAATATTATTCTGTAAGGAATGCAAAATACTAAGATTTTATCATTCTCTAAAAGTTCAAGTAACACAAAAAAATATTTTAGAAATAAAAAGTAAAAAAGAAACTTAACAAGAGAAAAAATATATCATTTTATAGAAGTTTCAATTGAGTTTCTATGAGTATTGGTTTAGATGACATATGTTTAATTAATGTTTTTCCTATGTTGCGGTTTGGTTTGGTTTGGTTTGGTTCGTAAAATAGAAACCGCAAACCGAACCAAACCATGCGGTTGAGTAAGAAAACGATCTGAATACATCTGAACTAAATGCGGTTTTTTGCGGTTTCGGTTTGAATTGGTTTGGTTTTGAACACCCCTAGTAATAATAGTCCCTCTTTTAAAAACTTTTTTAAAAAAATAGATATTTTTAGTCATACAAAATATTCTCATAAAATGCAAATATGGACTAAAAATGAATAAAATTTTTGTGGAAATTAAACTTAAAATTTTGTAATTTTATAGACACTGAAAACATATTTAACGCTATTATAAATTAGGTCTTTTGTAATAAGAAAAAAATATTATAGAAAAATAAAAGGAAAAACAAAGAAGGTTTTCATTTTACCTCAAAAAAACAAAAAAGAAGCTTTTCATTCCTCGGTTTTTGGTTGTTTTTCCTTACAGCTCCTGCGACTGAGGTTGTTGTTGTTGCTGTGAATCCTTAAAGGTTGAAATGGGTGGTTACATTCAAGAAGCACGTGAGAATCACGTGAAGAAGAAGGTCGAAGAAGGTACCATAACAATACTAAACCCTAACCCAAAACCCATTTTTTCTTTATCAAAAAGTTTCAATTTTTATGAACAAAAATGGGTTTATTTCAAATGGGTATTTTTTATATACATTAATCCACAAATGGGTTTCAAATTATGATCAAATGATTTTATAGTTAAATTGATGTGATGGGCTATCATCATTTTCATTCAATTCGGTTTTAGGCCCTGTTTGGATAAACGTCTTTTTTTTGTAGCTTATAGCACAAATACTTACCATGATAAGCACTTATGTATAAGCTATTTTTATAGGAAAAGATAAAATAAAGTTAAATTGTTTTCGTATAAGCTGTTTTCATAAGCTATCTTGGAGAAATTATGAAAATAAGCTAAAACAGTTTATCAACAATGTTAGTATGTTAAAAGCTGTTTTTACATGTTCTTCCAAACAGTAGATAAGCTCAGATAAGTCAATCCAAACATACCCTTATCCATTTGAATAATATACTCCTTAGCGACACTTCTGATAGAAGGTGTGACAATGTCCGACTCTGACACATGTGATTACATTCAGCTATGTCATTTTTTAAATTATTACCGGTGTTGCTGTGTCAATGTCGTTCTGGTGTCTGTGTCGGTGCTTCATAGATAAAATGTTCATTCTAAAGTTTTCATTTTTCATTGTGTTTTTGGGAGAAGAGATGGGTTTTATTCAAATGCCGTTCAAATTTATGATCAAAACATTGTTTAATGGTGATATTCGAATGGTGGGCTATGATCAATTTTGCAGCTTTACGGAGCAAAATGAAGGTGAAGGCACTTAAAGAGTGTGATTTTTACACAAAGAAATATGCTGAGTGTGCTATGGGGAGAACACTTTCTGTTGTTTGGCAATGTCGGAAAGTAGCTAAAGAGTTGAATAATTGTCTTCATCAATTGTAAGCTGTCTTATGAAATAGTACTAGAATTATTCTTTGATTATTTTGTTTTATTTTGGGTTAAGAACTGGAGAAACATACCTAAATGCATCTTTCTTTTGTCGGTTTGGTCATCGAATGTGTCTTTTGTTTGTTGAATGTGTTTTCGGTTAGTCAATTTGACCTATAAAATTACTAACAAATGACACGTATAGGGAGGCTTTTGTAATTTCGATGCATTCGACGACTATAGTGACACATCTCACACATTCAGGAAATTGGGGTTTAGTCCTTAGACAAGTCAAAGGGAGAAACTTTTCCCACCACAAATGACTTTAGATATTTGGAAAAAAAGCACAAATTTTGTGCGGTTCCAAAGTACACTTCTGGAAACATGAGTTTTTTAGAAATGTGGGTGTGAAAAGTAGCCCCCCAAGTCAAATCCATCTCTTTAGATTATACAGCACCGGCACACTGCATGTTAAGTTCATGCCTAAAGCTATGCGAGGCCGTAGAGTATACAATTGATGGAAAGGGTATTATATGTGCAATTTTTGTTAGGTATCACATGGAGGCGCGACTATAAAATTAGCAGGCTGTGTATGGGATGGAGCAGGTTGGGTTAGGGATCTAAAGCAAAGGCTTTACTAGCCTTGCCCTTGGCCAACCCTGAGATTGTAGGAAAATAATTAGATGACGATCAAGGTAGATTTTAGCTCAAACTATGAAGAGATATGTAGATTTAAATGGTATATCATAGTACTTGATTGATGATAGGCTATAATAACATTGTTTAATTTATGTAGTAGACAATCTTGTCTAATGTGAAAAGACTTCTTTTACTGTTGTCAAATGCAGCTGTTGATGTTAATGAATGTAATCACTTGCTGTCCCGTGTTGTATGGATTTCCTCATCTCTTTCTGCCTGTGAATGTGCTTTTCCTGGCGTTGCTATGAATATTAGTTTAAGCTCAGTGACATGTCTTAGTGTATTGATTCACATTCTCATCAATTTAATCGAGACTTACAAAAATGCTGAAAACTTAATAAGATATATCCTTTAATATTCTCCTGCATGTTAGTTAACTTCCTTTTCGCAGATAGTTTTCGTTGATGTTTCTGTTCTAGCTGTAAAATTCTGCAGCCACTGGGGGGGGGGGTCCTGAGACTGACAAACTTCTAGTTACACGCACACTGTGCTAGTTGTTTCGGCTATAGTCATTAATGTCCTGTTACATATAACCTGTGCTTACTTGATTTTAACCAAGATAGTTTCTGTGTCATATTTATTCTCTTGCTCATACAAGATATGTGATTTAGGAAAAGATTCAATTCTTGCCAATTGGAAGAATAGTAACAAAAAAGCGTAATATTCACTTTAGTTTCAGAGAACGGTATTATACACTCATACATTGCATGGATGCATCATGTAATATCTGCATTTAAGTCTTTCTATCGATTAGCTATATGAAAAGAGAATGCAAATATTGCATTTTGGACCATTTCATTGTGGTGTAAATTTAAAAAGTAATGACATTGGTGATAATGAATGATCCTTATTTTCAAACTGTGACCACACTGAGAATGTTGTGTGGAAATACCGGACGAGATAGGATTAGGAATGATAGTATTAAGAGAGAATTAGGGTAACATCTATCGTGGAAAAGATGGTTGAATCTCAACTTAGGAGGTTTGAGCAAGTGTAGTAGAGACCTGTAGGCTATAGGTTCCATGTTAGGAGAGTAGATCAGATGAAGGGTAGCTCAATCGCTGGAAGCAGAGGAAGGCCAAAAAGAAATATAGACGAAACTATAAAGAATAACCTAGAGATCAATGGTTTGGATAGAGATGTTATTCATGATAGAGTATTAATTTATGGCGTCGTTTGATCCATATAACCGATGCCGCCTTGTGGGATAAGACTTGGTCGTCTTCGTTGGTGTTTTAAACAACCTCACCTTGAATTTTAGATTAAACCCATCATAACTGTGTAGTTACTGCTCATCACAGAGTACATAAACGTTTTAAATCTTTCTGTATATTAGCTATTTGAAAACAAAACAAAAATACTGTATTCTGGAATATTTCATCGTGATACAAAATAATGATATTGATAGTTATAAATTATCCTTTTTATTTATCAAACTTACCATCACTAACATTAGACATGTATACTTACCTAGTTATTATGGTTCTTAAACTCTTGAATTAACTAGGAATTGTACGAGTTTAAGACTCTAGGTATCATAATCGAGTTAACTCGCTTACAAAATTATTTCTGTGTGAAATTGGGGTGTAGTCGCATGAAATCATTATGGCTCTGTCACAGCTTAAGAAGATACTTGTGTTGTCAAATTTCATAGAACTATGAAATAGCAAACGCATGACTGTCTGATATGATTTACATTATTTCGTTTGTGCATGCCAACGTGTTGGATTGGAAAAATAAAACTTGCTCTCTTTCTTCTTTTTCTTCGTTTCATCTTTAGTAATTTTGAAATCATGAAAACAAAAAAGTTGACATTTAACAAGCTTGTTAGCTTGATGGTACAACTGGTTGTAATTTAGGCCCTCTTATTGTTTACTTTCTGTCATTCAGTTTTGGTGATTGCATATGTTCCAAGACCTTGGCAAAACTTGTAAATTTCTTTCATAAATCTTGATTACTATGAAGCACACACAGACACCGGACACGACACTGACACTTTGGCACCGATAAAATTTTGAGAAAATGACATAATTCAATGTAATCGCAAGTGTCGGTGTTGTGTCGAACACCAGGATATGCCTTCACTCAGAAGCGTCGGTGCAACAGTTGAATAAATATTTGTGTTGGTTGTTTTTCACACTTTTTTTTTCAGTTGAATTTGATTTGCCTATTGTGTATTTCTATCTTGGTGATCATATGCTTAATTACCTATACACCTCTCCGAAGTGCCGTGACGGTGTATCGGACACGTAGGAACATCGGCACTTCTCAGACACACCTTGTTAGATGTGTCTTGGACACGTGCCAAGAGACTGCCAACACCGTTATTGTTCGGTCCCTTCTTGGACAGTCCTAACCCTGTAGTAGATAGATCCATTACTTTTTGAGACAAATAGCAAAAATGAAAATAATGTCTGTTATCATTTTTTATGAGGCTCATTTTCATATTCTTATCTTAAGATTATTTATATAAGGATTGCATTTCAAATGATTCCTCTTAGTATTCTTTCTCGTGAGCGTCATTATCTTTATAATAACTTTGTTTTTAAAAGGCTAATATAGTCATGATGTCAAGTGTTCGTGTCAGAGTACTTGTATCACTATGAATGTGGAATTGATATCTTTTTTTCTCTCTGTCTAAATTCTTTTACAGCACCAATGATTCTGTCTTGGAGGAAATGAAGAAAGAATACAATCTAAAACAAGGTTGAGAAGGCACTGTTAGAATCTAGACTATTTGATTTCAACGACACGGTGTATGTCAGAAACAGTTTTTGAATATACAACGATTCATCTGACATTCAACTTTAGATGTTTGAAATGAGGTCATCAGCTCTTCATCATTGTGATGCAATGGAACTTCATTATGAACCGCAACTTTTTCTTTTATGTGAATTTTGTATGGACTACGAAATAATAATAGAACATTAAGGAAACAATGTGTATGATGTTTGTTGCTTGATCTTAAATTAGTGTCCTATTAGTACCATATTTTACAGGGGTTGTTTGTTTCAAGTTTAAGATTTACATTCCTAGGAATACATTGATAAGGAATGAGTATACCCATGTTTGTTACAAGATGGAGAAATCATTATTCTGGGTATAAAGATACTCGGGGATGAAATAACTTCCAATCTTCGCATGGAATTATTCCTAAACTAAACGGGAAAATGGGTTCCTATGAATTTTTTTATACTTTTGTTTTTAAGAGAAAATAACGTCCAATATTCCTAGGAATATTAAAGAGTGTGCCAAACAATTTTATTTTTTTTAAATACACGGGAGTTTACTATTGTAGGGAAAAGAGGGATACAGCAATTGAAGGAACACTATTTTCCAAGTTGGTAATTTAATAGAGTTGGTCCTTTTTACAAGAGTAGCCGGCCCTAGTTTTTTAGTGAGAGAAACTCCAACTTCTCTCTAAGTTTTCTTTCTCTTTCACTCGTTGAGGATGGGTGGTTTTAAGCCATTTTTTGACCTAGAATCACCCCCTCTGCATCCTTTTTCTCTCTTCTCTCAATCTAAATAAGTGATTTCTACATATATCAAGTGTTTTCTTTTGTGTTTTTTTCGTGATTTCGTCGTCTGAGTGCGGCGTTGTTTGATTTCGCGCCTTGTTGTGGTGTTCGTTTAGTTCATATTGAAAGATCAGATTCAGTCAATCACAGATTCAATCGATGATTTGGACGCCAACGTTGCAGATCCGGAAGCATGGGTATTCTGGTGATTTAGATTTCATCGTATTTTTTTGTAGGCATTTTGCCGTTATATGCTATTAACTTGGGTGTTGTGAGTTTGTTCGCAGATTCATCCTTTACGTTTTTAGCGATGTTGATTCTGATGTATTCTATCAATTTGAATGAATGAATATCGTTTTGTTTTTGTGAAAAAAAAAGGACCTATTTTACAATGCCTTACAAAGTTACGGATTAACTTGGTGGTTTACTCCAAAAAATCACAACCATTCATATGTATATTTGTGTATAGTTAAAGCTCAACAATTTTAATTGTTGGCGATTATGATTGATTGACAATGTAAACAGTTTTATTAACTTAGCAATGTTTTTTTTCTTTATTTTCGCTAAGTTTATTCTATACAAACAAATATAAATAAACCATCAATCCAGTATCAAAACTATGAAAATATAATTAGTAGTTTTAAAGTGTATAAAATATGTCCTTGATAAGTAGTCCCCAAATCAAATCAAATCAAATAATTAATCCCTAAATTAAGATTTAAAGATTGATTTTCATATACTAAAATATTGGTAAAAAAAAAAAAATATTCTCAATCATAGGAAGTTGAGGAACCATTGTCATGTTAAGATGGTCTTAGTGTTGGTATAGTGGTGAAAAAAAGATATTGAACGAGAAAATAAGGTTGGTTAGGGTTATATGGTAAGAGAAAGTTCTAAACATATTTTAATTTTAATTTTTATTTTTTTGCTAAGTCAGGAGATTGGGTAGGCATCAAGGGGAAGCAACGACATCCTAACTAGGTTAGCACCTCGAAGAACCCTCATTCTATGCCGCCAATCTCAAAGAAACATTTTATTTAAAAAAGGAGAAAAAAGTACAAGAGGGGGGACTAAGCCAAAACCCTCAAAAGAAAAGCAAAAACAAACAGATACAGAAAGAACAACTGATTACGGTAACCTAGAGTGAGGAATCCCACTCCGGTCCAAAAAGAAGTCAGTATGCAGTGGCTGAGATGATTTAAATATATTGTATCTAATTTAAACACATTATGGTTTAAAAATAGTGTTTGTAAAAAAAAAAAAAGTCAAGTATAATCGGTCATAGGATGTTGAGAACGAACCATTATCGTGTTAAGATGGTCTCGGTATTGGTATAGCGGTGAAAAAAAATACTCAACGAGAAACTAATATTGTTTAGGGTTACAACTTACGAGGGAATAGAAAGTTCTAAACATATTTTAATTTTTAAGTTATGATTGAACACATTGCATCAGATTGACATGTTTTATTCACTATAAATTTGACTTTTTGACATATATCCATTTTATTTTTTTACCTGTTGTACCAAAAAATTTGAATTATGTAAGCGCATCTTAATAAAACCCGTGCAACGCATGAGTCATATACCTAGTTGTTATTGCCTTGATTATGATCATGATAATTTGGTTGATTTTGAGAACCTTCAAACGAGAGTTGGTAAGAGTTTTGTTGAGCACCCTTCATACTCCTTTCCTATCGTTTATACCTGCTTCATCAATGCCTTCTTCTAATTTCTTTTGTTATATACATTCCTCTTCTTCTATTTTTTTTATAGATTCCTTTTTTTATCTTTATAGATTCAATTTAAGTTAACTATATATTTAACATTGAAGTTTAAAATAAATTATAAGTTTAAATTGACATCATTAATTAAATTTGCATCAAACAAATTTTATGTTGGATGTATCATGTATGTTGATTTGGTGGTAAGAGTTTTAATTTATCAAGTCATATATATAGTTCAAATCTCATATGAAACATTGTTTATATATTATCATTAGTATGCATTTCATCTTACTTACTAAAGCTTGTTTGGTCAAGCTAATCCTAACCCTAAATTTAACCTAGCAATTTCCTTCTCATTCTAACGCATTTAATTCACAGGTTTGACCTCCTCACCCTTTTAACATGCAATAAATTCATTTCATTTTAAATTGGTTGTCATTCATTAAATAATTTAAGGCAATTCATTTCAAATTTGAGAGCATTTCCCAGTCGATCTGAATTTATTCTATTGCATTTAATTCATACCTTTGACTTCCTCATCCCTTTAACACGCAATAAATTTATTTCATTTCAAATTGTTTGTCATTCATTTAATGGTTTAAGACAATTCATTTCAAATTTGAATGACAGTTTAGCACCAACAAACAAAATCAAATTATTCATCTGTTTGACCTTCTCATTTAAAAGAAATTAAATGTTCATAAACTCTTATCTTAATCATCATCAATTCATTTGAAATTCAAAAATTCACTCCTATCATCATTCATAATATCCTTTGACTTTCTCATTTAAAAGCAATTGTGACTGTTAAAACAACATTAAAGCAATTTTGAATTACGATTTCACTCCCTCCTATTCTCAAATCCTTTTAATGCCAATGAATGTGTATTTTAATTGTCCATTGGAATATACAAACTCGATATAAATGTGTACTAATGGCATTAAAACCGTTTTTGGAAGTTATATAACAAAATTATTATTTAGCATTGGAAATAGACATGCACATTAAGTATCATTATTAGTGATGAATGCCTATGAGGAACACGAAAGGAAAGAGCTTAATGGACAATTGACTTATTTCAAGTATTATATATACACACATTGAGATTTGTTTTGCCATAACAACAAAGATATCACCCTTTACATAAGAGGTAGCCATGATGGACAGCCAATCTGCCATAAATGTCACAAAATTCTCCATTCAGTGCCAAAGAGGTTTTTTTCCTCAAAAGATGCTATCTTTATCTACATTTTCGTTTTCATATGAGTTGAGATTTTGCAATTGCTTTTTGGTGTCTTTAACAGCGTCGTTACTTTGCCAAATTAAATAGTGCATATACACTTAGGATTTTTGTTTCAATATTTGTCATCTTAGAAATCCTAGAAGTTGTAAATAGTTTGTTCACTTTGTTCAATTTAAACCAATCAATTTATAAATTCGGTGTAAGAACAAGTTTGTTTATATTTGTTCTAAACAAACATAAGTCTCTTTCTTGTGAAGCTTGAGAAACATAAGTCTATTGATGAAACCTTAAGCACCAAAAGTCTCATTCAGTTGTGTTTGAGCAATATAAGTCTCTAGGTGAAACCTAGAGCAATAAAAGTCTCTTAGGGATGCCTTTTGAGCATTGGAAGTTTCTTGGAGTTGTCCTTAAGTATTGGAAGTCTCTTTGTAGTGACCTTGAGCAAAGAATTCTCTTGCAAGTGTGCTTGAGCATTGGAACTATTATGGAAGAGTCCTTGAGAAATTGTAATCAGTAATGATTATAGTGAAATCCCTTGGGAATTGGACTACACTCTTGTGTTATGGGAGGAACCAGTAAATTGCTTTTATTTGCTCTCTCTCTCTCTCTCTCTCTCTGTCTTTTATTTTTGTGTTCTGTATTTCACTGCATTCAAACTTTGTATCAGATTCTGCACTCAAGAGATTCTGATAAGTTCGCAAGACTTAAAAAAAGAAAACCAGAAAAAGTCAACACAATTCAACCCTCTTCTTGTGTTTTTTCCACCGTCATCGTTTACTCAACACAAAACTAAGTAAGACGACAATATTCTTTTTCTTCTTCTTCTTCTTCAAAACTCACGTCATCATTATTCTAATCTTATCACACACAACAAAAATGACAAACGACAAAGAAAAACACAACAACCTAAGACAATGCAAACTCCAACAACCCATGGTCTACCTTAATCAACAAAGGAACCTTAACGACATTCACAACAATCATATTATTTGTATTCTTGATCCGGGTCCTCGTATCAAACACATGATATAGGATAAATATTTATCATAACTATATCATATCATATCTCTATACAACTTCGTATCCTATCATATCCTATCTTTATTCTATCTTAAACACCAAAATAGATCCTTAGATCCATACCATTACAATATCATTTAACTAACAAAAAATTTAGTTTTCCCGATTTTGAAAAACATGTATAAAATAATTTAGTGTTAAAGATATTATTCTTAGTCAAACAGAAATGTAATTGTATTAATAAATTTAAAACAATAATAAATATGAGTGAAGACTGAAGACCCATTTTGGTCCCTGACAAATTCTATAAGGGCCAAATTAGTCCTTAATAAATAAAAAGATCCAATTTAGTCTCTTATAAAATAAAACCAAGACAATTTATGATAGAGGGATTAAATTGTCTCGGTTTAATTTTGTAAGGGACTAAATACAGTCTTTTTATTTGTTGAGGACTGATTTGACCCCTATAGAATTTGTCAAGTATCAAAATGGATCTTCACTCTAAATATAAATATATTAAACATTTAAAGAATAATAATTAATTCATTGTTATATTATTTTTTTTGAAATTATACACTACTTTAAAAATAATTAATATGTAAAGACCAAATTGAAAGTAGAAGTAGCACTATATTATTATGAAAATTGAAAACATGCAATCTGCACTCCATCTACTCGCAACAGTGACAATATTTTATAGCCCTGGATCATTGTTGTCAATCTAGAATCCTATGTCTTACCATAAAGCTGCCCATCATTCCCATGAATTTTTTTTTGTTGACACTCCGGTTTTCAAGGAAATAACGTCTTAGAAATTTAGAGTTCGACCATACGGTAACTAAACTCTAACTAAGAATTATATCACCCATGAATCAAACTTATATTCTCCTTAACAATTAGTCATTTGATGGAGTTTATTAACCATTTGATCTCAATTGCTTAGTTCTTATTATGAATTATTGATGTGATCTAACATCCCATTTATTATCCGAAAGGAATACATTGTATCCAACGGTCTATTATTCACAACAAAGTTTTAATCTAATCATTTTGAATATTTTTATACTTTATTGGGTGATGATAAATTTATACTTTTAGTAAAGCACAAGATATATTAACCTTTTTATATTAACCCTTTTTAAAGTCATTGACTGGATTTTATATTTAACTTATTGCAACAAAGATTTGTGAAATTTATATTAAATAATAGAACAATTTAAGTTAACTATATATTTAACATTGAACTTTAAAATAAATTATAGGTTTATAGACATTATTAATTGAATTTGCATCCAACAAATTTTAGGTTGGATTTATGTTGACTTGATGGTAAGAGTTTTACTTTATCAAGTTATAAAGTTCCAATCTCATATGGAACATTTTTTAAATCATCATTAGTATTTATTTAATTAATAATAATTATCATTTGAAAGAAAATGCATTGCAATATAATAATTTCATAGTGTTTAATATATTATTCTCAGTCAACAAATCATTTAATTGCATTATTAAATTTAAAATTTTAATTTAAAATTGGTAATATTTTAAATTTGTAAAATTTAAAATTAGTAATATTTTAAAATTAGTAAAAATTTAAACTAGTAATATTTAATGGCATTATTAAATTAAAAAATATAATTTAAAATTAGTAATATTTTAAATTTAATTAAAACTATAACTAAAGAAAGACAATGTAATATTTTAAAATTATATTATATTTATATAAATACATGTCGAATGATGATCCTATAAAAACAATGTCATTGTTGTCATTAACCACAAATATCGATTTTAGTTAGGTGTTACAATGAGATTTTATTTATTTCTATCTGTTTTATTTTTTTGCTTTTGTGGAGTATCACTCACCGAGACTCAAAATCGTGGCTTTAGCGTGGAACTCATCCATCCCAGCTCATCAAAATCACCATTTTACAATAGCAAAGAAGTTCAATCACAACGAGTTTCAAATGTCTTAAATCATTCCATTAACCGTGCCCATTACCTCAATCTTGTGCTTTCTTTTTCACGTAATGACATGCCAAAACCCACTATAACAACACATAACTATATGGGTCCATATTATGTCATGAGTTATTCAATTTAGTGTGGGAGACCACATTATCAAATTCAATGACTCCTCCATCAACATTAACTATTTTGCCAGAAGATGTTTATTCTCAGTTAGAATCTACGGTGGCATCTATGATTAAGTTAAAGTGTGTTAAGGATCCTAATCAACAATTGAGTCTTTGCTACAAATCAACATTGAAAATAGACAATGTTCCAATAATAACAGCTCATTTTCGTGGTGCTAATGTCACGTTGAATGCTGTTAACACCTTTGTTGAAATTAATCACGAGGTTATGTGCTTTGCTTTTAGTTCATCTATCGTTCCCTTTGCCATATATGGGAATGTAGCACAACAAAACTTTTCGGTTGGCTTTGATACCCTAAAGAACATTATCTCTTTTAAGCCAAAAGATTGTACCAAGCAATGAACCTATCATTGTTTATTAATAAATACTAGACAATGAACTCTACATTTTCTATAAGTTCTCTTTCTAGGCCGGTTATTGGGAGGGGTTGTTTTAGGTCTATTTGACATAGAGTCGTCCTTCTGCATCTTTTTCCCTCTTTTTTCAATTTAAATAAGTGGTTTTCACATATATTAAGATTTCTCTTTTGTGCTTTTTCGTGATTTTCACGTATATTAAGTTTTTTCTTTTGTGTTTTTTCGTGATTTTTTCGTCTGATTGTGGTGTTATGTTGTTCGTCGTCTTGTGTGACGTTTGATTTCACGTCTTGTTGTGGTGTCCGTTTGATTACTATTGAAAGATCGGCTTCAGTCAGATTTAGATTCAATCAATGATTTGGGCATCAACGTTGCAGATCCAAAAATATGGGTATTCCAATGACTTAGATTTTATCATATTATTATCTGTAGGCATTTTGTCGTTGTATGTTATTAATTTGAATGTTGTGAGTTTGTTTACAAATTTACCCTTTACGTTTTTAGCGATGTTGAACATGTTATTGTATTTGATGCACTATATCAATTTGAATGAATATCGTTTTGTTTTTGTCAAAAAACCTTATATCCGTAAAGATGAATTAACTAATTAAAATAGTAAAATAAATTAATTTTAAAATAATAAAGTTAACTCTATTTAAAAAAATCTATCCAAGTGGAAAAAAATGGAAAAAAAAATCTATACAAAAAAGACAAAAGAGATTGTTGTGAATTCGGTCAATTCCAAACCTCACATCAATGAAATTTAAATTCGTAGAGCAAGTATCAATGACAACCAATACCCACAAGTAACAACAACAATCTAAATTTAATCTAGAAATCAAGTGCATAGTAATACCACAATCTAACCAAAGAATAAACAAGATAAAGAGAGTAGAGAAAAGATAACAACACCAAGAAATGTTTACCCAGTTCGGTCCAATTTGACCTACTCTGGGAGAGAGATTGATATCTCTAATCCACTATCAATGAGTTCTTACAAAGAGATACAAAAGGGTTATAAGAAATTAGTTTCAACAAGCTTACAAAAAACAAACCTTAATTTCTACCCTTTTTCCAATCTTACCAATGAAGAAGACATTCAATGATTTTCATCAGGGCTGTCTTAACAAATTTATAGGACCAGTCTTAGTTTTACAAAGGATACAAAAAAAAATTAAATTCTAGGCCCAAAAAAAATAATAACTCATTTTAAAAAAAACTTATTAAAAATCACACTTTGGTTTTGGTGGGAGTTGAACACATGACCTCACACTCTATGTTTAGTGGGAGTTGAACACGTGACCTCACACTCTATAAAATAAAAGCAAGCTGCGCCACCGAAGCAAGCTGAACAAATTGAATTTAATTGCTTTGAATAGCTATATAACCATTAATTATGTGTCTTACGTATAAAAAAAAAAATTGGGCCCCAATAGCCCAGACTCGATGGGATATGGGTCGGCCTTGATTTTCACTTACCCAAGATGTTTACAAATGTACCCCAACTCTAGAATCTAACCCCCAAAAGAGAACCAACCCATAGCCTTTGATATCTTAAGAGCAACCACATCCATGCCACCTATATGGATGGTATAAATGGGTCTCACATAATACATTATATTACTTCACACTTTTCAATTATTTAAACTACTCAACTCCATTTTCTAAATATCCATACCACTCCTCCAAAACTTTAAAATGGGTCCCACTTATCTTACAATATACTAGTAATTAAAAGAAAAAAACTCAAAAGTAATACAAAATCTCTACAAAATCTGACAATTACAGGAAAAAGAACGTAGTAATGAAGTGCTACCATGAATAGTTTAACTACTCAATTTCAATGCCAATTATCCATGATATTATCACACAAAAGCATTGGTTAGTGTGATACCACCCGTATGGACAGGCAGTGTGTATGCTCTAAGAATCTTCTCTTTTGGTTTCACAAGCCTCACTCAAGTTTCTCACAATTGACTCTCCACTCATGTGTTTCCCATCCCCATGAATCTCTCCCCAAAAGGCACTAACCCTTTTCCAAGAGCCCCCTATTTTGGGTTTCCAAGATTCACATCTTGAAGCTTTGAACCTCACCCAAAGACCCTCAACCTTTAGTATCTAAATACCCTAAAAGTTCTCTCCTTTGGTTTCTATGAGATTCACCAAGCTTCGAGAACCTCTCAAGAGAACCCTAATCAAAGACCATCAACCCTAAAGTTATCTCCTTTGATTTCTCATGTTTCTCTCTCTTGAAACTCAACCAAAAACATGAAGAATGAAGTCTTAAATAGTGTTCAGGAATACGCAGCATCGTGCCATGTTTCGTCCCATCGTGCCACGATGGAGTAGGTAACAATATTGTGTTGAGGACAAAATCCTTATTTGATGTTTTAAAGATTACAAACATTTTATACTTGTTTTTTTAACTTGTTATCTACTAATGCATTTTGTGAGAAATGTTTCATAAGAATGTTCTAGATACAAGAAGAAGGTTCTAAGCTTACAAGTGAAGTTAAAAACGTCCTTATTAAAGCAAAGAAGCAAAAGGACATAAATGAAATTTGTGCTACAAATTCAACATATACAAAGAGCAAAATTTTTCTTATGTCTCACTGAAAGAAGATACTTTTGATACATGACATAAATTGAAGGAATCTCATATGATTACATAAGACTTTGCATTTAAAGAAAAAATGAAGAAGCACGCGCCTTAAAAGAAAGAAGAAAAAATCTTTTTACACAAAGAAAAATGTTCTTGAGAACATTTTGGTAAAACTACAAAGGGATAAGGATGACATCATCATGTCTCATCAAAAATTGCCATCAGATCACACTTGGCCTACATTACGGGTTGTTGTCTCAAAAGGCTTGGAATAGAAAGAATGTTCTTAAGAACATTCTTCTTTTGGCAAAACTCACAACTTGAAGCATTCCTGCGCATCAAGTGACAAATGACAACACATGCTTCAAATGAAATATGCCATACAACTTATTAATGAAGTGGGCCTGAAGTCTTAAGCCATCTATAAATAGAAGAACAACTCAATGATATTTGCAAGAGCTGTCGCACAAAGAATTCAATCTCTCTTTCTCAAAGTGAATATTACCACAACATTCAAAAGCTCTTCAACAACAAAGCAAACTCCATAATCTCTCACTATATTTTTCAGTCTCTTATTCTCTTGAGTTTGTGTTTGTAAAATCTCTTTTATTTGAGATGTTTTTTTTAACCAAAACCAATCACCATACAAAGTGTAGCCTAGATCTCAAGTCTATTAGGATTAGTAGTTTGAGATAGAGTTGTTCCAACCTTTCTTGTGTGATCAAGAATTGAAGAAGTCTACTGAGGTTAATAATACAGAGTGTAATCAGACTGATCTGGTGGATCAACAACATATAGTGCTATTCAGAAGTTTCTGATAGCTGGATACTACGGTGGATAATCTCACACGAAGTGTGGGGACTGGAAATAGCCGATTTTGGTGAACCATGATAAATCTCTTGCATTATCTTTCTTCTCTCATGTTTTAATTTTTTGTTTAACACACTTCACACACTATCACTTCAAACTAAACATATTAATTTTCTAGAGTTCTCTGATCCCTTAACTAAAATTAATATTAACCTTTCTAGTCACATTTATTTATTACTACTTTATTCTTAATACTTCCAGAGTTCTCTGGTCCTTTTATCGTTTTATTTATTTCAGCTTTATATCCAGAGTTTTCTGCTCCTTTTATTACTTTATTTATTTCAGTCATATATATTCCAGAATTCTCTTGTCCTTTAATTTGTTTTATTTTAAATACACAGTCCAGAGTTCTCTGATCCTTTATTTATTAATTAATTGCATAAATATTTTATTTGTTTAACCCTTACCAAGAACCTTCTTGAGTATATAAACTTAATTAAAGTTTCCGGAATAATTTTTAAAGGGTCACAATTCAAACCCCCTTTTCTTGCGACGTTTATTGCTACTTCAATTGATATCAGAGCCCGGTCTCTGAAAAGATAAAGCACTTAACACGTGCTAGAGGAAAAGATTCAGAACAAAGCAATGTCTTACATACCAGAAGGACTCTTCTGCACTAGGTCTCCATTATTTAATGGAAAGAACTATTACTTCTCGAAAGGGAAAATGGAATTATTCCTAAAATCTCAAGATATAAACATGTGAAAAGTTGTCACTGAATGTAACTTTGTACCACAAACCACTGATGCAGCCACAACTATAGTGACTATCAAACCTGAGGCATCATGGATTGATGAAGGCATCATGATGTTTATTGCTACTTCATATTGTACTATACCTTATCCCTTTGAACGTGCCACGTTGCCATGCAAACGTGCCACATTTTTTTTCCAGTGACAACCCAGACTTGAACCATCCTATTGTGCCACGTTGCCCTGCAAACGTGCCACGATTTTTCCAGAACTTCAACATCCAAATTTTGAGTCAATTTTTAGCAGAGACCATGGAAAACTCAAGTGGTTAATGAACTTCGACGAATTGTTCGAAAAAACCAAATTCGATTCTTGATAGAAATAAGTTTTAGTCGGACTTTATTTATTCACGATTGAGAACTCCAAATTATTAGCTCATTCCTCACTGAATCAAAGGATTAACGAAAATAAAGTTGTTTATCGTTTTTAGATAGATAACCATTAAAAACTTACATACAAAAGTGGATGAATCAGAAGTTTGATATCCGATTATGAAAAAGTTTTATTTAATATCGAAAAAACCAAATTTGATTTTTGATAAAAACAAATTTTAATCGAACTTTATCTGTTATCGATCAAAAACTCCAAATTATTAGCGTCATTCTTCAATCAATCAGAAGATTAACTTTTTTTTTTGTGTATAGATAGTCAGCCATCGAAAACTCACATACACGGCTCCATAAACCAGAGTTTGACCTGCATATGCGTCCGGTCAACAATTTCGATATTTTTGTCCATTGATCGAAAACTTCTTCGATATCGTTTTCTAAACACAAAACTAAAACAGACAGTGTTCTTCTTCTTCAACACTTCCATCATCACTATCCATCTCATCACACACACAAAAAAAAATGACAAACAAAACAAAGAAAAACACAACAACAACAACCTACGACAATGCAAACTCCAACAATCCATGGTCAACCTTAATCAACAAAGGATCAACAACCTTAACAACATTCACAACAATAACATTATTCGCATTCTTGATCCGTTTCCTCGTATCACTATACCCATATTCAGGCTTCAACACCCCACCAAAATTCGGCGATTTCGAAGCGCAACGACATTGGATGGAGATAACAATCAATCTTCCTGTTCGTGATTGGTATAAAAATGGAACCTTTAATGATTTGGGTTATTGGGGTCTTGATTATCCTCCTCTTACTGCTTATCAAAGTTGGGTTCATGGTGTTTTTTTGAGATTTTTTCATCCTGAATCTGTTGAGTTGTTTGATTCTAGAGGGCATGAATCATATTTTGGGTAAGTTTGGATTTTTATCATTTTTTTTGGAATTGGGTCATTGTTTAATAGATCTAGTGAGAATTAGAATTTAGGATCAGTTTGGATTGACTTATTTTTTAGCTTATGTAACGCAATTCATGTAAATAAATAAACTTTTATGAATTATTCATATCAACGTAGTTTATGAAAAAACAACTTATGAAGGTACATTTTTTTCGTTAGTTGGAGCTTATGAATTAACATAATAGCTTATTTATTTACATAAATTGTGTTGCATAAGCTCAAAAATAAGTCAATCTAAACAGGCCTTGAGTGATTGTAAGATAAAACAAAGTAATTATTATTTTTAATATAAGTTGTAAATTGTTTGCATAAGCTAACCTGAAGAGGTTACGGAAATAAGTTGAAAGTAATTTATGGACATAAGTTGTTTCCATAAGTAATCATAAATAGTCTTATTAGTGCTTATGCCAGTAGGTAAGCTCAAATGCACCAATGCAAAATGTCAAATAAGCCAATGCAGCAAATAAGCCAAATGACAATTAGAGTTTAATCAATTGGTTATTATGCGTAAGTGGTTAATCAGTTTCATTAATATCGAATTAATAGGAATTAGGTTTTTGTCAAGTGGTTAAAAGTAAGTTGCGAATCAGTTTTAGTTACGATAGAATCATTTGGATAGTATCCGAGTTGGAAACAATCTTAGTGACAGCTAGAATTTAATCAAGTGGTTAGGTAGGTGTAAGTGGTTAATCCGCTTTTGTTAAGATCTAATTGTTTGGATGCTACGCCTTTGGAAACAAGACAGCCCTTAGTGAGAATTAAAATGTGTTCATGTTGTTAGAAGAAATGGTAATCCACTTTAGTTAAGATTGAATCATTTGGATAGTACCTGAGTTTCATCTCTGACTTGAACAATAGCAAACTTACCTTGTCGCCAATTACCAGACCCTTTTCTTTTAAAAATCGGAGGGTTAAGTAAAAAAAAAGTGATAATAAGAATTTGGAAATATTGCTTATCTTTAAAACACGACCCTTTTCTTTTAAAAATCGGAGGGTTAAGTAAAAAAAAAGTGATAATAAGAATTTGGAAATATTGCTTATCTTTAAAACACGAGCCAGTTGAGTGTTCATGTTTTAGTGCAACCGTCAAATTTAACTCGTGTGAAATGAACAAATTCATTATAGATGATAGAGTAAGTAATTTTTGTTGATATGTTGATTTACATTTGATATTACGTGCACATATATAATAAATCGTGGTTATGTTAATATCAGTGGATGAGAAAAGCATAGATATGTTGGAGTATCAACGGTTGATTTTCTCATTGATTGAGATGTCTAATTTTACTCTCTAGAGCCAGATTCATTTTAGAAGAGCCAGATTTTCACTGAGTTGTGTATTTTCTCCTTCTCTACTTGCCTTAGCATTTTGAAGAAATTTTAGAAAGTATGAGTATTTTCTTCAAATGGTGGGACCCCTTCTCAGACCCTGCGTATGCGGGAGTTTTGTGCACCGGCCTACCCTTTTTTACGAGTATTTTCTTTAAAAATCAAGTTAATTCTTAAACAAGTGTGCAGACATGTGCTGTTTGTTACTTAGTTCTTCAAACTGGTTCATGTTAGTATTTACTCAACTAATGGAAAAATGCTTTTTTGTTGAAATTATGAGTTGTCTTTGAAGCAACGGCTAAAGTATGAGTGGGTTACACTTTTAGGGATCAAAATGACAGTTTATATCCATTTAGGATCCTATAAATTGCTATAATTTCTTCACTTTTGGTTTTGTTGCTAAGTAGTGACTTCACTGCTATTTTTATCATTTTTTAAAAATGCGCCTTACTTCTGCAGAAAACAACTGATGCGGTGGACAGTGATATCATCCGATGCCTTGATATTCTTTCCAGCTGTTTTGTACTTTATCATCGTTCATTATAGTCAACCTTCACGGAGCCGTAAAACTGATTTGGCATGGCACATTACCATGCTTTTGCTAAACCCGTGTTTGATCTTAATTGATCACGGTCACTTTCAGGTTTGATTCTTTTGGCTCTTTACTTGTTTTTGAGTTACACGTTTGGTAGTGCCTTGATTTTTCATTGTTGCATTTTGTTGTATTTCAGTTCAACTGTATCAGCTTGGGCTTTACTGTTGCAGCTGTTGCTGCTATCCTCTCTGGGAAAGATCTTGTGGGCTCTGTTTTTTATTGTCTAGCTCTAAATCATAAACAGGTTAATTTCCTCTATCATTGTATTGCTGTATTGTTCGTTTACTTTATTTCTTCAAGCCATTCTACAATGTCTATGTGATTGCATATTTTATTTTATTGTCTTGGGTTATGTGCTTGTAATCCTATGCTACGCCTTTTCATCTTTGCGTTATTGGCAGTGAAGTTGTAATGCTAATTGGAGTAATTTGGTAGATTGTTTTTCCTCTTTAGTGGTCACTTATAATTTATTAATTGATGTGTGCCCCAAGTAGGGTGAATGAAATGGTGGAAAGTGGAAAGTTTCATGTGTGATATGAGATAGAAAATTACCTCTAAAGCTTAAGATAAAATTTTATTCCACAATTTGATGACCCTGCAATATTGTTGGAAACTGAACATTAGATAGTAAAAAGCCAACAACTTCTAGGAAGTAAACTTAGTGGTAGAGATGAGAATGTTATGTATGTTCGATGAGTGGTTACACTAGAAAAGATGCAATTATAAACACAATTAATAGAAACAAAATCGGAGTTGCCTTTATAGCCGAGAAGATGGTAGAATCTAATCTTAGGTGGTCTGGACATGTATGGAGAAAGCTCGTAGAAGCACTGATAAGGAGAGTAGACTTGATGGAGAACATTCTGATAGTTAGAGGTAGACGAAGAAAAATTATAGGCCGCCAAATCATTAAGAGTGATTTAGAGGTAAGTAATCTATCTTTGAACCAAGTACATGGCAAGACTTTATGACGCCGATTGATTTACGTAGCCGACCCCATGTATCGGGATAATACTTTGCTGTACTTTGTATGACCCAAAATGTATCATGAATCATGATATAATTCTGAGCATGTACACTTGTTTGAATCAAATAATTTTTTTAACACTTGACCAGATTAATTTGCTGACTTTGTGACTTTGCTATTGCCTTACTTGTGTTAGAACAAGCGAGACAGTAAATTATTTGGTTGTTTAGTTTAATGTAATCTTTAGCTGATAGCCGGTGTCACCGGGTTGGTTGATTAGCTAAGGACATTGTGACCTGTATCTGAAATGAATTGAAAATGACACACCTCATTTTGCCCCTTTACTTTCCTTCAAGGTATGATAACTGTTTTTTGTGTTCTTTTCCAGATGAGTGCATATTTTGCACCCGCTTTTTTCAGTCATCTATTTGGCAAATGCCTGAGACGTAAACATCCACTCCTTGAGGTGTCAAAACTAGGATTGGTGGTCTTAGGAACTTTTGCAGTAGTGTGGTGGCCTTATCTGTATTCAACACAGTCTTTTTTCGAGGTAACAATGTTATAGTTTGCTATTAAAAATGCATTTATGTTCTCTACTCCTCGGTGTACTATTCTTACATGGAAGTTGTGAATATGGCTGTGCTTTTTTTAAGTGCTTTCTTTCTTAGTTACTTGTAGATATTTTATAGCTTCTTTGAGTTTTTCTATTAATTTTCTTTTTCAGCATGTGTATAAAAAAAATCTGCGTTTGTTC
>Ga0228710_1000156_pt1 | contig 64834 bp, 28 predicted proteins | sample MedpolnodulmetaG_FD_177995 | JGI IMG/M metagenome (GOLD analysis project Ga0228710, IMG submission 177995) | Root nodule microbial communities from Medicago polymorpha collected in Santa Monica, California, United States - pink nodules | ecosystem: Host-associated > Plants > Roots > Nodule...
GTAACAGCTACATGCAATGTACTAACTGATTTTTTTTTTTTTTTTGAAAAGGAACATCATTCTTTCCTCACCTTAAATTTTCTATATAAAAAAAAACTAACTTTCTTTACAGCTGAATCTACTAACTAACCTTAAAAATTAATTGATCAATAGATACAAATAGAGGGATCCCTCTATCAAATATGTAAACTGTCGTCGTCTGCATCGTATCGCATAAGGGATTGCGAACCCAATATTTTAGCATTTTGTTATTCATATATCTATGTGAATTCCACTTTGTTTTGAGGGCAATCGACAACTCATTGGCACGAGTGAAACTTTTTTTAATTATTAGTCGTAGACATCATAATATTATTGGACACTATGGAATGGAGATTTTAGCAAAAGTCATAGTATTTTTCTGTTTTGTTATTAACAAGCAAAGTCATCATTTTTATTGATCTATCTGAATAAGCAAACTGTATCTCTAATAATAATGTTACTTTTATTAAACAAATAAGATATTACAATAGCAACAAATTTTAATCTGTTACTATTAGTCCAAAACATATATCATATAGTCCCAACATCCATCCCATTAATATTGTTACATTAAAATTATAATATTATCAACTTATTTGTAAATATATTTGGACAAATGAAAGGAAACAACACTTTATTTATATTGAAAAGGATATTGTAAGTCACTTAAACTCATAGGCAGTTATGGATAAATTTGAGTCTTTAAATGATCGTCGAGTTCGACTTTCATAAATAGCTACTATCAGTTTTAATTTCTTTCATTGTTGATTTTTACGTACAATCATTTGTTTCTGTTGTTGTTTTTTTGGTAAAATATGTTGCTTTTGCATTTTTGGTATAATCCTTTTTTATTGCTTTAAAGTGTATTTTATGAAGTAAATTTTATATAAGTAATATTTATTGTGAATTTGTTTTTTGTTTATCGGTTAAATTCACTGTTAATGTTTAAAAAAAATTATATGTGGTCACCTAATAAAAATATTGCTAGCTTTGCCGCTGGTTTTTTTCTACTTCTAATTTTGGCTAGTAAACAATAGTATATTTTCTTCTAAAAGAATGGGAAATGAGTATACATTTGGATGGATTGGGGTCTTCGAGTGTCAGGCAATTTTGATGATATTGGACCCCCTCCTTCCTTTGATGTCTGTCGTGGATATCCGACTCCGCTACATGAAATGGAGAGTTGTTATCCAAACAAGAGTGCAGTCAATATGAATGCTCATTATATCCACACAAAGCCTCTATGAATGTATTCATTTTTTTTGTGTGTGGTGATTCATAGATTTTGTTATGTTGTATGTTAATCGATTTAGGAAATGGAAAATGCTACCTTACTACACTCAAATTTAATGACAAAAAAATTCGATTGTACCATTGGAATGGGAATGCAACAAATTTATGTCGTGTTAAGAAAAAACTACAAAATTTATGTATAGTGTCTTTACATTCATAGACTACTAACTTTTTTCTTACACTAGAATTTAAATTTGAATTATCTAACTTCTTCAACCCTTAACTTAAATAATATCATTCAATATGATTTTAAATTTATCAGTTATTTCGGTTGTTAATTTTATACACACTCATACTCAATCTAGTAATGCATTGTTATCAATTAACTTATACGTTATTCGTTAAAGTAAAATAAAATTGTGGTAACTATGTAACATATGAGTTCAGGTATGCTCCATTTATCTAGTGCTCCATTTAGTCCATTTAAGTTACATATGTATGACATGTGGCAAAAAGAGATCTAAGGGTTGAGATTTAAAATAATAATTAAAAATTTGTTTAATAAAAAGGAACAAAAATAATGCATCGCTCTCTTTTCTGCATCTTTTCCATCTTCAGTCCTCTCCCCCTCCTTTCATCGTCGTCGTTCTCCACCCACCGCCGTCCATCGTCGCCGATCTCCATCCCTCTCCGTTAATAACAACATATCCCCTCTATCTTCTTCCTTTTCCCTCTTCCTCGCACCGTCGTTTCAAACCATTGTTATTGTTATGAATCAGATGTTATTGATTTCCGACGGTGGTTTTTGAACCTTCTCAAAACTGCAATTCTCCCTTGTTCCAACTCTGATTTGTTTTCTTTGAATATTACTGTGATAGAACAGATTGATGGAAATGGAGCAACAAATTGAAACGGCGGTATACACAGTGGGGGGAAGACCACAGTGAGAGGAGAGAGACGATGAAGGGAGAATCAGAAGGGCAGCGATTGGCGGCGGTTGGTGAGGATTGTCGGCCATGAGAGGAGAGGTCAGAGGAAGGAAAACGGAGAAGAGGGAGGGTGTATTGTTTTATTCCTTTTCGCTTAATAGTAATTTTAGCCCCCTAACTTTCTCAAAGTTGCAATTTTGGCCCCCTAAGAAAAAAAATTACAAAACCGCCCCCTAAGTTCTGCATTTGTGGCAGTTTTGGCCCACAAGGCCAATTTTGACTCGGTCTACGCTGACGTGGCACCCTAAGTAAAAATTGGCCTTGGGGGCCAAAACTGCTATAGTTGCAAAACTTAGGGGGCGGTTTTGTAGTTTTTTTTCTTAGGGGGCCAAAATCGCAACTTCGTGAAAGTTAGGGGGTGAAATATGCTATTAAGCCATTCCTTTTTTATTAAACAACAAATATTTGTTCTTCATTTTAAATCTCAACTCTTAGATCTTTTTTTAACACATGTCACACATCCGTAACCTAAATGGACTAATTTGAGCATCAAGTAAATGGAGCATACTGGACTCCGTAACATATATACATCCTGAGCATGAATAGAGGTGGCATCATTATGATCAAGCATCTTTTGTGCTTGCAAAAATATAATGACAGATTCCTCTTTACCAAGTTGAAGTTGGTGAAGCCACGTGTCTTTATTCAACTTTAGAGTGGGGCCGTGGGGGTGAAAAACCTTCATTTAGGTAAGGTTGATTTCGAACTAGGTTCTAAGAGAGTTTGTTGATTCTATTCGTAGTACTTTATCTGAATTGGATCGAGAGTTTCATTCCATGGAAGGTGGTTGAGGAGCACTACGCATAGTGGAAGGTTGTTGAGGATCACTCCACGTATGTTGATGAGGGGTCGTACCTAGTGTTTTAAAACCCGGACCGACCCGGCCGGTCGAACCGGTCGGCTCGTGAACCGGAGGGTGCAGCGGTTCGGGCAGGTTACTAGACCGGACATTCAATTAACCCGCTGAAATCCGTGTGACTCGTCCGGATCAGTGGGCGGACCGCTGAACCAGTTTAGCACACCCGACCCGTTTTTCCATTTTTTTTAATAAAAAGGCACGGCATATATAAAGACAAAAACTCTAGTAACACATGCTCCCAACCCAAATGTCATTTTCAACCGCCGTTCTCCTCTTCCATCTCAACTGATGAAGATGATGAATATGGATATCAAGACTATGACAATTTGACTCCATGGGCATAAATAGTTTATTGATTAGTGAATTGTTATAACATATTTGAGTCTCTGTTTTTTGTTGATTATGCAACTTACTTGAGTTTGTAAGTCAGTTATATTTTGATTTCCAACAATATTTAGAACATACTATGTTTTAAAAATGGAATCTGAATTAGAACTTATTTGTGAGGTATTTTATGCAGTACTATTGTTTAATGTATGAGCTAATTTGAATTTGGATTGGAATTAGCTTGAATTGTGATGCAATTAAGAAATTAACTTGCAAACTTATTTTTAATGTACCAACTTTAAATAGAAAAAAAAAATGACAGGATTTTTTTTTATCAAAATTTCATTCATAATATAATTTTTGGTCATAAATATTTTTATATAGACCGGGTTCAATAGTCATGCGGTCCGACCAGTGACCGAGTACCTTGACCGAGTGATCACCGGTTCGGGTTTTAAAACATTGGTCGTACCATGCCACTATCATTGTCTGGGTTGTTGTCCTCACACTAGTCGTTACTAGCTTATTGTAGAATCTTTGACCCAATTCAAAACAATACCAAAATCGAAGTTGCAAAATTTGGTAATATTGTTATTAGATGTCGTAATATTGTTGATACTCAATTCAAAATCTTCCATATAGAGTTTGTGTTAGATTATTGTGTGGTTATGTTTAATCTATTTCAATTATTAGTAAGTATGACTTAGTTTTTCTCTTGGGACATAGTCTACACATTATAAGGCTTGTAACGTGGTTGCATCTATTTTCACGCTATCCATTTTTGAATCATGCGTAAGACTTCCTTACACTTTTATTTTCTTTGAAGCATTAAGCATTTCTTCAAAGGGAGCTTTGAATGTTTGCGCTTCTCCTATTTTTTATTTTAAAAAACAACTGGGAAATTAAGATATTATTTCTTCCCAGCCAATCGTTCAAGCTTCAAAGTTCTTTCAGACATTTGCAAACACTCGTTCATTGCTTCTCGAGTTTCTTCATCAACCAGATCAACGGAATTGCTTCTTCCGCCTAATCTGTGCAATCTGGTTCGGTTTTATCCGGATGGATGGAAGGCCTCCCGTCCGCTCTAATCGCTTTCTAATATTACTTAGTTAATAAGTATGATTGGGGCACGGTGTCGTGGCATCATACATTGTTGGTGCAAATATGTAAGTCTTTGTGTTGATATATGTGTGAAGTTCCACACATAGTAGGAGGAGTTGATTAGCTTCTTATCTATGACTTAGTTACCACCTGAGTGCCTTTCTAGTTGAGTGGGCCTTCTAATAAAACCCACGGCCTACATAGACAAGCCCTGCGCCTGGACATGGACTCAACATCAAACCAGATGTAGTTCTCGGACCCATAATATAATATGTGTACTATACTATACTAACTCGGCTACTCCTCATCAAAGAGGTTTCTCCCGGCCCATTCTAAGAGTCGTACTGAACTCTCACCGTGAGCCGCTTGTCAATGAATTCTTGGTGTCAGAGTTGTTCACTGATCAGTCTCATCCGTGTAAGAATTTGGAATTCCTCTTCCAACTCGTCCTGGAATGGGTGTTATGGCAAAGAACAAGAAGAATACCAAAGGAGGAATTTGTCCAATAGTAACAAATGGTGCCTCCACACAAACTCTTGTTCTCAATAAAATAAGACATTCTCTCATAAAACCATTATGGTAATTATTAGTTTTAACAGTTTGTTAGAAGACAATCAAATAGAATAAGTGATAGTATGGCAAGGGTAGTCACACTTATAACTAGTTTCCAAATTTGTATAGAGATTCCAACATGAATTCGAAATATTATGAGGAAGGAAATACTATAAACAATGATCTAAGGAGCGTCGAAACAAATTAAATAATAAAAAACTTGAATACTTGTATGAGGTTTTTGACACGTTTCAAAAAAATGTCATACAAGTTTGGACATCAACGCGTGTCAAATACCACGACACACCTACTCTAATGATGTTCATGCTTCATAGCACAAGACCACAAACATATTAAATTACACGATCATACAAATCGCACCCTATAGCTTTCTCTGGAGGATATCTTTTGCTATTTAATTCAAAGTCCAAGCATATGTACCTAGTACAGTTAAAAGGAGAAGAACAAATCAAAACATTACATCCAACGGAACATAAAAAAATGACTGAAATACATTAACGAAATGTATAGTTTCTCAGTAACTAGAATTATATCCAGTCAATTAGACAATGAATCACTCATTTAGCCATCGTGAATAACACCTTATCGAAAAAAATTCAAGAGGTGTTATATTTTTTCTTGGAAAAACTTGAAAATTTAAAGAGAAAGGGAACACGTGGTCTGAAAATTAATCTTATTATTATATCACTAATACTGTAGTAGTTAGTTACAAATCATGATAGTGAAGATTATTGATCATGATCATGAACATACATAGTTGCAAATTAAGACAAATTAATCACTCCATAATTAACGGTAGAAACTGAGTTGTTTTCAACCTGATTGGCAGCGCATGAAGAGTCTACACAGAAAATGATCGCATACATTCCATTACTAACACGCACCAATAAGGCCAATATTGAATCACCACGTACCATATATCCATGTTGATTATTCAAGCTATGCAGCCTATAAATACCATCACACACTTGAACAAGAAATCGCATCACACACAAAACAAATTAATACCTCACTCACAACCATTCATCAAATTAAGAAAACCGGCTATATGAATCCCATAATGAATACCCAATTTGCTCTTTGCATTATTTTGGCATTCTCCTTCTGTGGTATGATAACAATTAATCCTTTCCATTTCCTTTCTAAATTTAATATGCTATTATTTCCATATATTGCATGCATGACTAGCCAGCTTAGCTATCTTCATTATTTTTTTAATAGGAATTTTATTAGTATTTTTCTAATAAAACAGTAGAAAATTACCTTTTTTCCTAAGAAAAACTATGGATAAACTAAAATAACACTAACTACCTACTTTGTGATTCTTGGAAAACACTATTAACTATATTTTTTTATTTAGCATATGAACCATGATAATGATTTTTTTTTAATGAAATTATTTAGAAAATCCAAAATAGAGATATTTAAAAGCGATTTTAAGAACTACAAAAGGGCAATTAGTGTTATTTTAGTTTGTTCTCGTGAGTTTAGCTCAATTGGTAGAGACAATGTATAATATATGCAAGGTTCGGAGTTCAAACTTCAGCCACCACAAAAAAAAAGTTATTTTAATTTACTACTTACATATAGCGAATTTAATACTTACATATAACGACTTTACTAAGGTCATCCACAATGGTGGGTGCTTCACCTATTTAACACCATATTAAATAGACACCCCCATTGTGGAGAATAGTATTTGAGTGTCTATGGAGAAGGGTGGCTATAGAAGCACCATCTCTCTCTTCACTTTTTGTGGACCCAATTTAATAAATCATAATGAAATAAATAAAATTTTGTTGAAATATAAGATATAAAATTATTTGTGGGACCTATTTAATAATTTCTTTTGTGGTGTTGAGTTGGAGAAAATTGGTGCTTATTAAACATTCTTGTAAAATGAGCGATGTTGACAAATGGATCCCATTTAAGCACTTAAATGGAGTGCTCTGTCGTAGATGGTCCAAACATTCTCAATTAATTTGTTTATACATAAACGTCTTTTATTTTTTGGGTAATCAATAAATGTCTTATTGTATCTGATCCATATGGGTATTTCTAGCAATATTATGAAAAAAAATATTAGAATTAGTAAAATATAAATAAATAATTGGATGTCCAGTGCAACATTTAAACATAATTATTACCCTCCTAAAAAGTATGTGAGATTACTTTAGGCATGGATTTTTCATAATAAGTCAATTAATCAATATTTTCATGCATGTGTTGCCTCGTGTAGAAGCTTATGGAGCTAAGATCACATTCATGAACAAATGTCCATACACAGTATGGCCAGGGACCCTAACAAGTGCCCAAAAGCCTCAGTTATCAAAAACAGGATTTGAGCTAGTATCTGGAAAATCCGACTCTGTGGATGTCCCATCTCCATGGGAAGGTCGGTTTTGGGGCCGAACCGGTTGCTCAAACAATGCAGGCAAATTTAGTTGCGCCACTGCGGATTGTGGCTCCGGCCAAGTCGCATGCAATGGTGCCGGTGCAGTTCCACCAGCAACATTAGCAGAACTACATGTAGAAGCCAATGGTGGACAAGACTACTACGATATAAGCAACGTTGACGGGTTCAACGTGCCCATGTCCATTGCTCCACAAGGTGGAACTGGTGATTGCAAACCCTCAAGTTGTCCCGCGAATATCAACGATGTGTGCCCGGCAGAGTTGCAGATGAAAGGACCTGATGGGAAAGTGGTTGCTTGCAAGAGTGCTTGTGCGGCATTCAATCAGCCACAATATTGTTGCACCGGAGAATTTAACTCGCCGGATAAATGCAAGCCTACCCAATACTCTGATATTTTTGAAAAGCAATGTCCTCAAGCTTATAGCTATGCTTATGATGATAAAAGTAGTACTTTTACTTGCTTCAAAGGACCTAACTACACCATCACATTCTGCCCTTGAACTCGAAATTCCATATAGCTTTACTATGTGACCAAAATAAAATGTGTGGTTTGAAATAATACCATAGTATGTATGTAAGGAATAAACAATCACATTTTGGTGATTGCATATGCATTGGCTCATATGATATGTTTTAATAAAAAAAATCACAAGTTATACTACTTCTCGCTAAATACATTGATCATTTAATTTAATTTTTCAATTAAATAGTTATGATGCTAGTGAATATTCATTTGTTTTATTTCTCCTTTCACCTAATTAGTCTTGTTGAACTTTGCTCTATCGGTGACCAAGTCTCTCGACATAGTTGGTATGATATCTTCTAACCAAAATCGTATGGGAAATAACTCAATTGGCTTGTAGTGTTTATAACTAGAAAATCAGTATCTTTTCCTTTTTGTGAGCGTTAGGGGATCAAATTTCGGTTCTTGTGTTAGTTAGAACCGCACAAGCACATCCACATGTGTTAGGACTTAGGAGCTTGATCAACTACAAATCCTTGCACCCACTTGAAAAACTCCATGCCATGTAAAAATTAGCCATGTCATGCATTTTTGGATAAAATCTTTATAGGCCTCGTTTTATATGCTTAAGACACTCCAAATAAAACATGCAACAGGTTTGTAAGCACAATACATGAGCAAATTATGTAGACTAGCACACAATTTACAGCATTTAACACCAGCTACCATTACATTTACAAAAAGCTCAGCCGCCCTGCAACATGAAATCTTCAGACAGAAATTAAAGTAAAAAACCATAATACTCCTTACCAACCACTTCCTTACTTCAACTATTCACTACATCAGAAAACTTGTCAGATTCAAGAATAGGTTGCTAAGCTTGTTACTATAAAATCACATCTCCCACAGACTAGTCTCCAATTTATTCAACCATGATAGGGCAGAGTTCAACCTCATGAAATTGCTAAGAGATATTGGTCCAATATTTAAAGGTAAAGACAAGAAGAATTTCATAAAATTAGCTGTGCACGTAAATTTTAATAATAATACTCTTTCTAGTTCCACAAAAATTGACATATTTGCAACAAAACAAAAAAAAAGTCCTAAAACGATTGACAATTTCAATTTTAGTCCTTACATCTCGACTCTTGAAAATTACACAGTTTTCCAATGCATAGATGTGTAAAGGTATATTCGCAAAAGGAAATTATGGTTTGACACCCTTTTTTTTTTCCATACCACTTATATACCACTCAAAATGACATTTTTTATTTATATTTCTCTTCCCTTTTATCAATTCATTTCTCTCTCATCCACTAAACAAATATCACATAAGGGTGTACAATGGAGAGTTGCCACATAGGGTGGTCAATGTATCATTACTCGCAATGTGAAACATCTATGTTCAAAAGATATTGCTTTAGTTAAGCTGATTTGATTAAGAGGATATAGGGAAGTTAGAACTAATTATATGTGACAAGTGCTCACTCCTGTTGTTTCAAGTCTAAGGTTGGTATGACTTTGAAAATTCCAAGACAAATTTCTTTTAAGAGAAAATAATGAATCAAATCATTTTATTCGGAGTAGGGTGCAAAAAAACTAATGAGGTTTTTGTTTAAACATCTAAGACTATCCCATTATAGACATTATGAAAAAATGTTGTATCATAAAAATTCTTTTTACAGAAATAACAACAAACCATAATAGATTACTTATATTTGTTTATATCAGCAAATAGGCTAGCTTGGCAAAAATAAGTTTAAAGCCAGACAATTGTAGCAAAATAGAATTTTCAATAACAGTTAATAATGTCTTTCTAATAACAAAAAATAATAATAACGGTATGGCCTGAACCTAAGTCGGACGTAGAACATAACCAAGGCAACTATGGGTGGTCTAGCCTATTTTCATCTCTTCCATCTTTATACAGGCTATGCTTATGCCACCAACAGGAACGCTTTCAGTTTTCAGAATCTCCAGTAATGCCTCTAGCGACGCCAGTACATAAATACCCTCACCGCTCCTTTCAATCATGCTCATGACGAATATTATAGTTTGAATCATCACCAGGCTTCATCATGTATAAATCAGCGCCAGCAATAGCATGTTTGATCCCCTGAATATTATACAAAAAATTATACCAAAACTCTGGTTCTCAAAACATTTAAAAACATTAGAATAAAGAATGAGATTTAAAGAAGTCAATATCCCAAATAAGTACCTTGGCAACGATCTTGACAGCCTTCACACCTTTGATTTCTTTGTGACGACGATGATGAGCCTGAAATTAGACCACGGTTACTTAGCAAGAAGACAAATCTGGATGGTGGAATTCATTGTTTTAGAATATATTACAACAAAGATATGATTGACAATCAACAATAACATACATTGGTGAGGAGTTCATTCGTTAAAGCCACTAATATAAAATCTGTAATGTGCAAGATTAGCTGAGTTCATTCATTCAACCCGTTAATATAAATAAACTTTGTAATCTGCAAGCACCTATCGTCAATTGACATGCTTTCTATGTTTGGAAAACCCTCCATAATGTGCAGTATAACGACAATACTTGCTGGATCATTTCTGGCTTATGGCAAGTCTGAACAATAACAATATCTCAAGAGGGACCACCAGTTCAAAAATTTCAGAAATTATCATCTACTATGAGCAAGTCCGAAATGTTGATTTCAAAGTTTTAAAACATCATGAAAACTAATATGCTTTTTCATGCAATCACACGCTACAAGAGCTAGACACATGCACTACTGGATTACTGAGTTAAACTATCTTACTGAATTTCCATTTAAGGAGACTAAAATTCCACGAGGTTTAGCCTTGAACTTGAGGTTTATGTCGCTTTTGTTAAACAACAGAATATCATAATTTATGGCTATAACATGTCCGAGGATAGGATATTAGATAATATTTTGGCTAGGAGGATATTACTTTTAACCAATGCTTTTAAAGAATGTAAGCTCTTGCAAGCCTACTAGTTGAGTCACCTAAACTTTGAAATAGCTTTAAGTTCCGGAATTAGTTCACCTCTAGGTCACAACCTCAACCTTTAAGTTCCAGAATTGACGTTTAGAATTTCCGTCAAACTATGGACTTTGTGTTTTTAAGCTCCGCGCCTTCATGCTAAGCAATATGTTAAAAATCTCGGATGTCATTCCTTAGCTTCTAACAGTTAAGTAATCATTAAAACTCATTCAGAGTTCAACATGTCTTTTTCATTCCAAAACCATACTTTAATACCGAATCAACAAAAATATATCAACTCAGCACACAAAAATATGCATACTAGAAAATTATGTACCTAAGTTATCATTTTCCAATCAAGCAACAAATATGATCCTGAAATAAATAAAATGCAGAAGATATAAATGTGCCTTAGCCCCAAGTTCCTTCATTGAAGGAGGTATGGATAAAGCTTGAATTGAGGTAACAATGCAAGTTGCCTCTATAATAGAAAGTTCATTAGGCAGAAGCAGACCGTAAGTATTAAATGATAATGCATTTAGAAATTAGAACCATTAACTAAAACATTCATGGATAGCAGTTCTACGACCTTCAACAGCCTTGAAAATAGGGGTCAATATGCAAAATTAAAAAATTTAGGCTCAATTATAATTTTATTACTTAAACAAAATAGTTTGAAATATGTGAGAATGATAAAATTTGTTTTTATATTATAAATTTAGTATTTGAAGAACAGTGATTCATAAAATTGATTTCTGAATTTTTTTTTTTTTTTCACAAATCAAAATGCTATATATTAACAACAACAATGAAGCTCCATGCACAAGGAGTGCAAAGAACACCACCAGTCAAAGTTTACAGACACAAAAAGCCAACAAGAGCACCAGCAAAATAGACAAAAATCAGTGGACACTCATACAGTGAAAAAAGGATGCTTGTTTAGCTTTCAACCACAAAAAAAAAAAGAGTAACTTTACTTTCTCAATAAGGACCAAGGGAGGAGACACCATATTTTTGAAAATACGATTATCACGTTCCTTCCAAATTACCCGACACAAGCAAACCAGATAACGTTAAAGAACGAGTGAGTACCACGCGACATCTCTGCCATGAAGGAAACCTGAATGAAATGATCACGGATCTGACAAGGAGGAATTTTTTTTTTTGAAAAATGTTAAATAGTGTCGGGTATTGGTTAAGCAATTCAAACAAATAAGTTTTCATTAAAAAGTTGCGTAATCATTATTTGATCAACAATAACAACCTATTTTTCTAAGACAAATTTTTTATTTATAGATTTTTAATCATTGCCACATAACAATTTTCAGTAAGACTTTTATTTTTATGTATTTTTTTTTTGTGTCCAGGGTTCGAACTCTAGACTTTGCATATGTTATGCATTGTCCCTACCAACTGAGTTAAACTTAGAAACAATGTTATTTTTATGTATATTATTAAATATAATGTAATCAAAACCATAAATAAATAAAAAGTACTACGTAATTAATTGGTGTAAGACTTTCCCTCAAAAACATTAAAAAAAGAAAAACTTTCCCTCAAACTGTAATTTTAGGTGGAGCTGGTACTATTTTGGTCCGTAGAACCAAACAAAATATTTTTTGGGAATGAATGAATTAATCAATCAGTCACTCTTATTGGTTCTATAATTCCGAATCCGATACATGTAAATTAGCACTTACAAACTTATGATTCTAAAACACAATCGAATGAATTATAATTATAATTATAATTATAATTATAAGCTAATATTGTTGTAACAATTAAATTGATTGAATGCAACCAAGTTCTGTTGCAAACATCTTTTAGGGTTCGTTTTCGGCAATACAAGAATGGGCAAGAAAAAGATGAAGACGGCACAGATTGATCGTGTTCCAAAACATTCTCAACAGCCAAGAAGTTCACCTCCTAAACGCCGCACTGATTTCTCTTTTTTCAATCGTTCTCCTTCTTCTTTTTCCATTCCTCCTATTGGTATGCTATCATTGTTCCCTATGCTGCTTCTCAATCTTGATTGTTTAATTGCTTAATCTCAAAATTACTTGAATTGTAGTAATTAAACAACCAATTCCAATTCAAATTTTGAAAATTTAGATCCCCTTTTCTCCTTCATTCATCATGTTGGGAAAATCAATTTAAATTTCCTAATTAATGTAAGTGACTGGAAATTAAATATGTGCATTCTAGTTAGGAGGACTACGTATTGGTGATCACTTGTAGGTTGTAGTGAGATGAGTGTGTTTAATTGTTTATCATCATTCCTCGTAAGTTTGTAGAATGATACACAAATACAGTGTGACCTACAATCTTCGTAAACGTATTTGAGATGGTGAATACATTTGATATGGGTGTTTCTGTAAATGTAGGCAAGAAGTTCCCAACCATGTTAAATCTTCGTATATGCTCGTACTTTCTTTATGATTTGTTACTGTATGTTCTATCAAAGATCCTAGGGTAATTCGGCGTGTGTGAGTTTTCGCCAACAGATCATACTTACAAAGTATATAAATTAGTTTATAAACTTCGCATATTTAGTTTTAGGGAAATGCTAACAAGTGTAAGGGCACTTGTTAAGAAGTCCAAATAAGAAACTTTATCTTCCTATCTTTTTCCACATAAAGTTTATAAATTAATTCCTCTTTTGGATCATTAACAGGCACTTGTTAGCATTTCCCTTAGTTTTATATAGCTTTTATGGTGTTTCAATGGTTAAGCTACGAACTAAATATAGCAATGTCGTTTTGTTCTTTGTTGCTTTGTTAGCATGCTTAATTGTTTGGTGAATATTCACAATAAAATTATATGTAGCAGATAGGTCTTTGGTAAGAAGAGTAGATCAAATGGAGAGTAGTCAAATCACTAGAGGCAGAGAAGGAAGACCCAAAAAAACTATAAGAGAAACTATTAATAAAGATCTAGAGATTAATGAGTTGGATAGACAATTAGAAATATGGTACATGATGATAGAGCATTATGGCGTCGGTTGATCCGTGCAGCCAACCCCACTTAGTGGGATAAGGCTTGGTTGTTGTTGTTTGATTGATTTCAATGCTCCAGCGGCTTCTGTTTTTCTTATTTGTCTGGGAGGAAAAGTGTAGAATTGGAGATTTTTGTCATAAACAAATAATGAACTCTCTGTAACACATATCCATCATAAGTGAAATTTGATAGAATTTTATAGAAAGATATGACTGATCTTTCATCTGGTCAATTCTTTCAAACAGAATCCTCACCTGGCTCATCTTCCGGTGAAGTGAGATTGTCAAATGTCACAGCAAACAGTTCACTGGAGAGGAGAATGACGGTTAAACAATTTTCTAATGATACCCTGGTTCGATGCAGCAACTACCAAGATGGACCAGTCTGTTCATCTGAGTCTTTTGATGTTCCAGTTGCAGAATTGGATTCAGTTTACCTTTCCGGAAATAGGTCTACTCTTTATTGGACTGGCATGCTAGTACAATTAAGTTGACTCTGAGACCTTTCACTTTTTATGTTTCTAAGTGACTGAAACTTATGATTTTCTGTTTCATTATAGGGATGCTTGTACTAAGATGTCAGAATCTACCCCACGTGAATCATCTGTCAGTGATAACAGTTCTCTTGCTGTAACACCTGGAAGTGTTGTATGGGCAAGAACAGCTTGTCAAATGTGGTGGCCTGCCGAGGTATTCACTTGATATCTTGTAATATTAGTTGTTTACAGAGGCCAATATGAAGTTATTTGGACAAAAGGGTTCATATTTACAGAGCCCACCTTCTCCTTTTGGCATGCATAAAGGATCACTTTGCGTACACTTAACTATCCACCTAATTTTTTTAGTGGAAAATTCACAAGCATGTGGATATTGCAACATGTTCTTATCTTTCAAATTGGATAATCTAGATTTAAAATAAAATGGCTTTTGATTTAACCAATGGAATATATCAGTTTAAGCCTAATGGTATTTTCCTTTTCTCTTTTGAATTGTATTTAATTGAGTAGCATTATGTTAATTAAAGATTTGATGATATAAATACCAGTGAATATCATCTTCATATTGTCTTGGCTGACAATCGTGACAAACTTCCCTTTTATTTACGTGTTTACTCATTCTAGTCTGCTTCTCTCTGTGTGATGATTTGCTAGACAATGTTCTCTCATGGGAACTCTAGAAGTTAAGCTGTGTAAACAGTCATTGTCGTTATTGAAGTGTCTAAATTGAAAACACATCTTCAAGTGTTTCTTTAGTTAGTCATTTTGATCATCAAATGCGTCTTTTGTTAGTTTGATCCTCAAATGTGTTTTTTGTTAGTCACTTTGGTCCTCCAATGTGGTTTTCGTTGGTCAATTTAGTCCAAAAATTTAGAAAATACAGTGACATCCGGAGATGTATTGGTAATTTTGACACATTCAGGGACTATAATGACAACACGTCACACATTGAAAGACCAAAATGGTTGTTTACCCAGTTAAATTTAATATTTTGAAAATCTATTTTTGTGTACCAAATTTTTTAAATCTTCAATTTACCGAAGATCGAACTTTTGTGCTTAGAATCATTCAATACAAAATTATCCTCCACTTCACTTGTTGAATACTTCTGTAGGTTATAATATATACACTACTGATGCAAGTTGTCATTCTTTTGATGTTGCATTGATGTGTGTTATACTTCAGAATGTTTTGGATCCTCGTCTCTTTTATTCTAGTTGGTAAAATTTATGAATTTGGTCTGGAGCTGATATTTATGCATCACTATTCCATTCATCTATATTCATTTTTAAAAATTACTTTTCCAGATCATGGAAGAAAGCTGTGCATTATCTGACCGTGTTAATGATGGAAATGTTTTAGTGCAGTTTTATGGAAATCATCCTAGGTATTGGGGCATATATTATACTTGGGAGTTTCTTGGATTTACCTAATATCGTCTGCTGATTGCATTTTGAATTATACTTTTTACGTTTACAGTGCTTGGATTGATCCCGCCACAGATATTTCAATTTTTGAGGATGTAAGTTTAATCCTTGTCCTGCACTATACTTTTGTACATACGAGTTCATATTCCGCACTATGATTTTGTACTTACAAATTTAGGGTGTTCACTATCTCTTTTTTACATTTTGATAACATGTAAGATCTAAATAAATCCACACTAGAATAGGTGGTTGAAGAATCCCTCATTTTCAACCTCAAAGGAAGAAACAAGAGGGCAGATAAAGCTTTATTTTAACTAAATGTAATTCATATCATTGTATGCAAGAGAATAGATTTGTCCACTTTCGTAGAAAACGTTTAATTAGCGTTTGAACAATTTCTGAACTTATAAATTCTTCTAAGTTCTAACGCGCCCTTTTTTTAAGACTTTGGTTGTTGGATAATTTCGAGGTTGCTTTTGTCTCACAATTCTGTTATGCAGGCTTTAAATTTAACCATTGTAAAGGAAACAGTTTTATCGCAGTTTGCGTACAGTATATATCTTCATTGCTAACCCACCCCACCCCTTTTTTTTCTTCTTTCTGAGGCATGGGTTGTTGGATAATTTCGGGGTTCTTAATTTCACAATTCTGTTATGTAGGCTGTAAATGAGATAGTTTTATGGTTGTTTGCTTAAAGTATATATCATCATTGTCTTATGTTTATTGCAGTCTTTTGATGAAAGGAGCAATAACCCTTCAAGTGATTTTCAAGATGCTCTAAAGCAAGTATGTTAAGCATATTTTTGTTACAATAAATTTTACAATTCATCTCTCTATCTCTCTATCTAATTTTCCCTCGTTTAAATTTTCATTTGTATTCTAATTTATATGATGCTAGGCCCTGCAAAGGAAGACACAACTTAGTTCTTGCCCAAATCTGAGTCCTGATAGGTCTACTCACTCCAACCAGCAAGATCATTCAGCTGGTATGTTCCTGTTTTTTTATTTTTATTCCTAATCATGTTTTGCACGGTAAAGTGGTTTAGAACAGGAAGTCCCATTCCTGAGTCCTATGGGTGCATAAGCAAATAAGAAGAATCAGTTTTATTTTGTGCTTTAATTGAATATTATATTTTTAACCAAAAGTAATATGCATTGTAAGCTTTGTTCAATGCTTGTTTTCTCGAATATCCATAAAAGAAATTGTAAATCCATAACAGTGATATATGATAGTCACAGATTTTGAGAATCACTTCCTTCAAAAAAGTCTCACATGGGTAGTCTTGTCTGTTATCCACGGATAATTTCATTTGTCCATGCATGTTTTGGACATTTGTTAGCCTCAATTACAAAACTTAGACTCTTGTCTCAAGCATATATGCACACCCATACCTCACTAGATAATTCATAAACCCTCCTAAAATGATTTACTCTCTGTTTTTCCTTTTGCTTTTTTAATATGGATTTATGGTTTGAGCAGGTAAATGCACTTCGCCTAGCTCAAGCAGAACAATCAACGATTTTCAAGAGAAGCGGAGAGGGAAAAGGGAACGTAAACCCAAGGTTCATTTTGATGTGAGTTGCTAACTCAATACTTATGACATGACCATTACTAGAACTTATTTCTCATTTACATACAATGAATAAATTCCTTTTCCAGGAGGTTACTCATCCAATGAAATCAGAAACGAAGGACAGGCGGTTAAAGATAATGCGGTACCTTGGCCTTGCACCTCCAGTTGGTTCTCCTTTTTGACCATGAATACTAATGAAGTTATTAATTTTTCAAGAGGAGTGCTATCAACGCACTCTTCTAAGACACTCTTTTCAACACATGTTATCTAATTGGTTCAGATTCAAATGGGTCCTACTAAATCATGTAGGTCCCACATAAATTTAGCGGAACCAATTTGAATTTCCACGATTAGAGAATGTGTGTTGAGAAGAGTATTTTTGAGAGTGTGTTGCTAGCATATTCATATTTCAAATGTTTTCGGTCCCACCACTTATTTCTCCTTTTTTTTTTTAAATTTTTAATATTCACAGTTGCTTCTATAGATTTACTTCACGCCATAACCATAGTAACACTTTTTTCCGGATTATCTACTCTCATTGTTTCATTATATGTAAAAATTCTATTATTCTTATTACAGCATAAAGGAATATCACCAGTTATCCAATAAAAGTTGCACTTAGCACATCTTGGGTTTAGTGTATATTTCAAGACTTTAGAATTATGAAAAACTATCTCAAAATAAGTTTTTTTTAGGGAATATCTCAAAATAAGTTAATCTACATAGGATACCTTGGATATGAGAAGAGCAAATAATTTAGATAATAGACAGGGTATGTACTGTGTTTATTGGTTTAAAGCCGAATGGATCATCTTATGAATATTTATATTTGATTAAAGAAATATTGAGTCAAGAAATGAAAAAGAAAAAGAAAAAAAAAAGAAACTTTGTTTAATTGAATAGTTAATTAAAGATAAATTAATATTAATATGTTTTGATATAGGAATTCTAAATGTATCATAATATATATGTATATGAAATGACATGCGATTTTTTTGGCTGAAAACAAAAATTGGCATGAGGATTTCATTAGAACAAGAGAGGATAGAGTGATTTTATCAGGTTCGAAAATAAGAACTCAAATCTAGGAGCTCGATGCCTTGATTTAAAATATATATCGAACTTTAAAAAAAAATGTTTTATGTATTTGTCAATTTTTTTTATGTAATTTAAATATTAAAAATTGCTCTTACATTATAGTTTTGTTTATAAAAAAAAATATTGCCACAAAAAATGTTTTCAATTTTAATTTTTGTTTAACTTTTTACAACTATGCACCGATAATGTGATTTTTCTACATAGATACCCAATCAAATATTACCATGATAGAAAAATGTTATACACTATAAAATATAGACTCAAACACTACATTTTCCTATGTTTATCATTCGATTTATAAGAAAACACTGTTTTTCTGTGTTAATCCTTCAGCTCATAAGGAAAGGAGTTATGATAATTTGTGGTTCGACAGTAAAGTAAATATAGTGTGATAAAAGATTGTTCTGTTCATTATTAAAGTGGCATATATGATAACATTATAAACTACCAAAAAGATCTATATTTTCCTAGATATCTAAGGTGTGTCATAGCGGATTTGGATTTTCTGCTGTTACAGCAGGACGTTGTAAGAGATCAGGACCATCCGATCTAAAACGTACGACTGATATTGTTTTGCATGAATTTATAAGTGCATTGATTTGAACCGTTCGATCTTTAATTAATAGCCTAGATTGAGTATAACGTGAAAATTGTGTGTTTTATTACGGCACAGAATCCCAATCCATGTCATAGCTCAATAGAAATTTGAGAGTCGAAATTCAAACTATAGACATAACATAACACACTAATAATATAAACATTGTTGGTTAGTTTCTAAATATTGGTTGATGTATCAAATTACCTCGAGAATATTTGATTAGTATAATGCTATAAGTATATTTATGTAAGAATAAATAAATTATGAACGTTCATAATTCGCATTTTCTTGTATAAAAAGTACTTCACAAACAAAGTGAACTAGTCATGAAACATTATCTATCAATGGTGATAAAACATCATGTCCCCTCATTCATTTATATCTGTATTATTGGTGTTTCACACCGGTGATTGTTTTGAATTATTTTCCAAATATTTAGTCTCATATGTGTGTCTTGATCAATTTTGGGAGAGTTGTAATAAAGTTACTAATACCAACATGATAAAAAGACCAAATGACAAGAAGGATGTTGGATCAGCCAAAAGAATAAAGTAAACATGAGAAGACGAAAGGGAACATCAGATTTTTTATTTATTTTTCCTGATAAAAGGAACATCAGATATCGATGAATCTAGATGACTTTTTTTTGCATATTTTTATTTCTTTGTTTAAATATAATTTTAGTCATGGAAAATATACTATTTTTTTAGTTATGTAAAAAAAAAATCCTTACAAATACATCGCTTGCTTTTGATTATTGAGATTTTTGTTGAAGCTTCTACAAAATTTGTTTGTGTTAAATGCAATATTCATTTTAGTTTATGCTAGCGGAATGACAAACACCAACATATCCGTCCTCTTTTCTTTTGTTGATTTTATTACAATACATGAGTAAATTATTTTATGCTGACTTTTAACCCATCCTATATCTAAGATAGTAATTTTTCCTTTTTAAAAACTCAATATCTGGTGCAAACACGATTAATATGTGGGGTTTGATCCTACCATTTATTTACGGTCTCGTTTAAAACAAAGCAAAATATTGTACAGACCAGTCCACTGAAATTGTCGTCATAGAAAATTAATCATAAAGCATTGAGAGCAACACACTTTAAATTTTGTTTGGATTGGTGGTGTGGGATAGAATGGAATGGGATTCCATTGTTTGATTTTGTAAAAAAATAATGAAATGGAATGGGACATGATGGAACTCATTCCATGACCAATACCACCTTCTCCTCCTATTTTTCATTCCCTCGATCTGGGTGTAAGCAATGGAATGGAACACAATCATAATGTATTTCCGATTTTGTCCCTAATTTCCATTTCATATAATTTTCCTCTATTATACACACAATTTGCTACAGCCAAATGCACGTGTGCTCCTCTGCAACCCTGCTTCTCCATCGTGCATTCTTCTTCTTGTTGAGCCACATGGATACTCTGGATTGCACATCATTGAAATTATGGTAACAATGCAATAAAAAATGCTCCTATACATACATGATGACAACATTTCAACAGACTTAATGTTTGATATTTTTAGCAAAATTAATAGATGTCGGATTGATATTTTTGCAACCCGTCTTGCATATGGGTTAAGCTATGTAGTGTTAAACATTTTTGTTTTTTGACAGGATAATGCTAAACTTTATGTTATAATTACATATATAACAGTGTTGTGTAATGTTGATTGTTACTAAGGGTATACACACAAGATGCAAGAAATAAACCCACATTAAACAAGGGGAAAAATAGAATGAAAAAGTTATAACTTATTCCGCTCCGTCTACTTTTTAAACAATGGGATGAGAACTCTTTTCCGTTCCGTCATAAAATATCCAAACAGTGGAATGAAATCTCTATTCCATTCTGTTCCACTCCGTTCCGTATCATTTCACTCTGCTACGTCCGTTTTTAACTATCCAAACATAACCTTCTAACACCATATAAGTTAATTGTTTAACTATATGATACGATAAAGTTTAAAATTAATTTATCATATCATATAATGTTGGTTTATCTAACAATTGATTGTGAAAAAGATGTTGAATGCAAAATTAGCGAGATACATCAATTAACGAGATCTTATTCTTGGGTTAAAGAGAAAATTGTTCATATATTGAATGAGTTTAACCATATGCTGTGTCATTCCATTTATTTTACTTCTGGATTAATGATGTGTTATTATATCAATTAATGAAAGTTATTTATTAAATTTTTTGATAGTGAAATGTGATTTATTAATTGACATGGCGACTCCATCATTCAGTGTATACAATATATTTATAAATTATACTCTCTTCGGTCCTAAATATAAGAGAATAATATTTCTTTAAGTTTACTGAATAATTAATGTATCTAGAATTTGTTCACCGTAAGTGCTTTCCTTCGTGCGCCGCCTGAGACAATTTGAAACCAAAACCCTTCCTCCAAATCACCGTCGCTTGAGATCTCCTTTCTCTTCACTCCTGGTCGCCGTCATCCCTTTCCCTTCCTTCTCAAGATGTAGCCGCGGTGGTGGGTGGTGTGAGGGTCGACGTTTCACTATCCGCACCACTACGACACCAGTCCTTCCGATGGATGCACCGGTGGTTCATGGTGGGGGTTTGATCTCGTGTTGTGCGTCATTCTCTTCTTTCGATTGTTGGTTGTTGTTCGCTTCCGGTGGGCGGTGCAGCATGGTGGTTTGCAAATTGTTGCTACCTATTGATGGTGGTGACGGTTCTGGTTCTTTGATTGGGTTGGCTTCAAGTTCGGTCAGGTTCGACGTTAGATTCCTTTACCTTTGGGCTGTGATTCTAACTGTAGTGCTTGAAAGAGAAAAGGCTATGTGATCATGGCTGCTTCAGGTTGATCCGTGGTTGTAATTTTACTGTGGTTTTCGTCGCCGTAAGTGATGGGTACGTGAAGTTGGTTGATTCCGTGTTGGCGGACAATTTCACTTACCATTTTTGATACGGAGGAACACTCTTTCGTCTTCAAAGTTGGTTTAGTTGTGAGTCTGAACCGAGACTGTAGGGTCAGAAATGACGTGATGAATTTTCTGTCTCTTGTGATAGTAAACGGCTGGAGGAGAAGATGGATTTGATTGTTTCTGTGTCGACAGACGATTCATACACCAACTTAAGATCCGCCTTTCACTTTGTTTGGTTTGGATTGTGGGGTTCGAAAGGGTCGTTTAGCCTGTTGCTATTGCTGTAAGGAGCTGAGGTACATGAACCGCCTCAATGTTGACTGAGGGTTTAATCACCGCATTGAAGACCTTTAATTAGTTGTAGGATTAATTAAAGGTTGATACACTTGTGTGTTGTTTTAAGTTTTGTATCACCCATTTGAGATTGACTTACACACTTAGTGTGGTTTTTCTGAGTTAGGTTTATGTCCCTTAGTTTTTGTGTAATTTTTCCTTTTTTTAATAATATGTACGAGCATCTGACAAAAGATTAGAGTTGGGGTACCAGCTCATTTGCTCTTGCCTTATAAAACAAAAATTAATGTATCTAGAATACAAAATTAAATACATCACTTATTAAATAAATCTTAAAAAAAGTCTTGTATTATTAATTAAATTAATAAAATGTAAAATGGAGAATTATTTCCTGTCACGGCAAGGCATAACCAGCGCAGCAAAGTGTCTGTTGTGTATGTCCGCGCCGGGGGAAGAGAAGAGGCCCCCATTACTTCTTCCTCTATAAATTCTTCATTCATCTATTACTTGCGTTACGGTTATTCCTTTTCCATCTTCTTCAAATGTCAATGGCTTCTTCAATCTCAATTCCCGCACCAGGTACACTCCTTCTTCTTCTTCTCCAAATTCGCGATTCACTCCTTCAATTCCTCTTCCGATCTCTTAATCGCACCTTCTCTTTCTTGCAGAGGCAATTCAGGTTCTTCTCTCATTACTCGCCGATGATTCTTCATCCGTTCGTGAATCCTCCATGTCTTCACTCAACGACCTTGCCGCACTGTAACAATCACCTTTACTTCTTCATTTCTTACTCAATTTTACTTCAATCTCGTTCATTATCAATTTTTCATGCTTTTGTAGAAATCCTGTTCTCGTTCTCGAGTGTTGTGCGGCAGTTTCACGCGGTGGACGTCGAGTGAGTATTCTTCATAGCATTTTGTCAACTTGTTACGGTTGGATGAAATGATTTTGCTGATCATAGTTTTGTTCTTGTGTGTCTTTAGAGATTTGGAAACATCGCTGGAGTTTTTCAAGTTATGGCGGTTGGAGTTCGAGCTCTTGATGAAAGAGATGTTGATTCTGCTTTTATGGCCAAACTTGCTAAGATTGCTACTTCTGAGATGATATCATCTAAGGTCGTGCTTTAGTTCAACTTATGACATGATTTTACTTTGTGTATCAGATAGTAGTAATCTTAGCTGAAACTCCATTTACTGAAACTGTGAACTGAAATACAATCACACTGAAGTCAATAAATAGGAAATGTAAAGATAGAAGACAAAATCATCATGCTACTCTTTAGTGAACTGAAATTAAAAACAAATGTAAATTTTGCTCTGATCAAAAGGAACAATGAATGATATGGAAGTTTCCTTTGACACTTTCTTAGGCCCAAACATTAGTTTATCATTCTTTAAAAAAAATACTCTTTCAAAAAATGTGAAAGATCTCTCCATTTCCCCCCATATTTCCCACCCCCCAAAGCCCTCCCTCCCCCTACACAACAACAGCAACAACAACCAAGCCTTATCCCACTAAGTGGGGTCGGCTACATGGATCAAATGGCGCCATAGTGTTCTATCATAAACCAAATTTGGATCCAACTCATTGACCTCTAAATCCTTTCTAATGGTTTCTCTAATAGTTTTCCTAGGTCACCTCTTTTAACTTGGAGGGGATGACTATTTTTCCTCTAAATTATGGAAGCTATAATACAAATTTATGGATGGTGATTTGAATTTTGAAAATCCCCTCCCCTCCAAAACCCTCACAATCCAAAAATACGCGGAGTAGATCATGCTTATTTATGGATAGTGATCTGAAATTTGAAAGATAGTTTCCTTATAAAGTAACCCGTGTGATTCCTGTGGACTAATTTATGAAACAACTTACGTACATGTTAATTCTAAAGCAACAGGTTACAAATAATACAACAACATTAATGACATTTAAGCCTTCTCACTAGATGGGTCGAATATATGGATTAAATGACAATAATTTTCTATCATGTTTAAAAATAGATTGTTTACCACTTATTCTCTGTTAATGGTTTGACCTACGATACAATTTATCTTTGGTTTGCTTTCCCTCTAATTATTAGACTATCTTCTATCAAACTCTCTTATTATTTTGTATGGTTTTCAACTTGTAAATAATGACCCAGTGTTTGAAATTTAGTTGTTCAGTTTTTCTTAGCGAACTGTCTAGCAGCCATTTCTTTAATTATTCATATGAGCAAATAGTTTTTGAGAGTTGAGGGGGAAGTTAAGTGAGTGTGCGAAGAAATAAAATAAAGATTTGGATTAAAATGACAAGGGATTTGGCTCTCAAAATTGAGTTTGGATGTTGTCGTGAAGAAAAAAAGTTTGGGTTACATGCTGGGCATGTAATTGATGGTTTTAGACATGTTAAGGCCAATCTTGACCATTTAGTTAATTGGTTGTGCGTGCAAGATTCTGTAGCTTGGCATGTGACAGCATGCAACTTAGTTGCCTGGTATAAAATTTTATATTTTAAGGCCTGAATTGGATATTAATTTATTAAATGTATACCTCTCTTAGTTGAAGGTGTTTTCTAGTAGCCATGGCAATCATTTTACTATAAGCTATGATTGAAATACAATTATCTCGTGGGTAGGTTCACTTTTGTTGAAGAATATACTTTATAACTTGCAATGTAAACTGGGAATGTAGTTGTTTTGGTGGTAGTTAAAATCCTGATTTTAATCGTAAAATCCCACAATTTTGTGATTCTTCATTCCCTCAATGATTAAGAGTATACATAGAATCCTATTTTGGTGGAATTGCCATCGTTAACCGTTGAATCGTATAACTTACGATCTTTATATAAGTATTTGATGTGTCATTAAGGTTTTAATTTTCTTTCTTGCGAGCTATTCTTATGAATTGAAATTTACGGAAGTATTTCAAGTGATTTAATGCTTTAATTTTCTTTCTTGTATGTATTTATATGAATATAAATGAGTTTTATGAATTTTGTATAAACTTACTATTAGTGTCATGATTCCATGATTTATGATTTTACTTCCACTTCCCGGATTTTACGTAAAACTCAATTTAACTACCTTGGATGTTTCATTTTAAATATGAAATTATGTTTTGGACTTGGGACTATATGTTGTTTAGGATTTTGTCCTATTTTGGGTTATCTTCTTCCAGAATAAAATAGGTTTATATTCCAAGTTTGGTTATTTTGGGTTTATATGTTGAACATCAGCATAAACAATTGATACTATACCCCACAACATTGAGATCTTCTTTTCTTTTATTCTGCTTGGGTATCTTAAACCCTTATTACAGGAGTACCGTCGGCGTATTGGTCTACGTAACCATTATTATTATTTTAATATTTATTTTAAATGACCATTATTCTCATTGCACTATTCACTTGTTTCTTTCTGGTATGGGAACAGTATCATTATTCCAACTTAAGTCCTAGTTATCGTAGTATATTCCAGTTATAGGGTTAAACAGATTTTGTATGTTATTGTTCATGGTCTATGGGATTCACATCGACTGTCTTCTGCAGGAACTCAATTCTGATTGGCAACGAGCAGCAACAAGCCTACTTGTTGCGATAGGGTCACATTTACCTGAACTTGTAAGTTATTCTTTTTCGTTGAACTATTAAGGATTATTTAGTATTAGTAGGCATTTTTAGTATCATGTTTTTTTAGTTCAATAGAGAAAGGAAAAATAAGGTTATAGGTTTAGAGGCAGACAAGACAAAGGGAAATATGATCAAAAGAATGAAGCCCTACATTCTCTTTGATTTCCAGTTAAATAAATCTAATTAGAATATCATTTACAAGCTCCATAATTCATTTTATCTCCTGATACATGTAATGCTCTCTGTTGGGAATCAATCCTGAACCATCACATCATCGCCTGGTTAAAAGAATTGCAATAAAAAAAATCTATTCTGTTTTTGTATCCTATTTCATATTTGTCTTTCTTATGTGTTGAAATAATTTCTTCATACTCTTCCCTTTGTTTCAAAATTTGTAACTATTTGTTAACACTCTGGTATCCCCTTAATTTTAATTTCACCGGGTATACTACTTGCTTAATTTCGCCGGAGTATATTTTGTATATACTTATTTTGTCTGTGTTTGTCAAAAAAAAAAACTTATTTTGTCTGTGCTTATCCTAGTTTTCCTTGAATTTTGAGTTTGTTCTCAGTTTTGTCCTTAATCTTCCTTACCCTTGAATTGGTGCTGCAGGTGATGGAAGAAATTTTTCTTCATTTAACTGGGACAGGTTCAGCATTACAGGCTATGGTTCAAATCCTTGCAGAATTTGCTTCTAGTAGTCGTCAGTGATTAAATTTTACAGTTTTGAAGATATCACTTTTTTTTTTATCTGTGTGGGTGGGGAGAACGGTGGTTTCAAATTCTGTGGTTAACACTGATGCATTTTTTTTCCTTCTAATTTCTGAATCTAATACAGCCTTGCTGTTCATTCCACGCTGGAAAGGTGTACTTTCACGAATTTTGCCAATTCTCGGAAATGTGCGAGACATGCACCGGCCAACTTTTGCAAATGGTGTGGTGATTTCTCTGTCACTTTCTAGATGGATGTGTAATATGCGATATTATCTTTGATTGTGTACTGATTTGTCAAGAACTGGTTGAATTGTCCAAGTTGCCTTGCTTGCTGGAGAAATAACTTTTTTGTTGTAAAAAATTTCAGAAAATATAGAGTAGACACATTCTAATACAGATAAAGAAGATGCTGAGTAGTATTGAAAACTCTCTTTGCACAAAAGGTGTAATTGCAAATGAATGAGTTTGCTTTCCTGTCTACTACAGTTTTTCTCTACCCATTATTTCTATTTAGTCTCTTCACTGACCTCTCATACATTCATACCATTTGCATAATACTAAATAATAGCAAAGCTGCACTGGTAAGGTGTGAAATGAACTAATCACAATCAGTTAAATATAGTCATGCACAAGGAACAAGTTAAAAATCTTACAAATTTTTCAAATGACAGTGCACTTTGTAGTTTCTGAAATTTTAAAATGAACTTGACCAAGAAGAATGGTAACATCTTGTGATGTAATTGACCGTTAGTAGAGTAACATCTTGATTGAATGGTAAAGTTTGGTAGGTGGTTTCTTATTTATCCTTGATATGAACAATTTTGTCTCCATGGTTTTGGAGCAAGTATTCTTGAAATCAAGAACTTGCCAGAAAGTGACAGAAACAACGAGAAAATATGTGTATGATTGAGAAAAACTTATGTTTCAGTAAACTATTAAATGATAAAAACCAACTAAAGTGTAGATTCAGTCATATTCGAGAGAATCAAAATCAGATTCCTAATTAACAGCCAGGTCATTTAGACTGACAGCTGAGGATAACTGAATTAGTATTTCTTGACCAATATCAGTTTGGAAAATCTTGTTTTCATTGTACTCTATTTAAAATGCATTATAGGTTTAGTTTATAATGGTGGATACTGTGATATATCTTTACTGATGAATCATTGAAATAGTTTTTACCTGTTTGCAAATGTACATTTTGTAGATTTATGATCCTTTTGCTATTATTCATACCTTCAATTATGTCCACATTATTTGGTGGTGTGGGGATGGGGAGAAAGCTTTAGCTAACCTTTCTCAATGGTGTAATTTCCATCAATAGTCCAATGTATTTAACTCACCTTTTGTTATTGTTTTCAGCATTCAAGTGTTGGTGTCAAGCTGCTTGGCAATATAGTACAGATTTTCCTTCAAATTTACCTCAAGATGGTGATGTCATGTGAGATCAGAATCAGTCTTCTAGTTTATTTTCTGATTCATGGTATTACATTTCATATTTTTCATGTCTGAGGGTGAGAGATATATCTATGTAGTGCAGGTCATTTCTAAATTCTGCTTTTGAGCTTTTGTTAAGAGTTTGGGCAGCTTCACGGGACCTAAAGGTTTGCCACCATATTACATTTTGGTTCTGTGTTTGTGCTTATACAGTCCTCTATTATTTTTTTGTATCTTCTTTTTCTACTGATTTTTTTGCTTTCTTTCATTGATACCCTACTGCGAAATCTAACTCCTTGTCTATATTTGATCCGAAGTGATTTTTCAATAAAAATATATTCTATATCAGAATGATATTTTCTTTGCACCGAGTTAAGAAATTTGTCAAGATATTAGAGTTAGTTGGGTATTAGTGTAATTTTATACTAGTTGTTCTTGTATTTGATCTAATTATCAGCACCAATATCAATATTAGTTAGGTTAGAATATTGTGACAAGTTACATCTATCAATCATATTTTTAATTTAGTACTATTCACTTTGCCTCATTCACCACTAACCCTAATTATTACTATGAATATCAATATCAGTTTTGGACTTCATAACACATTGAATCTATGAAATATATATTTTTAATTTATTGCCATTTACTATTTTCTCTCTCTCTTCCTTTTTGCACTTTTAAGCCTATAATTCTCACAAAAGTAATGTTCTCCTTTTTTTATTTTCTAGTTACATACATGGTGTGTTAAATGCATTTTACCTCAAAGTTTTTGGTTCAACAGTTGATATGAAGCACAACCTCAAATAAAACTACTCAATATAAATTTTGTTTCTAAACTCACTGTTTTTATAGTTGAATGATTGAAGATAAGTAATTTAACATTTTATTTAGAAGATCTCATGTATTTTAGCGCTCTCATTTATTTTGGTTATTTCAATTTATTTGGATATAGGTTCGTGTAGCATCCGTTGAAGCACTTGGACAGATGGTTGGTCTCATAACACGAACACAATTAAAGGCAGCCTTACCAAGGCTTATTCCTACGATATTGGATTTGTAAGATTGATCTGCATATTGCTTTAGGCAACTAACTTAGTTTCTTGCATGCTTTGTGGTGGGAAAGCATTTTGCTTTGTAGTTTTTTAATGAGTGCATTATAATGAGACTAAAATATAGACGATACTTATGAAAATAAACATGTATTGCAGTATAAATCCTTATTGTTCTATTCTGTTTTCAGGTATAAAAAGGATCTCGACGTTGCTTTTCTAGCAACATGCAGTCTCCATAATCTGTTGAATGCCTCTTTACTGTCCGAAAGTGGTCCTCCTATGCTTGATTTTGAGGTAATGTATGCTGTAAAGTTATTTTTAAAGGTTATTGGTATGTTGAATTTCTTTATCCTACAACTAGGTGCTCTCGTCGAACAACTGAAGTGTTTGGGATACTTGGTTCATGATATTTCATTAAAGGGACATTGAGTGGATTTGTATATTGCTCATGGTTCATGTGCAAGGGTACTTGCATGAATCGGCGTGTTAAACATAAAATTGTTCTTACACCTTCACCCAGAAGCTTAACATTTTGGAGCCTGTCTCCCGAGAGGTCACTTGGTTGCAGACTTGTTCTTGCGCCTCGATGTACTCGAGGTACTCGGTTTGAGACTTGGGCACCGAGAAGCTTAACATTTTGGGACTGTTGGTTTATGACATTAAGTAGTTGCTTTATAAGTAGTTTCTTTATCTATGGCTTGCTGGAACTAATCCATTGAATATTACAATAAAATTGTCGGTGCTGTGCAGGATTTGACTCTTACTTTAGGGACACTTTTACCTGTGGTATCTATGAATAGTGAAAGCAAAGACCAGACAGATTTCTCTGTGGGATTGAAGGTATTAGTATCAGTTTCAATTGTTGGAATTGTTTTGGATTTTTGTATAGTAACTTCTGTAGCACTTTTTATTACAAAGTTACAGTTTCACTACTATGTTTCAGTCCTCACTTTTTAATCCCTTGAATTTGATGGTGCGTGTCTTTGTAGTGTCTATATGTTATCTTTCATTTTTGTGTATTCTTTCTGAGATTTAGCCATTATTTATTACAATTGTTTCCTAGAGTTCAATTCCAATAGGAGGCATATTGATTAGACTTTTTTTTTGGGTACTTTTTTGCAACGAAAGTGAAAGGTGATTGTGGTTGATAGGTCAGTTCACTTGGTCATTATCATTTTCTGGAGATTGTCGTTGTCTGCAGTTTTGGTGTATTTGGCTAGTTTGATGTTATAATCTTTAGGCAGAATTTCTTGTTCTGATTTCGGAACAGAGATGTCTTCTTGAATTTGTTATTATGGATTAGAAGGAATAAGCTCATCTAAAACAAGTTTGCTCTAAAGTGAGCAAGTGTTCATTCGCCCTTAAATTTTACCGTGTTGAGATCCGAATGCATTTTAGAATCAAAGGTGCGCATTGGATCCGTTCTTGCTCACTTTAGAGCAGCCTTATCTCAGTTAGATGACATGATTTCCTCAGGGTTTGGCTAATTGACATCCGCAGAAGGTATGGAGACCATTTTGAGCTGATAATTCTTTCCTTCGTTCTTTATGTTTTTGTGGTGGGCTGTCTTTGAATCTGTACTAGTAGTCTCTCTTTCAGTTGACCAAATAAGATGTATCTTCATTTAATTTAAAGTGCATCATAATAGTGCGAACTCACATAAATTCAAGGGTGGATGCGACTTTACTTTGTTCACGTTGGAGGAGCTTTTTCCTTTTATCCAGAAATGAAGTCAAATGTTTATTTGATATAATCATGTATGGCAGATGTATAATGAGGTGCAGCATTGCTTTCTGACAGTAGGCTTGGTGTATCCAGATGATTTGTTTCTGTTCCTTGTAAATGTAAGTATTTGCAAATTTTAAGTGTATTTGTATAAATGACAACATTCAAGGACTATTTTGTCCAATGCTGTTAGATTCCTGGTTTAGGCCAGAGACTAATAAATGTTCCGAATAAGTGAGTTTGTTACATTTGCTGATGTGGCCAGTTTGTTAGAAGGGAACAACAGTTATATATATGAAGCAGAGCAATAGCAAGAGGGAATGTTATTCCTTATCGTCTCTAGTTTATATCTTCTGCCAATTCCTCTACACCATAAGATTTTGATGAGAATATGACCCCATTTCTAGCCTCCAAAATCTTCAATTTTGAGGAGGGCGTTTCCTTTTTTACCTTTCTTAAGACTCTTCTTTGTCCTAGGAGAAAATGGTTGATTCTTATTCTGTTAACTTTAATGTGATGTGACATTTTGCTTCTTTTGTCTTTGTTTCCAGAAATGTAGGCTGAAGGAAGAAGCATCGACTTTTGGTGCACTTTGTGTTTTGAAACATCTTCTACCAAGGTTTAGTCTTTGTTTCTAGGTCGTGCTGATAATTATTGGTAAATATCTAGTATCAGCAGCTGACCTGCAATTTTTGTTTTCCGTAGGCTATCTGAAGCTTGGCATAGTAAAATACCTCTACTGGTTGAAGCTGTAAAGTCTTTGTTAGAAGAGCATAATTTAGGTGTTCGAAAGGCACTTTCTGAGGCAAGTTATTGACCATTTACCTTTGTTGTTCCTTTTTTTTTCTTTTTAATTTTAAAAAAATAATAATAGCAAATTGTTACTCAAGTAATTTTTTTTGTCTTCTGTCTTCCTCATTTGGCAGTTAATCGTGGTTATGGCTTCACACTGTTACTTGGTTGGTTCATCTGGAGAGTTGTTCATTGGATATCTCATACGTCATTGTGCTTTAACAGATAAAAATCAGAGTGATCTTGATAGCATACCAATTAAGAGAATAGAGGTACACTTCCCCCTTGTTTCCGTCCTTAATTGTTAGTGAGGTAAATTTCTTTGAATTTCCTGGAGTTCTTGTTATTCAGTACTATACAATATTGTTCAAACAAAGGCAACTCCTAGAGTTGTACTGGTTTATGATTCGGGTATGAGAATTGTGTTAACGTGATTACAAAATTGTTTGTGAAAGCTGTGGTAGACTTGCATAGGTTCGTATAAACTCACATTGATTCACAATTTTGAGGATGGTTGAATGAGTCACAACATAATGATTTCTCCCTAGACACGTCTGAAATGTCACTGGCTCAGTGTTCTTTAATAAATAAAATTGCAACAGTTCAATGACAAGTCTCTTTAGTGTAGAAAACATCACAGTTGTAGAGCTTCGGCATATGCATCTAATATCCCAATATGAACCCGTACACCAAGGAGGCGGCGATACTGTGTTGAGCCTCAACTCCATAGCTCCTAGACGAAACGAAGTCATAGAAGAAATTATGAACAAGCCTGTTGTTTCTAGTTTGTAATGAACCCGGCAGGTCAACAAGGTGAATGACTCCAACTCTAAGAGCTAAAACCCAATCTACCAGGCTAAATCCATCACCAATGAGGGAAACCTAGTGCTATCATCCTGCACTCTCGAATTTTGAACCTAGTGATACATTAATTTGGAGCTTGTTATGCCCTTTTCTTAATGCTGTGTTGTGAACGTATCTTATGATTTATGAATTGGACTATCAATTTTGAATGCTATGCTTGTTATTCTGGTCAGGTCTAGTCCTATGAAAATATTTTGCTTTATTATATTGTGTGTTGAATATTTATTTGAAACACCCCCTCTGTTTCTTTTTAGTTGTCATTTTAAGACTTTTTACACATAACAAGACAACCAATAAATTGTTACTCTTGAGAGAACTATTTATCCTTTCCCTGTAATACCCTTAATAATTTATCATGTCATTTCATCTATTTCTCATTCTAAGGTAAATAACTAAGGGTATTATTGACAAAACAATAGTTAATATTGCATTGAACTTTCAAAATGACAACTTAATAGGAACAAAATTTTGTCTGCAAATGAGACAATTAAAAAGGAATGAAGGGAGTATACTTTACGGAGATTCCACAAGTTTATGTAGACTCTCGAGTTTGGTAACCTTGTTTTGGAGCTCGATCCAAAAATTGTTTTAAGAACATTGACATATTTGGTTATTTTCTTGGATATAGTAATCCTGTTTGCTTAATTGTTTTATGCATTTATGGGCGTTTTCTATACGATGTCATTCGAAGGCTCCTTGTTTTAAACCTCTTTCACTTTCTAGTATTATTTATTCCTTTTATTTTAATGGTTACACTAATCTAGTTTTTTTTGGTAACCTCCGGTTTATTTGTTTTTCCTTCAAAATGAAATTTATTCTTTAACCAAAAACAAATATTATAAAATAAGATCTGTATAGTTCTTCCAAGCTTTTATCTATCGCAGGCCCCTAACTCTTTGTTGTTCATGTTTTTACTTTTCAGATGAAAATTGGAGCAGTTACTCCTGGCGAGTTACGAACAGTTTGTGAAAAAGGTCTCCTGTTGGTCACTATTACGATTCCTGAAATGGAGGTTAGTTTTATTTTCTTTACCGATCAATTTTGTGGTCATGATTTCACAAGTTTACCGGGTCCTATTATTTCTTTTAGTATCCTATTTGCTGTTTTGCCAAGGAAAATGTCTTATATTGCTATTGGACTTTCAGCATATCCTTTGGCCTTTTCTGTTGAAGATGATTATACCACAGACATACACTGGTGCTGTTGCCATGGTAAAAGTGCTATATCTTGTATTTTTATTCTGCAGAAAGTTGAACCGAATACTGTGTTGCTTGATGTATTTTATCTTTTCACGTTGTACACACTGATGTTTTGATATCCCAGAGGTTTGACCTGGCAAATTTGAAGACAGCATTTTTACTTTTACAGGTTTGCAGGTGCATCTCAGAACTGTGGCGGCATAGATCTTATGGTAGTGATATGTTAAGCGAGTGTAAAACCCGTCCTGATATTCCAACTGCTGAAGTAGGTTCTCTGCCTACAGTCTTTTTCTGTTTGAATTTTCTTAATTCCTTGTACACTCAAATCTCAACGGTACAAGGAAAGCCATTATTCGTTGTATTCAGCACATATATGATTAAATAATTTATGTTTGATATAGGAACTTCTTGCCCGTTTTGTGGTGCTTTTACACGATCCTCTAGCAAGGGAGCAATTGGCTACCCAGATTTTGACAGTGAGCTCACGTCATCCTTAAATACTGCACATATTTTGTTTTTGAATTATTATTTATTTATTCTCACATATTAAGTCCTTCAGCATGTTTTAAAAATCAATACTTGTTGGACTGGACCGTATAATTTTATCAGTGTTTTAACGATATACTAGCATTTGTTAATCTATTAGTAGCTTTAGTACATGTCTATTGCATAGTTTCCTTCGTGTTATTTGGAAATGCATTTTTTTCTCTCACGTTTTACTATCAATGAGTAAAACTAGATGAAGTAGCTTTAGTTTGCTTACGAAATCTGCTTTTCAAAGCTTACTTAATACTATGTGATCAATCTGTTAGTAATAGGACTCCTAAGGGCAAAAGTTATATAATATAACTAAATATTATTTAACATATTCAATTAGTAACTGTTACATCTGCAGAACTTCCATGTAACTGCTAGGTAGTCAGAATTATAAATATATTCTGAAAGAGAAATATAGGGGATTGGGTATTTTCTATGTAGGTTGGTTTGGGAGGGACTAGGCTCTCTAATTCCTAGAGATAGGTTACTTTTCTGCAGTTACTTTCCTGTATGAATAATAATACATCACGTGCATTCCCTTATTATTATGCAATAATCTCCCAAATACCATAGAATTATCATTGGTATTTATACATATCTGAACCAGTATATAAAACAATCACAGTTTATTTTGAAGAATGCATTTCCTTAGATGACAAATATATACATGTTTTTGTAGGTTCTATGTCTTCTGGCACCTCTATTTCCGAAAAATATAAATTTGTTTTGGCAAGATGAGGTAACAGTTGTGCTAAAAATTTATGTGTTAACAGATTGATACAATCTTTGTTAAATGTTGAGCATCTGTCAAGTTTCTAGTTATAATTTTTTTTTTCCAAGTATATTGTGCTTCTGCAAATGAATGTCCAGAGTTTTCACATTCTGTAGAAAAATTGATGGAAACTCGGCTTAGGTGGTTTGGGCATGTAGAGAAATGACCTTTATATCCGTACTAAAGAGAGTAGATCATATTGAGGGCAGTCATATCACCAGGGGCAGGGGAAGACCTAGAAAAGGAAGAGAAACTATTAAGAAAGATCTAAAAATTAACGAGTTGGATATAGATATGATATATGGTAGAACTTTATGGTGTCATATGATCCATGTAGCCGACCCCACTTAGTGGGATAAGATTTGGTTGTTGTTGTTGAAGTTTTCATCTTCTCAGTTGTTAGCTGTGCATCTTTTAACATAAACTGATATCATGAAATTCATTTTATTTCTGGGCTTTCTGAACCCGAGAAAATAACTCAAGGTTATGAGGAGTATTGTGGCCATGGTGTTGGATCTTCAACTGATATTCTATAAACTTTTTGGTCATTAAAGTTGGGTCTAACTGATCACAAGAAACTAACTCAAGGTTATGAGGTGTATTATGGCCATGGTGTTGGATCTTAATCTGATCTTTTATAAAAAAATTAGATGGGGTGAACATTTTAGGGGCACTAGGACCACTGCATAGTTTTGTTTCATGTTTCTGCATCATTCTGTAATTGTCACGACTCACAAGTCAGCAAAAAAATTACATACTTTCATTTGATAATACAGTTTGTCATAATCTGCTATTTTTTATTAGTTCCTACTTACAATTTTGGGATGGTTATTATTTATCAAAATGTAATTAATTTGTGTTTTTGGTAAGTTCTAGATTCCAAAGATGAAAGCATATGTTAGCGATACGGATGACTTGAAACAAGATCCATCATATCAGGATACTTGGGATGACATGATAATCAACGTAAGTTTCATTGACTTGTAAAAATACTGTCTTCCGCATTTTGAAGTGTTATCATTTTAAAGAAGGGCAGTTCATGAAGTCAAATTTTCTATGTGTGAGCTGGTCTTATCATGCAGTAGCGGGGTCCATTAATTTATTTGCATTTGAAATATCTCTTCAATTAAATTGAGTGGACAACAAAATAACGATTTTGCTGAAGCGGTGAACCACTTCATTGCATATGTGTATTAAAAAAATTGAAAAATGATAGATAATCTGATCTGGGTGTCCAAAAGTAATTCAACTCAGTTTGTTGTCCTAGACATTATGACAATTGTGAAATTCAAACCTCTTCTGCCAGCAAGATATTTTATTGCATCTCTTTATTTTTGGGTTGCAGTTTCTTGCAGAATCTTTAGATGTGATTCAAGATGCAGATTGGATTATGTCTCTTGGAAATGTATTTGCCAAACATTATGAACTTTATACATCTGATGATGAACATGCTGCACTTCTTCACCGGTATCAATTCTCCAACCTCAAGCATGTTTTGGTAGATGCAAAATGTGATATGTTAAATATTTCTTTTTGTTGCACGAGAAGCTGATTGCTTCACAGTTCTTAGAATTTGGGTTAAATCTAACTCAACCACACAAAACTGACTTGTAAGGTGAGGGACATCGATCTCTTAATTTCTTTTCTCTCCATATCACTATTTCATGTGGGGGCTCTCGTCAACGTTTTCTTCTATCAATACAAAACGAGGTAGAAAAAAATTGCCAGTGCAGTTTATGGTGTGACACTGTGACTAACTAGACTGGTTTGGGGTGACCGATATTTTGTCAGTTTGTATGTCTTTTGTAACCAGTTTCCAAAATAGCGGTTAGAAGTGGTTGCTTAGGATTTTTTTCCACCTTTGACAATGAATCTAGATATTAAAATTAATAGATAAAGAAAAAGTATAATTTCAAAGACATGAGAATAGAAGCCATTTTTGCTACGGGTCTAATGGAGTAGGTTTTAGCCACGAACTCTCGGTGAAACTATCCGGTGGTGGCAAAAAACGACATTGACCACATTAGGATCACAGAAACTGGATCAGAGTTGATGTATGTTGCAGCAACAGTTGCTGGAAAAAGAGTTTGGGGGTGGTTGGAAAGAAGATAACGGCCACAAAAAGAAGGCTTGAAGCCGGAAAACAGATGAAGCACAGTTCCTAGCAAATTTTTTTTCAATGAACAGTGGCGCTGGGTGTACTGGGTTTCATGGATTATGATTGTCTGTTGTTAGGATTTAGATATCATGTTGAAAGATAACAGAAACAAAAAGAATGTGATTAAAATCCTCCGTGTTGCGCAGTAGAGCTGTATTATCACACACACGCGCGCGCACACACACTAAATTACAATAAATACAACGGTTAACTTATCCTATTTACTATATTTATATGATACTGTATAACCACAACTGTCCTAATTTCATTATTTCTAACATTTTCATAAATAAAAATTTCGTCACATCTTTTTTGGGTATCTGGATCTAGATACCATGTTGAAAGATAACAGATGTGAAAAACAGCTTTGATAGAGAGACTATAAATTCAACTATTAACTTACCTCATTTACTTTATTTACATTATACCGTATAATCCAAAATAACTGCCCTATTTGCATTATATCTAAGACTTATATAAATAAATATCTAGTCATGTCTTCTTTGTGACTCTGCTAAAATATGTGATGTGTAGGACTGAAACACAACTGAGCATATAGTTTATATCAGCTTTCCTGTAGTTTTTTCTTAAAATAAAAAAATTAAAACTTGTACTTTAGGGCTTATCTACCACATTTCTTGTTTTTCAAATTCCAACTTCATTAGAATAACCTTGGATTTTCAAATTTGGTTTGATGCCGGCTGTCTGAATCTAAAAGCCTAGTATTTAAGATTGGAAAGAGTGTGAAAAATGATACTGAACTTTGACACAGATGCTTGGGGATTCTGCTTCAAAAGGTTAATGACAGAGCTTATGTCCATGATAAAATGAATTGGATGTATAAGCAAGCAAACATTGCAATCCCAACAAATAGGCTTGGTTTGGCAAAAGCAATGGGATTGGTAATTCAGTTTCTTTTTCTTTTTAACCTTGTTAGATATATTTTCCCTTTTCCATTGCTTCTTTTTCTTTTTTTGATAAGCCCATTGCTTCTTAAATTACTATTTTTGTGTGAAGGTTGCTGCATCTCACTTGGACACAGTGTTGGAGAAGCTGAAGGATATTATAGACAATGTTGGACAAACCATAATTCAGAGGTTTATGCCAGACTTAGGATTGAGTGTATACACTTCTCTTTCCGAATTGGTTTATCAGCTCTTATTCTTAACCCAAGCTTATGCATGTAAAATTATAAGGGTCTGTTTGGTTTCTCATTCCATTTTCTGTTTTCTTTTCTAGTTTTCACTTTTCACTAATTACAAAAATGTTGCATTGTTTTTGCATTATTTCATGTTTTAAAACATTTGTACGGAAAACAATGAAAACAACTTTTTATGGTAAAGTGGAATTTTTGTAATTAAAAAGTGAAAATGACATGAAAACAAATTATGGAAACAGAAACCTAAACAGCCCTAACTTATTGACAACTGTTTATTTTTTTAAAATCTTCTCCGTTATGTACTTCATTCTGGTTTGAATGTTTCTGAACCTCTACTTGCTATGGTATATTATGCTCTTGTGTTTGACAAAATTATTAGGATCTCACTATCTTAGTTTTACAGTCATAAGGTCTACTTGCACCCCTCTATCTCCTTTTTTTGTGTCTTATTTTTACTGTTGGATGTTCACAGTTTAACATATCTCATTTCATAGGACAGAACATCAACTGTGTCTGTATTAAACTGTGTAAGATCAAGATGCCCCACCTTTTGGAATATGTCAAGAAAATAGTAACTTGATAGGAATTGGTATCTTGTTAGACAAAAATAGTTATAATTTATAAACCCCCAGTTATACAGATCTGAATTTATTACAAAGAATAAAACAAATATCAAACTTGAAAAATTCTAGATTCTACAATGCCGACTGACGTGACAGGATGCTTTTTACCCTACCCTACCCTGCCTTTACTCACTCCTTCCCATGTAGGAAAGTTTGTTACAACCCAAATCCTTATTCTGCCTTGTCTCTTATATCCCAAATGTAGTCTACCACAGGAGTTTCTAATGTAACTAAAGTTTGTATATCACTGTAGTATTAGTGGAGTATTCTATCTGTCATTAATTAAACAGATATTGGAAAGAGAGAATGGATATGCATAAATCTTCCTAACGAGAAAAGGAAAATAAAGAATAAGAATAATATGATTTTAGACTCTTCAATGTGCTTTCTCTCCCTTTATGCAGTGCTTCTAACCATTCTTCCCTTGCTTTCTGTTCCCCTTTCCATTTAGGTAACAAGGTTATAACCTAAATCCACATTATGCCCCTTACTCATTGTACTTAATGTCTTAAGTTTCTATTCCCCGCCCTACCTTCAAAACTTCTAAGAATGGATCTGTTTCCTTTTCCTTTTATAAGATTCAATTATATTCAGAATTTATATGACCTATTTGTAGATCAATATATGCTTCGGTTGAACAATCACTTAATTTGCATCAGAACTTGACAATAGTGTAGACAAAAAGGAAAAAGTTCCTTTGGTTGAACAGTCATTTAGTTTGTATTCAAACATGGCAAAAGTGCATCCACAATGAATGGTCATTACTTTTTTCCAACATTGAATTTGATTCAGAACATTTCTGACTTGTTTGTAACTTTTATCATTTGCAGGATACTTTCATTGTTCTCTGATAGTTACAGAACAGTAGAGTCTGATGACATACATGCTGCCTTGGCTTTAATGTATGGTTATGCTGCAAAGTATGCCCCATCATCAGTCATTGAAGCTAGAATAAATGCCCTTGTTGTAGGTTATCTTTTCTCTTTGCTATTGATTTAGTATTTGCATGAATGTCTATCTATTGCGCCTTGCTTTATTTCGTGATTGGAACGTTCAGTTTTATTTTTAAATACAGTTTTGATGTATAATGTACTTATAGAGTTTTTAAGACCAATACAAGAAAATAAGCAATAGATTTTGAGGAAAAAGGCAACTAACTTTATATATTATTACTGTTTTCCCAATAATGAAAACAGTTTCATGAGTTGTTACCTTATTCTTTAATGAAGTTTGGAGATGCCATTCTTTGAGGGGGAGGGTGTGTATGGGATTGCATAGTTGAGCGAGGAAGTAGGAAGTTAGTTAATCAAATATACGGCATGAAGAATCCATAGTGACCGGTGCTTGTGTTTTGAAGATGATGACAATAATTGGTTATAGGTCTTATTTGTTGCTTCCACATAAAGAAGTTGTTGTTGTTGTCTAATTCTTCTTAAATAGAATGCAAAAATGGGATAGGTGCTTGTTCTTCCATTGTGGAGGATGTATTCATCGGCAGTGGGGGAATGACTTGAGTAGTGTATGATTCACCAAAAAGCTTGCTAATGATGGAGGAGGCAGTGGCCATGAGTAGAGTGGTAAAGGACTCACTGGAAGGCTCAATGATGGTGGTGGAGCAGGTGGTGCACAATATTCAGAATCTATGGAAATGGTTCAGAACCAGTGTTCGATATCATTTTGTAAAAAAGTATATATAGAATCTGAGTGAGGAGAAACTCAGAGTATTGAGGATTTGAGAAAACTGAATTCTGATTATGTCTTATGAAAGAGGGTGTAGAAATGATATTTATTTATGCGAGGCTGAGGGTTATCACAACTCTGTTATAGTAATAAACCTCTGTCGCAGTTATAAGTATATCCAACCTAAAAATAGTTTATAGAAAGATCTTAAACACTGTCTGACAGCTGCACTAAAAGCTTCTAGCTAGACACTGAAGTTTGCTTCTAAGAGATACATGGTTGCTGTAAAAACTAATAACTTTTGTCTGTATGCAGTGTAAACAATCTCTGAAACAGTTTTGATTGGTTTTTAGTTTAAGAAAAGATAATAGGAAAGTCTGAAACCAGCCCTTTTTGCTCTCTTTAAGTGGTGAATCATGGGAACACTGCTATGTCACTTTGTTAAAATATTTTTGTTATTTGTAAAGCTGATTTAGTTGTATTATTTATTCGTGGACAGGGCACCAACATGCTCTCAAGGCTTCTTCATGTGCGTCACCCTATAGCAAAGCAAGCTGTAATCACAGCGATTGATTTACTTGGTTAGTTATCATGTTTTCATATTTTAATTATTATTGTTTCTCATTATTGGAAAAACCAAGTCCCACATAAATTAAAGATAAGGCCTGACTAGAGTTTCTAAATAGGTAACCCTCACCTTACAAGCCGGTTTTGTAAGGATGAGCTAGGCCCAATATAAAAACCTAATATGGTACGCCCAATAGAGTTGGGCGTAAGGGGGTTTATTGGAGAAACCAAGTCCCACCACATAGATTAAAGATAAGGCCCAACTAGAGTTTATAAAGAGAGGCTCCCCTCACCTTACAAGTCGGTTTTGTAAGGATCAGTTAGGCCCTATATAAAAACCTAATACATCAAAAGGGATTGCTAGAAAACCATTTTTAGAAAATGAACATTTGTGAAACAGTGTTGTCAAATTTGGCCATGTCTTTATGGAATGGAAGATTTTGTGCTAGCCAGCATAGGGTGCAACACCTATTATATCCACCATACACCGCAACACCATGTTCATATGACGAATTTGGCCATGTCTTTATGGAATGGAAGATTTTGTGCTAGCCAGCATAGGGTGAAACACCTATTATATCCACCATAGGCCGCAACACCGTGTTCATATGACGAATTTTTGGCGGCCCCCATATTAGCTATCTACCATTGATATCACTGTTGTGAAATTTGTGTTATTGTTTTGCCCTACAGTAAAAACAATAAATATCAGTTATGTGATTGCTTCTCATTGAAAGTGAGCAGCTTCATGTCTCCATTGAAACCTTGGTGATTTTGCACGACAGTTATTGTTATTCATATCATTAAACAAGTTATCTTCCTTGTATTGACGCATGTTGGGGTTGATTAATTGTTAATCTTATTATTATAATCTACTTTAGATTCTCAATGAGCCTAAGATCTAACTAGGGGAAGCTAGGTTTTTAAAAACAGATGGTTTCTAGAGAAGATCTTCTATAAACGTTTTTGTTTTTGTCTTCATAAATAGCGGGCTATGTTTGACAACAAGCAGATGAATTATTTTGAGCAAGCAATAATGGTAAAAGAACTTAATACAAAGAGGCCTGCTAGTTCAATCTTGATGGATCTATCAAAAGTTTTTACGCTTCAGTTGCAATCAAGATGTATCCGTGGGTAACATGAATTGCTGTCATTGTCTTATGTGGTTATAAAATTAAATCACAGCTCCTGAGCAATCACAATTCAAGATAAAATTTGCAGCATCTTCATGTTATCTTCTTGAGTTTTAGAAGCTAGTTTCCTGTTTGCTTCACCTCTTGTGGAGAGTTCACCAGAATTTCATCAAAGTTCAGGGTTGATATTGTCCTGATATTTGTGTGCATGATGTAATTCTGATAATGCAGGTAATGCTGTCATTAATGCTGCTGAAAGTGGTGCACCGTTTCCATTGAAAAGAAGGGACCAATTGCTTGATTATATTTTAACTTTGATGGGGCGTGATGATAATGATGGTTTTGTTGATTACAATGAACTCTTGCGTACTCAGGTATATAAAATGTTGCAAAATGAGTACTTGTGTTTAAGGTGAAGTCACCTGTCAATTTATGCTGATAATATTTAACTTTTGATTTTTTTAATATTGAGGCTCTTGCGATAAGTGCCTGCACTACATTGGTCACTGTAGAGCCAAAACTAACGGTTGAAACCAGAAACTATGTGATGAAGGTATGAGCTTTTATTTAGCTGTTGAATGTATTTACAAATTTTCAGCTATCTAAGTTTTCTGGTGAATTTGACAGGCCACATTAGGGTTCTTTGCGATACAAAATGATCCAGTTGAAGTTGTTACTCCCCTTATAGACAACCTGATCTCTCTTTTATGTGCAATTCTTCTCACTGGGTAATTTATTTAAAAACGTCATATTATTCTGCTTAAGTTTTGTCTTTATTTCCATTGCTCTTGTCAAATGATTATTTTTTATTTTCAAAAAAAGAATTGTTGCTCTTTGGTTCGTATTTGCATTCTGGGCCATAACTTTTGCAATTCATTGTTTGCTTATTATAAATATAATATTCTATCCTTCATCTTTCTCTTTCTAAATACACCCATTACTCAATTAATTTATTAAATTTTTTTGAGCTTTCTATCACGGCATCCTGTGTGTATAACCTGTAAAGGTGTTTTTTTTTCTTTCACCTGTACTAATTAGTAAATACATAATATTTAGTGGAGAGGATGGAAGAAGTCGAGCAGAGCTGCTAATGCTTATCCTGAGGCAAATTGATCAATTTGTCTCTTCCCCTGTTGAATATCAGAGGAAAAGAGGTTGCCTTGCAGTCCATGAGATGCTTCTCAAGTTTCGGATGGTTTGTGTTAGCGGCTATTGCGCACTGGGAAGCCATGGGAATTCTGCACACACCAAGCAAATTGACCGCACACTATATGGGAATTTTTCTAAGCTACCATGTAAATATGTTCCATCAGAGAACTTTCAATTATTTTTTTTTTAATTATACTACAGTAGATATAACGGTATGCCAGTTGGGTTGGGGTACTGATTAAGGGTATGGGTAGTTTGCATAAGGTCATAGGTATAAACCTTATTGCCAATATTTGACGCCCAAATGGAAAATAATTTATTTTGGTTTTCAACTTCCAGCTGCATTTGTATTGCCAAATCGTGAAGCTTTGTGCTTGGGAGATAGGGTAATAATGTATCTTCCACGTTGTGCAGACACAAATTCTGAAGTCCGAAAAATATCAGCTCAAGTAAGTACTTGTGTAGTTTTATGAAATATTATAAGTTTTACAAAATACATGTTCTTAAGTTTCACTTCAAAGAGGAAATTTTCTCTTATTCTGAAATAGTCCATTTAATGGTTATGTTGTGCAGATTCTTGATCAACTCTTCAGCATTTCTCTTTCTCTTCCAAAACCGCCTGGTTTGTCTATATCTGCTGAAGATATAGAATTGTCGTACCGTGCTTTGTCTTCTCTTGAAGATGTAATAGCCATGCTGAGGAATGTGAGTTCATTGATCTCATTGTTTCTGCCTTTCTTGCATTTAAGCTGCTGATGAAGCAAAGGGTACTAATAAGATTTTGGTCCTAGAAAATGGGACAATTTCTGACATCATTCTCTATTTCCCTTAAAAACTTTGTTTAGTCCCTGGTGAGGGATAGGACTACAAACACATTTTTTGTTAGATGCAGGGCTAAGAATGAATAAAATTTAAAATGGGACAAATTAAAAAAATCATATTTTGAGGGACCAAAAGTATATTTAAGCCAAAAAGTTAAGACCTAGGTGTATTTGGTTTTTTTTAAAGTTGGATTTAGTCCTATAGGTATAGAGGGAGAAGTAAAGAAATACTTGTAATAGTGACTTTATATCGATGTTATGTTGATGCAAGTAATGTGTTGGATGTTAATGTTAATACAAAAGACAAAGCACCATTTATTATTCTTGTTTATACCAACTAATCCTAATTAAATAAGAAAACCAATTATGATATATAAGAAAATATGGAAACCAATATTATTAGATAACCTAAGATACTCTAACCTTTTTTATTTATTTTTATATATTATATGATAATGATGCTTTGTTCAGATATTCTAATATTTTTGATGTGTGGTGTGTGTGTGTGTATACAGGATACCTCTATTGATCCATCAGAAGTTTTCAACAGGATTATTTCCTCCCTCTGCATTCTGTTGACAAGAGATGAGGCAATTATCTTTCTTACTCTCATATTTTTTTTCTTCTTTTTTTGACAATAAAATAAAATTTTCTTACTCTCCCTATATGTGTCTGCAAATTATATTTAACAACTTTGGTGACATTTGCATACAGCTGGTTGCTATGCTTCATGGTTGCTCAGTAGCTATATGTGATAAGATCAAACAGTCAGCTGAAGGAGCTATTCAAGCTGTTGTTGAGTTTGTTACAAGGAGAGGGAGTGAACTGACAGAGATTGATATCTCAAGGTTTAAAGCATAGTTTATGTACCAATGTTGTGTTACTGGAGAAACTACCTTTGGTTATACCATACTTTTACCTGATAAATTTTCAGCGTTAAGTTAGTGACATTTAATGTAATACAGGACAACACAGTCATTGATCTCTGCCACTGTGCATGCAACTGATAAGCATTTGCGTGTGGAAACTCTTGGCGCTGTATCCTTTTTTTCCTAAAATCTTAGATTCCATACTGTACCTAAATATCAACAAAATCACAGTTCTTTATAAAACATTGAGTCTCTTTTTTTGCCATTATTTTAACTTGTCAGAACAACTAAGTTCGTATTAAGTGAAAATCATTTACCCCAGCCCAGCTCTTTCTAGCTGTTTGTCTCTGGTTATCCTTTACTATATAAAAAGATTGCTTGTTTGGCCGAAAGTACTAGTGCAAAAACTGTTTTTGACGAAGTCATGGCTACTGCTGGAAAGGATATAGTAACGAAGGATATATCTAGGCTGCGTGGTGGATGGCCCATGCAGGATGCATTCTATGTAAGTCTGTTGTTTTTCAGTAATAAGCATATTTCCCCCTTTTAAATTTTAACTACAATTTATTTTCTCACAACATTGATTATAATGGGTGTACAAAAGTATTCACTAGAATTTGGGATTGTCTATAATGCATGGATATGGGAATTTGTGTTGGATATGACACCTCTATTACTTAGAAAAAATATAATGATTTTTTTATAATACAATACAACATCCATCAATATGTCAAAAACTATACATATCTAAAACTATCGAAAAGTGGAATGACTTTTTTTCCCATCATTTAACATGAATCTTTGATGTTTGTTGTGCAATGGAAAATTCTAATTAATTCCACTTGAAGTTGTTAGGACTTTGGTTGAAGATTATTTCTTTATGAATTCATAAAAGAGGGAATTTGTCTGTTTTAGTATGTTCCTTGCATGTTAAATTAAAATTATGGATATTGATCTAAATTGGGAGTGTTTATGAATTAGGGTGTTACTAGAAGTGCATACATAGGAAGGAGGGTACTAGAAATAGTAGAGACCATGTGGTTCATATCGCGTGTTAATCATGTTCCCTACACTCCGGTCTTGTATACAAAAGAATTAACAATATAGGTTACAACAATCAAAAGTGCGAGTGTGTTAACTATTTGAAGTTTATTTAAAAGGAGACATTGACTTAAAGTGAACAAAGTTCAACGATAGTAAAAGCAAAGGTGTGGCTTGAGTAGAGGCAATGCAGGCCAGAGGCTGTGCAGAATTGATGAAGGCACATATAAATGATGAATTTAGGGGAACTATGATGAATGCACAAAACTCATGACTAGAGGACATGAACTTTCAATCGAAGACCCGGGAAGTGCACATAACGGAAATGGGTCGAGAGGTCTCTTAAACTAGTGGCAGCAGCCACATACTGATGGTGGTTGGTCGACAGGACTACCAGCTAGTAGAGTTTCTGTTAGGACTTGGGACTTTTAGGGTTTCTGACTTGTACCCCTAAATGTTTGTCCGCTCCACATGATATGAACTCTTGTGCCAAGTTGAATATGAAACTGATAGGATCTATTATGTACACATAAGCCCAATTGTTCAAGGCCCACTTAGGGGGAGAGTTAGTTACATGAGAGAAAGAAAGTGGAGTTAGTTATATAAAGGAATGAGAAAAGAGAGTAAGGGATATCTTTGATCATTTGTCCAGTTAGAACCTTAGGGTTTGAGCAGAGAGAGAAATGTCTCTTCTCTGAGGAGCTTTTGCTCTGGGGTTACAGGGGTTATATCTATCTCCAATTCAATAATACAGTTTATTTATTTTCTTTGAATTCGGGTTCCTAATGCTTGAGAGATCAACTCTCAATGTGCTCACTTACAGGGATAAAATTATCTTAAATCAGATCTTAATTATTGTATTTGTTGCAACAGAATATTTACAGAATTTCAAATAGCTTCATATGATGTTTGTGTTTCATGCTGTCATCTGTGGCCCGACTTGAAAAATATATTTATAAAATATTTGATTCATGTAACATATAAATGTTTGCAGGCATTTTCGCAGCACATGGTTCTGTCAGTGTTATTTCTTGAACATGTGATATCTGTCCTTAGCCAGATTCCTATCCTTAAATGTGATGTAGACAGAGTTGAGGATAGCCAGGTCCACAATCATACAGAGGATGGCAAACTGGAAGCTGCAATTTTTGCTCTTACTGCTTTTTTCAGGTCTATATTGTCAACATAGTTCAAGGTTAAAATATCTAAATGATTTAACAGTTTTAAATCTTTCATTTGATGCAGAGGTGGGGGAAAAGTTGGAAAAAGGGCTGTTGAGCAAAACTATGCTTCTGTTCTTTCTGAGCTGATGCTGCAACTTGGAAGCTGTCATGGGCTAGCTTCCTCTGGTCACCTTGAACCATTGCGGTGAGGATTAGCATTACTATTTGAATGTTGGCGTCTACATTTGTACTGCATTTCAAGTATGTGTTGCGGTTTGTTGTACCACAGACATATTAATAACAGACTCTAAGCTTAAAATTAGACTTATTAGAATATATGAATACTATCTTCTTATATCTTGGAGTAATTAAGGGTGTGTTTGCGAGTTGGTTTATGAAGGGTTTTGGAGGGCCAAGTCTATATTTTGATAATATATTTGATACTTTAAAAAAAATTAAAAGAACAACATAATAGTATATGTTCATGTATCATGCTGTTCTTTCAAATTTTGTAAAATATAAAAATATATATTAAAATATAGACTTAGTCCTCCAAATTCTTCCCCTGCAAAACCCTCCAAAATCCAACTTGCAAATACACCCTTAGGGTGTGTTTGGATGGAGGGTTTAGGAGGGGAAGGGAGGGGAGGGTTTACTTTTTATTTTTAAATTATGGACAATAGGAAATGTTTTTTAAAAAGTTAACATATTAACATGATAAATGATCATATAATTCTTCAATCACACTTAATTTATTTTAGAAAAACATGTTATATAGTCCATAATTTAAAAAAGAAAAGTAAACCCTCCCCTCCCTTCCCTTCCTAAACCCTCAATCCAAACACACCCTTAGAGTACCTTAGATTAGTATAAACATAGATTAGTAGTACTTTGTCGTTTGTGATAAAGCTAAACATATGTAACTCACATCAATATTAATATTACGAGTATTCTTTATCCTCCCTTTCTACCTAAGACTACCACTATAAGTTCACAAGAATATAACTGGCACTCTCAATGACAGACAATAGTTGTCAACAACAACACTACTACTAAGCAGTGTGCGGATATTTTGCCAACCGTCATGGCCAATTTGTGAAGGATGGCAGCGCCATGGATGATGGTGGTGCCATATGGTGGATTTTTGGTATTCGGCCATGGTCCACCATCGATAACATTGCTACTAAGTACTAGCATACTCTAATATAGAGGGTTAATGTTACTTTTTGTTAGGAACTCAAATGAGAATTTGGGCCTAAATAAACAATTGGCTAATCAGTTGCACAAGCTCATTAGATGTAGAGTGATGTTATCAAAATATAGAAAAGGAGAGGGAAATAATATGACGTGGCAGGGAGTGAGGGATGAGCAAATGATGTGACCAAATTCTGTTGTAAGAGGAAGAATGAGAGAGGGAAGGGTATTTAGAATCTTCTCTGTCCGAAGCAATTTCGTTTGGCTTTGAGAGTCATCTCTTCTCTAAGAGGAGCTTAGCTCTAAGAAGTAGGAGTACCCCATTCTACTGTAATTTTCCTTCTCCATAAATAATACATTCCATTCTTAAGCGTTTGCTGTGTTATTTTCTCTGTTGGGTTCTTGGTTTCTATCACTATTATTGATGCTCTAATGATCTTAGGTAGATATTAAAATCTGCAAGAAAATCCCCAATGCAAATTTTCCCATTCTGCCCGCCATTCTAATATGATTTAGTTGGTTTCCCTGGGATGTTACTGAGGAAACTAAAGTCAGGGCTGTATGTCTAAGTAAGCATACTACGCTTGGGAATTCCGTGTTTAGTTTGTCTTTTATCTCCTTGTGCAGGAATCTTCTGACTGCATTCCAGGCATTCTGCGAATGTGTTGGTGACCTTGAGATGGGAAAGGTAGTCAAACATTACATTTGCTCCATTTTAAGGATGTAAGATGGTTTTGTAAGCAAAACAATACAACAAATTATTTCTTTATTCAGATTTTAGCCAGAGATGGGGAACTTTCTGAAAATGAGAGGTGGATTAATCTCATTGGAGATATAGCCGGATGCATATCTATAAAGCGGCCAAAAGAGGTATTATGTTTTCAAGCATACTCCTATGTTAATATATACATATCCAAATGAATACGTATTTGCATGACCAGACAGAAAATGCTGATAAGTTATTAGAGTAGTTTGATTATTGTACATTAAAAAATTGTAGATTTATGAGTGTGTGCATCCTTCATCTGCTGATAGTTTTGAAGGTATAACCCAACTGAGTTCTGGAAATTCTCCAAAAGCTTAATGCATTTAGTTTCATAAAGGAAGAGGCCGAAGCCCAAAAGCATTTAGGTTTAGGTTGATTAAGTTCTTGACATTATATCATAAACAAAACTCTAACCAAGTGATTAGGGGATCAATCATCATTGCCTCTATTGCACTATAGGGTATGCATGTTGCTGTATGAATCAGAACCGTATTTCAACAGTGAGAATATACTATCCTAGCTGTCAAAAGCTTTCTGCACATGATAGTTATATCAGTTGGCTGTGTATTAATAAGTTAATGATACACAACCAATTGATATAATGGCCATGACTGTCTGTCAAAAACCAAAACATATTAAGTATGCATTTAGGTAGTAATTTTACATTTCAGAATGTCTCTCGATAATTTAATTTACATTGTTCAGTTTCAAGGAATATGACGAACAGACTGTTTGATGACATTGTTGAGAAAGCCGGCCCTCTAATAATGAATTGCAATGATTTTAAAGAATCAATTTGCTATTCCTAGGATAGGTTATTTACGTATAACTTCAGTGTTCTACTCATTGCTAATAAAACAATTACTTAAATTTCGACCTGGTTTGGATTAGCTTCTTGCTTGTGGGAGTTTCTCAATTAAAATAAATCTATGCTTACTGCTTACTAAGAGATCATATAAGCTTATAGATGTTTATAGAGAAGTTAAATACGAGAGGTTTCAAAACATTTGAGATTTTAAAAGTAATTTCTACTTACAGAATATCAAACTCAGTTATTGTAACATTCTTTTAATATTTCTGTCCACAAGTATTTGTGAGGAAATTTATCCAAACTGGTTCTTGATGTTTAAGATGCCTTTTACATATATGCAAATGCCTGTTAGTTTGATGCTTAATCTGTAATCCGGTTTTTCTTCTCTCTTAATGTATGAGGATGCCTCACTTCTGCATTTATAACCATCTTTCTCTATTAGAGAGCAGGCTTCTTCTATTAGTTTTTTTTAGCTCCACTCAGATACCTCCATATTTTACTACACAATTAATTGACTAAACTTTTGTCTAAGGAGTAGAATACATGCAAGAAATGCACCTATCTTATCATTAGAGTTATTGTTGTTTTATTGTTTCTTTGCGATTTTATGTGGCATTTGACATGCTTTATGATTCTCTAAATGATAAGATAGAAAAAGGCTTGTCATTAGGGATCATTTGTTTCTGTGAGGTTGCATGGTTGTGAGCAGAATTGCTCCTAATTACTCGTTCATCTCATTATAAGTGTCTGATTTGAATTGTGCAAAACTCTTAAGAAGTCATTAGTTGTGTTGATTTTAATGGTAAAATGAGTTTTATTTACTAAAATATCCTTATCAATAGCAGCTAGGCGGGTTGAGATACAATTAATAAGAGTATATTAATGGTAAAAATGAACTAATCCTTCATTGGTAATATAAATGAGAAATCATTTGAGGTGTAGAAAAATTACAATCGAGACAGAGCGAGTATTTTGGTAAGACAGCTGTTTTCTCAGCATAAGAAAATTTTGACCAAGTTTTATGTCCTGTTGAAAACACAGATCCAAAATATTTGTCAATTTTTGAAAAGATCATTGGATCGACCCCAGAAATACCAAAGGGAAGCTGCTGCTGCTGCCTTGTCAGAATTTGTTCGTTATAGGTGCGTATAGAATGATATTTTGTAAGTTGTCTACTGTTAATGTTGGAATGTTGTATTAAATTAATGTTTATGTGGAAACTACTGAATCTTTTTTGTATTGTTTCTTATAACATTTAGGGCCCGATTCATGTACCTTCTGTTTTAGGATAGCATCCTTAGTGAGGCGTAGTGGCTCCTAAGTACTACGCAAGATCGTGTAGCGTTGCAGTTTTGAGGAGCAGCCGTCGCAGCCTCTACGTTCAAGCCCCCCTATGAAAACATAATTATGCCTTCAATTTATAGTTGTTCCATGGGCGTGTGAGGGGTGTGTTGAGATCCCTGCTATTCTACCCGCATTAGTCCATGCTTCATCTTGAGTGTGAGGGGATGTGTTGGGAGTCCCACAGACTAGAGTTATGACCTCTAGTGTTAATTAAGCTTGGACAGTCTACACCTTGTGAGTCGGTTCTAGTTAGTCCTAGAAACCTAGGAACTTTCATTAATGACTTTTCACTATGGACTTGATTATTTTCAATGATGGATCATTCTGAGCTATTTGATGACTTTCAAACTCTTAAAATTTGGGTTGTGCCTAACTCAATCCCGAAAGCTAGTTCATGAGTTGAGGATTGCTCAACCTTTTTAAGGTTTACTTTGGTCATATCTCTATTCCACGTTGGGTCTTATGACACCCCCTTACACATAGAATTGGACATCTGGATGATGGACAAATGTGTGGACTTGAATGTGATTCCGAATGCCTGAGAGATTAACCCAAGACTTGTGAATATATAACAATAGGATTACAATCAAGATCGCTTGATTATAGGGATAAGAACGAGTAACCCACGCCTATCTAGTCATTTATTACAATCAGAAAAATATATGCAAGGAGATAAAGCATATTTATTTGTCCTCGTGAGCTTAGCTCAGTTGGTATGGACAATGCATAATATATGCAAGGTTTGCGGTTCAAATCCTAGCCACCACAAAAAAAAAAGCATATTTATTTGATGTAAAATAATATCTCAACACTCTCTCCCACGTTGATGCGTATACGTCGTACATATCCAAGTTACTACATGTATAAGATATCTTTAGACCTCTAAGAAACATGTTGAAGATATGAGGACTAGTCATTGATTAAAACTTAAACCATACCAAGTCACACCAGTTCCAATGTCTTGTTTTGTGATTGTCTGTTTCGCAGGCTTGAGTGCTTGACTGGATCGTTCATGGGTCTGGTTCACAGATGATTTTGTTTGTCTCACTAAGAATTAATTTAATTGAATAGTATGTGATTGTTATTGACTTCTTACTGTTTGGTTGTTGTTAAAAATATAAACTATACCTGGTTCTCTTTGTATGATTTGTTTGTGACTTTAGGAGGGGAGGGAAGGACTTTGGAAAAAAAGACGGATGAAAGGGAAATGGAAGGAAAGATAGTCGCCCAACTTGAATGGATAGATTTGTTTTTTTTTCATACTACAAAATCCCCCTCTGGGAGAGCTCAAAAAATGTATTGGAGGAGGATTTTGGAGGGCTTAGAAAAATTCTCCAAGTCCTTTCCATGTTATTATAATACCCTGAAAATTAAAAATATATTAACCATATGCATTTCTTCCCAGTTCTCTACAAAAACACTCACAAATAAGGTGGAAGACTTCTCTCTCATTCCAACTCTTCCCCTTTCTGCAAAGTCCCTCCCTTCACCTCCCTTCCAAACTCCCAAACAAAGCCTTAGTATTTAAACCTTTTGGGAGAGTTGAACTTGATTCTTAGCATAACAAGCGTCTCTATGATCTGGTAGTTAGGAATTTTAATCCTTTTTTTTTCTGAGGGGAGGATTTTTAATCCTTGTTGTCTCTATTCTTGATTATTAAATTAAATTCATGCACATGGTAAGAAATTTTTGTGTATTTTCCTCGCCTTAGGACCATTAGCTCTTGCACGAGGGGTGATAATTGTCACATGTCTCCATTTTAGCCTTGGGAAAAGTCAGTCTTCGACAATGTTTCATTTTTTAACTTTTAACGATTAGCTTTTGCAATCTGTCCTCTTCTCATAATAATAATTGTTCACTAATTATTTTGACATTTGAAAAGAGGTCTTTATTGTTAAGTTAAAGTGCTTATTGATTGCCATAAACTATACAGCGGTGGACTTGGTTCGCTTTTGGAGCAAATGGTTGACGTTGTATGTAGACGTGTATCAGACGAGTCTTCTACTGTTCGGCGCTTTTGTTTGAGAGGATTGGTACAGGTTGTTATCTTATCATGTGACTGTTCCTTCATTTCAATGCTAGTTAATACAACGTTGATTTAGCTGTTTTAAATACCTGATTTTTTGCTAATTGTCTGCTTTTTTAAGAAAAAAGTGTGTAGAACTACCTTCAACTTTAAGTTCGTCTCAATTATTCCATATATTTCAACTGTTGTTGCTATTGGTTATTTTGTTAATTTGGATTATCTTAATACTTAGTCCACCAGTCTTAAGTGAATGTTTCTCCGATGGGATTTTACTTTATGTTTTCAGTTAATTTTTCAATTTTTCGGAGATGTCTATACTCCCCCATGCTTCCTTGTGCTCCCTTTTTAAAGAATTAATATCTCCAAATAATGATGTTGCAGATCCCATCAATTCATATTCTGAAGTATACAGCTCAAGTCCTGGGTGTTATTTTAGCTCTGCTAGATGATTCTGATGAATCTGTACAATTAACTGCAGTATCATGCTTACTGATGGTGAAGTTATTCGTTTCATGTGTCTCATTTGTTTACTTTTTAAAATCATTTTAAATTTAATTGATAACTCTGCTTTTCTGCCTCAGATTCTTGAATCTTCACCTGATGATGCAGTTGAGCCCATTTTGCTTAATCTTTCATTACGGCTTCGAAATCTACAAGTGCGTCAGTTTACTTTCAATGTATCATCATTTGAATTTTATTCTGTACACGTTTCATTACATCCACATGCCACTGTATCTGTGACACATTTCTTTTGTAGATATACAATTGAAAGTTTTCATTAATTGTTTGCGTGTTCAGCTTTGGCTCGAAGCAGACAAGATTATTTATTCTAAAACAACATTTTTACTGTTGAATCAATAGGTTTCTGAAATAAAAACCTCACGTTATCTCGTACTTTTAAGATTCAATAGTACAACAAGAAATATATACCAGATAAAATCCAACATTTTTCAAATATTTTTTTCATTAAGGTCTTCAGGCAAGCTAGATGATTTGTATCTGTACCTGTTAGAATTAAATGTTAGATTTGATACAATGGGTAGAATTTTCTGGTACTGGTTGTTAAGTGATTGGTGCTGAATAGCTGCTCTTAGAGTTGGGGTTTGAGTCTAACTGTTAACATACCCCGTCACACTCAAGACTGGACATCCAGAGTGTGACCTGGTCAGTCTGATAATTAGTGGCTCAGTAGATTAAGATAAACTTTGATACCTTCTTATAATTTGGATTTTAGCCAAATTCAACCCAACGAAAGCAGCTTGTAAGTTGAATGATTTCCACACTTATAAACACTTTTTTCGGGCCATATCACATCTAGTGTGAGACTCCCGATTGCTCTAGTATAGGATATTATTCCTCCAGTAGTTCATATTGTACACAGTGATTGATTTTGACATGATATTGTGTTTCCACAAGTTGATGGTGTTATTCTGGCAAGTCCTGTGGAAGATTCAATAAATTTTCTCATGTTTCTCATGCAATATTTTCTCAGTAGTTCATATCTATTTAATGCAATATTTTCTCATGTTTCTGTATTTGATCAATAAATTTACGAGTTGCTGGAAATGTTAATGCTGGTTTGTTCTTGTTTCTATAATTTTCCGTTTTGAAGGGTAATTTAACCTTGCTTAATATATTTTTTTAATATTTTTATTTCTATGAATTATAGAATTTTTTATATTAAATAATTTTTTCTTTTTGGGGAAATACTCAACACAATTAATTTTAAAAACAGACAAGCATGAATGCAAAGATGCGAGCCAGTTCCTTTGCAGTATTTGGAGCACTAAGCAACTATGGAATTGGGGAACTAAAAGAAGCATTTGTTGAGCAGGTATATAACAGTGATAGTAGCATTGTTAAAAAAAGTGTTACCATGTGCAATATTGTCACATGTACTTGTGATGTTTTCAACCAAGTGACAAGTATATTCATGGAGCTTTCTCATTATTTTGGTGAATCTCATACTTGATGATAGGCCTGTGGAACTGGTGATTGTCATATATTAGTTTCTTAATATTTTAGCTAGCTCATTCGATTATAATGATTGTTTTTCACAGGTACATGCTGCTATTCCTCGTCTGGTTTTGCATCTTCATGATGAAGATGTTAGTGTCCGACTAGCCTGCCGGGTAATCAGTCATCATCTTGGATTTTCCTTGAATTGGAGATTTATAGAAAAATTTCTAACATGGTAAATCATTTCTTTCTGAAACATACTTGCTGACAGAATACTCTGAGACGAGTTTTCCCATTGATGGAAATTGAAGGATTGCTTGCCCTGCTAAACACACCGAGTTTCCTTTCTGATCACCAGTATGGTTTGAAAGATTTTAAAAAGTTGAACTTTGCAGATTATTTTTACGAATTATCCTGAGGTATTATTGCATCTGTCTTTTTGGTTTTTTAGAAGTGACTATGAGGACTTTCTACGAGACATTGCAAAGCAATTTACACAGCATCTTCTTTCCAGAGTTGATACTTATATGGCGTCAACAGTGCAGGTTCTTTTTCACCATACCGAGTTCAACACATGTTGCTGTACATCATAACTTATTATTCCAATACATGCATGCTTTTCACCATATAACTATTCCTGATTATTTTCCGAACTGAAATTAATATTAAATCAATTGTTTCCTCCTGATCATGCTACAATGTTAGACGGGTTTTCATTTCATGAAATTTCTTCTTGATTCTCCCTCATTGAGAATATTATGAAGCATGGAATAATCCTACAACAACGAAGCCTTTAGAAGACTTCAAAACCAATGCAATGTCAATTATTTTTCCATCTGTTTAAATCTAAGGGTCTTGAGAACTTAGCTGAATACTTTCTTGATGAGGCAGGCTTTTGATGCACCATGGCCCATAATTCAGGCAAATGCTATGTACTTAAGCAGCAGCATGCTCTCTCTATCGGACAATCAGCACATTTTAGCTGACTACCATACACAGGTAGTTTCTTCTGAGAAGTGCTAGAAATACACTCTAACACGGCACTTTTTAACACACTATCTTTTTATACTGGATAGAATTCATAGGGGTCTCACCATATCACATGGGTCCCATTTGAATTTGAAGTTTCACAGAAATACTGACTCTTGTTTCAGGTATTTGGTATGCTGGTTGGAAAAATGAGTCGATCACCTGATGCTGTTGTAAGGGCAACATGTTCTGCTGCTCTGGGCCTGTTACTTAAGTCTTCCAACTCATGTTCGTGGAGAGCAGTCCATCTCGATCGGCTAGACTCAAGTCACTCGACAATAAGGAACCATGACACGGAGTCCATGATAATAAACTAGCAACAACTCAACAATAAGGAACCATGATTTAGAAGCGGTCGAGTGGATCACTATTCTGCTCCTGCACACATTGAAGTCTTGTACAGTGTTTGTTGTAAGCATCAATCACCTCCTTGTATTTTTTCCTTTTTTTTCTTCAAAATCTTCTGTCGTAGAGTTTGATGTAAGTTAATGTTCAAATGATTGTATGTTGTTGTATATTAATTACACTTCCATGAAACTCGAACACCACCTAGCAGATTTCATTATTTTTTACTGATTATATATTCATTAGAATGATTCTTATTGGTTTTTCGTTCAATATAGAATTTATACAAATAAGATTGTCAATGTTTGCACCTCCACCTGGGGAAATTACCAATGATAGCTTTATTATTCTCCGTAGTGGTTAGGATTTGCTGCATTTGTGGTAGTAATTTTCTTTCAGAAGACATTAACAGTATTGCATGACTAAAATTTATGCTACATCCTTTAAAATACCAATATTTTCGTAGGGGTCAAAATCATAACAAGTGTCTTGAGGGAACGTTTGTACAACTAAAGGCAGAAATATTTCAAGTGGTGTATTCAACTCACAATTATTATTATTACTTTTTTTAAAAAAAAAATTAACGCAGAAAACTCATTAAAATAAATTTACTAACGAATTTTTAATTAGTTTTTTGTGATGTTCTTTTCATTTCGTGTGCTCAAGGCTACCTTTTTCGTAATCAGTCAAAACCTTTTGCTTATTAAAAAACTTGCTCATAAAAAAAAATAAAAAAATAATAATAAGAAAAATTTGACGGTAATGCTGATAAATATCATTAAATAGTGAAGAATATTTATTGAAAAAACATAATGAAATTTAGAATTATTCATTGTTTGTAGAGGAGAATTATTTTCATATAAAGACTGTTATTGATCAGCGTATTTAATACAATACTTGAAAGATAAATTTATGTATTTAAAATATATGATATCAAAAATAAAAAAATTATTCAGTACTTAATCTGAACCTACTTTCCTCAGTTGTAAATTTTAAATCGATCAAACTGGTGTTTGGTTGTATGTGTGCATATTTTTTTGGGTACAATGTATGTGTGTATTTTATTTTATTCAGAACTGATGTTTGGTCTGAGAAAACAAACTTAAACCAAATCGACCAGCCTGAGATCAAAATTCACCAATTACAGAAGTATTAACATATGATTAATCCAAAAAAAAATAAAATTATTGAGATGATAAACCAAACTTTAGTATATAAGGGGTATAGAAATGTTAGCAACACATATTTTAACACACATTTTCAACACATTTTTTTGATTGGTTAAAATTTACACGGGTCGTACTTAATCATGTGCGTCCCATATAATATTGGGTGAGTTCCATGCGAATTTTAATCAATTAAAGATAGTGTGTTGAAAAGTATGTGTTAAAACATGTGTTGTTAACCTTTATCCATAAGGTATTTGGATAACATAAAGTACCTTCCAAAATAAAATAAAATAATATATTTTTCTTTTCTTTTTTTTGAAGGAATTTTTTTTTTCTTTTCTTGTCCTTTTCTGTTAACAATTAAATAATCATTATACCTCACTCATTTTCATTCTTTTAATAATCTTTCTGTTAACAATTAAAAAATCATTACACCTCACTCATTTTCATTCTTTTAATATTCTTTCATTTCATTTAGGGAGGGGAATAAAAGGCTTTGAGGAATGGAAATTATAAGAGAAAATAGATAAATCTTTTAAAAAAAATTAAAAGAGTAGTTTTTCATAGAATGCATATGATTACTATATTTTCATTTTAAAAATAATATAACAACATAGATTAAATTTTTCCTTAAAAAAAACATAGATTAAATTTAAAGAATTCATATAAACCCTCTGAAACCTTCCAAAACCCTCATCCAATGCAATTTTTTAGTTTCCTCAAATAAAGAGGGTTTAATATTATCAAGAAAAATTAACCCCTAAACCCTCCTCTTCCGGTTTCCTCTGTTTCTTCGATTTTTTCATTCATTTTTCTCAAACCTTCTATTTTCTTTCCCACCAAACTCTCAAACAAACCTTAGTTTTTCTCATCCAACCAAAGCAGAAAGGTAACACACGGTTGTACAATCGATCATCTTATCTCGTTAACGTATGGGGAAATACATTTTTGTTTCTTGAAGTGCATATGATACCGACCACAGATTGTAGGCTTTACGAGTGGTTGCACTGTATATATGTTGAAATCTGGAGACAACTTTTACTTTTTAGCGTCTTTCCGATATTTTTATACTACTATTTTCAAATAAATAGTAGTAGCAAGCAATATTATAGGCTTGAATCAAAAATTAAAGGGACAGATAAAGTTAAGAAGTTTCTGGCCATATATCAATCAATTTAATTTAAAGGGTTGAAAAGGCTCAGAATATCCCACGTATGTTTTGGTCGGCGTTTTTGCCTGGATAATATTGTCCACATTTTAGTTATGGAGGTGGTGAAGTCATGAAGAGACTGATAAAAAGTCTAGAAGCAACGACCAAATTAAAACTTTGTCAAATATACATAAGTAAAAGATCTTGCACCATACACGAATATTTTTTTTACTAATAAATCATAAATCATATCATATTTTATTTAAATTAACGGTCAAATTTATTAATTTAATGGTGAAGCTGACTTGTTAATGATGCAATACTTATATTTATCTCACTTGTACAACATATAACTGACCTTAAACTAAATATATCACTTGTCAAAAAACAGTAGATATCTCAAACTTTTTTTTATGTTAAAATCTCACTTCTTAGATGAAAGGACTAAGTGAGGTATTTAGTGAATCATTTACTAGACAAATTTCATATAAAATTTTCAATTTCAGATTTTGTGTATCATTTTCTGCATTATGTTTCCTATTTATTTTCTACACCATATCAAATTATCAATTACTCTCCTGTGCTATGAATAACGGCGTGTGTTGATTTTATAAAAATAAATAAATAAGTGGTGTTTGATTTTTCATGAAATAAATTAATTTTGCATATATGTCAAACATAATGAAATAAAAATATATATGTTTATTTCACATAGAATAAAGTTGAATTTTTGTGTATTAAAAATATTTCACAAAATAAAAATATTTTCCATTCATTTTTATTTCGTGAAATAAAAATATTTTGCATTCATTTGTGCTCCATTTTTTATAACATAGTATCAAATATCTTTCCACCAAAAAGTAACACTTAGCTTGCTTTATTTTCTGAATTTTACACTAAATTCTATTTCAAACTTATGTTTAGAGAGTTTTCGAGAAGAAACGGAAACTTAATTTTAGAAAAAACTAGAGATTGATTTATTTTATATTCGACCATTTTAATTAAATTACTTATATCTATTGAAGTTGTATTAGAATTCCACGTTACTAAGATTCTTGGATTGATGGTGTATATATACGATTGGACGAACATCTTAATTTTGCCAAAAACTTTAAAGTACATCAATCTTTTCATTTATATATTACTCAACATACACTCCCATAAACTAGTTTTGAAAGTGAAATCTAAACTGATTTAACATGATATAAAAGCTGAGTTAAGCATGACAATGTTACGATTAAACCAAGAATTCATATTAAAGCTGTATTAGAATCCTACATTTATAAGAGTTTTAGTTGGATGTATATATTTGATTTGGGCATCCTCATCCTATATATAAGCTAGCTGTCATCATCTTTTTCATTTAGAAAATCCATAGTTTTACTAAAAATTTATAAGGGTACACATTTAGAATCTATTTTGAGGTTAATTTTTTTAAAAAAATCAACAAACCATCAAAAAGGACCACAAACCAATTAGGTTGACACCACAAATCAAAACAACAACGAGGATTTAGAAATATATACCAAGTATAAGTCTAAAACATGGAGGAGTTTTAGACATGTTGCCTAACATAATACTGAATAAAAGATATCTGAGACAAATACTCTGATCTTGAATACGTTAACATGGTTTAATACCGTACATAATACACATGTGGATGTGGTCATGCAAGAATTTATTCAGGTAAACAAGTGGGCAAGAGTCTTTTCCATTCTGACTCCTGCCATACTATTATTGAATCTTCATCACGTCACTTCCCTCTCATTTTTTTGTTTGCGTCTTAGCAGAGAATTTGCGGTCATCATTAAAAACATGCTACGTGTGATTCACATGATTCTAGACCTATATCCATGCATTGCAATATTGCATACCATCACTACTTTCCTTACATAATCCAATGTTCATTGCATATGCTCTTACATCACACCATTCACAAGATATAGAAATCTTCTAGAACTCATATGTCATATACTCTGTGTTCTACAATAATCCACATATTTGGCTAGCTGACGCAAATTAAAAAGACTGTATGAAGTTAATCGAAAAAACAGTATTTTTACTAAAAAAAAATCATTACTAAAAATACATAGATTATAGAATATAGAATATATTGAAACTGAAAGTGGTGTGTAATATTAGTATTAATTAATCCATCAATCCATTATTGTAAGACTTTTTACAGAATTTTGTTTGTTTTTAAATATAAGACTTGCGACAAATTTTTAGATGCCTTTATTATTTTTTTTTCTTCAAATATTTTCCTTACTGATGCTACTTTCAATTTCTTAGAATATAAAATTTTAACATTGAATATATTTATATACAAATGATAATTTAATGGTGGTCGCACACATTTCAGATATATTTATTAATCAAATATGTTTTTTTAATATCAGCGATCTTTCTTAGAGGTTTCTATGATAAAAGACGAAAGAAATAAAAAGAACGAATTGATAAATATAATAGATTGATGATTATTGAATGATTGTAGAAAAATTTAAGATGTATAAATATAAGTGCTAAAAATATAATGTACCTCAACTTGAAAGTTGAAAGTGACAAAAAAAAATTTTAAAAAAAACTTTTTATTTACAAATACTTCAAGTATATATTGTGGTGAGGAGGAAGTATCATCTTCATAAAACAAAGTGATAGTATACAATTGAAACACACTTCAATTCAAGTCTAACACCCAAAAATACATATACTACTCCTTAATTTTCCAATATGGTTTTGCAAGCAAACATTAATGTTCCACACTTTGTGTTATTTCCCTTAATAGCACAAGGCCACATTATCCCAATGATAGACATAGCAAAACTCTTAGCACAACGTGGTGTTATTGTTACCATATTCACTACACCAAAAAATGCATCACGTTTTACTTCAGTTCTTTCTCGTGCTGTTTCTTCTGGCCTTCAAATCAAAATTGTAACCCTAACTTTTCCATCAAAACAAGTTGGATTACCAGATGGTTGCGAGAATTTCGACATGGTGAACATTTCAAAAGACATGAATATGATGTACAATCTATTCCATGCAGTTTCCTTGCTTCAAAAGGAAGGTGAAGATTTGTTTGATAAATTGTCACCAAAACCAAGTTGCATTATCTCTGATTTTTGCATAACTTGGACTTCTCAAATAGCTGAAAAACATCACATTCCAAGGATTTCATTCCATGGTTTTTGTTGTTTCACCCTCCATTGCATGTTCAAGGTACACACTTCAAATATTCTTGAAAGCATCAATTCAGAGACAGAGTTTTTCTCTATTCCTGGCATACCTGACAACATTCAAGTCACAAAAGAACAGATACCAGGAACAGTGAAAGAGGAAAAGATGAAGGGGTTTGCTGAGAAAATGCAAGAAGCTGAAATGAAATCATATGGTGTAATCATAAACAGTTTTGAGGAGTTAGAGAAAGAATATGTTAATGATTACAAAAAGGTAAGAAATGATAAGGTTTGGTGTGTTGGTCCTGTTGCACTTTGCAACAAAGATGGTTTAGATAAGGCTCAAAGAGGTAACATAGCTTCAATAAGTGAACATAATTGTTTAAAGTTTCTAGATTTGCATAAACCAAAATCTGTTGTTTATGTTTGTCTTGGAAGTTTATGCAATTTAATTCCTTCACAACTTATTGAATTGGCTTTGGGATTAGAAGCAACAAAAATTCCATTTATTTGGGTTATTAGGGAAGGAATTTATAAAAGTGAAGAGTTGGAAAAATGGCTTAGTGATGAAAAGTTTGAGGAAAGGAATAAAGGGAGAGGACTTATAATTAGAGGGTGGGCCCCACAAATGGTGATATTATCACATTCTTCAATTGGTGGATTTTTGACACATTGTGGTTGGAATTCAACACTTGAAGGGATAAGTTTTGGTGTACCAATGGTAACTTGGCCATTATTTGCTGACCAATTTTTGAATGAGAAGCTTGTTACTCAAGTTTTGAGGATTGGAGTGAGTCTTGGTGTTGAATTTCCATTGAAATGGGGAGAGGAAGAGAAATTAGGTGTGGTTGTGAAGAAGGAAGGTATTAAAGAGGCAATATGCAATGTGATGAATAAGGAAGATCAAGAGAGTAAAGAGAGAAGAGAAAGGGCTAGTGAACTTAGTGAGATTGCAAAGAAAGCTGTTGAAAAAGGTGGATCTTCTTATCTTAATATCACTTTGCTTATTCAAGATATCATGCAACAACAATCAAGCATCAAAGTTGAAACCTGAAGAGAGATATGTAATTTTATAACATAATTTGTCATTTCTTTTTCTTTCTATCATTGCATATTCTACACTGCAAAGCAGGAAGCTATGCAACATGCATGAAGAGGTATTAAATTAATATAATAATACTTCTATATTATAAGAAGAGGGTACTATATGTTTTCGCTTCATTTTGTTTATATGTTGAAAATTGTGCAATGACAAGCTGTTATTTGTTTGTATGATCATGAAAATGTAAATCAATAAATTAATGTTGCTTTACAAGCATTATAGACATTTAACTTGTCAGTTGGTTTTTCTTATTTTGTTGGTTAAAAAATACAATTTATGTGTACCACTTAATTGATTATGGCCACCTTATCTTCTGAAAACACTCTTGTGTGAGGTAGGAAGTTTTTAAGCATACAAAATGTTATTTAAACATTAAAATACAAAATATGAGATTATTTTTATCTCTTTTAATCTATGTACTCAAAAATATATATAAATAATAACCTTATAATTAAAATCAAAATTGTGTTGTCAGAGAATCATTTCTTTTAAGCATATATGACAATTTTGAATGGCAAAAGGTTATACTAAGAACTCATAAAAGGACAAAGAGTAATTCACCAAAATACAAGAGAGTGCACCGCCAACAAAAGAAGGCTACAAAAAAATTAACAAAAAGTAGAGGCCATAAAACGAAGTGCATGCCTAAAGAACACCCAACCAAAACAAGCTAACATCAATAAAAGCAACCTTGTATCTATTTTGGATTTATGTAAGAGTAAGGATCGGCTCCATGAGTGGAATATGAGCCTACATTGTACAGTGATTCAAAAAAGATATTATTTTAATCATAAGTAAACTCATGGTCGGGTTAGAGCAAAACTTGTATATTCACAAACATACAAAATTTGGATTTAGATACACTCACAAATGATAAAAGTAGAAGAAAATCTAGTAATTTTTTTATTTTATTTTTTAACAGAATAATTTATAATTATTATTATTGATGTAATAATATTTCATTTTCTACTTTTATTTTATTTTTATGTGTGCATTCAAATTCAAAATATTTGTGTGTATATATATATATATATATATATATATATGACTACACAAGCTTTGCTTGGTCGGATTAACCAGGGTTTAACAAATTTATTTATTTATTTTTGTTGCTAATGCTTAACAATTTAACTTGACCAGAGTATTGAATCAAGATTGAAGTAAAGGTTAACCACCTATTATTTTTTTTCTTCAAATCCAACTCTAATCCATTATAGTTCAACTGGTTTGACCTAAAGATTAAAAAATTAAATGTTATCGGTTCAAGTCTTTTTTTTTTTTTTTTTAATAAAAAGAAAAAATAAAAAAAAAAAAAAAACTATTGTAAACA